>Ga0208218_1000126_pt1 | contig 45207 bp, 50 predicted proteins | sample HotLakmasection3_FD_184726 | JGI IMG/M metagenome (GOLD analysis project Ga0208218, IMG submission 184726) | Hypersaline microbial mat communities from Hot Lake, Washington, USA - Section #3 (SPAdes) | ecosystem: Environmental > Aquatic > Non-marine Saline and Alkaline > Hypersaline > Microbial... | reverse complement strand
CTTCCATGCTCACCGTTTGCTTGAGCATGGCTTCGTAGTCTGCCATTTTGAATTTCCTGGCCATGAGATGCTACCTTAACTGTGTCTCAATTCTAGACATAGTTTCTTATCTCCGACAGGCTGCTAGGGGATGAAATTGGCAATCTCTCCGTTTGCTTCCAATTGTCTCGAGTGCACTCTATGCCAAGGTAGTGTCAGGAGCTAAAAGTGTTAGACGTAAAATTTTAGAGACAACCACAGTTTGGAGGAGCGGTTATGGCAACCGTTGTAGTAACAGGAGCCAACCGGGGCATTGGATTGGAGTATTGCCGTCAACTGCGATCGCGGGGCGATCGCGTCATTGCAATCTGCCGATCGCCCTCCGAAGAATTGCAAAAATTGGATATTCGTATTGAGTCGGATGTCGATATCACGTCGGACGAAAGTGTGGCAGAGTTAGCCAAACACCTTGAGGGCACCCCTATTGATGTCCTCATTAATAACGCGGGCATTCTCCAGCGCGTCACGTTGAATGAATTGGACTTCGACAGTATTCGCCAACAGTTTGAGGTCAATGCTCTTGGGGCGTTGCGCGTGACCCATCGGCTGCTGCCCAACCTCCATGAAGGCTCGAAGGTCATATTTATGACCAGCCGTATGGGATCAATTAGTGACAACACCTCAGGGAGTTCGTACGGATACCGCATGTCCAAGGTTGCAATGTCGATGGCAGGAAAGTCACTGTCCCATGATCTGAAGTCGCAAGGCATTGCTGTCGGCATCTTGCATCCGGGCATGGTCAGTACGCGGATGACAGGATTTAGCGGCATTTCTACTGAAGAATCTGTGCAACATTTATTGCAACGGATTGATGAGTTGAATTTGGATAATACAGGCACTTTCTGGCATGCCACGGGAGACATCTTGCCCTGGTAACTTGCCCTGGTAACTTGCCCTGGTAAATTTATTGGCACGAAGCTAAGTACATGGTCATAGATAAAGCCAGTGGGGTGCGCCCCTCGGCGGGGGGCGCACCCCACTGGCTTCGTTTATTTATGGCTACCCACTTATTGGTACAAAGCTATAGCCATGAAGCTATAGGTATAAAGCAGTCAGCTTTTAGAACAGGTATGTCTTTGCAGCAAGTCAACACAAAATTATTTGGGGCAGATTGGGGTAGGTTTGGGTAGGAATGAGTGAGGAATAGGTGAATCATGATTGCTTCTGCATATCCACGAAAGCTTGATATAACGAACGCTCCAGTTGTGTGGGGAAAGGCTGGGCAAGGGATGAATCCAAAAGCCTATCAGCCGAAGCAAAATGAAGGATCTGGGTATTCTTTCGAATTTGGGGTAGACTCATATCTGACTTTGGTACTTCAGACTTGAGTGTAGTTTCCGGCTAGGGGTTAGAGTTTCTGAGTCGTCTATTGGTGTGTACAGTGGTGTGCGCAAACGGGTAGGGAATGCAGCCTTAGGTTATGCAAAAGAGGCAACCATGAGGCAAAGGTTTTCACTCTGGTTTTGCGAAGGGTATCAGCTACGCTGGCAAACGCGCTTTGACCAGATTTCAGAAATTCCGTTTGATCGGATACAACAGGCGCAGGTGAGGAGTGATTGTGACTGGTTTTCGTGAACGACTTCAAGCCTTCTTGAAAGGCAGGTATGAGCAGGCTGTCATAGAGCATTCGGGTGAGGCTTCGACACCTGGTTCCGCTTCTCAGCCTTCGCGCCCTTCTCCTTTCTTCGCGGCACAATCGTCTCCGCAGGCGGTGGAAAATGGTGCGCCGTCATCGTCAGAGGCGATCGCTTCCAATTCGCCGACTAAGCCGACTAATGGCATTGCCGAAGACACCGTGAACGCTACGGCGAACATCTCCACAACTCCAGACTCTACAACTTCAGAGACAGGCTCCGATCAGGATCAGCCCCAATCGGCTGTGGTTAAAGCACAACCGCGATCGCCCCGTCCGCTGTATCAATCTGGGTTTGCCTGGGCAGTGCTGGCTACCCTTTTTGGGACAACGGGCGTTGTGGGAGCGTCTTACAACACCATTCAGCAAATGCGGGCAGAGTTGCCCAACCCAGAAGATGCCCTGACCTATACCCGTGATGGCACCCTGACTATCCGTGCGGTGGATGGGTCGGTGTTGCAACAGTTGGGTCCGGCGACCCGCGAAAGCTTGTCTCTGGATGAAATCCCCATCCAGATGCAGGAGGCATTCCTGGCATCAGAGGATAATGATTTTTATGAGCATGAGGGGGTCGCTTATCGGTCGATCGCCCGTGCCATTGTGACCAATATTCGTGCCGGGGAAGTGGTGGAAGGAGCCAGCACCATTACCCAGCAATTGGCGCGGATTGTGTTTCTTGACCAGGATCAAACCCTGGAGCGCAAGTTGCGCGAGGCACTGCTGGCACAAAAGATGGAGCAGGAGCTGACCAAAGATCAGATTTTTGAGCGGTATCTGAATCTGGTCTATCTGGGTGGCGGAGCCTACGGCGTAGCAGACGCTGCCTGGGTCTATTTCAGCAAATCGGTCGATGAACTGACCCTGCCAGAAATGGCAATGATTGTGGGATTAGCCCCAGCACCTAGCGAATTCTCCCCCCTGGTGAGTGAAGAGACTGCCGAGCGTCGCCGCAACCTGGTGCTGGCACGGATGGAAAAAGCTGGTTACATCACTACCCAGGAACGGCAGGCAGCAGAGGCGACAGAACTGGTGCTGTCGCCCAGCACGCCCCGCAATTTGTATAGCCGCTTCCCGTACTTCACCCAGTATGTGCAGCAACAACTGCCACTGCTGGTGGATCCCCAGGATGTGGAAATTGGGGGCTTGACGGTGGAGACAACCCTCAATCCCCAGATGCAGGATTTGGCGCAACAGACGGTCAACCAGGCGATCGCCGATTATGGTCCGGGACAACGATTCACCCAGGCATCCCTGGTTGCGATCGATCCTCGCAACGGCTATATCCACGCGATGGTCGGAGGAAATGACTTTAATGAAAGCCAGTTTAACCGGGTGGTACAGGCACAACGGCAACCGGGTTCCACCTTCAAAACCTTTGTTTATGCAACGGCGATCGCGGCTGGGTTTTCTCCTTATAAAACCTATATGGATGCCAAGCTAGTCGTCGATGGTTATGAGCCCAAGAACTACGGCGAGAACTACAGTGGCAACCAAACCATGCGGGATGCCCTGATCCGCTCCATCAACATCGTTGCCGTCAAAGTATTGATTGATGTCGGTTTCGATCCAGCCATCGAAATGGCAGAAAGGATGGGCATTAGCTCTCCCCTCATCCCAGCATATTCCCTGGCACTGGGTAGCGTGGAAGTGAACTTGCTGGAGCTAACCGGAGCCTACGGAACGCTAGCAACCAGCGGCGAACATGTTGAACCCCACGGCATCACTCGCATCCTCAACCGCCAGGGTGAGGTCATTTACGAAGCCGATTTTGCGGCAGAAGAAGCTATTGATAGCGATTCTGCCGATATTGTGACCTGGATGCTGCGGGGGGTTGTAACCAGCGGCACCGGACGCAATGCCTCCCTGGGCGATCGCCCCGTCGCTGGCAAAACGGGTACATCCGAAGAGCGGCGCGACCTCTGGTTTATCGGCTACATTCCGCAAATGGTGACGGGTGTGTGGCTGGGTAACGATGACAACACCCCTACCCGTGGAGCCAGTTCTACTGCCGCACGGGTCTGGAACGACTTTATGGAACAAGCCGTGGAAGGAATGCCTGTCGAACAGTTTCCTGAACTGCCTCGGCTCCAAGGTCGAGAAGCGACTATCGAAGCTGAGCGCATCCGACCGGGCAGAATTCAGGAATCCAGAGCTCCTGGCGACGATCGGTCTGAGCGGGAAGCCGAGCCAAGCCGCGAATCCCCATCTGAGAGAAGCAGCGATCGCCCCTCTGACGCCCCCTCCAACAACCGCGAATCCTCCGGGCAAACCTCCCGTTCTCGCCCACCTGCCAGCCCATCCCCCTCACCCTCACGCTTCGAGCGCCCCGCCGATCTGGAGCCACGGGCTGAGCCTGTTGCGGGTCCCCAAGCGCCTGCGGCACCGCCACCTGTGGAGGTAGAAGAACCAGCGGCACCTGCTCCCGCACCTGCACCCGCACCCGAACCTCCCGTAGACGCCGCACCAGAGCCTGCTCCGGCACCGGCACCTGCTCCGGCACCCGCACCTGCTCCCGCGCCACCACCAGAAGCCCCTCCTGCGGTAGACGCGGCTGAGTAGCCTGATCCTGTGAGATAAAGAGAATGAGAGAGGCAGAGTACGATACACTGCCTCCATTGTCGAAACTACGAAAGGATACGTGAAATTTATGCTAAATCTAAGTCTTGCCGTTGCCGAAAACGCATCTGGGAGTTTTCCCATCTCATTTACATTAGTTTACGTTGTCGGATTTATTGCCGCCGTTACCATCGGGTCGATCGCCTGGTATAACTCCAAGCGTCCTCCCGGTTGGGAAGGGAAAGAGCGCCCGGATATTGTGCCTAAAGTTGACAAGAATGTGGGCGAAGGTGGAACCGACTAGGGTAACCACCTGGGACAACGTTCACAGGCTTATTCCTGCGCAAAACCAGGGTAAGGGTTTGGGTGGGTGAGGTTAGTTCGACAGGCTGACGGCTTTCAAACCCAGTTCAGCGGACCCAACTCATACTGCCATCCCCAGCGCTTTCCCATAGAGGGTATAGCGGCGCATGGGGTAGGCGAAGCGATCGCTAATATTGCGCGATGGATTTTGGTCATACATTAGCGCGTGGATGGCACGGGTGTATCCCTGCTGATGGGCGATCGCCTGCACCTGATCCACCAGGTAGCTTCCTAACCCCGCATAGGTTCGTCCTGGCTTAACCGCGACCGTCTTGACAATCAGCGTGGTCAGCGCCTCTCCCCGTTGCGCTTCGAGCCAATCAGGAATGGCAAACAAGAAGCCTACAAGGTCGCGAGATAAAACATGGGTCGAAGGGTCTGTTAACTTTTCAGCTAACAGCACAAACTCCGATCGTACATAGGGTTGCACCTTCATGTACTGCACGTTAAACGCTTCAGCAGAAATCGGCGTATAGAGAAAATTATGCTGAAAGCTTTCGCAAGAAAGGGCATAAATGCGCTGAAGTTCTGCTTCAAACTGAGCCAGGTCAAGCGATCGCACCCGCACCCCCTGTCTTTCCAGGCGAACCGCCACTTTGCCCAGGCGCTCATCCCGCTGACCCAGATCCAGGTTGAGCGCTGAGCTGTAGGTTGCAATTGGCGCAAAGCCTGTTTGCGAAAAATGCCGATTCCATTCTTCTGGATTGGTCGGTTCCAGGAAAAAGGGAGGTTCGGGTTGCCCCTCGGTTGGGGATCCACTAACCAAACGGTAACGTTGCCAGGTTGTGCCATCCATCGGTCCAATGGCATAGGTACAGCCCTGTTGCGCCAGTTCCGTTTGGGCATGGGTGAGCAGGGCGATCGCCCCGGCTTCATCCGCTGCGGCATAGTGCCCCACTACGCCCAGGATTTTTCCTGGCAAGGTGGGCACTTGCCGCCACCAGAGCGAACACCGTGCCCGCAGTCCTATGTCATCTTGCAGCACCCAGTGGGCATCGGGGGCTTCCCGCTGAAACTGCTCGGCTGTCAAAACGGAAATGCCATGCCCCACAGGGATCTGGGCAAGTTGGTCGGGGATGTCGATGTGCTGAAGCGCCATCATGTCAGAAAGCCCTGGCAACGTAAGGGAGAACGTAAGGGAGAACCGGATGGGCGATCGCCATGTCACACCTGAAGTACAAAGCGACTGGGTTTAATGCAACAGGAACCGATCGATCGCAGCCGCTGCACCGCCCGCTTCCACATTGGGCGCGACCCATTGGGCAACCTGCTGAACGGGAGCAGGGGCATCTCCCATTGCCACCCCTAATCCGGCATATTCCAACATTTCTAAATCATTAAGGTTGTCGCCGATCGCCATCACATTTTCTGGCTGCAACCCCAACAGTTCTTCCGCCAGGTAGCGCACCGCTGCTCCTTTATTCACCTCTGGATGGGTCGCTTCCAGGAAGGTAGCAACAGATTTGGTGAGGTAAAGATCGGCAGGGAAATAACGCTGCTTCAAGATCTGCCAGAGTTCGTCGATTAGCTCTGTGTCCTGGCTTTGTGCCAGCACTTTGGTCGGTTCGTTGCTGAGCAGCGATCGCAAATCCCCAATGGCGATTGGCTGGACTGTTGAGCGATCGGCATAGGTCTCTGTTTCTGCCGTGATTTCGCGCACATAAAGCTGGTCGTCGATATAGAAATGGACAGAGACGCGATCGCGCACCACCGGGTCTTCAAAGAAATCCAGCAATGCCTCTGCCAGCACCCGCGACACCGAAAGATGCCGATGCAATTGGTTGTTTGCGGGATCTTTGATGTAGGCTCCCTGGTAAGTGATCAGCGGGAGGGGCGAGGCGATCGCCTGATGGAAGCGCAACGCCGACCGATACATCCGCCCTGTGGCGATCGCCACCGCAATGCCCCTTGCCTGCACCGCCCGAATTGCCTCCAAGGTCTCTGGCAGGATGTCGTTGGATTGACCAACCACCGTTCCATCCAGATCCAACACCAGCAGCCGAATGTCTCCCATCGCTGGAACTCCACCTCATGCAACACTAAGATTTGCGACATCGTTACGACACCATCACGACATCTTCACGACACCGTTACGACGTCTCTGCAACCTCTCAAACTGTAGACGACCCAGGCAAGAAAATCCTGGTTAGCCCAATACATTCGAGGCATTTCCACACGGGTTTAGCACCCTCCAATCCCTCGTGGTTGTAAGTACAACCTCTCCGAAAACAGCCAGAACAGCCCACCATCTTGAGCCGTGGCAGCCCTGGGACGGGGATCGGCACAGGTTTATGCCCCTTCATCCGCTACAGCGTCCCTGTCCTCATCGGGAGTTGCCTGGGCAGGTTGCTGCGAGTCAATACGAGCCTCTGGCAAAACCAGCATGGCATCCCCAAAGGAGTAGAAGCGATATTCCTGGGCGATCGCCTCCTCATACAAATTCAGCAAGCGCTCTCGACCAATCAGCGCACTCACCAGCATCAGCAGCGTCGATTGGGGCAAATGGAAATTGGTAATCATCCCATCCACAACTTGCCACTGATAGCCCGGATAGATGTAGAGGTTGGTTTTACCACTTATCGGTTCGAGCTTGCCCGACTGGGCGGCTCCCTCCAGGGCACGGGTCACCGTCGTGCCTACGGCAATTACCCGCCCCCCGCGTGCTTTCGTCTCAGCAATCTTGTCCACAATGTCCTGGGGTACATCGAACCATTCCCCGTGCATCGTGTGTTCGGTAATATTTTCGGATTCCACCGGGCGAAAGGTTCCGACCCCCACATGCAGGGTAATAAAGCAGCGATCGATGCCGTTTTGCGACAGCTTATCCAGCAACTCATCGGTAAAGTGCAAGCCCGCCGTAGGGGCAGCTGCCGAACCAAGGCGTTCGCCATACACCGTCTGATACTGGTCTGGGGTCGCATCTGTCTCACCGATGTAAGGCGGCAGGGGAACCACCCCAACGTCATCCAGCACACTGAGCAACGACTGCCCCTGGGGTGGCTCGAACTGGATAATCCGCCCAGAGGTAGCGGGATCAACCGCCAGCACAGTCGCCGCTAGCTTCGGAGGTTTGTCATGTTCTTCGTTGGCAGGGGAGCGATCGCCAAAGAAGTGGATCCGCGCCCCCGGCTTGAGTCGTCGCCCCGGACGCACAAGAGATAGCCAACAATCCCGCTCCCGCTCCTCTAGTAGGAGTAACTCCACCTTACCTCCGCCCACCTTGCGACCATACAGTCGGGCAGGTAACACGCGTGTGTTGTTGAGCACCAGCAAATCTCCCGGCTTTAGCAAGTGGGGTAACTCGTAAAACCGATGGTGCCAGTGTTCAGACAGGGACGGCACAACTAACAGCCGCGAACTATCCCGTGGAACTGCCGGATTTTGAGCAATCCGCTCCGGCGGCAGGTGATAGTTATACGCAGCCAGGTTCAAGTCATCAGCATTCGGAGGGGGAACAAACATCAGCTATCTTCGGTAAGCAATCGAATGTGGTTAGGTGATCCAGAGGATCTATCGTTAGGGATCATCGTTAGGGATCAAGGAGCGGCGCTAGACATAGAGACAAACTCTTGATGCGTAATATTTTGGCAGATTGGGGGAAGTCCCCCATAACAACTCACGTATTTCCCCTTACCCTGACGCAACGGTTTCTTAAGACAATGGAGGAGTAAGAAAATCATTGAGAGTAGGAGTCTTGGAGCGCTATGGAATATGTCTACTATCTCTCAAACGCCAGCCTAACTCTGCGCGTTGTTGAGTACCTTCATAAAGCATTTTGGATTCAGACCGGTTTTATGACTGTGATCCATCAAATCAATGGATGGGTGATAAAAGTCAAGTTAGAAAGCCCAATTTCTTCTCGTCAGGAAGGAGATTTTCGCGCCTTCTTGAATGAGTTGGGCAATGCCTACGAACCAGAGAACCGTGTTCGAATGGCACTTTGGGGCTTAGAGATGGGACAATCCCCAATTGAGGTCATGCGTCGCTATCAGGTCGCGGTTGTGTCTCATGGCAAGCCAAACCGCCGAGAAATCGAAGAATTTAGAAAACAGTTTGTCTCAGGGCTGGGATACTGCCCGGAAACGCTTGCCTAATATCCAGGTTTATCCAACCAGATTTATCCACTATGGATGGATCTATGTGGATGAAAGTAGATGAAAAATCATAGTAGGGCATTTCTCCTCGTAGACTCTCTTAATTAGCAATCTGTAGATGCGAACTATAGATTATACGGGCAAGCGTAACGGCTTGCCCGTTTTTTAATAATCGTAGAAAATACAGCAAAATCCTTGACAGTCAACCCTTTCAGCACTTTTTCTAACCACCCGACTCGAAAATTTACTCAAGTTTTTACCCCACCACCCTCCGGCATGGCTTTCCCAGCCTGGGCGTGAAACAATCCCCAGACGATGCCCAGGAGCACGCCCCAACAATTTGTAATTTTTGGGTGAGAGGGATAGCTGTGCCGTCCCTCTCACCCAAAAATTACGGATTGGCATAAAAAACCGGAAGTTGTGAAACTCCCGGTTGTGGATATATCTGCCTTAGGATCACGTACAAAATAAAACCCGGAATTTTTGATGAGAAGCGCGGCAATGCCGCGCTTCTCATCAAAAATTCCGGGTTTTGTTTTATTTTCAATCCTTAGGAGATCTCTGAGAGAGAGGGCGCGGCTTAGCCGCGCCCTCTCTCTAAAAATGGGGATATTCTTTTCTGGAGATCGCCTTAAACGAGGGGGTTAAACGGCAGAAAGGGATGCCAGGGGATCGGGGATCGATTCCGAGGGAGCCTCAAATTTTCCAGTCAGCACATATTCAAGACGCAACTTGAGCCAGGTGATAAATTGCTCGTTGGTTGACAGGATCGCCGCACTGGGCTGGGGACACTTTGCTTTTGCCGCCGCCATTTCTGGTGCTTCCAAAAAGGCAGGCTGCTTAACCAGCCAAAAATCAATTTCCTTGCCTTTTTCTTTATAGTCACGGATCCGTTCATTCAAGACTTCTTCCAGCGGCTCATCTTCGAGCAGAAATTTTTGGCTGGCAAGGATGTAGTAATAAACAGTCATTCGTTTGTCTCCTGTATCTGTATCAAGGGTTCAAAAGAAGGAATCCAAAACAGTTTCAAAAAGGGGAACAGTCCTGGGAGTAGCACCGCATCAGGGAACCTGAATCAGCTCTTTCATCTCCCGCACAGCCCGCTCCAATCCCACCAAAACGGCACGGCTAATGATGGAATGCCCGATGTTCAGTTCCTCCATGCCGTGAATTTGGGCAATGGGGCGCGTGTTCCAGTAGGTCAGCCCATGTCCGGCGTTGACCCGCAGCTTCAGGTTCAGCGCCTGCTCACAAGCCCGTGTCAGCACTTTCAGTTCCTTTGCCTGGGTCACTTCGTCGTTTGCCTCGGCGTAGGTTCCGGTGTGCAGTTCGATAAATTTGGCTCCGATCGCCCCTGCCGCCTTGATTTGGCGCTCATCGGGATCGATGAACAGGCTCACAGGAATACCTGCCCCCTGGAGCTGACCGACGACCGCTGTCATGCGATCTTGCTGCCCTGCAACATCCAGTCCCCCTTCCGTAGTCACTTCCTCGCGCCGTTCGGGGACGAGGGTGATGTAGTCGGGGCAAATGTCGAGGGCGATCGCCACCATCTCATCCGTCGCCGCCATTTCTAGATTGAGGTGGGTGCGCACGGTCTGGCGCAACAGCCGCACATCCCGGTCCTGGATATGCCGCCGATCTTCCCGCAAATGAACCGTGATGCCATCAGCTCCGCCTAGCTCCGCGAGCACCGCAGCCGCAACCGGGTCGGGTTCCACCGTGCGGCGTGCCTGACGAATCGTGGCGACGTGATCAATGTTGACCCCTAACGTTGGCAAAGCGTTGCACTCCCGTCTTACGAAATTTCAGACATTTTCCATGATGCCACTGGCGGGGGCGCAAATGGTGATCCCAGAGGATTTTAGATAATTACTGAGGCGTCGATAAACAGCTATCAACGAGCCGCGATCGGGTGCAGAACGCCCGGTTGCCGCAGATCGGCGAGGTTAGCGCTCCCCGTGCAGAAGAAAGCCGTCGTCAGTTCGGCAACCAGCAAGTCTGCCTGTTCTTCCAGGGCAGTTTCCGAGTGGTCGGCTGCCTGGAGGAAGGGGAGGGCGAGTCCGCCCAGATCGGCTCCAAGGGCGATCGCCTTTGCCACATCCAACCCATTCCGCAAGCCCCCCGACGCAATCAGCGGGATCTGCGGCGCAACGGAGCGCACCGCCAGAATACAGTCGGCTGTCGGAATGCCCCAATCTGCAAAGGTGGCTCCCAACCGCCGCTGGAGGGGATCACGAGCACGCCCACTTTCCACCTTCGCCCAGGAGGTGCCCCCGGCTCCAGCCACATCGATCGCCCCCACGCCCACCTCCACCAACCGCTTCGCCATCGGCGCAGAGATGCCATTCCCCACTTCCTTGGCAATCACGGGCACAGGCAGTTTGGCGCACAGGTGCTCAATTTTTTGGAATAAGCCACGAAAGTTGCGATCGCCCCTGGTCTGTACACTCTCCTGCAACGGATTGAGGTGCAAAATCAGGGCATCTGCCTGGAGCCAATCCACCAGCCGCTGGCACTCTTCGACACCGCAACCATAGTTGAGCTGCACCGCTCCCAGGTTGGCAAACAGCAGAATGTCGGGGGCGATCGCCCGCACATCAAAGGTGTGATGGACTTCGGGTTGCTCCAGGGCAACCCGCTGGGAACCGACTCCCATAGCAAAGTGATACTGCTGGGCGATCGCCGCCAGTCGGTAGTTAATGCGCCGCGCCTGCTCCGTCCCCCCAGTCATCGAGGAAATCAGGACAGGAGCGTTGAGCGACTTACCCAGAAAGGTTGTGCGGAGGTCCACATCGCTCCAATCCAATTCCGGCAGGCAATTGTGTTGAAAGCGATACTGATCCAAACCATTCGTAGTTTGCCGAAACTGCACATCCTCTTCCAGACAAACACGCAGGTGATCTGCCTTGCGCGTCTGGGTTTCAGTTTCTAGGTAGGTTTCTGGAACTGGGGCTGGGGGCAGAACGCCGCTACCAGATTGAAAAGAGGTTTCAGAGGAAATCGGGGAATTTGGAGGAAAATTCACAGCGGTAAACAGTCGTGCAAATAAGCCAATACCCCGTCAGTGTGCCATGAGGCGGGAAAGCATGTTGTAAATGGCAATATTGCGATACAAACCGCTACACAGGCCAGAACCGCGACGCAGCCGTTTTACAAAATTTTTACAAAATATTGCGGCTATCCCAGTAAGGGATGAGACCCATCAACGGAATGGGTAGGCTAGGGACGTTAGTTTGACCGCGCATTTCAGCGTGCATTTCAGGAATAGGTGTGAGTGGTGTGGAGGTAATGATTTTTGGGTGTATGGGCGCTGCCCACACACCCAAAAATCATTACCCTTTGAAGACGACCTGGGTATAAACTGACTTCGAATTTCTTGGGGTTGGGAGGCAAAAGCACTATGGGTTTCATCATTTTAGGTGGGATTATTCTGGTTGTTGGGATTGTGCTGTTTTTTGTGCAGCGCGACCAGAACCAGCGTGCCTATTGCGTGCGCGTTGCCCGTGCTGCGACCGTGGCAGAGCTTCAGCGGATGGCAAAGGACATTGCCCAGGAAATTGGCGGTGGCAGTTGGCGAGAATATGTAAAGGTTTCGGGGGAAGTGGTATGCGATCGCCCCCTCACAGCGCCCCTCAGCCAACAGCCCTGCGTCCACTACAAAATGCAGGTGGAGCGGGAGTACGAGGAAACCGTCACCCGGAAAGATGAAGACGGCAACACCGTCCGGGAAACCCGCAAAGGCTCAGAAACCATGTCCAGCAACACCCAATCCGCCCCCTTTCGGCTGAAAGACGACACCGGAGAACTGGAGGTCGATCTGAATGGTGCGGAAATTGAAACCGAGAAAGTGCTGGATGAGTTTCGTCCCGAACAGGGTGGACGGATTTCCTTTGGCGGCTTCTCCATGTCAGTCGGCAATCCCATGGCAGGGCGGCATACCCTTGGCTATCACTATCGGGAAAGCATTCTCCCCCTGCATCGCAGGGCAACCATTGTGGCAACGGTAGCGGATTTGGGCGATCGCCTCCGCCTCCAACAACCCACCGAAACCGACAAGAAATTCCTGGTTGCCATGCGCACCGCCGAAGATGTGACCCGTGCTGCCGCAAAGCAAGCCAAAGTTCTCCGCTACTTTTTCATCGGTTGCATGGGGCTGGGCAGCCTGTTCATTCTCATCGGTTTATTTAACCTGGGTTAAAGCAAAAAGGGCGATCGCGGCGGAATCTTTCCTGTTCACGCTGAAGCCTTAATCAAGGGCAAGCATCTACATTGCCCAGAACCTATTGTTCAGATCTCATGTTGGGAAATATGTTCTCTTAACAGGTTTAAGGCGATCTCCAGAAAAGAATATCCCCATTTTTTGAGAGAGGGCGCGGCTAAGCCGCGCCCTCTCTCAAAAAATGGGGATATTCTTTCTCAGAACTCTCCTAAGGATTGAAAATAAAATAAAACCTGGAATTTTTGATGAGAAGCGCGGCAGTGCCGCGCTTCTCATCAAAAATTCCGGGTTTTAATTCGTACGTGATCCTAAGTTGCAGGCGTTCCATTACAAAGTTTGGATTGTTTATTAACCAAACCTGCCTGTCTTTCTTAAAGTTTTGTCGGGTATTTCCACTCGATTCCTGAATCGATTTCCATGCGTCTGTTACTTCAGGTAGGCCTTCAAAAGACTGAGTTCTGGATGCAATACAAGGGGCGATCGCCAAACGCCAAAAGAACCCTGAGTTACAAGATTTTACACATCAATTTCATTTGGATGTCGCCTCTGTTGATGGGCTGGGCATCCTGAAATTATTGTAACGGAGTGAAAAACAGAAGTATAAACCTGGCAAAAACTGGCATGGGTTTCTGTTAGGTGAAGGGGCGATCGCATCGATCGCATCCCTTTCGTCGGCTCGATCGGACCCTCTCAAACTGATTCAACAAACGAGGTAAGCACAACATGGCTGGAGTACTCGGACTACTGATTTTTCTGTTTGTGTTGGTGGGTGTCGTTGGCTTTTTAGTCGCAGGTATTTACAACCAGCTCGTAGCAAAACGGCGCTTGTACCAAAACGCCTACTCCCAAATTGATGTCCAACTGCGCCGCCGCCATGACCTGATCCCCAACCTGGTGGAAAGCGTTAAGGGCTACATGAAGCATGAACGGGAAACGCTGGAAGCCGTTATTGCTGCCCGTAATGTCGCCATGCAGGCAACCCAACGCGCCGCAGGTGCGCCCGGCGATCCCCGTGCTATGCAACAACTGAGCGAAGCCGAAGGCATGCTAACCGGAGTTTTGGGACGACTCTTCGCCGTTGCCGAAGCTTACCCCGACCTGAAAGCCGATCGATCGATGGGGCAGTTGATGGAGGAATTGCGCACAACCGAAAACCAGATCGCCTTCGCACGTCAGGCTTTCAACGATGCGGTGATGCGCTACAACACTGCCCGCGAAGTTTTCCCCAACAACATCATTGCGGGTGGCTTCAATTTCTCCGAAGCCCAATTCCTCGAAGAAGCGTCCCCCGAAGTCAAAGAAGTACCTCGCGTTTCGTTCTAGTTCACTGCCAAAGCTTCATTTGTGGAAAAAATTCTGCGGATTGTCTCCACAAATTCACAACCGACACAGCACGAGTCCAGTTTTATAACCCCCTGCGTACGAACTCGCACCTTTCAGACCAGCACCCCCGGAGAGACGCATGGCAGAGACAATGAACTTCTTTGAGCACCAGGATCGGGCAAAGCAAAACACCCTCTATCTGTTGGTGCTATTTGCGATCGCCCTCCTCGGCATGACCCTGCTCATTTATCTGTCCCTGGTTGTCGCCATTGCCGACACCTCCACTGGCGTGCTGCGACTGTGGGATCCTTTTCTGCTGTTCGTTTCCGCTGCCGGAGTAGGGCTATTTGTCGGAATGGGCAGTCTCTCCAAACTGGCGGCACTTCGGGGGGGCGGCAAGGTGGTTGCCACCAGCCTGGGCGGGCAGCTAGTCAGCCGCAGCACGCAGAACCCCAATGAGCGGCAACTGTTGAACATTGTGGATGAGATGGCGATCGCCTCTGGCACGCCCGTTCCCGCTGTGTACTTGCTGGCAAACGAACCGGGGATCAACGCCTTTGCCGCTGGCTTTACCCCCAACGATGCCGTCATCGGCGTCACCCAGGGAACCCTGGATCAGTTGTCACGGGAAGAAGTGCAGGGCGTCATTGCCCATGAATTCAGCCATATCCTCAACGGCGATATGTCCCTAAACATCCGGCTCATCGGGGTGCTTCAGGGCATTTTGCTGGTTTACCTCACCGGGCGCATCCTTGCCCGAACGGGTGGGCGAGGACGACGGAGTGGAGGGCAAATCGCTGTTCTGGGTCTCGCCCTGATTCTCGTCGGCTTACTCGGTCTGCTCTGCGGGCGACTGATCAAAAGTGCGGTGTCTCGTCAGCGAGAATTCCTGGCAGATGCCTCTGCCGTCCAGTTCACCCGCAACCCCGCTGGCATCGCTGGCGCACTGCGCAAGATCGGCGGCTTCACCGAAGGCTCGCTCATCGAAGCCCCCAACGCCGAAGAAGTCAGCCATCTCTTTTTTGGAGAAGCACTCAGCTTCGGCTTCTTTGGCGAAGCCTTTGCGACCCATCCCCCGCTAAAACAGCGGATTCAACGGATTGAAGGCAAACGCTCCACCACCCAGATGGTTCCTTCTCGTCCAACGGCTGGAGCCAGTTCCGGCGTTGCCACCCATGAAGCAGCGATGGGTTTTCAAGGCAGCACCCCATCCCCATCCTCACGAAATCCAGCACCTCAAAACCAGGCACCTCAAAACCAGGCACCACAAAATCAAGGGTCACAAAGAATAACGGTTCCCAAAACCAATGCCGATGATGTGGTGAATGTGGTGGGCACGGCTACGCCTCAGCACCTTGCCTATGCCCATATCCTGCTTTCCAAGCTGCCAGAACCCGTTCGTCTGGCAACGGCAGATCGGGTGGGGGCACTGGCAATTGTCTACGGCTTCTTGCTGGATCAGGAGAGTAAGGAGGTGCGCGATCGCCAAATCGCTTATCTCAAGCAAAACGAACTTCCCGAAGTCGTCGAGCAAACCCTCAAACTGGCTCCAATTCTCCATAAACTCGATCTCCGTTTCCGCCTTCCCCTGATCGAACTCACCATCCCGGCATTACGCGAATCCTCCGTCCAGCAATGCAGCCGCTTCCTCCAACAAATCCAGGCGCTGGTGCAGATGGATCAGCGCGTCACCCTCGGCGAATATGCCCTCCAAGTGGTCCTCTACCGTCGCCTGAAACCCTACTTCAGCAAACCCTCTCCACCCAAAATTGAGTTCCACACCCTCGACCAGGTTTGGGATGACTGCCTCATCCTGCTCTCAGCCCTGGCGCAAGTCGGGGAATCTGACAAACCCAACCAGGAATACGCCTTCCGCTCCGGGATTTATCGCTTACCGGGGGCAGGCAGCCGCGAACTCCCCCAAGAGATGCCACCTATGGAGCTGACGGCGGTTGGCAATAGCCTCAAGCGGTTGGGGAAAACAGCTCCCAAAGTGAAGCAAGCAGCGATCGATGCCTGCGCCCACACCGTCCTGCTGGATAACAAAGTCACAGTTCAAGAAGCCGAATTGCTGCGGGTTGTCGTGATTGCGCTCGATTGCCCCATCCCGCCATTTCTGAATGCATCTTTGAAGTAACGTCTTTGAAGAATGTTTTTAAAGAAGATTTTTGAAGAACATCTTTGAAGAAGACCTCTAAGGCGATCTCCAGAAAAGAATATCCTCATTTTTTGAGAGAGGGCGCGGCTAAGCCGCGCCCTCTCTCAAAAAATGAGGATATTCTTTCTCAGAAATCTCCTAAAGACAGAGACGGGCGATCGCCCCCAATAATTACCCCAGGCTTGTGAGAGCAGGTTTATGGTTCTTCTCAAGCATTTGACAGCGCTTCTAAAGATATTGATGCAAGTTTCTGATTAACCAGAAGGCGATCGACTACCAGTTTTTCATTTACACAAAAAACTGATTACGCATTCAATCATCAGTTTCAAAAAAATCACTTTTTCTTCAAAAAAATTCAAGTTTTTTATCTTGAATCCATAATGCTTGTTTGTGTGAATAGAAATGATAAATTTGAATATCACTTTTCTTTTCCAGAAATGGAAACAGTCGTGTAACTGAATCTCTTAGCCCTAACAGTTTTACTTTTTACGAAGACAGCAACCATTTCCTAAAGCACAGCACTCATATTCTCTGTTGTCTCTTGCCCCCGTACTTCACTCAACTGTCTTCTCATTTTGCTACATCTATTGCTTCATCCATTGCTTCATCCAAATGAACGCTAAAGCGATTGTTTTCCGAAGCATTCCTTTTCTTACTAAGGAGCATCTTCCATGACCAAGAAAGTTCTAAAAATTCTTGACAACCGTGCCATCTTCAAACGCCGCCCCGTCTATGTAGGGCATCTACCCGATAAAGAAAAATATACAGAGGTGACAACAGAAACTGAATATGAAATCCAGTCTTATGCCTGGGCAGATTCTGCTGGCGACTTCGATGAACATATTAAATTCACGTTGAAAGAAGGAACTTTAGCTGGGTTTAATACCTGGTTTATCTTCAATCGATTTGCAGAGGTCGAGTTTGATGGTGAAGTCGTTTACCCTCTGGAAGAACAAACGGCTGCCCAAATCCTCGAAATTAGTGAGGATACCGTGCTAAAACGCCGACCAGTGTCATCCTCAGAATTGGCAGACGAGGAAATGTATAAAGCCCCCAAGGGTATGACGTTTGATCTACATTCCTATGCCTACGCCGATGCCAAGGGTGAATTTAATCACCATATTCGTTTCGCCATTAACGACCCGGAGCAATATATCCAGGGATTGAGCACCTGGTATGTGTATGAACCCCATGCGCAGGTGAAGCTAGACGACACCGTGGTTTATCCGCTGCCCAAGGTGAAAGGTAATGCACCTGCGGCGGCAGCTTCCGCCGCCGCGCCTGTAGCCGTTGCAGCCGCTTCATTCACAGGCACAGGGCTGCAAGTGCCGGGTATGGGAACGGTCTACACCGATCAACCCATCATTTCTGGTGGAGCCTTCACCTGGGGCGAGGCAACCCACGGTGGTAGCCGCATTCCACAAAACGCCGACCATGCGAAGAACATTGTTACGCTAGCAACGCAACTCCAAAAGGCACGGGAACAAATCGGCAAACCTTTCCGGGTCACCTCCTGGTATCGTCCCGATCCCTGGAATCGCCGTGCCGGAGGCGCACGCCGCAGCCAACATCTGGAAGGCAAAGGAATTGATATTGTCGTCGAGGGCTATATGGGCGGTGACCTGGCACGCCAGTTTGTCTCCTGGTGGCCCGGTGGCTTGGGCATTTATGGCGGAAGTCGTCGCCACATCCTGCATCTGGATGTTGGGCAGAAGCGGAAGTGGGGCTTCTGAGCATCACTTGCATGAAAACTGGGGCGATCGCCCTCCTGCACAAAGGCGATCGCCCCTCCCCCAAAATCCCTACAGCACATCCCGTCCCATAAATGCTTGGAGAACCTCTGGAATCCGCACCGTTCCATCCGACTGCTGGTAGTTCTCCAAAATTGCCGCCATCGTTCGCCCAACTGCCAGACCCGAACCGTTGAGGGTATGGACAAACTGCGTCCCCTTCTTCCCCGGTTCCTTAAAGCGGATATTGGCACGCCGCGCCTGGAAGTCCCAACAGTTCGAGCAACTGGAAATCTCCCGATACTTGTCCTGGCTGGGCATCCACACCTCCAGGTCATAGGTCTTCGCGGCAGAGAAGCCGAGATCGCCCGTACAAAGCTCAATCACTCGATAGGGTAGCTTCAGCGCTTGCAGAATCGCCTCCGCATCCTTGAGCAGCGCCTCATGTTCCGCTGCCGACTGCTCCGGATGCACAAACTTGTACATTTCCACCTTGTCGAACTGGTGCAGCCGAATCAGCCCTCGGGTGTCGCGCCCATAGCTGCCCGCCTCGCGCCGAAAGCAGGGGGTGTAGGCACAGTAGTGGATGGGAAGCTGCTCCAACTCCAGGATTTCGTCCCGGTGATAGCTGGTAAGGGGGACTTCCGCTGTCGGTGTGAGCCAGAGATCATCGCGATCGCACCGAAAGCTCTCCTCCGCAAACTTGGGCAACTGCCCCGAAGCCCGCAGCGAATCCGAATTAATCAAAAACGGTGGCAGCACCTCGGTATAACCAGCGTTGATATGCCGATTCAACATAAAGTTGATCAGCGCTCGCTCCAATGCAGCCCCAGCACCTAACAGCGTCACGAAACGACTCTGGGCAATCCGCGTCGATCGCTCGAAGTTGAAAATACCGAGCTGTTCGCCAATTTCATAGTGGGGCAGCAAGCCCGTTGCATCGGGCAAATACTCATCGCCCCAGCGATGCAACTCAACGTTCTCATCCTCGCTCTTTCCCACAGGCGTTGTTTCGCTGGGGATGTTGGGAATACCCAGCAACAACTCTTCTACCTTGGCTTTGAGTTCCTTTTCCTTGGGTTCCAGTTCGCTCAGTTGCGCCTTAACCTGATTGCCCTCTTCCTTCAGTGTCAGCACTTCGGGATCATCCGGCTTGACACCCGACTTCATTTTTTGCCCGACCTGCTTGCCAATCTCATTGCTCCGCGCCTGGAGTTGCGATCGATCCCCTTCCAGTGCCCGTTGTTGTTGGTTTAGCTCCACAATCGGCGTCAAATCATAGCCTTCGCCGCGCCGATTCAGTTGCGCCTGCACCTGCTCTGGATTTTCCCGAATTTGTTTGAGGTCAAGCATCGCAATCGGTATTCATAAAAAATGTCCAACCATGAGTTTAGCGCGAGTTCAGAACCAATCCGACACGACTCTCAGGGCATAGGGATAAGCCCAGAAAAAGTTCATCAATGCCTGTTGATGAGAACAGTCAATGACTGCTCTCATCAAGTCAATGACTGCTCTCATCAACAGGAGGCATTGAGATCAACTCTCTGCCCTCTGACTGAAATTGGAGCGAAATAGTACAGTGGAGAAGGGATGTGCGTTGCAACCTCTTCAGGCTGGCGCATCTCGTATTTTGCACTCTCAACGCTCAAGCTGGCTGCTTATCTGAACCTATGGCTGCTAATGAAACCTCTTCTGCCAACTCCAGGAATGGAATGAACGCCCTCAAGCATTACGTTCAAAAGGAATTGCTCCCGTTGTTGGCAGATCTGCGCCTGGCGATTCTGCTGTTGCTGGCGATCGCCCTCTTCAGCGTTATCGGCACTGTCATCGAGCAGGGAGAAACCCTGGCGTTCTACCAGGCAAACTACCCCGAAGACCCAGCCCTCTTTGGCTTCCTTAGCTGGAAGGTGATCCTCACCCTGGGACTCGACCATGTTTATCGCACCTGGTGGTTTCTGGCGCTATTGCTGCTTTTCGGCTCCAGCCTCACTGCCTGCACCTTCTCCCGCCAAATTCCCACCCTCAAAGCGGCGCGGAAGTGGCAGTACTACACCAAACCCCGACAGTTTGAGAAATTGGCACTCAGCGCAGAAGTAGACGGGCAAGCTCCAAATTCCGCCCTGGCAAATCTCAGCCAGTTGTTGAGCGACAAGCGCTACCTCATCTTCCAGGACGGCAACAGCCTCTATGCCCGTCGGGGCATTGCTGGGCGCATCGGTCCCATCGTGGTTCACGCCAGTATGCTGATTGTGCTGGTCGGGGCGATCGTTGGCTCCATGACCGGATTCTTTGCCCAGGAAATCGTACCCAGCGGGCAAACCTTCCAAATTCGTAACATCTTCGATGCGGGTCCCTTGGCGCAAGCTCAAATCCCCAAAGACTGGTCAGTTCACGTCAACCGCTTCTGGATCGACTACAGCCCAGAAGGGGCGATCGACCAGTTCTACTCCGATCTCTCTGTCCTCGATCAGCAGGGCAACGAAGTCGAGCGCAAGACCATCCATGTCAACGAACCGCTGCGCTATCACGGTGTCACGCTCTACCAGGCAGACTGGGGCATTGCCGGACTACGCTTCCACTTTAACAACAGCCCCAAGTTCGACCTGCCGATGATGCCGCTGGAAACAGGTGGAAAAGGTCGCCTCTGGGGAGCCTGGATTCCCACAAAACCCGATCTAAGCGCAGGGGTTTCCGTCCTGGCACGGGATTTGAAAGGAACCGTCTTCGTCTACGACAGCGAAGGCAAAATGATCGCCACCATCCGAGAAGGGCAAGCCGCCGAGGTCAATGGCGTGCAGTTAGCCATTGATGAAATCATCGGTAGCACGGGCTTGCAAATTAAAGCCGATCCCGGTATTCCTCTGGTTTATCTGGGCTTTGGGTTGCTCATGCTCGGTGTGGTGATGAGCTACGTCTCCCATGCTCAAGTTTGGGCGTTGCAGGAGGGCGATCGCCTCTACCTCGGCGGCAGATCAAACCGCGCCCAGGTCACCTTTGAACGCGAAATCCTCAGCATCCTGGAAAGCTTGCAGCCGATGCCCCATCCTGAGAATGAAGTGGGCGATCGCGAAACCACTCCCTCCCTCCAATAAGGCACTTGCGGATTAATAAAACCCCAATTTTTGAGAGAGAAGGCTGGCTCTGCCAGCCTTCTCTCTCAAAAATTGGGGTTTTATTAATCCGCAAATCTCTAACCATATCCGCCAACAAACGAAGAACAAACAGAAGAGGTCACGGCTGTGCCGTGACCTCTTCTGTTTATCGAATAATTTTTGGTAAAACCCAGTTGTGCCTTAAATCGAAGCGGATGCCGTAGAGTTAGCCAACTGCTCAAGCTGTTCTTGCTGATCCTGAGTAATACATGCCTGAACCATCCCTTCAATATCCCCCTCCAAAATTGGAGAGAGGGTGAAGTTCTGACCCAGCCGATGATCCGTCACCCGGTTATCTTTGTAGTTGTAGGTACGGATTTTCTCAGAACGCTCTCCAGAGCCAACTTGCGATCGCCGCATCGACGAAACCTCATCCCGCTGCTCTTGCAGCTTCATCTCATAAAGCTTGGCTCGCAGGATTTGCATGGCACGCTCACGGTTCTGACCTTGCGATCGCTCTTCGGTACAAAACACTCGAATACCTGTTGGTTTGTGGAACAGGTCAACCGCCGTTTCAACCTTGTTGACGTTCTGACCACCCGCACCGCCCGAACGCGCTGTCTTGAGTTCAATGTCCTTGGGATCAATTTCGACTTCCACATCATCAACTTCTGGCATCACCGCAACGGTTGCCGTTGATGTATGAACCCGTCCACCTGCCTCCGTTACCGGAACCCGTTGGACGCGATGAACCCCTGCCTCAAACTTCAGCTTGCTGTAAACCTGATCGCCCTGGATTTCCAGGATCGCTTCTTTAAAGCCACCCATATCCGCCAGGGACTCACTCACTAGCTTGACGCGCCAGTGCTGCGTCTCTGCATAACGAGAATACATCCGCAAGAGATCCCCCGCCCAGATGCTAGCTTCATCGCCCCCCGCTCCCGCACGAATCTCCAGCATGATGTTCTTATCATCATTGGGATCCCGTGGAAGCAGCAAGATTTTCAAGCGATTCTCTAGTTCCTCAATTTTTGCTTCCAGTTCCTCGACTTCCATCGCTGCCATTTCACGCAGCTCCGGATCCCCAGCAGACTCCTTCAGGACCTCACGCGTGCCCTGTAAATCTTCCTGTGCCTTCTTCCACTCGTCGTAAACCGTAACCGTCTCCTCAAGAGACGAACGAACTTTAGCGACCTTTTGAAACTCCGTTGGGTCAGATGCCACATCGGGGTCTGCCATCCTCCGGGTCATTTCCTTAAAGGTCTGCTCAACCGAGTTCAGCTTGTCCAGCAGGTAAGTTTCTGCCATAAAAATCGAGTTCTGTTTGGAAAATCAGGAAAAAGAGAATCGAATCAGGTTTTGTAATCGCCCAAATAGCATTGGCAATTTGGCTCCTTTTGAGACTGAAGCCAAATACCCCGTTGCTACTTCTTCTGTTCCTGATCGCCACCTTGGGTGCGCGTATCGGTCATCCCATACTTCCGCAAGAAGCGCTCCACACGACCTTCCGTGTCGATAATCTTCTGGGTTCCTGTGTAGAAGGGATGATTACCCGACCACACATCAACGTGTAGCTCAGGCTTGGTGCAGCCCACTGTCATGACAACTTCGCCATTGCAGTAAACTTTCGCTTCGGGATACCACTCGGGGTGAATATCAGACTTCGGCATGATGTCTCCAATTGAATCCAAAAATTCAAATAAGGTAGTCAAAAAATTGGCATCTAACTCCATTTTAGGCAGGGTTCTGCAAAACAGCTTCGAAGCTGCTCCGGAGCCCCCGATCCCATTAACGCTTGGAGTACTGAGGCGCTTTCCGTGCTTTGTGCAAACCGTACTTCTTCCGCTCCTTTGCACGAGAGTCCCGCGTCAGGTAGCCTTCAATTTTCAGAGGCTTACGGTTTTCGGGGTCCAACTCACAAAGCGCACGGGCAACACCCAGGCGAATCGAGTCGGCTTGCCCCGTCAATCCACCGCCATGAGCGTTGACCAAAATGTCGTACTCATTTTCCAGACCCAACGTTTCCAGCGGTGCTTTCGCCGCCGCCAGGTAACCAGGGTTGAACTGCAGGTACTCCTCTCCAGGCTTACCGTTGACAACAATTTTGCCGCTGCCGGGAACCAGGCGAACACGGGCTACAGCAGATTTCCGGCGACCTGTGCCCCAATACACCACTCGGTTTGACTGTTCTGTCGCTTGCATTAGTTTTCTCCAGGAATAGTCTTAATCGTCAATACTTCAGGTTGCTGCGCTTCATGGGGATGGTCAGGTCCGGCATATACCTTGAGCTTGGTGAACAGTTGCCGCCCCAAAGTATTCTTAGGCAACATTCCCTTCACTGCTTTCTCAATAATCCGTTCCGGGATCCGCGCCTGCAGTTTCTCAAAGGTCTCTACCTTCATCCCACCCGGACGACCCGAGTGGCGGCGATAGAGCTTTTGAGACCGCTTTCGCCCAGTCACCTCTATCTTGTCGGCATTAACGACAATAACAAAATCTCCGGTATCAAGGTGAGGAGTGTAGGTCGGCTTGTTTTTTCCACGCAGAATCATCGCGATTTCGGAAGCCAACCGACCAAGGCGCTGACCTTCGGCATCGACGACATACCACTTACGCGCTTCTGCTGGACTTTCTGGGAGGTAGGTTTTTGTCATGACTTTATTCTGCAAAGGAGATACAAAAGATGAAGATTGATGGAAGGCAATACAAATGGGGGAGCAATGCGGCAACTAGCAGGCAGAGGGGGACGGAAGATTGACCTCAGCTACATCTGATGGGGGAGGCAGAAGGAACTGGGGCTGACTGTCAAACCAGAGCGACTTTGGGAACGGAAAATGCTCATAGCCAACCCGGAGTAAACAAAGCCCTTGGGGAGGCGCAGCATACTTTACTTGATCCCGTCGCTGGTCTCGCCAGAGTTGGGTGAACTCGTCGGGCGATCGCAACCCCCTTCCCACTTCCACCAACAAACCCACCAGCAAGCGCACCATGCCATAGAGAAAACCACTCGCCTGAATCTCGATCTGGATAAACGGATCGCGCTCAATACAAGCAACTTCCTGAACATCCACCCAAGAATGGGCACGGCGAGAACCTGCTCGGTGAAACGCCGCAAGATGTTGCCAACCCAACATAGGAGCTAATGCCGCCTGCATCTTCTTGACATCCAGCGGCTCGTGATAGCAATGCCATGAAAAAGGACGCACGAAGAGGTTTGGGCGCTTATCCGTGTAAATCGTATAACGATACCGACGCCACAAAGCCGAGAACCGAGCGTGCCAGGATGGCACAACCCCTGCCGAACCCCGAATCACAATGTCATCTGGCAGACGATGGTTCAAAATGTCTGCCCAGCGATGAGGTGGGATCACGGTTTTGACATCAAAGTGAGCGACCTGAGCTGCCGCATGGACTCCGGTATCCGTACGACCAGCGGCATGAATCCTCACAGGCTGCTTTACAACAGACTGGATCACTGCCTCAATTTCTTCCTGAACAGTACGTTGCTTCGGCTGCCACTGCCAGCCATGAAAATGAGTGCCCTGGTATTGAATCACCAGCGCAACACGTTGTGACACATCTGGAGCCACATCCGCTGCTTCATTCTCAATAGCCGTTTCCGTAGATGAAAACACAACCGTAACTGTTTCTTCTGAAGATTAAGTCAACTCAATGATCGCCATTTCTGCATTATCGCCTCGACGGCTAACCGTGCGAACCACGCGGGTATAACCACCGTTGCGATCGCCATACCGTTCCTGTGCCTGCTCAAACAAAGCATGAACCAACTGCTTGTCGTAGATATAGCCCATTGCCTTACGACGAGCAGCAAGGGAGCCATCCTTTGCCAGGGTAATCATCCGATCAGCCTCAGCACGCACAGCTTTTGCCCGCGCTTTGGTCGTGGTAATCTGCCCATTCTGGATCAATTGAGTCGTGAGTGCCCGCAGCATCGCTTTCCGCTGGTCTGCGGGTTTTCCCAACTCTGGAACTCTACGTCCGTGCCTCATAATTTCATCCCCCTTTCTATTTCAAAAACCAACACACTGCATCAATAACTGACTATTCAGCCTTTTTAGCAAACTCAATCTTCCACCCTTTACGGTGCAGACTTCGCTGACTTCTCGCGAGGCAACGTAATTCCTAACCGAGTTTGTAGCGCCTCAATCACCTCTTCCGCTGACTTCGCTCCAAAGTTCTTTATTTCGAGCAAGTCTTCCTCACTGAAATCTAGTAGGTCAGCAACAGAATTAATCTGGGCACGCTTCAAGCAGTTATATGCCCGCACCGACAGATTCAACTCCTCAATAGGAATCTGACTATGAGGATCCTCTTCTACAGGGAAGATATTCTTCAAATCCTCAATCGTGATGTCCTTGAGCGGGTTGAACAAATCAACCAAAATCCCCGCTGCCTGGCTCAGGGCATCCTGAGGCGACAAGCTTCCATTGGTGGAAATTTCAAGGATGAGACGATCTTGTTCTAGCGATCCACCAACCCGTGCGTCTTCAACTGTATAGTTCACCTTACGAACAGGCATGAAGATCGAGTCAATTTGCAAAAAGTCCAGAGAAGAGGTGTCGTCTCGCCCGCGCTCAATAGCACGATAACCTACGCCTTTCTCAACACGGAACTCCATCTCTAAAACGGCACCTTCCGCAACAGTGGCGATGTAGTGGTTTTCATCAATGATCGAAACTTCAGACGGCAACTCAAAATCCTTTGCCGTGACCTCTACAGGTCCCTCGATTCGCAAACGTCCAATTTGTGGATGAGAGGAATAGGATTTCAGCACCAGCTCCTTCATATTTAGCAGGATGTCCAGTACATCTTCCTTCACTCCTGGCACAGTCATAAACTCATGGGTTACCCCTGCAATTCGAACAGCAGTAACCGCTGCACCTTCCAGGTTGGAGAGCAAAACTCGCCGCAGAGCATTACCAACGGTAATCCCTTGTCCCCGCTCTAGAGGCTCCAGAATAAATCGACTGTGTATCCCACGCTCCTGCTCTGAATCTGGCTCGATACATTCAACTTTGAACTGTGCCATGACTCTCTCCCTTAATCTCTGCCACTGATATACCCACTCACAAAGGCTGCAACCGACAATCCTGCATTCGCTTCTTGCGATGACTTTGCCTTACAACCTGCTCCCAATCACTAAGCATGTGCAAACTGCACAAACCGTTTCAACTCTTTTCCTTAAAGTCCTTGCCCTTAAAGTTCTTGCCCTTGAAGTCCTTGCCACTGTTTATCCCAGCCAACAAGTTCAGACGCAGAACCTAAACGCGTCTCCGCTTTGGAGGGCGGCATCCATTATGAGGAATGGGGGTAACATCTCGAATAAGCGTGATTTCCAAACCCGCTGCCTGGAGCGCACGGATAGCCGTTTCACGCCCCGCACCAGGACCACTCACCATCACCTCGATCTGACGCATCCCCTGATCCATCGCTCGTCGTGCTGCGTTGTCAGATGCGGTCTGAGCTGCATAGGGCGTTCCCTTCTTGGCACCCTTAAAACCACTCGAACCAGCAGACGCCCAAGAAATGGCTTCTCCGTTCAAGTCTGTAATTGTGACAATAGTGTTATTAAAAGTGGACTGAATATGTGCCACCCCACTGGGAACATTTCGCTTCTGCTTTTTAGATCCTGATTTTTTTCCAGATTGCCGCGCCATAGTCGCCTATCCAATTTGTCTAGTAAGTAAACGTTGATTCGATCAAAAACGAAGTTTCTCTGCCTGCCTGTTCAAAATTCACCATCGAGGAACCAGTTGTTGACTACCAGTTATTGACTAACAGCGGAATGCTACTTCTGGGTCGATATCACCTGAAAATCTTGCACCTGCTAAAATCTTGCACTTGCTAAGAGATGAGGCAGAGAATTCTTGTGAAAGGCTACAAACCCTAAAGCAAAGCCCCTTGAAGAACAGACAATGCAAAATGAAACAGCAGAGACACTAGAAAACAAGGCAAGCCAACCAGGGCAAGCCTTGTGAGAGCGGCTCCAACTACTTCTTGCCGGGAGCCTTCTTCTTCCCTGCCACAGTACGCCGCGCCCCTCGACGGGTACGAGCATTCGTACGGGTGCGTTGCCCCCTTACGGGTAGTCCCATCCGATGACGACGCCCCCGGTAGGTTCCAATATCCATAAGGCGCTTGATATTCAAAGCCTCAAGGCGTCTTAGATCCCCTTCGACCTCGTAATTGGCTTCCACCACCTCGCGCAACGAGGCAACATCCGAGTCACTCAAATCCTTCACACGGGTATCAGGATTAACTCCCGATTGAGCCAGGATTTGCTTGGATCGGGTTAGACCAATTCCATAAATATAGGTAAGACCAATTTCGACGCGTTTATCACGGGGAAGGTCTACTCCGGCAATTCGTGCCACAACTTGTGCTCCTAAATCTATCGCTCTCTCGTAAAGTCAAAGACCGCAAACCCATGGACAAAGATCTTAGAATCCATGTTTTGCGTACCAACCATTCAAAACAAAAGCTTTCAAAGTTCAGATTGCGGTTATTCGCTACATAAGCTCCAAAAAGGAATCGCGAAAGTTAACCAGCCTACCCTTGACGCTGCTTATGCTTAGGGTTAGAACAAATAACCATGACCTTGCCATGCCGACGAATGACACGACATTTCTCACACATTTTCTTGACCGACGCTCGGACTTTCATGTCCAAAATACCCACGCACTACAAACTCAGCATATTATCACTATAGAAATGCACTTGTCAAGAGAAGCACTGGGAAGCCCCTGAATCTAAATGAACTGGACGAGCTCCAGCTAGCGTTCAGGACAGTCAAAACTTTCAAGCACAATCTAATCAATTCGCAATCAATTCGCACAATCGACAAACGCTATTTCTTTCTCAGTCGATAAGTAATACGACCTTTCGTAAGATCATAGGGAGTCAATTCGACCTTAACGCGATCGCCCGGTAGGATTTTGATGTAATTCCGGCGAATTTTGCCAGAAATATGGGCTAATACGTTAAAACCATTATCGAGATCAACACGGAACATCGCGTTTGGAAGAGAATCCGTTACGGTTCCTTCCATTTCAATCAAGTCTTGCTTAGACAATGCGGCTAGCCTCCTACGCATTCAACAATATGCCCGAGATCTTTAAGAAATCTGAACCGCTCCAAATTCGCAATCTTTTGAGCTGGATAAAAATCAACAAAAGTTATTGACACACCGCCTTGCGGTGCTCCATCTCATAGGCTAACAAAAATATGCCAGACTGATCCGAAGATAGCGATGAAGAGAGGGAGAGATTGAGCAAGAATAATCAAGAAAAGCGAGTGCTTGCCAGTGCCATCTCGAAAGCATTCACAACAAGTTAAGCCGCAACAATCTCTGTTAACTTTGTCGTAACTTGCTCAATGGGTTGATTTCCATCAATGGATACCAACATTTGACGTTCTCGATAAAAATCGATGAGTGGGGCTGTCTGTTCCCGATAGACAGACAAGCGCTTGCGAACGACCTCCGCGTTATCATCGGCACGACCGCGTTCCTGTAAGCGAGAAACAATCACCTCATCAGGCACATCCAGATTCACAACGCATTCATACATTTGGTTCATCTGCTCAAGCAAAATATCGAGGAACTTTGCTTGAGAAACATTGCGAGGGAAACCATCTAAGATCCAGCCGGAGCCTGCATCGTCTTCTTCCAGACGACTCCCTACGAGATCGAGGATAAGGTCGTCGGGCACAAGTTCTCCACGATCCATGTAACCTTTAGCCTTCTGACCTAACTCCGTTTGGGCAGAAACAGCTGCTCGCAATATGTCACCCGTTGAGATGTGAGGTACTCCATGGCTCCTTGCTAAAACCTGGGCTTGTGTACCTTTACCTGCCCCTGGAGGTCCCAAGAAAATTAACCGCATCACTACTCTTTAACCATCCCTTCATAACGTTGAGAAATCACATAGGTCTGGATTTGTTTCGCCGTATCGATGGCGACCCCAACCAGAATCAAAAGGGAGGTTGCCCCCAATCCTTGAAAGGTTCGAACATCCGTTGCGCCTTCCACAGCCGTCGGAATGATTGCTACTAGACCGAGGAAAATGGCTCCGAGGAACGTCAATCGGTTCAGCACACGCTCGATATACTCTGTGGTTGCTTTACCTGGTCGAATACCAGGAACGCTAGCTCCCATCTTCTTGAGGTTCTTCGACATGTCCTCTGGATTCACAATGATTGACGCGTAGAAGTAACTGAAGAAGAGAATCAAGAGCAAGTAAACGAGCACGTATGCCCAGGTTCCAGGACGCAGATAATTAGCGATGCTAATCAAAATATTGTTGCCCGGAAATAGATTTCCTAAGAACACCGGCAGGAGGAAGACGGTCGAAGCAAAGATAATTGGTAACACACCCCCCTGGTTAAGACGCAGCGGCAAGTAACTACTTTTCTCAAGATAAAGGCGACGACCAACTTGCCGTCTTGCAGAAATAATGGGGATACGCCGCTGCCCCTCTTGCACAAAGACAATACCAACGATCATTACCAGGAAGACCAGGAGCAGTATCACAACACCATAGACAAAACTGCGATCGCCCGTCTGTGCTTGCTCAATCGTCTGACCCAGGTTACGTGGCAGAACAGAAACGATGCTCAGGAAGATCAACAGTGACGCCCCGTTACCAACACCCCGTTCCGTAATCAGCTCCCCTGCCCACATGACAAACATGGCACCAGCCGTGAGAGCAAGAATCGTTTGAGCAATAAACAACGGACCTGGATTAATCGCGTAGTTATTGACGAGAATTGCAATACCGCTCGTTTGTAAAAGTGCCAAACCCAGTGTCACGTAGCGTGTTATCTGTGCCAGTTTTCTCCGACCTGCTTCTCCTTCGTTCTTCTGAAGGTTCTCCAAAGACGGAAGAGCAGCCGTTAACAGCTGCATAATGATCGAAGCATTAATAAATGGAATAATACCCAGGGCAAAAATCCCCAGAGTCGATAACCCCCGGCCAGTAAAATAATCTAAGAAACCAACCAGGTTCGCCAGGTTGGAGTCTGTAATTGCCCGTTGAAAGGCGATGCGATCGATGCCGGGAACAGGGATAAAGACACCCAGGCGCGCAAGAATCAAAATTCCTATCGTAACTAAAACCCGCTTTCGCAGCCCTGCTGCCTGAGCCATTTGCATAAATGTCTCTTGGGCGGATGGTGTTTTATCTCGAACCATGCAAAGGACCTCACTGCTGTTTGAGCGACTGGGCAAACTCGGGAATGGGGATCAACTAAAATTGCACGCGGGCATGATACCCGCGTGAATCTTCAATTAATTTCTAATCTACCAGTTCGCAGGTACCGCCTGCCGCTTCAATCTTGGAGCGTGCCCCTTTGGTAAAAGCTGCCGCTTTAACATTGAGTGCGACATTGATTTCACCGTCGCCCAAGATTTTGAGGGGACCACTGTCGGTAGTAACAATGCCTGACTCAATCAAGCCGCCAAGGGTCACTTCAGATTTTGCATCCAGATTTGCCAAATCCTTTACATTAACCACCGTGTAATGCTTTTGGTTAACGATGGGAAAATGCTTGAGTTTTGGAATCCGGCGATACAGAGGGAGTTGTCCACCTTCAAAGCCGGGGCGAGTGCCACGACCCGAACGGGATTTTTGACCCCGCATTCCAAACCCACAGCTTGCACCTTGTCCTGCGGCAATACCCCGCCCAACACGGCGACGACGGTGTTTGGAACCTGATTTTGGAGTTGCGTCTTCAAGTCTCATGATTCGTTTGAGTGAGGGTAAACGACAGGAACGAGTAATAAACTCTAGGGCTTGAAAATGGGCGATACGCCGATAATCAAGAAAACAATCAGAAATGAATTAGGAGATTAGGAGTAGATTCTCTCCAGGGGAACGCCACGCTCTTCAGCCACATCCGAGAAGGTGCGGAGCATACCTAAGGCTTCCGTTGTCGCCCGTGCATTGTTTAGAGGATTGTCAGAACCCAAGCGCTTTGCAAGGACGTTCTTTACGCCTGCCAATTCCAGGACAGTACGGATGGCACCCCCTGCAATTACCCCGGTACCAGGGGCGGCTGGGCGCATGAATACGCGAGCACCACCGCTATCCCCTTGGCTGGGGTGGGGAATGGAGTTTGCTTTGGTCAGGGGAACCTCGATCAGGTGCTTCTTGCCATCGGCAACGCCTTTCTTGACGGCACCAATGACATCACTGGCTTTGCCAACGCCGACGCCAACCTGACCTTTTTCGTTACCCACGATGACGATCGCCCGGAAGCTTAACTTCTTACCCCCTTTGACCACCTTCGTAACCCGGCGGATTTGGACAACCCGCTCCTTCCAGTCGGTTTCTTTCTCCTTAACCCGCGTGCCTTTTCGACTTTTCGCCATAATCTCAGCCCTTAAAGAATTGCTCCCAAATGATTCACTGACGTACCTTAGAAACTCAGCCCTGCTTCTCGTGCTGCTTCTGCCAGTGCCTTCACACGTCCATGATAGAGGTTGCCTCCCCGATCGAACACAACCTGCTGGATGCCCTGGGCGATCGCCCGCTCTGCAATCAGCTTGCCGACAGCTTCCGAAGCTTCGCAGTTGGAGCCTTTCTCAAGGCTCTTCCGCAGGTCAGGCTCAAGCGTTGATGCAGCAGCAATCGTACGATGCTCCGAGTCATCAATAATTTGGGCATAAATATGTTGCTGGGAGCGGAAGACGCTCAGGCGAGGTCGCCCAGATGTTCCAACAACACGACGACGAATCCGTTTGTGTCGGCGGTGAACCGAATCCTTGCGTGTAAGTTTCATCTTTATTTCTTCCCTGCTTTCCCAGCCTTACGTCGTACCTGCTCTCCGGCGTAGCGAATTCCCTTACCCTTGTAAGGCTCGGGTGGACGTGTGCCCCGAATCTTTGCCGAAATGTTACCGACGAGTTCTTTATCGATTCCAGTAACAATGATGTTGGTGTTATTCTCAACGGCAAACTGAATGCCTTGAGGGGCTGCGATCTGAACCGGGTTACTGTAGCCCACATTGAGGGTCAAATTGCTTCCCTGAGCCTGTGCCCGGAAACCGACCCCCTGAATTTCGAGGCGACGCTGAAACCCTTCAGACACGCCCTGAACCATGTTTGCGACCAGGGTACGGCACAATCCATGACGTTCGCGTGCTTTCCGGGAATCGCCCTGGCGTGTTACCAGCAACTCTTCCCCTTCCTGGGAAACGACAACTTCAGGCGGTAGCACTCGAGACAGCTCACCCTTTGGTCCTTTTACCGATACCTCTTGCCCCGAAATCGAGACCGTTACCTTGGCAGGAACGGGGATGGGGCGTTTACCAATCCGAGACATGACTGCGTACTCCTTAGAACTGATTACTCCTAATCGAAATGGAGAAGTGGACAAGCTAGACAATGAATGTTCAGGTGAACAGAACGAGATGAAGCAGAAGATTTATAGCCCGGTAGCTTGGTACTGCCTCAAGTGCGTTCTACCAGACATAACAAAGAACTTCGCCACCCACTTTCTGCTGCCGTGCATCTCGATCGGTCATGATGCCCTTGGAGGTCGAGAGGATCGCGACACCAATACCACCCAAGACCCGAGGCATTTCCCGGTAGTTCGAGTAAACTCGAAGCCCCGGCTTGCTTACCCGCTGTAGCTGGTTGATAATAGGTTGCCGTCCTTTCCCTTTGTATTTCAGGGAAATCACCAATTGCTTCTTCGGGTCTTCGCCCGTTTCATTGAAGTCATTGATAAAGCCCTCCTCCAACAACACACGGGCAATGCTCCGCGTCATTTTGGTAGAGGGAACCTGAGTTGTCTGGTGTCGCGCCAAATTCGCGTTACGAATGCGCGTCAGCATATCTGCAATCGTGTCGTTTACCGCCATAGTTTCCTCTTTAACAAAATGCCTCAATTATTCGCGGAAGGGCATCCCCAGTTCCCGGAGTAGTGCGCGACCTTCTTCATCTGTCGTCGCCGTGGTAATAATCGAAATGTCCATGCCTCGTACTTGTTCGATGCTGTCGTATTCCACTTCGGGGAAGATCAGCTGGTCGCGCAGTCCAAGGGTGTAGTTGCCACGCCCATCAAAACTCTTGGGGCTAATCCCCCGGAAGTCCCGGATACGAGGCAAAACAAGGTTAATCAGACGTTCCAGAAAAGAATACATGCGGTCGGAGCGCAAGGTGACCATGATGCCCACAGGCATGCCCTGACGGATTTTGAATCCGGCGATCGCCTTCTTTGCACGGGTCACCACAGGGCGTTGTCCCGTCAGCATCGCGATCTCACTCAGGGAGGCTTCTAGTGATTTGGCATTCTGTGCTGCTTCACCCAAGCCCCGGTTTACCGTCACCTTCGTCAACTTTGGAACCTGATGAATGTTGGAGTATTGAAACTCCTCCATCAGCTTCGGCACAATCTTTTCTAGATAGGTATCTTTCAGCTTCGTCATGGGTTTTCCTTCAAAATAAGTTCCTGGTCTTGGTCAGGAACGAATAGACGTGACTGACACTACTTCTTGCGTCTTTCCCAATTCTTGTCAGACAAGGTTTCCCCTGTCTTCTTTAGCATCCGTACTTTGCGACCATCGGCGTCAAAGGTGTAGCAGACGCGGCTAGCCACCTTTTGCTTGGTGGAATAGAGCATGACCTTCGAGCTGTGAATCGGTGCTTCAAAGGTTTGGATCTGCCCAGATTCCCCTTCTGCCTGAGGCTTGACGTGACGGGTACGAATATTGACGCCATCAACGACAACCATGCTGGTTTCGGGCATAACCTGCTTAATCTCGCCAATTTTGCCCTTTTCTTTGCCGGAAATCACCTGAACGGTGTCTCCCGCTTTGACATGCATCTTCATCTTTTTCTTGGGCGTGCCTTTGGGCATCAGAGCACCTCCGGAGCGAGTGAGACAATTTTTGTGAAATTCTTCTCCCGCAACTCACGGGCAACGGGACCGAAGACCCGCGTTCCTCTGGGATTACCGTCGGCGTTGATGATGACGGCGGCATTATCATCAAACCGAATGCTCATACCGCTATCACGACGCAATCCCTTCTTGGTACGAACGACAACGGCTCGTACCACATCCGACTTCTTCACAGCCATGTTGGGCAACGCGTCTTTAACGACGGCGATGATCACATCCCCAACCCCGGCATAACGACGGTTCCCACCCAATACCCGAATGCACATCAAGCGACGAGCACCACTGTTATCGGCAACATTCAAATAGCTTTCTTGCTGAATCACTGTCCACCTCCACGCGGTGTTAGACCTCTGGGGTCTCGCTAATAACGTCAATAACCATCCACCGCTTGGTGCGGCTTAAAGGGCGGGTTTCCTGGATGCGGACGCGATCGCCCGACTTACACTTGTTTTCCTCGTCATGCGCTTTGTAGCGCTTAGTCCGTACCACATACTTGCGATACTTAGGATGAGGAAAACGGTTTTCTACCGCAACCACTACCGTCTTGTCCATTTTGTCGCTTACTACGACACCAACCCGTTCTTTTACTGCCATCGCACCTTACTCCTTGCCGGGCTCCGAATCCTTAGCGGTCAGTTGGCGCTCCCGTTCAACGGTCATCAATTGGGCTAACCGATGACGAGTGTGCTTGAACAAGTGAGGCTTTTCCAAACGACGTGTCGCCTGCTGAAACCGCAAATCAAATAACTGCTTCTTCGCTTCCAGGATTTGTTCAGCTAGTTCCTGGTCGCTCAATTCTCGAATCTCTGAGATTTTAGGAAGAGACATCGTTACGACTCCTCCGCTTCGCGCGTAATAAACTTCGTTTTAATCGGCAACTTGTAAGAGGCGAGACGCATAGCTTCCCGTGCCGTTGCCTCAGGTACCCCGGCAATCTCGAATAGGATTCGACCCGGCTTCACTACGGCTACCCAATATTCGGGATTACCTTTACCGGAACCCATTCGGGTTTCAGCGGGACGCATCGTAACAGGCTTGTCTGGAAAAATTCGGATCCAAATTTTTCCACCCCGTCGGATATAGCGGGTCATGGCACGACGACTCGCCTCAATCTGGCGGGACGTAATCCAGGATGGTTCCAATGCTTGCAGCGCGAAATCTCCGAAGTTGAGAGAGTTGCCACGGGTTGCCTGTCCGCGCATTCGCCCCCGGTGCTGCTTTCTAAATTTTGTTCGTCTAGGACTTAACATGACTCGCTACTCGCTACCTTGACTCGTGACTGGGAGAGTTGATGAAGGCGATATTGCCTTAACCTTCGTTCGACCGATCTTCAAACTGAGGACGACGACGTCCTTGACGACGACGGGGCTGATTGTTTGCGGGAGTAGGATTGGTGTCTTCTTGACCAGGGATAATCTCACCTTTGAAGACCCAAACTTTGATACCCAAAATTCCGTAAATGGTTTGTGCCGTGCGGTAGTGGTAATCAATGTCCGCCCGCAGGGTGTGCAAAGGCACTTTCCCTTCACGGGTATATTCCGTCCGTGCAATTTCTGCGCCGTTCAAGCGACCGCTCACCTGAATCTTGATGCCCTGGACGCCTGCTCGCTGTGCCCGTTGCAGCGCTTGACGAACCACACGCCGGAAGGAAACCCGCCGTTCCAGTTGTTGCTGCACATACTCCGCAATCAAAGCGGCATCCGCATCTACCCGCTGGACTTCGACCACATTGACCCGAATCTGCCCTGGGTTATCCAGCACCTGCTGCAGACCTTCCCGTAGCTTTTCAATGCCTTCGCCACCACGACCAACTACAACCCCTGGACGCGCTGTATGAACTTCCAGGTCGATCTGGTCTGCCTTGCGCTCAATCCGAATGTCGGAGATGCTGGGGCTTTCCAGGCTCTTCAGCTTTAAAGGGTTCTTCAGGAAAAACTCACGGATTTGATGATCCTCCTGAAGCAGCTTGGGATAGTTGTTGCCTTCGGCAAACCACCGGGAGCGATGCTCCTGGGTAATGCCCAATCGAAAACCAGTTGGATGTATCTTCTGTCCCACGGTGCGTCCTCAGTTGGTGATTCAGGAATAGCCAGATAGATGTGCAAACGAAGCTAAAAAACGGAAAGGAGTAAAGAGATTACTCGGTAATTTCAATATCTGCGCCGGGTGCCACAGCAATTGTTATGTGACACGTTGGTTTACGTATTTGGTATGCGCGTCCCTGAGCACGGGGGCGAAAGCGGCGCAGGACTGGTCCCTGATCCGCATACGCCTGAGTGATGATCAACTCAGCGGGTGCAAGACCCTCGTTGTGCTCAGCGTTTGCGACTGCCGATCGCAATACCTTCAGGATGGGTTCACAGGCGCGGTAGGGCATGAACTCCAGAATGATCAGGGCTTCCCGATAGGAGCGACCCCGAATCTGGTCGAGCACTCGCCGCACCTTGAAGGGTGACATCCGAATGTAGCGGGCGATCGCCTTCACTTCATTGTTGTAGGTCGTAGTAGCCATCGTCTTCTCCTATCGCCGTGCCTTCTTATCACTCTTCGCGTGACCACGGAATGTCCGGGTCGGCGCAAACTCACCCAACTTGTGCCCCACCATTTGCTCGGTTACATACACGGGCACATGCTGGCGACCATTATGAACTGCGATCGTATGTCCAATCATCTGCGGCAGGATGGTGGAAGCCCGAGACCAGGTTTTAATCACCTGTTTCTCGTTCTTATCATTGAGCGCCTCAATCTTCTTCATCAGATGATCGGCGACGAATGGACCTTTTTTGAGTGAGCGAGCCATGTTTCCTTAACCTAGAAAATGTCTAATCAATCAGTAAATGCGGGTCAAGCGGATCCAGGTCAATCAATTCGTACCAACAAACCCAAAAGCGTAGAACCTGTCAGCGAATGAAAGCGGCTGTGAGGTAATAGCTCCCTTAAGCCTGACGACCACCCCGACCCCGCTTGGATGTCCGTCGCCGTTGCCGAACAATGAGAGAGCTGCTGGCTTTCTTCTTGTTTCGCGTCTTGGCACCCAACGCCGGCTTACCCCACGGGGTAACAGGACCCGAGCGTCCAATAGGAGCCCGACCTTCACCACCACCATGGGGGTGATCGACCGGGTTCATAACACTACCCCGAACCTCGGGACGACGTCCTTGCCAGCGCTTGCGTCCAGCCTTACCGAGGGTGATATTGCGAGCGTCGGTATTGCCAACCTGACCAATGGTGGCGTAGCACTCGCGACGGATCATTCGCACTTCTGTCGAAGGCAGTCGCAAGGTTACATAGTTCCCTTCCTTTGCCACAACCTGAGCCGAGGTTCCAGCCGCCCGCACAATTTGCCCCCCTTTGCCAGGAACCAATTCAACATTGTGAACGGTGGTACCGAGAGGCATCTTGCTGAGAGGCAGAGCGTTTCCAACTTCAAAGGGTGCATCTTCACCCGCGATGACAGTAGTGCCAACGGCAAGACCAACGGGATGCAGAATGTAGCGCTTCTCGCCATCCTGGTAGTGCAGGAGTGCGATCCGGGCATTGCGGTTGGGATCATATTCAACCGCCGCAACTTTTGCGGGGATATTGCGCTTATCCCGACGGAAGTCGATGATGCGGTAGAGGCGCTTGTGCCCACCACCCCGATGGCGGCAGGTAATCACACCCCGGTTGTTCCGACCCTTGGGGTTATGCACCGAGACGACCAGCGACCGTTCGGGTTTGGATTTTGTGACTTCTGAAAAGTCAGAAACCGTTCGCTCCCGCGTGGCTGGGGTATAAGGTCGATATTTACGAATGCCCATAATCTCACTCTCAGCGATGACTTCTAGCTACGGTTTTGACAGCCCTAAACAGCCGCTCTATTCCAAATCAAACTACTCGACACTAAAATGCTTGTTTCTGGCAGCGCCTTAGCCCGTTAGACTTCGGCTTTAGACTTCGGGGAAGAGGACGATGGAATCGCCTTCTGCCAGAGTCACGATCGCCCGCTTGTACATGGGCTTATGACCGATAAAGCGACCCACTCGCCGGGACTTCCGGGTTGCTGCCTGGGTATGAACTTTAGTGACCTTGACATCAAACAACGCTTCGATCGCTTCCTTGATTTCTGGCTTACGGGCTTTCTGGGAGACTTCAAACACATATTTGTTGTCTTCCAGCAGCATCGTTGCTTTCTCAGTAATCAGAGGACGCCGGATCATATCGATCAGGTCTCTTATATCGCGCTTAGCCACCATACACCTCCTGCACTTTCTCCAGGGCGGATGCCGTAACGACGACGCGATCGGCAGCCAGTAAGTCATAAATATTGAGATTCGTGGCAGAAATCAGCCGCACCGTCTCAATGTTCCGTGCCGACAGATAAACGTTCTCGTTGCGCTCTGACACGATGATCAAAACCTTGTCGTCGGCTTCTACACCCCAACGGGTTAGAGCTGACATCAGCTCCTTGGTTTTGGGACGAGGCAGTTCATCGGCAAAGTCTTGCACCACAATCATGTCTTCTGACCGACTTTGGAAAGCGGTGCGGAGAGCAAGCTGGCGCTCTTTGCGGTTCATCTTGACGGAATAGTCCCGAGGCTTGGGTCCGAAGATGACACCGCCACCCCGCCAGAGGGGAGAACGGTTGGAACCCGCCCGTGCCCGTCCAGTGCCTTTTTGCCGCCAGGGCTTGCGACCACCCCCCCGCACTTCGGAGCGGGTTTTGGTGGATGCCGTCCCTTGACGAGCGTTGTTCATTTGGCGAACCAGGGCGCGATGCACAATGTGAGCCGCGTTTTCTTCCTTAGCAACTTTCAGTTCAAAGGTTGCTGTGCCTGCCTCTTCGCCATTCCAGTTTTTAATCGCGCATTCAACCATGTTTCTTTCCTCGACCCAATTCAGCACGAAGGGAGCGATCGCTCCTCTCTATTCCTCAAATGGCTTATGATTTGGCAGCCCCAACCAGGTTTGCCGGAGTGATATTGATCAGCGTTCCGGGCTTACCGGGTACCGCTCCCTTGATTAAGATCAGGTTGCGATCGCCATCAATCTGCACCACGGTGAGCTTACGGATGGTTGTTTTCGTACCGCCCATGCGACCCGCCATCCGCTTGCCGGGATAAACCCGCCCAGGGGTTGTACCCGCACCCGTCGAACCGGGCAGGCGGTGGTTCTTCGAACCGTGCGCCATCGGACCCCGACGGAAGTTATGGCGCTTTTGATAACCTGCGAAACCCCGACCAATGCTCTTACCAGAAACATCCACTTGTTGGTTGAGGGCGAAGATGTCAACCTTCACTTCCTGTCCCAGGGTGAATTCTTCGGGGGAATCCACGCGATACTCTTGCAGATACCGCAGGGGCGGTGCTTCTGACTTGGTCAAATGACCCAGCTCAGGCTTTGTCAAAGCCTTTTCAGCCACTTCCCCAAATCCGATCTGGATAGCCTTATAACCATCTGTCTCTACCGTTTTCACTTGCGTGACCCGGCAGGGACCTGCCTGAATGACAGTGACGGGGATCGCTTTTCCAGACTCGTCAAAAATCTGAGTCATCCCTAATTTGGTGCCAAGTAGTCCGACGGACACAGCTACACCTCTCCCTTTGCTAACACACTAAAATCCCGATGAACCGGAAGGTTCACCAAGCAAACCATCGAACATTCGGGCAGAACGGACGTTACGAACGCAAGCGCCGAGCCACCCTGACAGAACAACGCAGAATCGGATTGTTAACCTTTCTGGCTGTAAGCCTTACGGGGGAGTCTTGTCACACGGTTATTTTGACTCCCAGCACAGTTCGCAGGGACTTGAGCAGAGAACCCGCTCAGTATCCGTGGCAACTTCAGGGCGAACTTTCGTTACGCAAGAATGCGCCTTCGAAGTGCCACAAAGTTTTTTACGCGACGATTTAACATCATAACGGCTTATTTTGGCTTTGTCTACATGATCTTAAAATTTTTGTAGGCAAGCGTACAGTTTTTGCCGCAATCCCCTAATTTTAGAGGGTTTCATACCAATCGTTCATGACGATGAGAGCGGGCGCTGCCTGCTCTCATCGTCATGAACGATTGGTATTAGGATCGAAAATAAAATAAAACCCGGAATTTTTGATGAGAAGCGCGGCATGACCGCACTTCTCATCAAAAATTCCGGGTTTTATTTCGTACGTAATCCTTAGAACTTTGGGGCTGGGAGTGGCAATGTTTAGCGCCCGTCAGAATTGACGATTGGGATGAGCGGATAGACTCCCGCTTGGGGGCGCGCCGCCCCCCAAACCCCCTGGCTGGAGGACGCTCGCCCGTCCCCTAGATGTCATGCACCGAATAGGGAAGCCTCAGCTTTCTGTTGCCACAGGTTCTGAGACTGCCTCTTCCTCCGCCTTGGGCGCGGGGGGTGCCAGCTTCTTAACGAAGGTGAGTTTGCTGTCGGTGACGTCTGCCAGAATCGTGTCTCCTGCGACGAAAGTGTTTTCCAGCAGCTTGGTTGCCAGAGGGTTCTCGATTTCCCGCTGAATCGCCCGTTTTAGTGGACGCGCCCCATAGACGGGATCAAAGCCCGCGTCGGCAATGTGGTTCTGTGCGTTGGTCGTCAGTTCCAGGGCAATTTTCTGATCCGCCAGCAAACGGTGCAGGCGCTTCATTTGGATGCCGACGATTTGCCGCAGTTCCTTGAGTCCAAGGGCGTGGAACAGGATGATGTCATCGACCCGGTTGAGAAATTCGGGGCGGAAATGTTTGCGGAGGGCATCCAAAACGAGCTTCCGCATCTGCTCATACTTCGAGTCATCGCCGGACACATCGAGGATGTGGTCACTGCCGATGTTGCTGGTCATCACCACGATGGTGTTGCGAAAATCGACGGTGCGCCCTTGGGAGTCGGTAATGCGCCCATCATCCAGCACTTGCAGGAGGATGTTGAACACATCGGCGTGGGCTTTTTCCACTTCGTCTAGCAGCACCACGCTGTAGGGGCGGCGACGCACCGCTTCCGTGAGCTGCCCGCCTTCTTCGTAGCCGACATAGCCCGGAGGCGCACCCACCAGTCGGGAAACAGCGTGCTTCTCCATATATTCCGACATGTCAATGCGGATGAGGGCATCGTCGGAGTCGAACAGGCATTCTGCCAGTGCCCGTGCCAGCTCCGTCTTGCCGACCCCAGTGGGACCGAGGAACATGAAGGAACCGATGGGACGACCGGGATCCTTCAAGCCCGATCGCGCTCGCCGAATGGCTGCTGCTACGGACTCGACGGCTTCCTGCTGTCCAATGACACGCTGATGCAGGAACGATTCCAGGTGCAGCAGCTTTTGCCGCTCAGACTCCAGCAGCCGATTCACAGGAATGCCCGTCCACTTCGCCACAATTTCGGCGATATCTTCTTCGACCACCTGCTGCTTCAGCAAAGCTGTACCGTTGCGATTCTGGATTTCCAGTAGCTCGGCTTCTTTTTCTTCCAGCTTTTGATGGACGGTTTCGAGCTGCCCATATTTCAACTGGGCAACGGTGTTGAGGTCGTACTCGCGCTCCGCTTTTTCGATTTGGCGGCGGAGGGAGGCTTCCTCTTCCCGCAATGCCTTAATTTCCTGCTGAATCGTCTTTTCAGATTCCCACTGCTCGGTCAGACTTTGCTTTTCGGGGGTCAGGGTAGCGATGTCTTGCTCCAGTAGCTCCAACTTTTCCTTAGAAGCCCGGAAGGCAGTGCTGGTGAAACCCAGACGCGCCCCTTCACTTTCGAGCGATCGCTTCTCAATTTCCAACTGCCGGATGCGCCGCTCGATGGTTTCCAGTTGCACTGGCTTGGAGGTGGCTTCCATCTTGAGCTTGGCTGCCGCTTCGTCTACCAGGTCAATGGCTTTGTCGGGGAGGAAGCGATCGGTGATGTAGCGATCGCTCAACGCCGCCGCCGCCACCAATGCCGCATCGGTAATCGTGACGTTGTGATGCACCTGATAGCGGTCTTTCAAGCCCCGCAAAATCGAGATGGTGTCATCCACGGAAGGCTGCCCGATGTAGACCTGCTGGAAACGACGTTCCAGTGCCGCATCCTTTTCAATATGCTTGCGATACTCATCCAGGGTGGTGGCACCGATGCAGCGGAGTTCGCCCCGTGCCAGCATGGGTTTCAGCAGATTACCGGCATCCGTTGTGCCCTGGGAGGAACCTGCGCCAACTACTGAATGCAACTCATCAATGAAGAGGACGATTTGCCCTTCGGAATTGGTGACTTCGCGCAATACCGCCCGCAGACGTTCTTCAAACTCGCCCCGATACTTAGCTCCCGCGATCAGTGCGCCCATATCCAGGGAGATGAGTTGCCGTCCTTTGAGGGATTCGGGGACATCTTCTTTGACGATGCGCTGCGCCAGCCCTTCGGCGATCGCCGTTTTCCCGACACCCGGCTCCCCAATCAACACCGGATTGTTCTTGCTGCGGCGGGAAAGCACCTGCACCACCCGCCGGATTTCTTCATCCCGCCCAATCACCGGGTCGAGCTTGTTTTCCCGTGCCAATTCGGTCAGGTCGCGCCCAAACCGTTCGAGGGCAGCGTATTGGGACTCTGGATTTTGAGTGGTCACCTTCTGGCTACCCCGCACAGATTTAATGGAAACTTCTAGCTGCTTGGCTTCCACATTGGCGGTGCGGAACAGACGATGCCCAACGCGGTCATCCTCCGAGAGCGCCATCAGCAGGTGCTCTACGGAAATGAACTCGTCTTCAAAAATTTTGCGGGCGTCTTCGGCTTTGTCGAGGAAAAGATCCAGACCGCGCCCCAGGAACAACTGGTTCAGGTCGGAGGCGGAAACTTTCGGTTGGCGCAGGGCGAAGGCGTCGAGCTGCTGCTTTAACCGGGCTGGATCCATCCCTGCTTTTTCGAGGATGGTGTTGACCATGCCTTGTTGGTCGAGAAGGGCGATCGCCACATGCTCCACTTCGAGGTTTTGCTGCCGATAGTTGCGGGCAACATCCTGGGACTTGACGATGGCATCCCATGCCTTTTCAGTAAACTTTTTTGGATCGGTTGGTTGCATAGTGGATTGGCGTTCCCCTGAGACCCCTACACGGTGCTAGTTTTCGGTGCAAGTTTTATTGTAACAACGGGACGGGGTTGCTCCGTAGCGAGAATGACGATGTGTGGGAGCGTTGGTGCGTTAGGGCGTTGAGGGGTTGGGATGGGGGGCGATCGCCACTACCGAAGAAAACCTTGTGGTGGGCATGGATATTGCTCATCAACCTCAACCTCAACATCAGCTTTTGAATTGAGCGCTTTTAAAAACAGCATTCACGCGACCAAACACCATGCCTAGTAACAAAAACACAATCGGAGCAACCACTCCATAGCCAATAATGCCAATGTTCCGAATCTGCATATTCGCCAGGGGCACACCAAGCAACCCGATCAGACTCAGCCCACCACTCACAAGCATGAGAGTCCGTACCAGGCGTTCCAGGCGATCGCCCTCAAAAATGGGAGCAGCGCAAAGCATGGACAGGGCAAAGAACCAATCCCACGCCAGGATATCGAGAGCATAGGCCACCGAAGGCCACTGAAATGAAAAGAGGGCAGAAAACCAACCCAGGTCAGTGACAGCCATCCGTCCTACAGTCAAAATTACGAAGTGGTTACTGGAGGTGATGCCTGCCATGAGAACCATGAAAATAAGAGCCGCCCAGCTATAGATTTTCTTCTCGGCAGACGCATAAGCATGAACCACCACCATGACAACCACCATCAATGGAGCCATCAAGAGAATCAGCAATTCCATTAGCAAAAAATACGGGTCTCCGATTGGCTCTTGAGGCGATTTGAGTGAGATGAATCCGAGCAGGGTGATGACGGCGTAAGCAACTCCGAGCAGGAAAACGCTCCAGGCAATAATTCGCCCCAATGCACCATACTGAAATGAAAAATCTTCTTTGGACATCTCAGAGGGTTGCTGACCAGTAATGGGCGCATCGGCTTTAATCACACCAAAACCTTCGATTCCCCGCTCCTCAAATTAAACACAAATTAAACAATAGTTAGATGGATTGGGCGATCGCCAACTCCAATGCCGATTACTGAAGCAACCATACGGTTGAATGGAGCCGCAGAATAAGAGAAAATAATGAACTACTGTTGGTTAAATTTTCTGGAGTCGAGCCACATAATAACTCGGCATAAAGTGCCGAATCGGATTATTACTCTCTTCAGGTCTACGGTCTTCATAAAACGCCGTCATAATAAAACCTGCTTTCATCAGTCCCCCCAAGTGATAAAGCTGAAAAATCTGCCATGTCTCCTTCGACGGTGTCAATTTCCAGGTTGTCTCGATCAGCGACAAACTGGGTCTTGGGCAAGCTGCTGGGGAGAGGCATCGAGCAGCGTTACGTCAGCTCCTAAGGCAGCAAAGATCGGAGCTTGCTGACCACCACCTGAGGCGAGACACAGCACCTTAAGTCCGGTAAAGTCAGGAAACCAATCTTTGGGAACAGGTTTACAATCACTTAAGAAAAGTTCCCATTTCCCTTGTCTTGCATCAGCAATTTGACGGGCAGAAATAACTCTCGTATAAGGATTTTCACCTTCGTCTGTAGCACGATCCCAAGCTACCTTATTTAAGCCGTAAATATCCATAGAGGTACTATTTATAGAAGTACAATTCTATGAATTAGCAATACCATATATGCGATCGCAAAGCTCAAATTCAACTGCCTCTCAAGGAGACGACGAAATCGTTGAGCGTGTACAAGGGGGGACTGGTTCTGACAGTCAGCTTATGAGAAGCGATCGCCCCCACTCCCCACCAACCATCCCTGCGCCGAACTTGGAGGAGCGATCGCCCCCACTCCCACAAGCCATCCCTTCGCCAAAATTGGGAGGAGCGATCGCAACGCTAGCCTATTAAAACTGGAAGATATAGGAATCCTATTTGATTTCTGAAAACTCTCCGTACATGTGCAGTTTGGGGAAATCAAAGGTCGTGTTTTGCACAAACCACTCAAATAGCCACTTGAGCCGAGTAAATGACTGGGCTAAACCGCAAAAGCGGCGAACCCATGTCTTCGTGGCTAACCAGATATCCTCGATCGGATTTTGCTGTGGACAGTGTGGGGC
>Ga0208218_1000122_pt1 | contig 45413 bp, 40 predicted proteins | sample HotLakmasection3_FD_184726 | JGI IMG/M metagenome (GOLD analysis project Ga0208218, IMG submission 184726) | Hypersaline microbial mat communities from Hot Lake, Washington, USA - Section #3 (SPAdes) | ecosystem: Environmental > Aquatic > Non-marine Saline and Alkaline > Hypersaline > Microbial... | reverse complement strand
GGTGAACCTGGGCTAAAGACCCTGTGGCGAGGGATTGGTGTACTCCACCATTTACTCGAAGGAGCGCAACTGGCTCCTAAAACATGAATCCTGCAAGCATCCTGCCGACTTTTGCGTAATGGATAGCATCGGGAGAGGGATTTAGGGTGAGGGCAAGCCTCCAACGTTTCACAACAGCCTTTCGGATGCGGTTACACGAAATCGGCGGCGCTGATTTGTCCAGGATTCACACCCTGCAATAGCAGCAAGCCTTCGTTGCCCGCAGAAACCAGGGTGTTGTTCCCTTGTCGGCGCACAGAGATTTGACCAAAGTTCAGGCCACTCAGCACAATCCGATCCTGACCATCGGTGAAGTCGCGCACTCGGTCTAGCCCCTGGCCTCTGCCAATGATGATGCGATCGCTCCCTGGCCCCGTGAAGATCACATCGTTTCCGGTGCCTCCATTCAAGACATCATTGCCGATCGCACCCTTCAGCACATCGCGCCCGGAACCACCAATCAGGTTGTCATTTCCGCCCTGACCGTTAAGGCGATCGTTGCCGTCACCCCCAAACAGACGATCATCATCGCCGCCACCATTGACCACATCATCGCCCTGGTTGCCGCGCCCGATGTCGCGTCCGCCGCCACCGAGGAGGCGATCGTTGTCATCGCCACCAATCATCACATCGTTGCCGCTGCCACCCAAAAGCGTGTCGAAACCTGGGCCACCGACGAGGCGATCGTTATCGCTACCACCTGACAGGCGATCGCTGCCATCGCCACCCACTAAAAGATCGTTGCCGCTCAAGCCAGAAATGACATCATCGCCCCCCAAACTGCGCAGCACATCACGTCCTGAGGTTCCTCTCAGCACATCATTTCCACTCAGGTCGGGGGTCTGAGAAATAGCCAGGCTGTATTGCGTAGATCTATTGCTAAAGAATGTTTCTACGACTGCAAAGTAGGTTCCAGCCTCTAAAACTTGTGAAAAACTATTGCCACTTGACCCCCCACTTGCACTACCGAGCCTTTCGCCAAAATCAATCACGCCATTGTTATTGAGATCAGCGATGAGAGCGACAGAAACCGATTCAGATAAGCCACTGAATGTCAACCCAACATCAGCATTACGCTCTATCGTGAATTCGTAGACATCAACCTCGTCTACAACACCCACATAATCTCTAACGGTGCGCGTTTCAGAAAGAACTCCCAAATTCAACGCTGCGTTTAGGGTACTGCCTGGATCCGGGGAAACATTACCCGGTCGAGCCACGGCGTTCAAGCTCAATTCATACTGGGTAGAACGGTTACTAAAAAAGGTTTCTACTGCAACAAAGTATGTTCCAGCTGGCAACGCTTCAGAGAAGCTACCACCACTTGAACCTCCATTTCCACTGTCAATCCGCTCGCCAGAATCGATGACTCCATTCCCATTCCGATCAGCAATCAGCCCAACGGAAACTGATTCTGACAGCCCGCTGAAAGTAAAGCCTACATCAGTATTTTGGGTGAGTGTAAACCTGTAGATATCAAGCTCATTGTCTAAAACCCCGACATAATCTCTAAGGGTACGTGTTCCAGACAAGCTGCCTAGATTAAAAGCGGTGTTTAATGTTTCCCCTGGATCCGGTGTAACATTTCCCGGTCGAGGAACAACATTCAAGTTCAATTCATAGTTGGTAGAACGGTTACTAAAAAACGTTTCTACCAGTACGAAATACGTTCCATTCGGTAAGGCTTCCGAGAAACTGCCGCCACTCGAACCTCCACTTCCTCGATCAACCCGCTCTCCGCTATCAACTACACCATTTCCGTTAAGGTCAGCAATAAGATCGACAGAAACCGTCTCGGATAGACCTCTGAAGGTGAAGCCCACATCACTATTTTCAGATATTGTGAATCTGAAGAAGTCTACCGGATCTGTTACACCAACAAAGTCTGCAATGTTGCGATTACCGGTAAGAGTTCCAAGGTTAGTTGCCGTCGCCAATGTATCGCTCATTCAGTTTATTACTCCTTTACTGGGGGTATCTAAAAAACAAGGGCAAGCAATTGACTTGCTTACACGGGTGCAAAGCGTAAAAGAATTGCTGTCTAAAATACTTGCAAACTTCGCGGGACAATCCGTTTGCCATCCTACACTTGTTTTTCTGCGATCGCAAGAACTCAAGAATTCAAAGAAGTTCTTCAACTCACGCCACAAAAACTGAAGGATATAAAAGCACAATTCATGCTAGTAAAGAACTTTTTATTTTCCCGTTTTAGACAGGCAAAACAAAAAGGTTCCCACTTCAAAATTTGAAGAATTTAGACAATCTTTACGCAAAGTCTTGAAAGACTCAAGAAAAATTTATACTCCTCTGCGGGATATTTTGCTACTAGCTCATTGATTGACTCCTTCACCCTCTTCAAACTCTTATAGTTAGCGGATGTATCACCTATGCAATGTCTGTTTTGGGATGAAGAAACTAGGGTGAGGTTAATGCTGGAGGTTCTGTTTTAACGATCATTGGAGAAGCTGAAAGAGAATGTTTTTTGTCTGAAAAATAAATTCAACTTTCCTAGCGTTGCGTGGCGAAGTGCCGTCTCCTCACACCACACTAGAGATCTCAAGCATTCTTTTGAGATTGTTTTAAGTACCTGGGTCTAATTAAACCTAAAACCCAAAATGCTGTGCCGCCCACTTCGCGGGCGGCACAGCATTTTGGGTTTTAGGTTTAATTGTGATCTCCTACTTACGCCAAGTCAGGGAAAGCTAAAAGTTCCTGGTTGAAAGAAGGGGCGAATAGCACGCTTTGGGTAACCAGGTGATGTCACGATAAGGATTGGCTTACACAGTATGATTTGGGGTGGAGGCAGGATGTAGCCCTGTTGGGACTGAGCACGTCTAGTGAACTTGTGGGCAGTTTTGGCGATCGCTCCTCCTCTTATACTAAATCCGCATAGCAAACCACCGTTATATTTTTTGTGAAACGCTTGCAAAGCAAGCGTTTCACAAAAAATATAGTCTGGTTCTCTGCGTTGGATTTAGTATTAATCCTCAATCTCTTGGAAGTTGCAGGGCTTGAAGCGTTTGTAGAGTAAAGAAACTAAAAAACCTGCAACCAAATTTATTTCCCGGTCGTACATAACGAAAGAACTGAATGGGTCAGGGTTATCGAGCGAACTGATGACACAAATTGCACAACACAAGCTAGGCCGATCGCCCGCCAATACCTGGGCAATATGGATGGAGCGATCGCGCCCCTACCTCCTTCTCCTCCCGGCGCTGAGTATCATCGGCGTGTTGTTTGGCGGTGGGTTGCTGCTGGCGCTGTTTCAGAGCCTCGGTTTTTTTACGCTGATGGGAACGAACGAGCTGAGCCTGGAGGCTTATCGTGCGGCTTATTCCAACTCAGCCTTCTGGAGTTCGCTGGTGCAGAGCTTTTATATTGCGATCGTGGCGACCGTCCTCTCCACGGTGCTGAGTGTGGGACTGGCAATGTTGTTGCGATCGGCAAACCGCTGGGCAACCCTCGCCTGCCAGATTACTCTGCCGATTCCCCATTTAGTCGGCGTTGTTGGCATTTTGATGCTGCTAGCTCCCAGCGGTCTGGTTTCGCGGATATTTCTGACACTCGGCTGGATTCAGACCGATCAGGACTTTCCTTTGCTAGTAAACGATGGAGCCAGCCTCGGCGTGCTGATCCATTTTTTGTGGAAAGAAATCCCCTTCATCACATTGATTTTGCTAGCTGTATTGCGGGGACTGAATCCCGCCTACGAGCAACAGGCGCGAGCACTGGGAGCCAGCCCGTGGCAATGCTTCTGGAACGTTACCCTGCCGCTCCTCAAACCCGGTATCCTTTCCGCCAGCCTGATTGTCTTCGGCTTCATCTTCTCCTCCTTCGAAGTCCCGTTTCTACTCGGTGCCATCCAATCCCGCACCCTACCCGTATATGTCTACAGAGCCTTCACCGACACCGACCTGACCCGCCGCCCCGAAGCGATCGCCCTCGGCCTCACCCTCTCCGCCATCTCCATCGCCGTCATCGCCCTCTACCTCTGGGTCACCGCCAACGCGCGATCGCAAGCTGGCACAACCCCCAAAAAATAAAAACACAAACACCAACTAAACAAACAAACAAAATCCCCCACCCACCCACCCACCAACGCACCAACGCACCAACGCACCAACGCACCCAACGCACCAACGCACCAACGCACCCATGCCCCGCACCCCCCTCATCCTCCTGATCATCCTCGTTCTTCTCCTCCCCTTCCTCCCCCTCCTGATCTGGTCGATCGCCCAGGGATGGTTCTTCCCCCAACTCATCCCAGAACAGTGGACGCTAGAGCATTGGCAGCAGTTGTTCTCCACCAGTTCGCGAATTGGGGAAGGGGTGATGCAGAGTTTGGCGATCGCCCTCACTACCACCTTCCTCTCGCTCCTGGTGGGCATTCCAGCGGGACGAGCGATGGGCTTGATGGAGTTTCCGGGCAAGCCCGTGCTGAAGTTGTTTTTGCTGACGCCGATTATCGTGTCGCCCCTGGCAACCCTGATGGGGATTCAGTTCGTGTTGATTCGCTTAGGGTTAAGTGGGACGCTGTTGGGGGTGATTCTGGTGCATTTGATGCCGACGATTCCTTATATGACGCTGGTGCTGGCGAGTGTGTTTGCCAACTTTGATGTGGGTTATGAGATTCAGGCGCGATCGCTCGGAGCCTCCCCCATCAAGGTCTTTGCCCAGGTCACGTTACCACTGATTGCGCCGGGGGTAGCCGTGGGGGCGTTGTTTGCCTTTCTCATTTCCTGGAACGAGTTTTTGCTCACCTTCTTTGTCGGGGGCGGCAGCGTGTTTACCTTACCAATGGTGCTGTTCACCTTGCTCCAGGGGGGTAACAATGGGTTGATTGCGGCAGTTGCCATCACCTCGATTGTGCCGGGGTTGGTTTTCCTGTTCGTTGCCAGCAAAGCGTTGCAAAATGAAGCCGCACTGGGCGGATTGGGGAGTGTGTGATGGGGCATCTGGCATTACAACGGCTAACCAAACGATTTCTGGGCGTGCCAGCGGTGCAGGATCTCTGGCTCGACATCGAAGCGGGCGAAATCCTGTCGCTGCTGGGGCCTTCTGGCTGTGGCAAGTCCACCACTCTGCAAATGATTGCGGGGGTGCTGCGTCCCGATGGGGGCACAGTGCAACTGGAGGGCGTGGTGCTGAATGAGGTGCCCCCCGAAAAGCGCGACATTGCCCTGGTGTTGCAGCGGGGCTTGCTGTTCCCGCACCTGACCGTGGGCGAGAATGTGGCGTTTGGGCTGAAGATGCGGGGGGTAAACCGCACCGACCGGGAGGCGCAGGCGGCGGCAATGTTGCGGCAGGTGCAATTGGAGGGCTTTGGCGATCGCAAACCCTCCGAACTCTCCGGTGGGCAGGCGCAGCGGGTGGCTGTAGCGCGATCGCTCGTCATCCAACCCAAGCTGTTGCTGCTCGACGAACCCCTCTCTGCCCTCGACGCCAACCTGCGGGAAGAGATGCAAGACTTGATTCTGCGGCTGCAAGCCCAAACAGGCGTCACCATGATGATCGTCACCCACGACCAGGCAGAAGCGGTGGTCATGTCCGATCGCATTGCTCTCATGTTTGCCGGACAACTGCGCCAGGTCGCCACCCCCGAAGCCCTCTACCGCCACCCCTGCGACGAAGCCACCGCCCGCTTCATGGGCGGCGTCAACTTCTTCCCCGGACAGGCACAGGGGCGTCGCTGGACGCTGGCAACGGGCGAAACCCTCACCAGCGATGTTGCTCAAGACGGCTCCGTACAAGTCACCGTTCGCCCCGAGCAGGTGCGCGTTCTCAAGCACCCCTCCGCCGAGGTCAACACCTTTGCCGCCAAAGTCATGAGCCAGCGCTTCACCGGAACCCAGCGCCGCCTCACCCTCTCCCTCCACTCGGAACTGGTGCTGCAAGCCTGGGTAAACCCCACCCAAGAGTGGGCGATCGCCCAGGATGTCTATGTCCAGCTCCCGCCCGATGCGCTCTGGTGCTTTCCCTCCGACTCCGACCCGGCAGCGGATTTGTCCCTCAGCATCACTTAGAGTGTGCAAATACCAACTCTCTGAAAGCCCACTTCAGATATTTTTTTGAAACGCCCGCTGCGCGGGCGTTTCAAAAAAATATCTGGTTTTGGTTTTCGAGGACTTGTAAATAAAACCCCGAAGACCCATTGGGGATCTGCGGATTAATAAAATCCCAATTTTTGAGAGAGGAGGCTGGCTCTGCCAGCCTCCTCTCTCAAAAATTGGGATTTTATTTTCTTGGCGGGTGCATGGCGCTATGGTTGTGCGCTTCGCCACGCTGCAAGTTCCAGGTATCAATGTTATTACTAGGGGGAATTCAGGAAATCGGAGATGATTATGACCACAACTCTGCCGACTCAACTACCTGCACTGGATGTCGTGCGATCGCATCTCCCCAATATTTGTGGTTGGGAGGCAGAGGTTCGTTCCGCGACCCAACACACCGACCCGGTGTTTTTGCCACTAACCAACCATCGGTTAGAAGACATCACATCGGGCTTTGCCTGTGCGCTGCACATGCACCAGCCGACGGTGCCAGCCGGGGCAAACGGGGAGTTAATCAGCCATCTCCAGTACATGTTCGAGCATCCCGATCAGGGAGACAACCACAATGCTGGGGTATTTGCCTGGTGCTATGGGCGCATGGGCGAGTTCATTCCGCAGTTGGTCCATGAGGGCTGCAACCCCCGCATCATGCTCGACTACTCCGGCAATCTGCTCTGGGGGCTGGTGCAGATGAACCGGGAAGACATCCTCGGCAATCTGCGCCGCATCACCTGCGACCCGCAGTATTATCCCCATGTGGAATGGCTGGGAAGCATGTGGAGCCATGCGGTCGTGCCCTCAACGCCGATTCCAGACCTGAAGCTCCAGATTCAGGCATGGCAACATTACTTTGCGGCAATCTTTGGCTATGATGCGCTGCGGCGCGTGCGGGGCTTTTCGCCGCCAGAGATGCACATGCCTAACCATCCCGACACGCTGTTCGAGTACATCAAAGCGCTGAAGGAATGCGGCTACAAGTGGTTGCTGGTGCAGGAGCATTCGGTAGAAACCCTGGAAGGTCACAGTCTTCCCCAGGATCAGAAATATTTGCCAAACCGCCTGGTCGCCCGCAATTCCCACGGCGAAACCATCAGCATCATCGCCCTGATCAAAACCCAGGGGTCAGATACCAAGCTGGTGGCACAAATGCAGCCCTACTTTGAGGCGAAGGGACGGGGACGGCAGCAAATTGGGGATGTGTCTGTGCCATCGCTGGTCAGCCAGATTGCCGATGGAGAAAACGGCGGCGTCATGATGAATGAGTATCCCCGCGACCTGTTGCGGGTGTACCACGAAATCCGGGAGCAGGGCGGTGGACGTCAGGGCACGGTTCCCATCAATGGCACCGAATATCTGGAGCTGATTGAGGCGGGTGGAGCAGACCCAGAAGCCTATCCGATCTGCCAGGCGGTGCAGCAACACAAGCTGTGGCAACGGGTCGAGCCAGGGAGCACATCTCCAGAGGCGATCGCCCAAACCATCGAAACCCTGAAGCAGGAAGACGGCTCCTTCCACATGGACGGGGCTTCCTGGACCAACGACCTCAGTTGGGTGCGCGGCTACGAAAACGTGCTGGAGCCAATGAACCAACTCAGCGCCGCCTTCCACCAGAAGTACGACGACGCCCTCCAGTCTGACCCCACCATTACCCGCCAACCCGACTACCTCGAAGCCTTGCTCTACACCCTCCTTCTGGAAACCAGTTGCTTCCGCTACTGGGGACAGGGCATGTGGACAGATTTTGCCCAGGCGCTCTATCGTCGAGGTTTAGCGGCAATCGGAGAAGGCTAGGGATATGGGGCGTTATTTGAAGGTATTGCTGCAATTTTGGGAAACGGCGATCGCCGCCGAACTGGAATATCGCATCAACTTTGTTATCGCCACCCTCGGCAGTCTGGGGAGCCTTGCTGGAAGCTTGTTTGGGCTATTCCTCTTCTATCGAGCCGACTACACCTTCCAGGGTTGGAGTTGGGAAGAAGCGCTGATAGTGCTGGGGGTGTTCACGATTTTGCAGGGCTTTGCGGGAACCTTCCTCAGCCCCAACCTCAACAAAATTGTGCAACAGGTGCAAAATGGCACTTTGGATTTTGTGCTGCTCAAACCCATTGATTCTCAATACTGGCTATCCCTCCGCACCATTTCTCCCTGGAGCTTTCCTGACATCGCGTTTGGGCTAATTATTCTGTTCTATGCTGGCAGCGAATTGGGAATTTCGTTTGGGCAGTTTGCGATCGCCTGCATTCCCCTTGCCTTTGGGCTATTCAGCCTCTACAGTCTGTGGTTCATGCTGGGTTCCACCAGCATTTGGTTCGTCAAGATCTACAACGTGACGGAAGTGTTGCGGGGTTTGCTGGAGGCTGGGCGCTACCCGATAGTTGCCTATCCCGTTGCCTACCGTTTCTTCTTCACCTTCATCATCCCGGTCGCTTTCCTGACCACGATTCCAGCGGAAGCCATGTTGGGGCGCACGAATTGGGTGTGGATTGTTGCATCGGGGGGACTGGCGATCGCCCTGTTCTTGTGCTCTCGCCTGTTCTGGCGCTTTGCCCTGCGGTTTTACACCAGTGCATCGAGTTAGTCATCAAGATTGAAAATATAGCGTTTTGCAAGCGCGTTAAGTACAGCACATGGGAGGGGCGGCGCGCCGCCCCTCCCATGTGCTGAAGCAACTTGCACACCGGAATAGATGAGGAGAAGCGCGGCATTGCCGCGCTTCTCCTCATCTATTCCGGGTTTTATTTCGTCCGTGATCCTAAGCGACCAGGGGTGGACAGATATCTGCTGCCAGCAATGTTTCCTGCTCGTCGGTTTGGTGGATGGCTTGAATCATCACATCACGGGAGGTTTTGCCCTGCTCAAGCTGTTGTAACCAGCGCTGGGCTTCGTTCCCCTCCCGCAGAATTTTCTTAATAGGTTGCAGAAAACAGTTGAAGCCATTGGGTTTGGCGATCGCCTCAACCTCTTGCACCAGTTCGCGCACCCAGTCCCGTGCCAGGATGGGGCGACCGTCTTTCCAGTGGCGCAACTCGGCATCCAGGCTGTGTTTGGCGGCAGCGGTTTCATTGGCATCGGTGAGGGTGAGCAGGTCTTCGGCACGGGTGGTAGCAGGCAACTCGCTTTGCTCCAGGGGGTCCAACTCTGGCTGATTCTGAAGTTGCAGAATGCGGGCTTCGAGCAGGGCGGCGATCGCCAGCAATGCAATGGGGTCACTCACCAGGTCACAAATCCGCAACTCTAACCGATTCAGGTTGTAGGGACGGCGATCGCCATTGGGGCGCACCGATGACCAGAGGTGGCGCACATTCTGCATCGTGCCCTGAATCAACTGGGCTTCTGTCCAATCAATGAAGTGCTGATGGCTTTCGAATAGGGGCACATGCGCCGGGGTTTTTGGGAAAACCTGCCAGCGACTTGAATGGGAACCCGTTGGCGCGCCATCCAAAAACGGAGAGGCAGCGCTGAGGGCAAGAAACAGGGGAGCCTCCACCCGGATCAGTCGGCAAGCCCGCATCAGTGTTTCCATATCTTCGATACCGATATTGATATGGACACTGGCGGTTACGACGGTTGTGCCATAGGTATCTTCGATGTAGCTGTGGTAGGGGTTTTGGGGATCGGAGCGGTGGAAGCGATCGCTCCCCCCCAGGGACAGGGTGCTGCCAGGCACCAGGGTATAGTCGCCCAGGCTTTGCAGAAACTCGCGCAATTGCCGCCGGGGGCGCACCAGTTCGCACAGCAACCGTTCGTAGCGGTATAGCGGTGGCGTTGTGTACTCCACATTGCGGTTGTCTGGTTCGCGCACAAACCCTTCCAGAGCTGCCACAATCTGATCCGAGAAGCCCACAATATCGCCCTGGGGCGTTCCCGTGTAAATCTCAACTTCAAACCCTTTTGACAGCATGACATCTCCTTTCCTGGGTGCGGCGCGATCGCCCAACATTTTCAACTGGAGTCTAAAGGGAAATCCAAAGGAAAATGCTAAATTACAATCCCTCCAATCATGCCACGGAGATTGGGACGAAAGGGTGGGGAGAAGGAAAGAGTTTTGGCATGAGGAGATCGCCTAAGGATTGAAAGTAAAATAAAACCCGGAATTATTGATGAGAAGCGCGGCAGTGCCGCGCTTCTCATCAATAATTCCGGGTTTTATTTCGTACGTGCTCCTAAGGGATCTGCGGATTAATAAAATCCCAATTTTTGAGAGAGAAGGCTGGCTCTGCCAGCCTTCTCTCTCAAAAATTGGGATTTTATTTTCTTGCAAGTCCCTAAGTGGGAAAGTTGACGGGTTGGGGATCGGCGTTGGGGTCGGGATAGACATTAAACTGTCCCCGGAAGATAAGGCGTCCGTCTTCCAGGATCAGATCTTGGAGAATCAGATCGGTGCCCAAATCGAGGGGGTAACCGTCGAAGTCGTCGAGGGGTAAACCCCGGCGAGAACTGAAGGTGGGCAACCATTCCGGTTCAACGAGACGGAGTTGACTATTGCCTGCAACACGCAGCCCGGTGCGAATGGCGAAGGGGATGTTTGTGCCCTGCGTTGCCGAGACAATCTCTGCGCCCAGGGTGAGGCGATCGCCCTGCAAGCGTACCCGAAAGTTGTCGAGGATAACGGGCTTCTTCGAATGGGGGTCAATAATATCGGGAGCAATGCCCGCCCGCAGTAGTTGCTCAAAGATTTCGTTGACCGCAGGCATGAGCAGAGAGGTTTGCAGGGAAAGGTTGAGATCTTCCTCCGTCAACATGGCTTCGCCCAAGACGGGGATAACGCGGGAAAGCTGCAAAGGTTTGCCCCGCAAGAGTTGGCGAAAATTCACCTGGATGCCACGCCCCACAAGCTTGAGCCGACTCAGGGCTAAGCCCTGGTAAACCACCCCCTGAGCCAGCAGCGTCAGGCGCGGAACCAGCCCTTGCAGAAGTTGGCGATCGCCCCCCTCAATCAACACCTCTAGTGCTTCCACGGCTTCTACCTGCGATCGCAACCAGAGCCGCAGAGCTGGCGACAGCACAGTGCTGATGACATGGCTCTGGCGCGGCACGGGGAGGTTGCGATCGGGGTCAGACAGTGTGGAACCGGAGGCGGGTGCATCGGCAACAGGCGTCTGATAGTCCGCTACGGGGGTATCACTGGTTTGCGAAGGCTGATGGGTCATAGCAGATGAGAATGGGAAGGTCTTTGCCAGACGGTACAAAAATGGCGGGTTCTATGGCTACTCTAGCAGCGATCGCCCCTTCCAATCCGCGCTACCGATGGCAGATCCCCGTCCCGTCCTTCATCCACGACTTGGAAGGCGGTGCTTCATCCAGGCATGAATTTTTTGTTTGGAGCCGTGCGGAATACGGCTCCAAACAAAGGTAATCAATGAATTTTGGGTGTGTGGGTAGCGCTTACACACCCAAAATTCTTACCCTTTGAGGACTACCAAAATTCCAGGGGTTCAGGTGCGCCGGATTTCAGGTGCGCCGGATATTGAGGCAGCACCATTCAGTCCGCCGCCAGAGAGTCGCGACAATCCAACCATTTTCCTCAAGGGTGTCGGCGACGGGCTTGACCTGATCCAGCAAAATCCCGCTGAGGACGCCCCAGGTTTCGGGTTTGGCGATCGCCGCCATTTGCGGAATCAAGTCCACAATGATCTCAGCGATGATGTTGCACACAAACCCATCCACTGGTTCCTTCGCCATGTCTGCCAGGGTAGACAGACTCCCCTCTGCGGCGATGATTTGATGTTCAGGAATGTTGTTGAGTTGAGTGCTGAGGCGGGTGGTTTCGACCGCCAGGGGGTCAATATCCACCGCATAGACCTGGCTGGCTCCTAGCAGGACGGCACCAACCGAAAGAATGCCAGAGCCACAGCCAATATCGGCAATACGAACAGCGTCAGACACCCCCGTGAGCCGCATTTCCAGGGCTTCCAGGCAGAGCTGAGTGGTGGCGTGGGTTCCTGTGCCAAAGGCGACCCCCGGATCCAGCCGAATGACCAGGCGATCGCTATTTTGGGGCATGGGCAACCAGGCGGGGTTGATCAGGAAGCGATCGCCCACCTCCTGGGGTTGCCAATGTTGCTTCCAACTGCTCGACCAGTCTTCCTCTTCAATCAGCTTCCACTGCAAATCGGGAATGGGTAGCCCCGCACAGAGCGCATCCTGCTTGAGCAACAGTGCCAGTGCGGACAGATCGAGGAGTTTTGCCTTCTGCTGGGGCAAATATGCCTTGAGGATGTTGGTTGTCTGATTTTCGCGCTCACTGGATGTGCCCTTGCAGCCAAATTCTGTGAGACGCCAAAAAGCAAGATCCTCAGCATTAGGATCACAAAATACCTGAATTTCCCACCAACTCGTTGCCAAAACTCCTCCGTCGGGGCGTCTAATTGTGGCGTGTCAATCAATCAATCAATCAATCTAATCAATCAATCAGAAAGATAGAAGCACGCGCCAGCCAGACCTTGCTGCGCGTCTTCCCTGTGCTGACTTAGGATGCAGGTAGGGTAATGGTGTAAGCATCCCGAATGCCAGCCACTTTTGTGATTTCTGGCAGAACGTTCTCCGGTAAGGGGTCATCAAGGCTTAACACCATCACCGCATCGCCTCTAACAATCTTCCGCCCGACCTGCATACTGGCAATGTTGACATTGAAATCACCCAGGAGTGATCCAATCTTCCCAATAATACCGGGAACATCCCGGTGCAAGGTAAACAACATGTAGCGGCTGGGAGGCACGTTGATGGGAAATCCATCAATATTGGTAATGCGGATTTCATCTTCGCCCAGCAAAGCGCCTGTTACGGTGTGTTCGCCCTGGGAACCAACAGCGGTCATCTGCACCGATCCGTTGTAGTCGCGGCTACTGGGGTCTCGCACTTCTGTGACCCGAATGCCCCGCTCCTTTGCTTCGATGCTGGCGTTCACATAGTTGACCCGCTCTTGCAGGGCGTGGGATAGCAAGCCCTTGAGGGCAGCAATGACCACGGGCTGACTTTCATTGTTTGCCAGTTCGCCCTGTAAGCGGATGTTAAAGGTTTCCACCCGTCCGCCCGTGAGTTGGCTGACCATATAGCCCAGGGTTTCTGACAACTCCATGTAGGGGCGCAGCTTTTGCAGGACTTCGGGACGCAAGCCGGGGATGTTCACAGCGGAGCGGGCGGGCAAGCCCAGCAACACATCGCGAATTTGCTCAGCAACATCGATCGCCACATTTACCTGTGCCTCTTCGGTAGATGCTCCCAGGTGGGGGGTGAGGATGATGTTGCGACCGACTTCCCGCAGCACCGATTCGCCCAGGGGTTCTTCCTCATACACATCCAGGGCAGCACCAGCAATTTTCTCGGCTTTTAGTGCCTCGGCAAGGGCAGCTTCGTCAATAATTCCGCCTCTGGCACAGTTAACCAGCCGGGTGGTGGGCTTCATCTTGGCGATCGCCTCGGCATTAATCAGGTGGTAGGTTTCCGAGGTTTTGGGCAGGTGCAGGGTGATGTAGTCGGACTCCCGCAGCAGCAGGTCTAGCTCCACCAGGTGGACGCCCAACTGCTCTGCCCGCTCGCTGGAAAGAAACGGGTCGTAGGCAAGCACCCGCATCCCCATGGCACGGGCAACGGTGGCAACATGGGAGCCAATTTTTCCCAGCCCCACAACCCCCAGGGTCTTTTTGTAAACCTCGACCCCCAGAAACTTACTGCGCTCCCACTTGCCCGATTTCACCGATTGGTCAGCAACGGGAATGTGGCGAGACAGGGCAAGCATCATGGCGATCGCATGTTCCGCCGCCGCGATCGTGTTTCCTTCGGGGGAGTTGACGACCAGGATGCCCTGCCGGGTAGCGCTGGGCACATCCACGTTATCGACGCCAACACCCGCGCGTCCAACAATCTTGAGTTGCTTGCCCGCTTCAATAATATCGGCAGTGACGCGGGTACCTGAGCGAATCATCAGAGCATCATAGTCGGGGATGATGCGAACCAATTCTTCGGGCGACAATCCAGTTTTGACATCAACCTGGGCGACCTGAGAAAGAATGTCGATGCCGCTCTGATCAATTCGGTCAGAAACTAAAACCTTAGGCATGATGAGGAATTATTGAGTTAACGAAAAAATAAGAGTCAGCAAGGGTCAACCAGATAGGGGTGCGCGATCGCCGTTTGCATTTCACTGTTCAGAATCATCCCATCAAATCCGGGAAACCATCTGCCACCGAGAGGACAGGCGTGCCTGCTTTTCCCTGGGGTATGGCAATGGCTGGAACAAACGGCGCAGTGTCCGGAGGGCGCACAGAATACCGGGGGATCGCAAGATGCTGAGAACGAGTGCTGCCTCAGCTCCATCCAAAACCTGTGCGATCGCCGGGGGCATCCAACCTCCCGATGAACTAACTCCATTTAAAACCGACTTAAAACCTACCCACAGACCTCACCCAAAGTGCCCCTAGGGAAGATGGGATCACCAAAACTCTTACAAGTTTTTGGGCAAGCATTGAGCCAGCATTGTTTAATGGAGCGCATCCTACCGAGGCACATTCTACTGCAAAGGGGGTGGGGACTTTGCGAATGACAGAAGTTTTTAAGTTGAGGCAGCCAGGGCAGGCGCACAGAGCCTTTATTCAAGATTCGGATTACCGCACTCGACGCAAACAGGCAATAATCTGTTATATTTATTTACATAAGGAAGCGCAGTTGTTTACATAAAGAAACGCCGCTTCACTACAGGGAGGTCAATATGACTTTACTCGTTACACTTTTCGTTATTGCTTGGGCTGCTGTTGCTCTCATTGGTACGCAGGCATATTTCCGGGGTGAGCAGTCGAAGCCTATCCACGAGCGCAACTGGCGCTCTGATAGCTTCGAGCAACTAGCACGCTCGTTCACGGGTGCGCAGACAAATTACCAGGAACGGGTTCCTGCGTTTCAGGTGGTTGACGCCTATGGAAGCCGCAACCTGTCCAATCGCTAGATCACTACCTATCAATAGGTTACGACCTATCAATAGGCTACGACCCATCAAAAGGCTACGACCCATCAAGATGGGCAAGGCTGCACAGTCAGCATCCCTGCTCCATCTTCTCCGCTCGTTTTCGATTCATTTCAACGCAATATCAGCAACGCTCTCTGAAGCCGACTTTAAACAAAGTCGGCTTTTTGTTGCCCTATGGATCGCCGAACACCCCCCCCTGCTATTTTTTGTGAGCGGAAAGGCTGCACCTTTCCGCTCACAAAAAATAATGTTGGTTGATTGTTAATTGAGGGCGTGAGCTTTAATCATCTTCCAGGCGAATGAACAACGCCCCTCGACGGGTCTGGCGATCGCCCCCCAAACTGCTGAAGGTCAGGGTTTTGATATGGTCGAACAGGGGGCGGGCGGTGAGTTCTGCAAACCGCAGCAGGGGCAAACGGGCTTCCAGGGTCGGGCGAACGGCTTGCCAATCTACATAAAGGTAGCCTTCGTTTTCGGCGGGAATGGGGGCGATCGCCCGCTGAAATTCCGTCTCGTTCACCAGGGAATGCTCCGGTGCCTGGAGTGCCCGACGCATCACTTCGATGGATGTGGCAAAAACTTCGTGCTGCGCGACTGTGCCGTGAACGCCCTGCACATCTGCCTGGAGCGTGGTGATGGGGGTGCGGGAACGGCGGGAGCTTTCCACTGGGGAGAGCCGCGTCCAGGTGTAGGTGGAGTTGCCGTCGATGTTGACGGGACCAATGCTCAGCCCTTGCTGTTGGGCGATTGCATCCAACTGTTCCAGCGCGGTGTTGGTCGTCGTGGTTGCATCGGTAACAAACATCCAATCTGCCGACTCCGAAGCGTCGGGTACAAAACCGAGGGCAAATTCCCCTTCCACCCAGGCGAAAACATCCTCAGCAAAGGAAATGCCCCACTTTTCCTCCAGCGCATCAAGGGGTTGCTGAAGCAAATCGGCGAAGACTGGCACGCTGGCAAGTCCTGCCATCAGTTCGGGGAACAGTTGTTGCAGGTTGGTGCCATACGCCAGCAGGGGAGTGTTGCCAGGAACCAGTTGCAGGGTGTCGGTGGCTCGCAAAATTTTGGGCAGGCGGGGCAGCAACTCGGTGCCTGCTTTGGCGAGGAGGCGGGTGTCGAGCAGGATGCCCTGCTGGCTGAGCTGCATCCCCGCCAGCAGTTGGTCGAATCCGGGCAGGTTTTTGACCGGGCGAAGGTCGGTGGATGGGCGATCGCCCAAGCCTTCTAACCAGGCATTCAGTTGCTCCAAATTCAGGTATGCCACTCCAAAACTGCGGGAGGGCAATGCTTCGAGGGCAGCAAGATAGGCTTTGTTGCTGCTCAGGTTTAGCCCCGGAGCCTGCACATTGTTGAGGGCTTCGCGTAGCACCTTGGGCGAATTGGCAAACAACACGAAGCGATCGCCCACCACGGTAGATGCCAGGGTTTGCACCACGTCGCTGGACGGTTCCGGTTCCGGTTCCGGGGAGGAGCGGCGGGAGGGGCGACCGGGCAGGGTTGCCAGGGTATCCGCTGTGGCTCGACCATAAATTAACTTGACCCCGGCGAAGGGCTCGAAGATGAGGTCGGTTCCAGCGATCGCCTGCTTTTGCCAGAACAGTTGCAGGAAGTCGCGGGCGCGATCGCCATCGGTCGCCTCCAACGCCAGCAGATAGCCCGGTTGCAGACCGTTGCGGGCATCGCGATCCAGATCGGGGGTTGTCACCGCGACGGTGATCTCGTCGCCCAGCCAGGGTTTGATGTCTGTGTCGTAGTCTAGCTGCCGTTCTGCCAGCACACTTTGCTTAAACTGATCCAGTTCGCGGCGGGCACGGCGGCGACGGCTGGGGGCTGTCAGCGCAACCCGTAGGGATTCCAGGCGATCGGGGTTGACCAGCAGCGACACCATCACGGGCGACTGCCGGGGCACAAACACCGCTGCCCCCGGATTAACCAGATACCGCTCCTGCAACAACGACAGCGGACTTTGGGCAACCAACCAGAGATAGCCTGCCACGCCGATCGACAGCAGTAGTGTGGCGATCGCACCAAGCACAAAATAAAAGGAGCGTAGCCGCATGGATGAATCCGAACTCCCCAACCCGCAAAAAAATGGACACCCATTTCCGCACGAACCGGATGGGCATTCCCTAATCTTGCACCCATTCGACGTGGAGGAAACGCTGTTAGTTTACTACTCGACGCTACCGTCCGAGCTGTTCTAGCAAAGAAAAGCTGGGAGTTATGCGGATTAGAGAAGCGTGACGGCTATAGACTTCATACCGGAGCCTCGAAAACCAAAACCAAATATTTTTTTGGGAAATGCATGCTGCGCGTGCGTTTCCCAAACCCTGAGCGGAGTCGAAGGGCACAAGCCCTAAGGCGATCTCCAGAAAAGAATATCCCCATTTTTTGAGAGAGGGCGCGGCTAAGCCGCGCCCTCTCTCAAAAAATGGGGATATTCTTTCTCAGAAATCTCCTTAGTAGCTGTCGTCCTTCCCGACGGTCTTGTGTTCCAGCATGATGTTGGCATCGCTGAGGCGATGGGCGATCGCCTGCCGCCACACCAGGTCTACCTCCGGGTCAGCCAAAATGTCTTGCGCCATCTGCCGATACATCGCACTCGTCGCCGCATTCACATGGTCCAGCAACCGTAGATTGTGATAGACCTTACGTGGCTTTGTGGTATCCATAATTTTCTCCAAATTTGCTGCAAACTCAAAACTCGAAACTCAAAATTCAAAACCCAAAACTCACCTACGGCAGGTCGGTATGCCCCATCAGGTAGCGATCGCACTCCCGCGCGGCTTCGCGCCCTTCGTTAATCGCCCACACCACCAGGCTTTGTCCCCGGCGGCAATCGCCAGCGGCAAACACCCCCGGCAGGGAAGTGGCATAGGCACCATAATCCGCTTTCACATTGCTGCGGGCATCTTTCTCCAGACCGAGAGAATCCAGTAGCGGCTGTTCTGGTCCCAGAAAGCCCATTGCCAGCAGCACCAGTTGCGTTGGAGTCACCTTCTCTGTTCCAGCAATGGGTTGGGGGCTAAAGCGACCATTGTCGTCCCGCATCCACTGCACCTGCACGGTGTGGATCGCTTTCACCTGACCGAGCTCGTCTCCTTCAAATTTCGTTGCCGTAGTCAGATAGGTGCGTGGGTCATCGCCAAACATGGCGGCGGCTTCCTCCTGCCCATAGTCCAGCTTGTAGACTTTCGGATATTCGGGCCAGGGGTTGCTGGGGGCGCGGGTTTCGGGCGGCTTGGGCATGATTTCCAGTTGGGTCACGCTCTTGCAGCCGTGGCGAATGGACGTGCCTACGCAGTCGGTTCCAGTATCGCCACCACCGATAATCACCACATCCTTCCCGGCAGCGGAGATGTAGCCAGTGGTTGGATTGCCCTGCAACACCGCGCGGGTGTTCCCCGTGAGGAACTCCATCGCGAAGTGGACGCCCTTGAGGTCGCGCCCTTCGATGGGCAGGTCACGGGGACGGGTCGATCCGGTGCAGAGCAGCACCGCATCAAACTCTTTCAGCAAGGTTTCGGCGGGCAGGTCTTTGCCCACTTCGGTGTTGCAGACGAAGGTAACGCCCTCGGCTTCCAGCATCTCCAGGCGACGCAGCACCACCGTTTGCTTGTCCAGCTTCATATTGGGGATGCCATACATCAGCAAGCCGCCAGGGCGATCGGCACGTTCATACACCGTGACCCAGTGCCCTGCGGTGTTGAGCTGGGCGGCGGCGGCGAGTCCTGCCGGACCCGAACCGATGATGGCGACCTTCTTTCCGGTGCGCTTGCTGGGAGGGTTCGGCGTAATCCAGCCCGACTCCCAACCCTTCTCCGCAATGGAATATTCGATGTTCTTGATGGTGACGGGGGGATTGGTGATACCCAGGACGCAGGCTCCTTCACAGGGCGCGGGGCAAACCCGTCCGGTGAATTCGGGGAAGTTGTTGGTCTTGTGGAGGCGATCGAGCGCTTCTTTCCACAGCCCCCGATATACCAGGTCGTTCCACTCCGGGATCAGGTTGCTGATGGGGCAGCCGCTTGCCATGCCGCTGAGGGTTATGCCCGTGTGGCAGAAGGGGGTGCCGCAGTCCATACACCGAGCTCCCTGGGTCTGGAGCCGCTCGTCAGGCATGGGCAGATGAAACTCATCCCAGTTACGAATGCGATCGAGCGGGGAAACTTCAGAAGCGACTTCCCGCAAATATTCCATGAATCCAGTTGGTTTTCCCATGATGTTTCTTCCAATAATTCTGGGGATTAAAAAAGCTGTTTAGGTTTGTTTGAAATTGCTTAGCCAGTTATCGGGTGTCACGATTTGAATGCTTTGAAAGGGATTGAGAACAAGTAAGTCTTCATCACCCGTGATAATAAAATTGGCTTCTCCACTAACGGCTAGTTCCAAAACCATGTTGTCTTTAGGATCTCGACAACGTGTAATTACTATCGCTGGTTCTACTAAAATTGATCGCCGAATTAAACCTGCTAGAAAATCCCTTCTATCTTTTGCAGTAATATAGCGATCAAATTTCTCACGGTTTAAGACATTCCTTAACTCCTCTAATATTTTCAGGGATACTAGCAATTTACCTGTATTTAGAATTTCCCTCAGCACACTTGAAGGTTTGCTTTGACGGAACAAGGCAGCACTAACCAAGACATTGGTGTCAAGAACAAAACGGCTACTCGTCATTCAAAATGGACTCTAACATTTCGGGGGTTAAGCCTTGAGCTTGGGCATACTTACTCATAGAATCCATTGTTTCTTCAAGCGATCGCCCTGGGTCAATTAAGTCTCCCAACTGTAAACTCAGCAAAGCTTCAATCTTGTACCGTTCTTCCTGGGAGGCAGCAGCAAACCTTTCGGCTATTTTTTCACTCACTCTAATCTGAATTGTTTTCATTTCCATTGCTTACTACCTCATGGGGTAAACAGAAGTTTTTAGTAAGGCAAAGCATTTCTTTCCTTGGCTTGCTGCCTTAAGGTTTCAAATTGGGCTTCTCCTTCGGCAAGATAGCGATCGATGGCAGCACGATTGGCAAGATAGAAGGCGATCGCCCCATACACTTCTTCCAACGTCAATGTTGGGAAGGACTGTTGAATACTTTCGGGTGACTCTCCAGCCAGAAAGCCGTAGACCACCGAATCCAGGGAAACGCGCTTACCAATAATTCGATAAGCACCGTTTCTTTGTTCTACATAGCTTCGAGCTGTCAAAATTTCGGATGCCATCGTCTATTTACGAACTCCTTAGCTTTACCTGCTTATTCCAATGAATTATTCAAAAGGGCTTGAACGGTGAGATAGTCCCCCGCTTCATACGCCTGTCGTGCCTCCGCAATCTCTGCCAAAAATCCTGGGTTCTGCGTTGCTTCGTCTGCATCAAATAGCAAGTCATCCAGAATCTCAAACAGCTCTCCCTTTTGCGACAAGTCCAGCTTTTTAATCGCTTCTACCAGCACATCAAAGGAGATATCGGAGGGCACAGAGTATGTCATGATTACCTATTCCAATGTTTAGAAGTTGTTTAGCGGTCAACCGTTTTCGAGAGGGGAAAGAAGTTCGTCGGGGGCCAGAAGTTCGACTTCTTTAAGAAGTCGAACTTCTTGAGGGACGTTGGGGGCTAGAAGTTCGACTTCTTTAAGAAGTCGAACTTCTTTTTAACGTTGGGCATTAACTCCCACTGATTCGGGCGATGTCGCGGGCGTTTTCCTCAAACGCAGCGGTGAGGGCGTCATCACCTGTGAGTCCATCGGCGAGGGCTTTCTGGATATGTTGGATGACGCGCTTGTAGTCGTGGGGCATCACCTTCACAAAGCGGGGGCAGAAGGTTTCCCAGTTTTCCAGGACTTGCTTCGCCTTGCGGCTGCCCGTGTAGGTGGCGTGCTTCTGGATCATTTCGTAGACATCCCGAATTTCTTCGGGGTCGCTGAGGGTTTCCAGCCCCACCATTTGGGTGTTGCAGCGGGTGGCGAAATCGCCCGTCTCATCCAGCACATAGGCGACGCCGCCGCTCATCCCTGCGGCAAAGTTGCGCCCCGTTTTGCCGAGGATGACGACCTTGCCCCCGGTCATGTATTCACAGGCATGGTCACCCACGCCTTCCACCACCGTTTTAACGCCGGAGTTGCGGACGCAGAAGCGCTCCCCAGCAATGCCGTAGATATAGGCTTCGCCCCCCGTTGCGCCATAGAAGGCGACATTGCCGATGATGACGTTGTCTTCGGGCACGAAGGTCGAGGCTTTGGAGGGATAGATGATCAGCTTGCCACCGCTGAGTCCCTTGCCGAAGTAGTCGTTGGCATCGCCCTCCAATTCCATCGTGACGCCTTTGGGGACGAAGGCAGAAAAGCTCTGTCCCGCACTGCCGTTGAACTTGAGCTGTACGGTATCCTCTGGCAAGCCTTCCCAGTGGCGCTTGGTGATCTCGTTGCCAAGGATGGTGCCAACGACGCGATGGGTGTTTTGGATGGGGAGGCTGGCGCGAACGGATTCGCCCCGGGCGATCGCCCCCTCACACAGATCTAGCAGCTTGGTGATGTCCAGAGACTTCTCCAGCCCATGATCCTGGGGCATCTGGCAGTAGCGCCCCACCTGCTCGCTCACTTCGGGTTGGTAGAGGATCTTCGACAGGTCGATGCCCTGCGCCTTCCAGTGATCCACCGCCCGCTGTGCCTCCAGTACATCGGTGCGCCCCACCATCTCGTTCAGGGTGCGGAAGCCCAGTTCCGCCATGATTTCCCGCAGTTCCTCCGCCACAAACCGCATGAAGTTGACGGTGTGCTGTGGGTCGCCCAGGAAGCTCTTGCGGAGTTCGGGGTTTTGCGTGGCGATGCCTGCGGGGCAGGTGTTCTTGTGGCAGACGCGCATCATGATGCAGCCCAGGCTCACCAGGGGCATGGTGGCAAAGCCAAACTCTTCGGCTCCCAGGAGGGCGGCGATCGCCACATCCCGCCCAGTCTTCATTTGCCCGTCGGTTTCCACCGCCACTCGGCTCCGCAGATCATTCAGCACCAGGGTTTGGTGGGTTTCTGCCAGCCCCAGTTCCCAGGGCAATCCGGCGTGCTTGATGGAGGTCTGGGGCGAGGCTCCCGTGCCGCCATCGAAGCCAGAAATCAGAATCACATCGGCGTGAGCTTTGGCGACCCCAGCGGCGATCGTGCCCACACCCACCTCCGACACCAGCTTCACGCTGATGCGGGCTTCCCGGTTGGCATTCTTCAGATCATGGATCAGTTCTGCCAGGTCTTCGATGGAGTAGATGTCGTGGTGGGGCGGCGGCGAAATCAGCCCGACGCCGGGGGTTGAGTGGCGCACCTTCGCCACCCAGGGATAGACCTTCAGACCGGGAAGCTGTCCACCCTCTCCGGGCTTGGCTCCCTGCGCCATCTTGATCTGGATTTCCTTTGCCTGGGAGAGGTAGAGGCTCGTTACCCCAAAGCGCCCGGATGCCACCTGCTTAATGGCGCTGTTTTTGGAGTCACCCTGCTTGTTCGTCCAGGTGTAGCGTTCGGGGTCTTCGCCCCCTTCTCCAGTGTTGGACTTGCCACCCAGGCGGTTCATGGCGATCGCCAGTGCCTCATGGGCTTCCTTCGAGATGGAGCCATAGCTCATCGCCCCGGTCTTAAACCGCTGGACGATCGCCTCTATCGGTTCCACCTCTTCCAGGGGAACGGCGTCCCGCTGCTTGAACGCCAGCAACCCCCGCAGGGTGAAATGCTGCTGGCTCTGCTCATTCATTACCGCCGCATACTTTTTATAGAGGGCATAGTCGCCTTCGCGTACCGCCCGTTGCAGGGAATGGATCGCCTCTGGGCTGAGCAGATGCTTCTCGCCATCCTTGCGCCACTGGTACTCGCCCCCGGCATCCAGGGTGGGGTCTTCGGCGGCACTGGCGGGGAAGGCATGGCTGTGGCGCAGCACCGATTCTTGGGTCAGCACCTCCAGGTCGGCTCCCTCAATCCGCGAGGCGGTTCCTGTGAAGTAGCGGTCAATCACCGCATGGTTTAGCCCCAACGCTTCAAAAATCTGCGCCCCCCGGTAGCTCTGGAGGGTGGAGATGCCAATCTTTGAGGCAATCTTGACCACGCCTTTGGTGACGGCTTTCGCAAAGTTTGTGCAGGCTTTGGCATAATCGGTGTTCTTGATTTCGCCGTTCTGGATCAGGGTTTCGATGGTTTCAAACACCAGATAGGGATTTACCGCCGAGCAGCCGTAGCCCGCCAGCACCGCAAAGTGATGCACCTCGCGGGGTTCGCCCGACTCCAGCACCAGCCCGACGCGGGTGCGGGTGCCATGCCGGATCAGGTGGTGGTGCAACCCCGCCACCGCCAGCACTGCCGGAATTGGCGCATGGTCGGCATCCATGCCGCGATCGCTCAAAATCAAGATGCTGATGCCCTGGGCGATCGCCGCATCCGCTTCGGCATACATCGCCTCCATCCGGGCTTCCAACCCTGCCGTTCCCTCAGCGGGGTTGAACAGGATTGGCAGCGTCACCGATTTGAAATCGCCCTCCTGGATCGCCTTCAGCTTCGCCAGATCCCCATTACTCAACACCGGCTTCTTCAGCCGAATCAGGTGGCAGCTTTCGGGGGTTGGCTCCAGTAAATTGCGCTCCGAACCAATCGTCGTCTCCGCGCTGGTGATGATTTCCTCGCGAATGGAGTCGATGGGCGGGTTCGTTACCTGGGCAAACAGTTGATGGAAATAGTCGTAGAGCAACTTGGGACGCTTCGACAGCACCGCCAGGGGCGTATCCGTCCCCATCGATCCCAGGGCTTCCACCCCGTTTTGCGCCATCGGAGCCAGCAGCATCCGCAATTCTTCAAACGAGTAGCCAAAGGCTTTCTGTCGCTGCACCAGGGGCAAAGCAGGCGCTTCGGTCGCCTCCGGTGCTTCCGGCAAATTCCCCAAATCAACCAAATACTGATCGAGCCATTCCCGGTAAGGATGGGCGTTGACGATATCCGCCTTCACTTCTTCATCGGCGATGATCCGTCCCTGTGCCATATCCACCAGGAACATCCGCCCCGGCTCCAGCCGCCCCTTCTGCGCCACATTCTCCGGCTCCACGGGCAGCACGCCCGCTTCGGACGCCATGATCACGCGATCGTCGTGGGTGACGTAGTAGCGAGAGGGACGCAAGCCATTACGATCCAGCACCGCCCCAATCACCGTGCCATCCGTAAAGCCAATGGACGCGGGACCATCCCACGGCTCCATCAAGCAGGAGTGGTATTCGTAGAACGCCTTTTTCTCGTCACTCATGGACTCATGGGCGCTCCAGGGTTCCGGGATCATCATCATCACCGCATGGGGTAACGATCGCCCTGCCAGGGTCATCAACTCCAGGGCATTGTCGAAAATCAGCGAGTCGCTACCGTCGTCATTGATCACGGGATCAATCTTCTGAATGTCATCCCCGAACAGCTCCGAGGCAAAGAGCGATCGCCGTGCCTTCATCCAGTTGATATTGCCGCGCAGGGTGTTGATCTCGCCGTTGTGGGCGATGTAGCGGTAGGGGTGCGATCGCTCCCAACTGGGGAAAGTGTTGGTGCTAAAGCGGGAATGCGCCATCGCCAGGGCACTGGTAAAGTCCGGCGCGTTCAGGTCGGGGAAATATTCGCCCACCTGCAACGGCATCAGCATCCCCTTGTAGACAATGGTGCGTGCCGACAGGCTGGCGGGATACCAGAAGGTGTCTTTCTCTGTGTTGCGGATGAGGGCGTGCGATCGCTTGCGAACTACATACAGCTTGCGCTCAAACGCCAGGTCATCGGTCATCCCATCGGGGCGCGCAATGAAGACTTGCTGGAAGAAGGGTTCGCTGGCTTGGGCGGTTTTTCCAATGGTTGAATTATCCGTGGGCACATCCCGCCAACCGATGAGCTGCAAGCCCTCTTCCGCGACGATCTGCTCAAAGATTTGACGACTGTGCGATCGCACCGCTGCATCCGGCGACGCAAAAATCATCCCCACCCCATACTGTCCCGCTGCTGGGAGCGAAATCCCACTTTCGCTCATCACCCGCACGAAGAAATCATGGGGAATTTGCAACAGGATCCCAGCACCATCGCCGGTGTTTGGCTCCGAACCCACCGCACCCCGATGCTCTAGATTCGCCAGAATAGTTAGCCCATTTTGCACAATGTCATGGGACTTCTTACCTTTCATCTGAACGACGAAGCCAACACCACAAGCATCATGCTCAAAGCGGGGATCGTAGAGTCCTTGGCGGGAAGGGGAGACAGTATTTTTCATCATGGATGCTCAAAAAGGAATAACAAAAGCAATCAAGCTAAGCAGCAAAAGAAATGAGTGAAAGCGAAAGTGGCAATCCTAGAAGGATGATGCAAACAAGAAAATGCGAAACAAAGATTTAAATAGCCTGAAAATGAAGGAAAAAACTAACGGTCAAGTACAGGTGCATTCTTTCCTTCCACGTGAATCAACCTTTTATTCCAAAAATCCAAAGCAGACCGTTCTTCAGATCTTTCATGAAGGCTGTTTATCAGGATGATCAGCATTCAATCGCTGAGTTCTAGTGATGTTCTGGGTTCTGTCGCTCACTCTGTATGTCTGTTGTCGATGGTTATTTTCGATGTCTGTAGGTCGGTCCCAGAACCTTGAGATAGGAGAAGGCTGATTCCATCTGGCTTAAGTACGTTGATAGTAAACGATGGGAGATATAGCGGGTTCGAACAAATTACAAGATGTTGCGAAAAATCTCTTAAACCGTCTTGAGAATTTTCTAATAAGAAACCAGAATTTTGGTAGGTCTTAAGGAAATCGTCAGATATGTCATTAAATCTGGTTCACATCGTTTTACATCGACTTCTATGGCATCCTTTCCACTCAGACAACCATTCAGGCAACCATTCAGGCAACCATTCAGGCAACCATTCAGGCAACCATTCAGGCAACCATTCAGGCAACCATTCAGGCAAATAGATATGCCATTCAAAGTCACAAGACCTTCGCTAAGGTGATCTCCAGAAAAGAATATCCCCATTTTTTGAGAGAGGGCGCGGCTAAGCCGCACCCTCTCTCAAAAAATGGGGATATTCTTTCTCAGAAATCTCCTAAGTACAGGGTCATAAATAAAGCCAGTGGGGTGCGCCCCCCGCCAGGAGGCGCACCCCACCATAGCTTCGTTTATTTATGGCTACCCACTTATTTATCTAAAACCCTTGATTTTGCGTGTGCTCTGTACACGCAAAATCAAGGGTTTTAGATAAATAGCGATCATGTTGAAGTCATGGCTAGAATATCTGCTCATAAAAAGACCAGACCTGCAACATTACTTTGCGCTAGTATTCAATTCTTTAAGCTTTTTGTCACAGTTGTTTTTCCTGTCTTGCGAGACTTTTGTGGAATATTCATTTGTTGAATTGTTTATTAAATCGTCAAAACATTCCAGGCAAACTTCATAGCATTGGCTTAAACCCCATTTCAGAGCCTTATAGATATCTCCCCAGAAAATCCGTATACGTAAATTCTCTTGCAACATGGGACTCAGCTTGCGCAGCGTGGGTTTGATGGCAGCCACGCCGCAATTTTATGGGGGCTAATCATGATCCCCCTCTCCATGAAGGTTCAATAAATCCGTGAATACCCAGCTTGCAAAATCAGTAGGAGTGGGAATTTAATAAGTATCAACAAATTGCAAGGTATGTTTACTCGTTGCAAGACACATCATTCGGGTGCAACAGACTCTCTCTATCGCTTGTGGCTTTTTGCCCATACCGTGCTTTGTGGATGCCGCTACTGCCCGACCCCACTGCTCGATTTCATGGTGTTATGGTTGTGACTCGGGTACTCTTTTGGGGCTATGTCCCCCAATGCAGCAATCTGTCACAAGTTCTGTCACAAGTAATGGTGTCCCAGCTCGATCTCTTTATTCAAACCCGCTGAGGTTTGTGCTTAGCACTCCAGGGCGCAGCTATTTGCATCGAAGCCGGAATCTATTTGTCTCAAGAGCTGAAACCCATGTATGAATCTGACTACTCTGTTCCTCCTTCCTGCAATGGTTTAGGCAATACACCGTCAGCCGATGTTCCCTACGATCAGGCTGGCAGCGTTGTGTCTGAACACATCACAAATCTGGTTAGCCAGGTTCTCCAGGACAGGCAGTTGCAACGGTCGGATAACCGCTACATACAGGCAATTGAAATGGAGCAGGGTGCTTGTATTGCCAACAACTGCCTGTGTGCAACCCAGGTTGAAATAGCGCCGATCGCCTCTGGCTGGGCTATTGGGCGCAGCCACACCTGCGCTGTCCGCATCCATCACAATTCAATTTCTCGCTGCCATGCCATTTTGGGTTATCAGCCAGAGATCGGGTTTTATATCACCGATCTGGGGAGTAGTAATGGCACCTGGCTCAATTCGCAACGGCTCACGCCCATGCAACGCCATGTGCTGAAGGATTGCGATCGCCTCCGCATTGGTCGCTTTATTGTGGATTTTTACATGGCGCGTCGTGCTCAAAATCTGCCTATGCGGGTTTGCGACGAAACCTACAGTGGCGAATTTGCCCGGTGCTAAGGGACTTGCAAGAAAAGAATATCCCAATTTTTGAGAGAGGGCGCGGCTAAGCCGCGCCCTCTCTCAAAAATTGGGGATATTCTTTCTCAGAAATTTCCCAAGACCCAGATTTTTTGATGAGAAGCGCAAATTGTCGCGCTTCTCATCAAAAAATTTGGGTCTTACAAAAATGGCGAAGGGATGGCTAAAAGTGTGAGGGAGCGCAGGTACGCCTGCGCTCCCTCACATGAACGGGTGCTCTGAATTAGTTCATATTTCCCCAGCTACTTGCCCATGAGACGCATCATGCCGATGCCTCCAAAGTAAAGCCCCAGTACGGCTCCTGCCAGCAAGCTTTGGGTTACGGGATCAGTGGAGGGGGTAAGGACGGCTCCCAGCACGGCTCCACCAAGGATGACGAAGCGCCAGCCAGAGAGCATCTGGGAGGAATTGACGATGTTTAGTAAGCCCAGCAGCACTTGGATGACAGGGATTTGAAAGGCAAGCCCGGTGCTGAAGAGTAGCAATAGCACAAACTCGAAGTAGCGATCGATGGACCAACTCTGCTCAACAACCCCTTCACCGTAGTTGATGAAAAAGTTGAGGGCGGCGGGGATCAGAGCGACATAGGCAAATGCCAGCCCGCCGACAAACAAAAAGCTGGAACCCAGCACAATAGGTCCAATCAGTCGCCGTTCGCGGCGGGTGAGACCGGGTAGAACGAACTGGATGATCTGATACAGCACAAAGGGACTGGCGACCAGCAAGCCGCTGTAGCCTGCCACCTTGATCGACACAAAGAAGTATTCCCCCGGCGAAAGTTGCAAGAACTTTGCACCCTGGGCAGGTACTTCGAGCAACGCCACAATTTTGTTGACCCACACGAAGCAGCCAATGATCCCCACCAGTACGGCGATCAGGGCGTAGAAAATTCGTTGTCGCAATTCTTCCAGATGGTCAAACAGCGACATTTCAACATCGTCGGGCAGATCGTCCTCCAGATCGGTGTCATCCACTGCCTTGGTGGGCGAAGCACCATTGGCGATCGCCGTTCCGTTAGCGGTTTGGTTGAGATTGGAATCAGTTTCCGTCGGTGCGCTCATGCCGGGATTAAAAGCGTGGAGAACAAGATGACATGCCACATCCCCAAAGCATTGGCTGGGGCAGATGTCCTCTGGTCTATTCTATACGGATTTGCTGGTAAGCCTGCCCTTTGAGCAAGGACTCCTGCGAGAAATTGCGGGTTAGTGCTGATCTATTTCGCTGGGTGGCTGTGCAATCGCCGCCAACCTCCTATTCTCTGAGCATATTGCGAGGTGAATCGCTCAAGTCTGCTAAAAATATTCACAAAGTTTATTTGCTAGATTCATCACCGACAATTGCTGCAACAAAGCGATAAGATACGAAACATTGTTTTAAGGCAATGCTGAGGCAAGCAAGGTTTTGATACAGACATGGATAATACTGACTTGCCGTCCTCGGGTGAATCTACAGAAGACCTTCCACGGGAAGTGCGGGTTGCTGATCTGCGCAACGTAATTGCAACGTTGCAAATGGCAGATCAGATTGCGGAAAACGGTTATCTGATCACCAGTTCGGAGCTAGCGGATTTGATGGATGTCAATGCCAGCGCTGTGACGAGCCGTGGAGATAACTGGGTCTGGCGAAACTGGGTTGTGTCCAGGGTGCGCCGCGAGGGCAACCAAATTCTCTGGCAACTGGAGCGTGTGGATTGATTCGGTCGTTTTCTGGAAAGCGGTGCGGTGCGCGGCTTTTCCAGAAACCATTTGTACTACTCTGATTTGCATACCGCCATATTACAAAGCTTGAATGGAAGGTACTTGTAATTCAGAGAGGGGTAGCCATTGCGCGTGGGATGGAATACAACAGAGAGCAGATATCAATCTGTGAAATTATCCGTTGCTGGGATCCTCTGAGGAGGAGTTGCCCAAGCTCTCGATTTTCGTTTTATCTGTTCTGCCTGATTTTCTGAAGCTTTTTACATCACATTGACGTAATCCGTCAAGCGTTTGCCAGCTAATTTATGAAAAAAGGCTTCTCATCGCCTCTAAATCAGCTATACATCAGTCTTTCATTCCTCGACCATTCATTCACCGATCTACCAAAACGATGACAAAAGTTATTAAAAAGCCTGTCAAGCTATCAAGGTTTTGGATTCTATATCTTGTGACCAAGCACTATATATGCAATTCCTATAAGTTTTCTGGCGCATATCTAGTAGTCTAGTTAAACCGAGTAACCGCCAACCCCCATGAGGAGTTTCTGGCTGTAGGGCGATCGCCCCAGGCTTGAGTTCGTCGTCGGGGGGAGTTGCACTATGTCAATTTTGCAACATGGCGGCATGTCCGTTTGCCCGTTTCTTGCCCATTTTTTGATATGCCTTGAGTACGGTTTCGCACGCCCCTATCCCCCACAGCCCAGTGGCTTGTCAGAACCAATTTGTGGGAAAAATCCTGGGAAATTTTCTCGCAAGATTAAAACTGAAATAGCCACAGGCTGCACTATCGATCGCATTGGAGTCAGAACATGAGGATGGCAATCGTGGACGCAGAAGATCTGAACCTATTCTGGAACGAAGTCCTGGACAAGCTTCAGCATCTTCTCAGTCGTCCAACGTTTGAAACCTGGATCAAATCTGCCACGGCGGAGTCGCTGGATGAAAAGCGACTGGTGGTCTGCACTCCCACGGTGTTTGCCTGCTCCTGGCTGAATAAGTACTACATGAAGACCATCTCAGATGTGGTGCAGGAACTCCTGGGCTACTCGGTGGAGATCGAGATTAAGGTGCGTCCGGGGGGCGATGGGGATGGGGAGGCGATCGCCCAGGAGTTTTGGATGCCCCACCAGGCAGAACCCGCCGACTCCACCGCTGTACCCACCGATCCCCCCCCCGAGCTGATCCCCAATACGTCCGAACCCGTGTCTGCGCCATCCAACCGCCCTACCCCAAAAACCAGCCGCTCCCCCGAACTCAACTCCCGCTACATCTTTTCGCGCTTCGTTGTCGGCTCGAACAACCGCATGGCTCACGCGGCTTCCCTTGCCGTGGCAGAGTCTCCCGGACGGGAGTTCAACCCGCTGTTCCTGTGCGGCGGTGTGGGGTTGGGCAAAACCCATTTGATGCAGGCGATCGGGCACTATCGGCTAGAAATTACCCCCGGCTCCCGCGTGTTCTATGTTTCCACAGAGCAATTCACCAATGAGCTGATCACCGCCATTCGGAAAGACAGTATGCAGAACTTCCGCGACCTGTATCGGGCGGTGGATGTGCTGCTGGTGGATGATATTCAGTTCATTGAGGGTAAGGAATACACCCAGGAAGAGTTTTTCCATACCTTCAACACGCTGCACGAAGCCGGGAAACAGGTGGTGCTGGCGAGCGATCGCCCCCCCAGCCAGATCCCCCGGTTGCAAGAGCGCCTTTGCTCCCGCTTCTCGATGGGGCTAATCGCCGACATCCAACCGCCCGATCTGGAAACCCGGATGGCAATTTTGCAAAAGAAGGCGGAATACGAGAACATGCGCCTCCCCCGCGAGGTGATTGAGTACATCGCCAATAGCTACACCTCCAACATTCGAGAACTGGAGGGGGCGCTGATTCGGGCGGTCGCCTATGTCTCTATCTCTGGCTTGCCGATGACGGTGGAGAATATCGCCCCGGTGCTGAATCCACCCAACGAGCAGGTGGAGGCATCTCCTGACTCCGTGATCCGCGTCGCCTCCGAAGAGTTCAATGTGTCGATCGACGACCTCAAGGGAAACTCTCGCCGCCGCGAAATCTCCGCTGCCCGTCAGGTGGGTATGTACCTGATGCGCCAGCACACCAAACTCAGCCTCCCCAAAATCGGCGAAGCTTTCGGCGGCAAAGACCACACTACTGTCCTCTACAGTTGCGAAAAGATTGCCCAACTCAAGGAGACCGATCCCGAAATGGCACGGCGACTGCGGCAGATGAGCGATCGCCTCAAATAACCGTGCAGTTTTAGATTTTGGATTTTGAAGCACAAATCTTGAGATAGAACCACCAAGACACCAAGACACCAAGACACCAAGGGTATCCTCACCCACCCACCCACCTTTTACCCTTTATCCTTCAGGGATCTGCGGATTAATAAAATCCCAATGTTTGAGAGAGCAGGCTAGCAGAGCCAGCCTGCTCTCTCAAACATTGGGATTTTATTGTCTTGCAAGTGCCTTACCCTTCATCTTTTACCCTTCATCCTTTACCCTTCATCCTTCACCCTTCACTCTTCTTCCTCTCTCCCTGGTTGGACTCCAAACAGAGGAAAAATGCGGTAATTTGAGGGCGAAGCGATCGCAGGGAAATAGGATGGAAACTCGGAAACTCGGTAATTCGGATGTGCAGATTACGCCCATCATTCTCGGCACCTGGCAGGCGGGAAAGTCTCAGTGGGTAGGCATTGAGGATGAAAAGATTATCGAGGCGATTCAGGCGTCTCTGGATGCTGGGATCACTACCATTGACACTGCAGAGGTGTATGGCGACGGGCATTCCGAAGAGATTGTGGGGCAGGCGGTGAAGGGAAAGCGCGATCGCACCATCCTCGCCACCAAAGTTTTCGCCAACCATCTCAAGTATCCCCAGGTGATTGAAGCCTGCGAAGCTTCCCTGAAGCGACTCCAAACCGATTACATCGACCTGTATCAAATCCACTGGCCCGCTGGCGCATTTAATAGTGAAAAGGTGCCCATCGAAGAAACCATGCGTGCCCTCGATGCGCTGAAAACGGCTGGGAAGATTCGGGCGATCGGGGTTTCTAATTTTTCGCAAGAGCAGATTGCCGAGGCAGCGCAGCATGGTGAAATCGAAAGCCTCCAACCGCCCTACTCTCTGTTCTGGCGGCAGATCGAGCAGGAGGAAATGCCCTACTGCGTTGAGCATAACCTGACGATTCTTTCCTATTCCTCTCTCGCTCAAGGGTTACTAACCGGAAAGTTTGGTCCCGACCACCAGTTTGAGGAAGGCGATGTGCGCCGCAAGAACAAGCTGTTCCACGGCGAGCATTACCAGCACGCCCAGCAAGCACTGGATAAGCTCCGCCCGATCGCCGAAAAGTATGACTGCACCCTGGCACAACTGTCGCTGGCATGGCTCATTCGCCAACCGAATACGACGGCGATCGCCGGAGCCCGCAACGCCGAGCAAGCCACCCAAAACGCCAAAGCCGGAGAGATCCAGCTTGCCGATGCGGATGTGGCAGAGATTGACGCGATTGGGCGGATTGTGACCGATCATCTCGACCCCAATCCCGTGATGTGGGATTTCGGCTAATCGTAATTCCACTAACACCAAAGCATGGCGATCGCCCCCACTCCCAAATTCACCCTACGGTGAGCGATCGCCCAAGTGATTGTAGCGGGTGCTAATTTTATAAGTTTTCTATCCAGGTAAGCGATGTGGCCCATGTTGTGTTTTGCAAGGCATTGAAGAACTTTTCATCAGAAGTCACCATCTGACAGTTTTCTTGTAGAGCCAGTGCCAGATAAAAGCAGTCATAAATACTACGCCCTGCCTGATTAGCTAAATCAAAAGCGTTTTGCAGTAGAAGCTTGGAGTCTATTAGCTGGATAGGTGCATTTTGGATGGCTGTGAGAGCCTGCTGCCCTTCTTCCAGACTAATTTCTTGGAAACGAATCTTTTTCCAAAAGATGTTGCCTGCTTCTAGCAGTAAATAATCAGGTGCTAGTAGGCTGTAGCTACCATTCAACAGTGTGGCGGCTTGGCTGTATTTTTCAGGCACAAACCACTTTACGGCTACGCAAACATCTACAACGTAAGTTTTCATCTCTCCCGATCTTCTCGAACCAGGTCGGCACTATCGGTATGAACTCGTCCTGAGAGGGACTGGCGCATTTGGGCAGCTTGGTCGCTAAAGGCTTTCATTTTAGTAGCCTGCTCAGCTTCAATGACTTCCCGCAAAATGGCTTCGAGTTCTTCTTCTAGGGTGCGCTGATGATTGGCAGCTCGAATTTTTAACTTTTCCAAAAGTGGAGGGTCGAGGTTGTTGATAATGAGTTGTGCCATGTCAGCTTAGAGATGGAAGGATTGTTGTAATTATAGAAACTTAGCTTTTGAAGTGGCTCAGATTTCTTCCAGCGATCGCCCCCTCTCCGAAACTCAACCTATGGTATGCGATCGCCCTCCCTCTCAAATCCATGTCGTAAAAGACAATCGCCCTATCCCTCCAGCGATCGCCCCCACTCCCAAATTCATTCCGTAAAAGACGATCGCAGTTAGGGCGATCGCCAGTCGGCAAATGCCTGATGGTAAAGTTGTGTAGTGATAAACAGCTTTGTATCTCATCAGTACCTAACCTTATGCTGCACCAACACAGTGTTAGATAGCTTTGGTAAGTTCTAATGCATTGCAAAAGCTATTGAGGCTACTTAATAAAGCATTGTAGTAAAGATAAGCATCATCTCGTTCACTTTTTAGGCGGTCATATAGTGTTAGTTCTGGGTCCGGAATCAGGTGATTTGTTGGAACATTTAAGCCTGCTTCTGTTAAGCGCGTTGATGCGATCGCAATTAACAATGCTCCAACCGTTTCAGAATTACCATTGTGTAAATCTTCCAGTCCAGGCAAAATCAATTCTGCCCCCGGTAATTCCTGCAATTCCATAGCTACCTTCCTTATCCTGGCAGGGGTGGCAAAAAGTCTTGGGGCGAAGCAAGTTCAATATTAATATTTAGTTCTTGTTTAAGCTTCGCAATTGCCTGAAAAATTCCTGGCGGTTCAGGATCTAAACGAATATCAATGTCAACAGTTGAACTCCGCCATCCAATTAGTAAAGCACTGGCCCCTCCTGTAAAGTAGACAGAACCAGAACCACGAGCTTCTCTGCCGAGGATTTCCATAAGTCGCTCTATCTTTTCAGGATCAATAGTTGAGCGCATAGCTGGAATCAGAATTCAAGAGTTTTAAGCAAAAGTTTTGTCAAAATATGCCCCGAACTGCTGCCTTTTTTTATGTCAACCTAGATTACAAAGGCAAGTGAGCGCACTACACCAACTAACATAGTGCGAAGTGAATCCAACCGCACAAACAACTCTGTAAATCAGCAATCGCCCCCACCTCCAAATTCACCCCACAGGATGCGATCGCCCTCCCTCTCAACTTCACGCAGCGCACTCAAGAGAAAAACCGCTCGTAATCGTCGTGACTGCCAATCCAGAACCAGGTTACTGTGTCTCCTTCTAAGACTCCCAGTGCCCGATAGCTTCAGGTTACTCTCACAGACCAAATGCCTTCATCACTGTTAATGCACTTGAAATGCAAAGATGGATAAAGAGGGTTCTCTTCCCACAACCGATAGGCTTTCCTGGCGCTTTGCCTGATCTCATTGCTTAATCGTCGATATTCAGCCCAAAAGGATGAAAGCACGGCTGATTTCATAACTGCTCGTAGTCCATTGCCGTTGCTTGCCCTTCTGCAATTTCCTGCTTAGCTCGTCGTGCCGCAGCAATCAGGTTTGGTTGGGTTCGCTGAAACGACTGATTCCAGCGTATTTCGTCCTGGAGGTCGTCAATATATTCTCGAAGATGCTCCACTACTCGATCTTGCATCTCGAGTGGCAAGGAATCTAACATCTTGGCAATGGTGGTGATGGATGTAGATGACATAACTGAGAACTCTCGCCAATGCTCTGCTCTTAAAAACTAGCACTAATTACAGGGCGATCGCCCTCCCTCTCAACTTCATGCTGTAGTAGGCGATTGCCCCATCCTTCCAGCGATCGCCCCCCTTCCCAAATTCACCCTACAAGATGCGATCGCCCGTTCATCCGTTTTCTCAACGGCGATTGTTGCTTCACAATTCTCTCAACCACCACTGCCCATCCTACCCAACCTGCCAGTCGTTCTTCCAAAGGAGAATCATGGCAGAATAGCAGTATTCCTATCAGGGAGATATGCCCGATGGAGCGTGACATTATCCTTACAACGCTAAAGCAACATCAGGCTGTGTTGAAAAAGCTAGGAGTGAGGTCTTTAGCATTATTTGGTTCTGTTGCACGAAATGAAGCAACATCAGTTAGCGATGTTGATATCGTGGTGGAGCTTGAACCGCCCATTACATTCGATCGTTATATGGATGTGAAATTCTATTTAGAAGACCATTTGGGAGGAAAAGTCGATCTGGTGAGTTGGAATTCACTCAAGCCTCAAATTCGAGCACGGGTAGAACAAGAGGCAATTCATGTCGCGTGATCTTCGGTTTTATTTGACCGATATCCTGATGGCTTGTGAGAAGATATTGCGCTATACCAGGGGCATGGATTTTGAGGGGTTTATAGCGGACGATCGCACATTTGATGCCGTGATTCGGAATCTTCAAATTAATGGAGAAGCTGTAAAAAATATTCCTGTTGATACACGCGATCGCAATCCTGAAATTGAGTGGCGGAAAATAGCAGGATTACGAGATATTCTGGCTCATACTTATTTCCAGATTGAAAACGAAATCATCTGGGATATTGTCATAAATAAAATTCAGCCTTTGCAGCACCATATTCATCAAATGTTAGGGAAGGAAGAAAGCGATCGCGAAATTGAGTAGACTTCTGCGATCGCCCCCCTTCTCAAATTCACCCTACGGTATGCGATCGCCCCATCCTTCCAGCGATCGCCCCCACTCCTACATCTTGTCAGGGCAACTTGAGAAACCCTACCTGAGTAAAATGCTGATCAAATGTCAAAGCTGTTTGAATGCCAAGCTGTTCCATTACTAGAAATGAGATACAGTCCGTTAGAGAATAAGATTTATCAGAACGCTGAATGAAGTAATTCCAACTTTGATAAAAAAGGTTGGGGTCAACGTGGATGAATTGAATCAAACTACTTTGTAATAATCGATTGCCAACCTCAACCGCTTTTGCATGGCGATCGCGGTTGTTGAAGAATGTTACTACTTCATCCATAACTCATCCATAACATAGGATGTGACGACCAATGGCGGTAAGGCGGAAACCAAAGTTTGCCAATGGTCACGTGCTTGACGATGGTACTGGTCGTCTATCGTTTCCAGTGCAATGAGGTAACTGGTATCAATCAACAGAGCCGTCATGTATCACTAGAGTTGTAAAGGTAGCGATCGTGGTGTTCAGCGGCATCTGGAAGATTGCAGGTCACAGGTTGTTGCCCCAATCCAAAGATTGGATCTACTGGAGCGGCAGATGATTGCTCCTTGGGCACAATCACAAGTTGACCATTGGAGAGGGTCATTTCAATAGTCATACCAGCCCGTAACCCAGCCTGTGTTGCCAAACTAGCAGGAATCTGGATCACTAAACCATCCGAACCGCTGTCCAGGGTCGATTGCATTGGTTACTCCCTCCAATCTCTCACATTCATTTTAGAGGATGGAGAAGGCGATCGCGAAATTGAGTAGACCTCTGCAATCGCACTATCCCTCCAGCGATCGCCCTCCCTCTCAAATCCATACCGTACAAGACGATCGCCCCATCCCTCCAGCGATCGCCCCCACCTCTAAATTCACCCTATGGTAAGCGATCGCCCTACCTCTCAACTTCATGCTGTAGTAGGCGATCGCACTATCCCTCCAGCGATCGCCCCCATTCCCAAATTCATCCTACGGTATGCGGTCGCCCTCCCTCTCAACTTCATGCCGTAAAAGGCGATCGCCCCATCCCCCAAGCGATCGCCCCCCTCCTAAATTCACCCCGCAGGATGCGATCGCCCCCACCTCCGAATTCACCCTACAGTGTGCGATCGCCCAACAAATTGCTTTAAGGATTCCACAAGGACCTTTACCAACTGCCAGTTAGAAGGGGTGGGGGGATGCTGGCGGCAACTCCAGCCCAGGCTAATGTTGAGTAACTTCGCCCAGGGCTTCTTGAATCACTTCATCGGTGACACCATGACGCTTTAGACTGGCAATCAATGCAGAGACGGTATCGCCGTCTAACCGCTCCAGGTCAGCTCGTAGCCCTTGTCCAATGTAGGCACGGGCTAAAGGTTGATAGCCAGAAAACCCAAGCAATGGTGCGACTCGCTTCAAGTCTTCAATGACATCTTCGGGCATCCGAATCGTTATCGTCGTCATGGGACGGTTCTTGTCTAACCGCTTTTTCAACGCTTCAGGCTTCATAAACTTCCTTTTCCTTGCGTGTCGCTTTACGAGCTGAAATGATTCGAATGATGTCGTTTTCGCGCTCAATGAAGACAACGTACAGTAAATTCCAACGCCGATCTAAACCAATCACTGCGTCTCGCGCCTCATCGTTGCGACTGGCATCAACGACCACCAGTCATGGATCGAAGAAAGCCTCGACAGCTTGCTGAAACGTAACACCATCATGTTTTAGTGGGTTAATCCTGGCTTTTTCATCATTCCAGACAAAGGTGATGCCGTTGAGAACGAAATACACATCCATACTTGTAGTGTAGGCAAAACGTATTTACATTGACAATATGTTTTAGTATTGTGCGATCGCCCTTCACACCCAACAGCTAAGCATACTCCTACAAACCAGAGTAAGCAGCCAAACACTCTCGCAACATTATTTCGATCAAGGTCTTGGAATTCTCAACAGTAGGATAAGAGTTTACAGCGATCGCCCCCACTCCCAAATCCATACCGCAAAAAACGATCAACCTATCTAGCGATCGCCCCCATTCCCAAATTCACCCTACAAGATGCGATCGCCCTCCCTCTCAAATCCATGCAAAAAAAGACGATCGCACTATCCAGCGATCGCTTCCTACTTCCAAATTCACCCCACGGTGTGCAATTGCCCAAATTATCGCCAAACAAATCGCTTCAAGGATTTCAGGAGAAACTGTGCTGAATGCTAGGGCGAGCGCCAGTCAGCAATTGCATAAAGATCAAGCTATGTAGCGTGACGCAAGAAACGTCCAAACGAGCACTTTGTTTTTGTTAGGCGTGTTTTTCGCGACAAGCATCGATGAACAATTCACCTAACTCCGTAAGTACCGTTGATGTTTCTGTATCTATTTCAATATCAAAATCTACGGAAGTATAAGAATTGGGGTCGCCGCCAGGGACATCAATACTGTGTGTTCCAGCACTAACTTTATAGACAACCTTCGCTAGCCCAAGCCTGGTAATGTTTGCCATTTCAAACTCTTGAAAATTCTGCTCAGGGATAGATTGAGGAGCCGCGATTTGTCTCTTCAGCATAGACTCTCTGTAGCCAAGCGATCTAAGTTCTCTTTCTATCGATCGGATAGTTGACCTTATTGCCATAGCTTCTTCAGAGATAGCAGGCTTTTCATCAAGCGACGAACCCGCAAACTTATACTTTAGCTTATTCAGCTCTGATTGCAGATCACTCTCTATCTTAGAACGATTAGCTAAAAATTCTGAGAGCTCATTCTCTAGCTTAGTTACTCGCCTTTCTTTCTCTATAAACACCGATTCTAACAAGTTGAATTCATCTTTTGATAACTGACTTAAAATATACGGAAAAACGTGATTTTGAATATTCTGTTGAGAATCTACCATATTCACAAGCAGTGCAGCCCACTTGTCCTGAAGCTCATCGTCATCTTCCAATGACGCATTTTCCAGATAAGGGCAAAGCAGCTTGGCTGGGATAGCTTTAATACTTATATTATTTTGTTCACACATCAGCTTCGCTTTATTCAAAATTCTGATCTGGTTATTGAAGCGCCAATAAGATATTTTATCTTTGACCAACAAGCCGAGCTCTTCGATCGAAGGCAAAACGAGTTTCTCAGCAAAATTCTTCGCAACATCTATTCCCTTTTCAATTGCAGTAGAAGAGACGTCTATTTTCGTGGTTTTTCTATCATCACTCATGTTGATTTCCGTTTTTACGCATAACGTTTGCAATCACCAGCCTTAGACAAATTATGCTGTAAATGCTATAGCTCGAAGTTCCGGTGAATTGCGGTTGTTAGGTGACTTGTATGTTTTGGCATTTTGTCATTATGTCTCTAGTTACATCTTCTGTAGATACTACACCTTGCATAGAAAGCTTTAGAGGTTCACCGGGGGAAGTTTCTGTAGCAATACGGCATTCAATTACCATGCTTGTAATACATTGTTTCACCTCTAAAAATATTTCATCTTCTGTAAGTGCTTTTGGTTTAAGGAGTACACCGAGGTCTTTTCTTTCGTCTATGACACATCCTGGCAGAATAGTATCATCCATCCGAATAGCTCTGCTTCTAGATCTTTTGAGTGGATAGTCAGCGACACGACTATGGTATTGCCTATTTTCAGGTACATCATGAAATGCCATAGAAATTACAGCCCATTTATAAGCAGCTACACGTCCAATATTTTCCACCCGGAATACTAACCTGGCTTCGATAAAGACATTATCTTCTACTGGATACGCATCTTCTAGTTCTAATCCTTGTAGCTCCAGCTTTAAAGCGGGATGTATGAGTCGTTGTCTAAGAAGCTCAAGATAAAAGTGGGGAGCAAGTTCAGAACGACCTGCACAACGATAATAGTACCTTCTGTCTCGACTAGACTGATGTGGTGCTAATGAACTATCTCCCACATCTACAACAACAATGACTCTTCTCGGTGGAATTTCAGACTGAACAGCAGGTAGAACTGTATGTACTCTAAAGTCCGAGAGTGCATAATCAACTAAATAAGGAATTTTTTGTTCTAACCAATCTTTGATTGTTGCCCTTCCTTCCTGCGGCAAAATGCCATCCAACGTACCATCATCCTCAACCCCAAGTAAGATGTGTCCGCCACCAGAGTTGGCAAATGCGGAGACCGCTTTTGCGAGAGAATCTAAGAAACTCCCTTTATTCTGCTCAAACAGCCTTCCAGATTTTCGCTCGAAATAATCATGCTCTCCTGATGGAAGTTCCTTGACTTCATTTTCAGTCCAATTTTGGCGTTTAGTCATAGTGCTATTAAGGCGCGAGAGTGCAGAATAAACTGATTGCATTCTCAACTTAGAAATATTAGGCAGTAATTTTCGGTGAGATTTATAATTTGGGAAAAGATGTAGCACAAGATTTCTATCTACTACTTATGTGTTCTTAATAGAATGACACATAGTGTATGGCTACTCCAAAACTGAGAACCTCAGCCATCTGACTTGTTATTAGGGGAGGCTCCACCTAATCAGCTAAGGCAATTAGGTGGGAAAAATTCTGCCTAACCTCCTGATTTGGAGGATTAGGTGGAAACTTTTCTGCCTAATCTGTTGTACGGAGGGATTAAGTGAATTGTTTCAGTATAATCAACCAGTTTTGGAAGAGGGATAATTTTTGGGCTTTGTTAACTTTGTGGGGATGGTTTTTGGGGAACTTTTGGTGGGGGTTGGAGATGGAGTTTTGGGAGGGATCGCCCTTCTCAAAACAAGAACGATCGCCTGCATAACCCGCTCTAATTCGCAGAGTCGGGGGTGACTTCTTCGGGGTTGGGCGATCGCTCATCCGCCTGATCAGGAGACACCAGTTGCCAGACGAGGGTGCCGCCCAGGCCGAGGAGGAACATGCCAGCGAGGAAAGCGACGACCTGTTTCCAGTAGCGGGTGGCGGCGGGGGCGGGTTGTTTGATGGGTTCGGTGGGGCGGGGTTTGGGGATGGCGACATCCTCGAAGAGTGCCCGTGCGGCTTCAGACCATTCGGTTTCGGGGAGTTCTACAGAGTTTCCGGTCTTGGCGGTGCTGGGGTCAAAGAGGTGGGGTTGTTCGGGGGAGACGGCGCAGTGCATCAGCACGACGGAAACGTTGTCGTAGCCGTTTTTCTCGTTGGCGAGTGCGACCCAGCGATCCGCCGTTTCTCGCAACGAGGCTTTGGTGCGGAAGAAGGGTTGCATGATGCTGTCCCAGTGGTTTTCCACCTGTTCCTGGTCGCTCAGCCCGTCCGAGCAGAGCAGCAGCACGCCATCTTCGTCGAGGATGAAGCGCTGAATGGTGGGATAGATCCAGTCGGCTTCGCGGGTGCCGAGTGCCTGGGTAAGGGCGCTGCCATTCGATTGGTGCCGCGCTTCGCGGTAGAGGCAGCGTCCGGTGCGGACTTCGCGCCCGGCCAGGTCGTCGTCTACCGTCAGCGGGTGGCAATAGCGGGGGGTAATCCAGTAGGCGCGGCTGTCGCCCAGGTTGGCGAGGTAGAGTTCGTGGGTGTTGCTCCAGGCTTCGCCCAGGCGGATTTTTTGGGGCAGTTGCAGCGCCAGCACCAGGGTCGTGCCCATGCGATCGCGCCCCTCCCGTCCCTGCTCATCGTTCTGCGCCGAAATCGTGTTGTTGACCACACGGATGATGGCTTCGAGTTGTTGCGCCACCACATCGGGCGTCCAGGGTTCTGTCTGTTCTGCCAGTTCCGCAAACAATGCCTGGGCTTGCAGTTGCAGCGATCGCACCGCCAACTGACTCGCCACCTCGCCGCCCGCATGTCCGCCAATGCCATCACACACGATCGCCAGCCGGGGCGACAGCACCGCATCGATCGCCGTCTTCGTCCCGGTGGGGTTGGGATAGCTGGCATCCTCATTCACCGCGCACTTGGGTCCGGTGGAGCTGACCGCAATCGTGTTCAGCCGCAGGGGAAGTTGCGCCGCCTGCTCCAGCAAAAGTTGGTTGAGGGCATGGGCGATCGCCTGCAACCCCTGTTCGTCGCCCAATTCTGCAACAGCGGTCATCTGGTCGCACAGTTCCACCAGTGCCGTATCGACGGGCGCGGCAAAGGACGGCAGCCAGGAGCGCCACAGCTCCGCCAGATCCGCCAGGGTGGGGGGATGCTCCGGTTGTGCGGCGCGATAGAGGGAGCGCAGCCGAATCCGCCAGCCCTCAACGCGGATGTTGTTGGGGGTGAGCAAGCTAGTGGTGACGCCCAGTTCTTCCAGAGGCGTCCACAGTTCCAGCATTTGCCACAGCCAGTAGAGCTTGCGGGTGGTGGGCATGAGCTTGAGGCTGGGGGCGATCGCCGGGAGCAACTGCCCCTTCCCATCCAGCGGCACATTCTCCAGCAACAGCACCCCCGACCCGTTCCACACCGCAAAGCTGTAAATCGTCGGCAGGTGCAGCCCGTAGTCGTAAAGCTTCAGGTAAGGCAGCAGGGTTTCGGGCAGCGAGTCGGGCACATCGGGCGGTTGTCCGGGGCGCAAGTCCAGCCACACCTGGGGTGCCGTCACCTGGTAGCGATCGCCTACGATCGTTTGCAGCGGAATCTTCTCCACCCCTTCCCCGATCGCCCACAGATAGCGGTAGGGCAGCGGCGTGTCACATGCCTGGCAGGTGGTTTGCCCCATGGCGTTGTCATCGGAATGACACTCAGGGTTGGGGCACTGGATGTGAGGGGCGATCGTTGTTTGCATGGCTCACCAGAAGACTCAGAAATGAACGGAGCAATTGCTGACTATAGCTACATCTGTCTATATGGACTTGTTGTAACAAACCCATTCCCAGGGCGGAATCTCAAGAAAGTCTCAAGAAAGCCGTTGCACTTGAGGACGAACCCCCTTCTATGTAGTGGAGAAATCCAGCCATCCACAGACGTATCTACTAAATCTGGGATTCTTTCGCCTCAAGTGTAGAGCAGTATAGCGAATGCATCACAAAATGAATCAGAATTTCTGCCGTTGCGCCTATCTCAGCCCGTTTCCCCAGTAAAATGCGGCGGTTACCCCTGCCCAGTCCTCCAGTGGCGTGCCCGGTAATACATGATCCCCCCTTCACCTGTCGTAGAGTGGGGGCGAATGTCAGATGGTTATGTCAGATGGTTATATCAGATAGCCATGTCAGATAGGGGTTATGTCAGAAAGTTATGTCAGACAAGGTTCGCAAGCAGCAGAGATTGATCACGATGATTGATCACGATGATTGATCATGATTGATCACGATTGATCACGATTGATCGTGAATGTGGGGCGCTGAGTCGCTATGCTATTTCAAGTGTTTTGACTGAAGCGTAGCCCAACTGCAAGAAGCGGGCGAGATGCAACGCAAACAGATGTAACGCAGATAAATTCGAAACCTGTTCAAAAACCACGGGTTCTACAACCCCTGTTCTAAAACCAGGAACAACAAACAAATCAGCACGATTACATTGGGAGACTTCTATGGCGGCGATCGCATCCATTCATGCCAGAGAAATTCTTGATTCTCGCGGCAATCCAACGGTCGAAGTTGATGTGACGTTGGACGACAAGAGCAAAGGGCGGGCAGCGGTGCCCTCCGGCGCATCCACCGGGATCCGCGAAGCACTAGAACTGCGGGATGGCGACAAGCAACGCTATGGCGGCAAAGGCGTCTTGAAAGCGGTGCAAAACGTCAACACCACCATCGCCGAAGCGCTCAAGGGCATGGACGCCACCGACCAGGCAGCCATTGACAAAAAGATGCTAGAACTGGACGGCACCGAGTACAAGAAAACCCTCGGCGCAAACGCCATCCTGGGCGTGTCGATGGCGGTTGCCCGTGCCGGAGCCGCTGCCAAAGATATGCCCCTCTATAAATATCTGGGTGGCGACGCGGCAACCCTGTTGCCTGTGCCCTGCTTCAATATCCTCAATGGCGGTGCCCATGCCGACAATAGCGTGGACTTCCAGGAATACATGATTGCCCCCGTTGGGGCGGCGACCTTCTCCGAAGCCATGCAAATGGGCGCAGAGGTTTACCAGGCGCTCAAGTCCATTCTCAATGGCAAGGGCTATAGCACCGGGGTGGGCGACGAAGGTGGCTTTGCCCCCAACCTCAAGTCCAACATCGAAGCCCTGGAAGTGATCATGGAAGGGATCGAGAAGGCGGGGCTGAAGGCGGGGGATCAGATCATGATCGCCCTCGACCCGGCAACCAGCGAACTCTACCGCGAAGACCAGAAAAACTACCTGTTCTGGAAATCCGACAACAACCGCAAGTCTTCCGAAGAGATGATCGACCTGTGGGCAAGCTGGGCAGACCAGTTCCCCATCTTCTCCATCGAAGACGGGCTGGGCGAGCAAGACTGGGAAGGCTGGCAAAAGCTGACCCAACGGCTGGGCGATCGCATCCAACTGGTGGGCGACGACGCCTTTGTCACCAACCCCAGCATCATCAAGCAGGCGATCGCCGATGGCGTCGGCAACTCCACCCTGGTCAAGGTGAACCAGATTGGCTCCATCACCGAAACCCTCGAAGCCATCAACCTCTCCAAGAGTGGCGGCTACACCTACATGGTCAGCCACCGCTCCGGCGAAACCCCCGACGACTTCATCGCCGACCTCGCTGTCGCCACCCGCTCCGGGCAAATCAAGACGGGCGCGCCCTGCCGGGGCGAACGCCTCTCCAAGTACAACCAGCTCCTCCGCATTGAGGAAGAACTGGGCAGCAGCGCGGAATATGCCGGAAAGGCGATCGTCAAGAGCAAGTAAAGATGCCCTTGAAATAGTACAAATGAACTGATATAGTAAAGTCAGTTCAGGGAAAAACCTCACCCTCCCCCGTTCTCTCGCAGAGCGGGGATTTTTCATGGTTAGGATCACGTACGAAATAAAACCCGGAATTTTTGAAGAGAAGCGCGGCAATGCCGCGCTTCTCTTCAAAAATTCCGGGTTTTACTTTATTTTCGATCCTTAGGGCGTGTCATCAATTAGTTAAGCTGGGATAAGCCGTATTTCAGCAATCTGACTCCAATGACAACTCGACGCCATGCACTGCGTGATGACCAATGGGAACGCATCAAGGATTTACTACCAGGACGACCCGGAGCAGTGGGAGTTACAGCCAAGAATAACCGACTGTTTGTCGAAGCGGTGCTGTATCGCTATCGAGCAGGAATTCCCTGGCGCGACTTGCCAGAGCGCTTCGGTCATTTCCGTAAGATTCACACCCGCTTTCGGCGCTGGG
>Ga0208218_1000106_pt1 | contig 49065 bp, 40 predicted proteins | sample HotLakmasection3_FD_184726 | JGI IMG/M metagenome (GOLD analysis project Ga0208218, IMG submission 184726) | Hypersaline microbial mat communities from Hot Lake, Washington, USA - Section #3 (SPAdes) | ecosystem: Environmental > Aquatic > Non-marine Saline and Alkaline > Hypersaline > Microbial... | reverse complement strand
GCTTTCTCAAAGCCCCTCGGCAAAAGAAGAAGAAAAAGAAACAGCCGCCCAAGTATGACCCGAAACACCCTCATGTCTCAACGGCTAGGCTTTTATCTGGCGGCTAAATAACACCTAGACAGGAATCGGGCTAGACTTTTAAGTGAAGCATAAGTGAAGCAAAAATAACTTCACCATGAACATTACTCTGGTGGTTTCCTCTCTGGCTAATGGTGGTGCCGAGCGGGTCATGTCTACCCTGGCTAACTACTGGGCGGGGCAGGGGTGGTGCGTCACCCTACTAACCTTTGATGATGGAACCCAACCGTTCTACAAGGTGCATGAACGAGTCCATTGGCGTCCTTTAGATATTGAAGGTATTTCGGGCAATCGGCTGCATACCCCACGTCGCAGTCTGCGGCGGCTGTGGATTTTGCGTCAGGCGATTCAAAACAGTCCCCCCCAGGTGATCCTGGCTTTTGTGGATAAAACCAACGTCCTTACCCTGCTAGCCAGTCGGAGATTGGGAGTGCCCGTCATTATTTCCGAGCGGGTAAGCCCCCTGCACTGGTCCATTGGCAGTTGGGGATGGCGCTGGTTGCGCCGCTGGCTCTATCCCCAAGCGGCTTACCTGGTGCTGCAAACAGAGGCGGCGTTGCGATATTACCCACCCGCTTGGAGACGCAGGGTGCGGGTGGTACCCAATGCGGCGATCGCCCGCATTCCAGACTCGGTGCAGCTCCAACCGTCGCCAGAAGCGCCCATGATCATTGCGATGGGACGGCTCACCCCGCAGAAAGGGTTTGACCTGCTTCTGCAAGCCTTTGCGGTGGTTGCTCCCCGCTACCCCCACTGGAGGCTCACCATCTGGGGCGAAGGACCAGAACGGGAGAATTTAGAAGCTTTGCAAGATGCCTTGGGGCTACACAGGCAGGTCGATCTGCCGGGCTGCACATCTACCCCTGGGCTGGAAATGGCTAGAGCAAGTTTGTTCGTTTTATCCTCCCGCTTTGAGGGGTTTCCCAATGTGCTGTGTGAGGCAATGGCGATCGGGCTACCCGTCATTAGCTGCGACTGCCCCGATGGACCCAGAGAGCTGATTTGCAATGGCAGTAATGGGCTGCTGGTTCCGCCTGAAGATGTTGATGCTCTGACCACAGCACTGGAGCACCTTATGGGCAATGACCCGCTGCGGCAGCAGTTGGGACAGCGTGCCTTGGAGGTGTTGGAGCAATTTAGCCAGGAACGGGTAATGGCTCTTTGGAGTCAGGTCATGCTGGATGCGTTATCGACTTAGGGCGTGTCATCAATTAGTTAAGCTGGAATAAGAAGTATTTCAGCTTAACTAATTGATGACACGCCCTAGTTTCCTATGGCGGATTACATCCCGGTTGAGTTAAGGCATCGCGTTTTTAAAACAGATCGTCAATGCATCAATCCTGTCTTTATTCAGGGCGCAGCATGGCTTTCATGACCGCTTCGTTGATAAACCAGGCAGCAATACCTGCGATCGCTCCCAGAATAATTGCCCCAACCAACGGTGTCACCAGAATGGTTCCGGCAAACTTTTGGATAAAGAGAGCCACCAATGCTGCTGTCCCAAAAGCAAACAACGAGTAGAACAAAATGGTTCTCACGCCAAAGAAAAAGAAGGGGCGTTCTAATAGTTCTGGAGATGCGAGTTGAAGGCTGCGGGCTTTCTTGCCAAAGGTGAAGAAGGCGATCGCCCCCAGAATAATCGACAGAATAAAAGCTGTCATGACCCCGGTAGAAAACACCGTTTTTTCGTGGGCAGATATCGTGTCAACGGTGAGGGGTAGGGTGTCCTTTCCACGAAACATAAACCAGCCAATCACCCCATTAATGACGGCATTAATAATGCCACTCGTTAGCGCTTTTTTTCTAATCGCATTATGGTTGGGATTTGAGATAGGAACCATTGTGACACCTGCTTTGTGAGATTCTGACTGATATTCTTAAACCATGGCATTGGAAGGTGAAAAGCTGGTGCAACTTAAAGCTTATTCTGAATCATTTACCAGCTAAGTCCCAGGGAGCGATCGCAACTCCTCGGGCAGATGGCAGCGATCGCCAATCATTCGAAAGAAGGGACCGCGATCGCTCAGTTCAACAATGGAGAGAGCACACACGGGCATATCAAAGCGATCGCGATACCGCCCCACATCAATACCAAGCAGCACACACAACAGAATGCGAATGGTAGCCTTGTGCGACACCAGGAGGATGTCTCCAGTTGAATAGGCTTGTTGCACTTCGTGGATCAGTCCCCAGGTGCGGAGGGCAATATCGACCGCCTTTTCTCCACCGGGTGGGGCGTTCCAAGCGGGGTCGGTGAGCCAGCGCACATAGTCATCGTGGAAGGTGCGATCGACCTCGGTGGGATGTAGCCCTTCCCATTCGCCATAGGCAATTTCTTTGAGTCCATCCTTGAGTTGCATGGGCACGCCTGTGATGTCACAAATGGGCTGTGCTGTTTCAATGGTGCGGCGAAGGGGACTGGCAAAAATGGCTGTCCAGGGGATGTGGGAGTAGGCGATCGCGAAGGCTTTTGCCATCTCACTACCTTCGGGGGTGAGTCCTGGATCGTTCTCCGGCGTGCCGCAATAGCCGCCTGTTTTGGAGTAAGCCGTTTGTCCGTGCCGTAAAAGATAGAGCCTTAGCATAGAGGGCGAATCTAAAAGAACATAAAGAGAGAAAGCTGAAGCGTCACCCAGGGGTCGGTGTTTTCGCTCACCGCCCGCCGGATGGCAGAACCGGGGAAGGCGATCGCCGAAACCCCCTGCACCATGAAGTTCTGGGTGATGAAGTAACGGGCGACAAGCTGTACTTCATGCCCAATATCACGCGATTCGAGCACTGGCAGAGCGCGATTGCCGCCCAGGTTGTTCAATTGGTCGGCGAAGCGGTAGTAGTAATCAAGGGAGAGGGAAAGGGAAGAAGAGGGTTGGGCAGAAAAGCTGATGCGATGGGAGAAGCCGTTGGAGTTGTTATAGACTTTGCCCAAGCTGAGTCCCTGCAACCAATCCGATAGTCCACCTGCTTGAAGCGGGTCGAAGCGCTCGTAGGTTGCCGTATCGGGATCATCACCGCTGAACCCTGCAAAGCGATAGCTGAGGCTGGGTCGCCAGGACACATCCTGCGCTGTATATCCCAGCCAGATATACCCGCCATGCGCTGACATATCCAACTCATCGCTGAACTGATAGGCATATTCCCCTTCTGCCCACAGCCCATCCACTCCAAAAAGTGATGACAAACGAATGCGGGGATTAATCACCTGCAAGCCTTCGCGGCTGGCGGTTTCGCCATTGGGCAAAACGTAAAGTCGTGAGGATTGGGGGACGGTGATGTAGGAGAATGTTGCATCCAGATTGCGATTGTTGTTGTAGCTTAAGCTTGCGCCTAAATACTGGGTTTCAGAATCGGCAATGGGTAACTCATCCGGTTGCAGAAAGAACCCTTGCAATCGAAAATCTCCGAATCGCAGATTGGCTAGAACTGTTGTCTCATAAGCGGTACGCGGATTGAAATAACTACCTGCCCGTTCCAGAGCGTTAGCAGAACCGCTGAATTGAGAGAAGAGAAAACCCTGGTTGAGTTGAAACTTTTGCCGTCCTGCTGACAGGTTGAAGCTGACGGGGCTATCGGGAGCCGCAACGAGCAATCCTCCGTAGAGTTGCTCAATGTCAACATAGGCGCGGCTATCATCGCGAAAGATGTCGGGAGCCAGGGTTGCAGAAATGGTGTAGGTTGCAGCCCCATAGACATAAAGTGGTGCATCACCCAACTGCGTCATCCCAGCAATTCCCGGTTCCAGATAAAACTCGGGCCAGGTAACGGTTCCATCGGGCTGATACTCCCCTGTCACAAAGTTCTCAGAATTGCTGAACCAGGGATTCGTATCGCTAAAGACTCCAAAGCCTCCGTTTAAGATCATGCGGATGAGGGTGCGATCGCTCTCATACAACACCGGAAAAGCATCGGCATCTCCAGTGGGAATCATGCCACCTAACTCCGGCTCGGATGGCACTTCCTCTGGCTGAAGCGTCACCAGCATCGCCACAATCACCGTTCCGGGCAAATCGGACTCATATACCCGATACTCCGCCGCTTGCACAACGGGGAGTTGGCGCACCTGGCTGATGCCGCGATCGCCAAACAGTGGACTGAAAGTACTTCCAGCTTGCAGACCAAAGGTATTGGCAATCTCCTGTTGCAACGCCTCATCCTGAGCGACATCTCCGGTCGGGTTTTGCAAGTGGACATAAATCCGCTCGATGGGGTTGCCTTCTACCAGGTTGGGCGGAATGCGGATATTGGCGTTGGGGTCATAGTCGTCTGAAGGGGGAGCGGGGTCGGGGGCGATCGCCTGAGCCATCGCTTCCGGTGGCACGGCATTCAGGGCTGGCAACTCAGTTGTCGAGAAGGAGAGGGGTGGGGTAGTCAGCTCCCATCCTGAAGTCGTATCTGTTGAGGTGTTCTGAGCGGTTTCATTCGGAGAAGATAGCCGTTCGAATGTCTGGAGAGTGCCTGCTTGCGGCGTAATAGCATCGGATGTAATGGGAAGCGCTTCGGTCGCTAAATCGGTTGCCTCTGTGGAGACAGCTTGGGCATCGGCGACTTCTGCCAGCGTTTCAATAGAAGCCGTGGGGATGACTTGAGCCAATCCGGCTGAAGCACAACTCAAAACTGCAAAGGCAGGGGTTGCGAGAGAAACCCATAGCCAGTGGTGTCGCATCAGAACCGGATTCATCCCAAACATGCTCCAAAAATATCCTCTCAAAATGGATCTAAAACGCATGGAAGCGGGTTGATGATTCGGGAGTGTAGCCCATGAACCATAGACCTTTCAGCTATGCCCTAGAGCCGGGAGCGAAACTCTTCACTGGCTCGTAACAGCCCTTCCTGGGATGCCCCAGTAATGAGAAACACCCCAAAGTCCTGATCGCGCCTCAGATATTCGGTGTAGGAAGCTTGCAGGTAGGGCTGATAGGCTTCGTTCCCTAAGAGTTCTGTCTCAAAGAAAGCCAGGTTTAAGGACTTGCTGTAGGTGCTCAGAAGGTCTGGTGGTGGCAGGGTGAATGATGTCACGGATTCGACGAAATTGCCGATGCCTGCATCCAGGTTGGAGAAATCGACATGAGCCTGCCCTTCGAGGATGGCAAGGTACTTGTTTGGAGTGGTGAGTTGGGCGAAGGAGCGCACCTGCTCAAATACGGCTGGCGTTGCCGGATCGTGAGTCCCTGCCTCCATCAGGACGGGAATTGTAATCTGGCTTAAGCCTTCCTGCCCAAAAATGCCCTGGTTCACCGGATTGAGGGCATACACCGCTTGAATCCGGGGGTCGCGTAAGTTGTAGGGCTGGCGTGGTAAGTCGAGGGCGCGGCATTGGAGCAGCAGGGCAAAATTCAGAAACTCCAGATTATTCTGGCAAGTGGTTTGTAAGTTATCGAAGTTGATGGTGGCTCCAGCCAATGCCAAAACGGTATAGCCCCCAAAGGAATGCCCGATCGCCCCCACCGACTCCAGATTTAGCCGCCCGCCAAATTCGCTGGCGTTGCGTCGCTCCAACTCATCCAGCACATAGGAGATGTCAAGGGGGCGATCGATAAAGGCTTGCGTGACAAAGATGTTTCGCTCCAAACCATCGACCACATCACGGACTTGCTGCGAGTCGCTGCCGGGATGCTGGGGAATAGCGACTACATAGCCGTGGGACGCCAGGTATTCTGCCCGTCTTGCGAAGGCTTCTGGTTCCGACGCTAACCCGTGGGAGATGACGATGACAGGGGTTCGTCCATCACGCCATCGTTCGGGTTGGTAGAGATCGACATAGAAGGAGCGATTGCGCTCCTCATCCTGCAGTCGCCACAGTCGCCGCTGTACCCCATAGGGTCCGGGCTGGGTCAGGTCTGGGAGTTGCGCAAAATCGACGGGGGTTGCGTTCTGGGCTTCGATGATGGAGAGTTGGGCGATCGCCTCCGTAAAGAAATCCGTCGCATCCAGGACAATACCTGCGGCTTTGGCAACACTCAGACTCGACTGCACATCAACCCGAATATCCGTTGGATATTGCTGCAATACACTCAAAGGAGACAATCCTTCAGGTTCCGTTGCCGCAAGAATCACCGCTGCCCGTAGGGCTGTGCTCCCATTGTTCCCCGCTTCTGTGCGAATGTAGGAACCGAATTGGTTCAACAGGTCTTCACCCAACCCGGTATAAAGGAACCGCGAAAGATAAACCGGATCAATATCCGATCGCGCAATCAACGCCAGTCGAAAACGCTGTTGCGTTTCTTCGCTGATATTCAGAAAATTAAAATAGAATTGCAGGTCAGAACGGACTGCTCCAGTTTCTACAAACGCTTCTAGAGAGCTGATTTGGAGCGATCGCTCCAGTTGCCCATACTGAAAATAAATCGCTTCTGCCGCATTTACAGGAACGCTCGTCAACCAGGCAGAAAGCAAACCAACTGAGAAAAGATAGCTTCTTTGCAACCAACTCTTACCAGACACGTTTTGTGAGTTCCTAAAATAAGGGATGTAGAAGAAGGTAGGTAGAAGTCGGAGTTCTTCAAGAACTCCGACTTCTGTCGCTTTCTAAGGGTTGATCTATCGCTTACTCAGGCTTCAGCTTGACCCGCTTGCCGCCACCCGATACCTGGATGCTTTGACCACTAATCCAGGAGCCAGCCGGGGAGGCCAGCCAGAGCAGGGCATTCGCAATGTCCTGGGGAGATCCGGCGCGTCCGGTGAGGTTATCGGGGTGAGCTAGGGCGTATTGCGCTTTCTCATCCAGACCGGCTTCGGCATAGCCAGGGGTGATGACGGTGCCAATCAGGATGGTGTTAATGCGGATTTCTCTGGCGAAGTAGTGCGCTAGACCCAGCATCATGTGGTTCATCGCTGCCTTAGCCGCAGAGTAAGCGATGAAGTCAAAGGCGGGCATCGTCCCCACCAGGGAGCCGGAGTTGGTAATGGAGGCACTCATACCGGCTTCTTTAGCTTTGAGCAAATAGGGACGGCAGGTGGCGGTCATCTTCATGGCAGCAAGGGTGTTGAGCTTGTAGCTCTCGACCATGTCTTCCTCGGGAACCGCCAGGGGATCGTCGTAGGCGCGACCCCAGCCAACGTTATTTATCAAGGTGCTAACACCACCGAAGGCTTCAACGGTCTTGTTCACACATTGATCAATATCTTCCTGGACAGTGACGTTACAGCCGATGCCAATCACATCGTTGCCAGTTTCTTCCTGGATTTTGGCAGCGGTGGCTTCGGCCTTTTCTCCTTGCAGGTCAGCAATCATGACCTTGGCTCCAGCTCCCGATAAGGTTCTGGCAAACGCCTCACCAATATTCTGAGCACCGCCCGTCACAATGGCGACATGCCCATCCATCCGAAAATCACCAAATGCATCAAAACTCATAATGTCTCCTGAGTATTTGAGAGTCTAAAATCCAAAATCCAAAATTGGCTTAGTCCAATTCCTGAACACCGCCACCGCTAACGGTCAGCACTTGCCCGCTGACCCAACTGGATGCAGAGGAACAGAGGAACAGGGCAGCATAGGCAATGTCGCTAGGTTCTCCCAACCGAGCCAGGGGCGTGTGCTTCAGCATGACTTTCTCGATTTCGGGCGTCAGCACCGTTGCCAGAGCATCAGTTTTGATGGCACCGGGGGCGATCGCATTTACCCGAATCCCCTTTGGTCCCAGGTCAAAGGCGATGTTGCGGGTCAGGTGACTCACAGCCGCTTTCGACGAACTGTAGGACGCCATGTTGATGTTCTTGTTCTCCGCCGACATGGAAGAAATGTTCAGAATGCTGCCACCCCCGGCAGTCTCCATGTAAGGCGCACACAACTGGCAAAGATGAAACACCGAAAACACATTGAGCTTATAAGCCCAAACAAAGGAGTCCATCGGCATATCAAAGGGCTTGGGACCACCACCGCCCGCATTGTTCACCAGGATAGTGATTTTGCCAAACGTGGTGAGCGCTGTGTCCACCAGGTTTTTCAATGCCGCATCGTTTGTCACATCGCAGGCAACGGCGATCGCCTTTCCGCCTGCTGCATTGATGCCATCGGCAACGGCTTGAGCGGTATCCAATTTCAAATCACTGACAATAATGCCTGCGCCCGCTTTTGCAAAAAGTTCTGCAATACCACGTCCGATCCCAGCTCCGGCACCCGTTACAATGGCAACTTGCCCATCAAGTTTGAAGGCATCTACTATACTCATATTTACTCCACTGTTCCGCCTTAATTAATAGACAGGTATTCAGTTACGCCAGCCGAAAGCTGCTAAACATTCAAAAAGAACGGTTCGTGTTCTTCCCATGCAAAGTACCTTTCAGACTTGACCTTTCAGACTTGATAGAAACAATAGAATTTAAAAGTGCAAAACTGGTTCACTGATGTTGTTGCTGATAATAAAAAGTGGTGCAGCGCAAAACGCCGCACCACTTTTTAGCACCACTTTCTATTGGTTATTCGGGGCGATCGCCCCCACTTCCAGAGCTCATTAACTGCGCCAGCAGTTGCGTTTCGGGGAAAGGTTCTAGCACGAGGGTTTTGACCATTACGGTCAGGGGAAGGGCAAGAAACGCACCAATGGGTCCTAGAATCCACGCCCAAAAGACCACTGCCAGGAAGGTTACTAGCGTTGATAGATCCAGCCCTTTCCCCAGGTAACGGGGAGCAACGACAATATCAAAGAAGTTATTGATCAGGGTATAGCCAATCACAAAGATCAGCGTTTTTGCCCAACCCAATGTGAGTAATGCAATGAATGCTGGCGGAATTAAGGAGATATAAAAACCGACATTGGGAACAAAGTTAAATAGAAACGAAAAAACGCCCCACAGTACCGCAAAGTCAATTCCCAAAATGACCATAAGAATGACCTGGACGAGCGCGGTTAATGTACCCAACCAGCTTTTAATCAGCAAGTAGGTGCTAATGCTACTGGCAAATTGACTAAACCGCACCAGCATTGGTTGATCGGACGCTAACCCGTGACGCAGCCGATCCGAAAAATTCGCGGCACTGGCTAGCATGTAGATAAAAATTAGCAGGGTAAAGCCAGTGTTGGAAACGGTGTTGAGTAATGCCGAAATGAAGGAAAACAAGAGTTGCAAAATGCGACCGGGCTGAAACCACTCCAACTCGCGGATGTCTTGACCGTCAATGCCTAATTCATTAAGCCATTGTGCCAACCGCGCGAGTTGGTCATCAATTAAGCCGCGATAGGTGGGCAGTTCCGCCGACAGTTGGGTGAGCGACACGGCTAGGAATAGGATGAGAATCAGTCCAACGGCAATGACCCCCAACAACACCAGAGTATAAGCCAGCCAACCCGGCACTTTGCGCGCTTTGAGCCACTGCATTAATGGACTGGTCACCAGCACAATAAACAACGACAACAACACTGGACCCAACAGGCTTGACGTTGCTCGCAGTCCGGAGACAATCAACACCAGACAGGCAAGACCCAGCAACAGGGGCATCACACTACGTTGTTTGTTCATGGGTTACATCCGTCCATCAAATGCGCCCGGTTGCCCCGGATTACTTCCGCCCCTTGCCCCAATCGTTGGGTTTTGCAGGAGTGTGGCAGTCGTCCGGGCAACCCTTGCCTGGGTTTGCGGCATGTAGGGACCGCGCAGCTTGCGGGTTGCCGCCAGCAGGAACAGGGAGCCGAGCAGAAAGTCCATGCCTGCGACGATGAGCATGGCTTGAATCCAACTACGGGTGAGGGATTGCAGGAAGAGAATGGCGATCGCATGAAACAGCAGCCCAAACACCGCCAAGAGTCCTCCACCAATGGCAAGCAGAATTGTGCCACTGGTCAGCCGTTTCTTTTCCCACGCCGCTTCCCGCATGGCAATGTCCAGGTGAACATCGACGAGGACAGTTGCCACGCGAATCAGGCGATCGGTATAGCTCTGGAACAAACCCAATACTTCACTAACGACCACGGCTGCCTCCAAATAATAAGCCCAGAACAAAACCAATGCCGAGCGCTGTTAACAGACTGCCCCCTACATTGCTTCGAACCTTTTCATTCAACTCCGGCAACACATCTTTTTTGAATTGTTCCAGGACTTCTTCGGTTCGTGCCTCTAAGGCGGCAAGAGTCATCTTCAAATCGGATTCGGACAAAGGGCTATCTGCCAGTTGAGACAGTCGTTCTGAAAGTGGCGATCGCCGAACTGGTGCTGGCTCTACCACGGCAAGAAGATATAACTCTCGAAGCTGCTGGCGCACTAATAAGCGAGTGCGATCGGTCACAGACGCAATATGGTCAACAACCGGATCAAACTCCCCTTCAGTTGCCATCAGGCTATCTGGAGAAATGCTGGACCATTCCTCTAGAATCAGGGGGGCGATCGCCTCAAAGTTCGCCTTAAATGTATCGGGTGAGAGCGTAGAAGTTACAGTATTTTGAGCCATAAAATTGTTGCATTAGCAGGGGTTCAGATCCCCGGCTTTCGAAGAAAACCGGGGATCTAGCTCTTGAAAGGTCGTTAGACAAGACCGGGGAAGCGTTGTGTCTTCAAACACTTTCTTAGAGGCTGTTTGAAAAGTTCCGTGGAGGATTGATTTTTCGTGCGCTACACGCACGAAAAATCAACTTTTCAAACAGCCTCTTAGGCTGAGGCTTCACCTTCTACGATCTCAGCGGGAATGTCGGCAATGTTATCGGCGACCACTCTTGCATCGATCGCTTCCAGAACCGCAACCTCCGCCTCTTCCGCAGCGACAGCAGCAAAGAGAAGGGCTGCCAGGGCATATTCTTCCGCTTTCTCAGCCCGTTTCAACAGCTTTTCTTGCTCTTTCTGCTCTTTCCAGGTGGCGACTTCAGCCTCTACCTCTTCCTTTTTAGTCTCCAGCCGTTGAGCCAGTGTTTCCTTCGCCGCTACCAACTCCTCTTTTTTCGAGTCTACCTTTGCCCTGGCTTCTGCGAGTTTTGTTTTAATTGTACCTTCTGCCTCTTTGGAAACCGTTGTCAGCTTGCCTTTGAGTTGCTTCAGATGGGCTTCAATGCCAGTCAGGCGCTGGTTCAAATCGTTGGTAAACTGATCAATTTTTTGACTCATATAGACCTCAGTAATTATTGCCCAGTAATGTAACGGAATATCGCGCAAGGGATGACGTTGAAGGGCGATCGCCGATGTTATATGTACAGTGAAAGTCAGGAGTCCGCGTGGCTAAAATGCTCCCGCAACATGGCTTCCTGTTCCAAGGAGAGGTTAGATTGAATCAGCTCAATGGACTCACCCTTAAATGCCGCTTCAACCTTATCCAAGGTGACATCACCTGTTAATAAGAATAGTGCGGATGTCCCTTCTGTCACCTTGTTTTTAATATCCTTAATGAAATTGTCATCAATGCCGTAGTCCACCAAGCTTCCGGACAGCGCTCCCACCGCCGCACCAACCGCAGCCCCCAGAATGGGCACGAAAAAGATCAAGCCAAAGAGCATTCCCCAGAATGCACCATCCAGTGCCGCTGCGCCTGTTAAATCGAGGGCTTGTCTCGTTTTGGGCTTTTTCTTGCCAGGAGACCAGGACACTGTTGCGGCATCCACAATTTCGATCAGGTGTTGTGTTTGTAGATCGGCTAGTTTGCTGAGTGCCACAGTCGCTCCATCCGCTGTTGAAAATTTCCAAACCGTTAGGGTTGCCATAATGTAACTGCCTCTATTTCATTGCAAAACGTAATTGAACAGTGTAATTCAACAGCGACAAAAAATAATCCGGGATTAGCTTGTCATCAGGCTGACTTGTTGTTATTGCTAAACCGGAACCAGATGATGAAAGCCGCGAAGACGAGGGCGATCGCCACTATCAAGAACATTTGGGTAACACCCGTTGTAAAAGCCGCCTGATAGTTGCCCACCAACCCTTCCAACTGCTCCACGGGAATGGCAAACTGAGCCGCAATAGAGGGCACATCGCTGCTCAGGACTTGCCTCAATAAATCCGTGACCTGGCTAATTTGCTGGTCATCTAATCCAGCCGCTTCCAATTCGCCCAGGTAATAGTTGCGTCCAAAGGTTGTGACCAGAGCAACGGTGACCGCAATACCCATCGCGTTGCCAATTTGCATGATCGCATTATTCGTTGCAGAGGCGACTCCAGCTAACGCAGGTGGTGCAGAACTCAGTAGCGCATTCATCCGGGGAATATTGGCAATGCTGTATCCTGCACCAAACATCAGCATGGGTAGGAGCACGGTCCAGGTGGATAAGGTAGGGCTAACGAGTCGGGAGAACAGGAAAAGTGCCAGAGCTGCCAGCATCGTTCCCCCGGTGATTAAGGTGCGGGTCTTAAAACGGTTGACGAATGTGCCCGCCGCGATGCTGAAAACAAAGAGAGAAAACGTGAGCGGAAGGAGCATCAACGCCGACTGGAGGGGCGGAGTTTCCAGCAACACCTGAAAGTAATTGGAAAGATGGAAAAAGATAGCGGTTTGGGCAAAGGCTAAGAGCAGAACGAGTAAGGCTCCCAAGGAAAAGGCAGGTTTTTGGAACAAGGATAATTCCAAAGCTGGAGACTGCACGCGAGACTCCCACCCAATGAAGACTCCCAGAACCACGAGTCCACTCACCATCGGAATCAACACCGATGCGCTCAAAAAGCCTGCACCGCTGGCTTGGCTAATGCCAAAAACGAGGAAAAACAAACCAACAGCACATAACAAAACCCCAACCCAGTCGAGTTTTCGATTACCACTGCCTCGACTTTCGGAGACAAATCGCAGCATCAGAAAAATGGTGAGCAGCCCTAACCCAATCACTAGCAAAAAGACCGATCGCCATCCAAATGCTTGATTGAAGTACTGAATTGCCAGAGACGAGAACCCGCCCATAATGCCTAAGGAAGCCCCATAAATGCCCAGGGCTTTAGGGCGTTCTTCGCTATCAAAGGTCACCGTCAAAATAGCCAGAGCAAGAGGGTTGACCAACGCCTGAAAAATACCATCCATCGCCCGAATTCCAATCAAAGCTTCCGCGCTGGGAGCAAGCATCGACAAAATTGCAGCGGCAACGATTCCCCCTGTTCCGATCAGGATAAAACGCCGTCGCCCGTAGAGGTCACCCAGGGTTCCTCCACCTAAAATAAAGGCAGCCAACATCAACGTTGAAATGCTCGTCATCAACCCAATAGTCGATTGAGACGGGTTTAATTCTTCCTGGATAGCAGGCACAATCAGGTTCAGAATACCTGCATCGATCGCCGCCATCAAAACAGCAATAATGCAGGCAAACAGAACCATCCATCGTCCTGGATCTCGGTGTATCGGCTGAGCAATTGACATGATTTTGGATAGCGAAAGTAAGAACTTTTGCAGTTTTTTTAAGGAGCCCCTCTTCTGCCCAGAAGAGGGGAGAATTACGATAAGGGTGCTCCACCTGATCTATCAATAGGAGCTAGCACTGAAGAGTACTGTGAAAAAGTGCAAAACTGGTGCATTGCTAATCATAAGAAAAACAAGAATGACACCAGGTTTTTACTTTTGATTGCTAAACTTTAGAGTGCTCCTAAAACGGATTAGAGCTATGGCATCTACAGATTTTTGGGATCTGGTGTGGGGGGCGATCGCCCTCAATCCTGAAGCCTTCGAAACAATGGAGGGATTGCCCAATGCCAACAAGATCGCCCTCCATGTTTTATTACTGGCAGGCTTTTCCCAAGCCATTGGACAAAGTATTGTGCTGTTCTTAAATCGGGTGAAACCCGTGCGGTTTGCGCTGAGCTTAGTCCTGTCGGCGGTTCTGTTTGTGTTCAGCTATGGCTTTTGGATTGCCAGTACATGGTTTGTTAGCCAGGTACTATTCCGCGAAGCCGTAGACTACACAGTGGTCTACCATACCGTCGGGTTAGCGACCGCACCCCAAATTCTGAGCTTTTTGATTGCCATGCCGTACTTTGGAGTGCCCATTCAGATGGTGCTGTCGCTGTGGGCATTACTGGCGTTTGTCCGGGGCTTTGCCCTGGCAACGGGGTTGGGGGTGTGGTCGGCTTTTTGGTGTGGTTTGCTGGGGTGGTTGATGTTGCAGATTTTGCAGCGCACCATCGGACGACCGATCGCCGCCCTGGGCTCCTGGCTTTCTAACACCACTGCCGGAACCCGTCTGGTGACAGACCTGCGAGGACTGGAAACCCTGCTGGAGAGTGGATTGCAGGGTAGCACAAAAGATTCCCAGGGAGGACAGTGATGCGCGATCGCCCCCAAAGATACCTGAAGCTGGCACTGCTGGCTATCCTCGCGGTTGTCCTGCTGCCCCTGCTGCCAATTTTGTTGAGGGTGGCGATCGCCACCCTCAACACCACCGTTCAAATTACATTGAACCTGATCGGGATTGGGAGCATTGCCCTGATCATCGTCATTCTGCTCATGCCCCTGGAAGCCCTGGGCTGGTGGGCGGGCTGGTATGGCGACCCCATCCAAACCACCACCCAAAACCTGGGCACCCTTCAAGAACAACCGTCCGATTCGCTATCCGTATCCCGCTTCATCGTCTACCTGGATGGCATCGGACAATCGACCTTTAACTATTTGCCGGATGTGGAACGCTTCCTGGATGATTTAGCGCAAATGTTACCCAACGACATTCAAATCATTCGCGGGTTGATGCCCTATTCACCCATGAACCGCTCCCTGACGGACGATCAGCGTCCCCTTTCCCGCTTCTGGAAGTGGGCAGAACAGCGGAAAAATAGTGGTCAGGGCGGGCTGGTTTCCTTTGTAATCAATCTGCGCAATATCTTTGCGGTGTGGGTTTCCGCCGATCAACGCTATGGTCCCGTCTACAACCGGGGAACGGCACAGGTCATTTACAACAGCCTGATCAACCACGGCTATGTGCCCGGAAGTCGGTTGCCCATTACGTTGATCGGATTTAGCGGTGGCGGGCAAATGTCAATGGGCGCTGCTCCCTACTTAAAGGATGCGTTGAAGGCTCCCATCGACATCATTTCTGTGGCAGGAGTATTCAGCGGCAACAACAATTCCCTTAAGCTCGAACATGTTTATCACATGGTGGGCGATAAGGATATTGTGGAGCGGGTGGGTCCCCTGTTCTTCCCCAAACGCTGGGCGCTGATGGTGCTGTCTTACTGGAATCGCACCAAGCGCATGGGAAAGGTGAGTGTGATTAACCTGGGTCCCGTCGGGCACCAACTCCCCGGTGGTGTGATGGACCCAGATCTGGTGCTTCCCGATGGGCGCACTGCCTTGCAGCAGACCGTTGATTGGGTCGCCAATATTTTGCAGGGCACGGCTTCCCTGGAAACCCTGCAAGCGCCCCGTGTGCTCAGTAATCTCGATCGCTACCGAGAAGCGCCTTTCAACCAACCCACCTTCTATCCCCTCCACCAAACCATCGCTACGGATCACTACCACCCCATCGCCCCGTGGCTCGGTCGGCTCATCCTGCCATCCTCTGACCAGCGCTTGCCCCAGGGCGTTTTCTTCGAGGTTCACCACGCTCCTGGGGAGTATCACGACCTCATCGGCAAAGTCGTGCGGCTGCAATGGAGTGATGATCCGAGAGTGCAGACCTATCATCAGCAAGTGACCAAGGATGTCCACTTCAGCCCCACCGCCGAGCATAAAAGTCGGCAGGGGGGCGTCTTTCCTACGCGGCTGAACCACTGGCGGCTGGTTGATCCGCTAGAGTCCCTGGCTGGCGCACATCCTACCGATGACATGGTGGTGGCGCTGGTGGGAACGGTGGGGGTGGAAGGCAGAAGGCTGAAGGCAGAAGGCAGAAGGCAAGAGGACAGCGGGGAGGAGCCGTCAGTTTTGGTGATTGACCATGAGCCGATGCAGGTGACGGGGCGTTACTACGGAGTCGTAACGTTTGTGGAAGCGGTGGATTCTGCCGACGAGCCAGAACGATTTCGAGTGGTGCATTTCAACACGCACAGCGGGCAATTTGATGGAGCCGAGGAAGTCGTCTGGATGCCCCAGGTGGTGGTGGATGAGAATAACACCTACCCTTTCACCAATCGCGGCATTGAGCGATCGCCCCTCAACCCCACCGGATGGTACATCTATGGCGCACCCGATGCAACGGGAACTTTCATAGTGCAGGCGATCGCCCCCCGTGCCCTGTTCCAACTCACCCCCACCCTGGATATTGTTGGACGAAAAGCCGTCAAAACCTACCTCAAGAAAACATCCTGGAACCATCTGAGCGAACAAAAAGGTCACATCAGTAGCACCCAATTACGCTACAGATCCACACCAGCCAACGCCACTTCAACCCATTGGGAAGAAGGAACCCGCGCCTTACTCATCCATGTTTATGGGGGCATTGGCGGTGAGCAAACGGAACCCGCCGCGCAGGGTCCGGTCTACTTTGGGCACTTCTCCTTTGGCACGGCAACGGTGATCCGCGACCCCCTCACCGATGAGTTGCGCTTTGAGATCGTCTATCACCAGATCTACACCCAGAATCCCGATGGCTTAACCGCTGGCACCATGCACTGGTCGCGGTATATGGGCGATCGCCAGTTCGGTTGGATTGGGGTGCGTCCCGTTGCCGATACGCTGATTCGCTTTGAGCCGTTTACCGGGAACTATGCCATACGAGAGGGACAGGAGCGATCGCCCCTCGATGTGCTGATCCGCCAACTGGAAGTGATGGCAGCCCGCTACCGCATCGGGGACGGCAGCGGCGGAACCTATGTGGGACCCGCCAACAACTGCTCCCAGGACTCCAACCAGAGCCTCTACGCCGCTCTGCAACAAATGGCACGATCCACCGAATCCATCCCCGACCTCAAAGCCTGGATGAAGCAGCACCCCGATGATGCCCAACGACTTCGCCAACTCAAACAGTTGGGCAAGGATCTCAAAAAACACTTACTGCCCTTCGGCAGTGCCCGTGCCGACTGGGCAGAAGAAGCCGCTGTGTTGGGCAGTTCCCTGGAAGACGATCCGCTAAAAACCCTTGCCAGGGGTCTCGTCAGTTGGCGTACCGTCCTCCCCCGTGTCGCCAGCAACAGCATCACCCAATGCTTTCTCCGCCAGGGTGCAACCGCCTGGATGCTACGCACCAACCAGCTCGGCGGCGAAAATCCCCAGATTGAACCACTCGCCCCTCTCACCTTTTGAAATTAGAGCTATAGCGGTGCGCAAGTTGCTTCAGCACATGGGAGGGGCGGCGCGGCGCGCCGCCCCTCCCATGTGCTGTACTTAAAGCGCTTGCAAAACGCTATAAGCAACAAATCATACCCACTCTCTGAAAGCCCACTCCTTCGTTGCCTGCTCTCACTGACACTCCAAAAACACTCCAAAAAACAAAACCCAAAATTTTTGATGAGAAGCGCGGCAATGCCGCGCTTCTCATCGAAAATTTTGGGTTTTGTTTCGCACATAATCCTTATAGGACTTACGCACTTCGTGCGAAAACCCACGCAGTTGAGCGATTTTTCGGGCGCAGCGCGCCCGAAAAATCGCTCAACTGCGTAAGTCCTGCCTTAGTAGGTGGATGTCTGGATGGAGTGGGGCGCAGAAGAAGCGATCGCACCATCTGGCAACATCTCCCAAAAATTAACGACTTCCCGCGCAACCGCATAAGCATGCTCAGTGTGGAAAAAATGTCGCCCTCCCTTTGCCAACCAGAGGCGATCGCCCGGTTTGAGCCAGGGTTGCCATGCCCGAAGCTGCATCGGATCAACAATGACATCATCCTCGCTGCCACAGACCAGCATCGGCACGGGTGCGCCCTGGGGATACAGGCTAAACCGCTCCACCAGAGAATGTAGCGATAGAGATTGCATCAGATCCCGTTCCAGCACTTCAATCCACATTTTGATTAGGTGGCGGGGTTGCTGTCCAAATAAGTTAGACACCATCTGCGACAAAAGCATCGAGCGGCAGCAGGGCAACTGCTCCAATTGTGTGTAGTAATGCGCTTTCCAATCGATCGCCGGATTTACGCCCACTGACAACAAGGTTAGGGACTTTACTCGCCGGGGATACTTGCGGGCATAGAGTAAACCCAAAAGACCGCCCGTGCTATGCCCCAGGAGATGAACAGGGCGATCGCATCCCTTCAGGTAGTCATGTAAAAGTGTGAGCGCTACTGTCAAAGAACTGGGTTCATCGGGTGTTTGGGTATAGCTCCAACAGCTCATATGTCCGTGGCTGGAAAGATACGTCAAAAGCTGGTGATCCAACCGCTGAAAGCTGGGGCTAACCGTGAGCCAGAGGGCATCAGGCATAGTACGAGCAAGGGTCTGAGTTGCCATAGGATTTTTTCGGGTTAGTGTCAGTCTTAATGTCAGTCTTAGTGTCAGTCTTAGTGTTAGTCTCTGTCATCCATCACAGCAATGAAGGGGGCAAAGCCGTATCACCCAGGTTGTGCATCCGGCATCCCATTTGAGTAATGCTTTACCCCCTTCAAAAATTAGTACGTACTAAACCCCAAACTCGGTTTTCAACTGAGCTGTCCAGGATTGCAAACGACTTTCTGTCAGGTCAGATTGGTTATCTTCGTCAATCGCTAACCCCACAAACTTGCCGTTACGTACAGCTTTGGAGTCACTGAAGTCATAACCTTCCGTAGACCAGTAACCAACAGTTGTACCGCCCAACGAGGAAATTTTTTCTTCCAGAATGCCCATCGCATCTTGAAAATTGTCTGCATAGCCGATTTGATCACCCGCTCCAAAGTAGGCAACTTTCTTGCCGCTAAAGTCGATGCTATCCAGTTCGTCGTAGAACCCGTCCCAATCACTTTGCAGTTCGCCAATATTCCAGGTGGGGCACCCAACAATAATGCAGGAGTAGTTGGCGAAATCATCAGGAGACGCATCGGCAATATCCAATAACTCCACAACAGATTCACCACCCATTAGTTTTTGAATCATTTCTGCTGCCGTTTGCGTGTTGCCCGTTTGGGTTCCATAAAACAGTCCAATATTTGCCATGATCGTTTCCGTTCTAAAGTTTTGTCATTCAATTGAGTCAAGCTATTCCGTGTTCTACGCTCTCAACGGATCATTAGGCACAGTCGGGTCGGAGAGGAACCATGACCCATAGCACTGACGGTGGTTGTTTGCAGTTCTTGTCCCTGAGCGAAGCCATAGCGTTGGAAGATGGCGTGGGGCGATCGCCCTTAACATCCCGCATTAGATTTGGCATCACCTGGCGACAGCTCAGACAATACCAGTAGACGCCTTCAGCACCAACGTGCCGCAGCAGCGATTCAGAGCAACAAGGACAAATCATTCCACCATCCTTTTCTGTCTAGCCTTCTTGTTATGAGGAAAGTTATGAGGAAAGTGGAGAAGAGCCGGGTTCTTCGTTCGTAGTGCATCGGCACTTCCCCACCGGAGCCTATCGCCAAACCAAGGTTCCTTAAACTTCCACAGAATTCAACACCTTCTCCACTCGACGAAAGTCAAAGCCCATCGCCCGTAGCGCATGCCACAAATGCCCTTGCAAGAAGAAGAATGCCAGGAAGAAATGAGCATTTGCCAACCAGCACCGGGATGTATGAGCATTCAACGGCAAATCGACGGTGTCAGCGAAGTAAGGCGTAATACCCAGCTTCACCTCCAGGGGAGGACCATAGAACTCCACCGGATAGGCAAGGGTGTTGACCGCACAGAAATAAGCTGCCACAAACCCAGCCAAAGCAATCCCGCCCAGAGAGTAGGACAAAATAGCTTCTGCGGAAAACTCCAGCAGGTTTCTTGCCCACTTAAGCGGCGGCACAAGGATATGCCAGATTCCGCCTGCAATTAGCAAAACACCCACGTAGATATGCCCACCCACCAAATCTTCGAGACTGGAAATGCTGGCAAAGTGGGTCTGGTAGCCATAGATGACAAGCGGATTGAGCATCGGCTGACTGATAACACGCACCGTTTGGGTCGTGGCATCATACAGCCCGCCCCAATACATTGCTTTGCCCACCAGCAACAAAGCACCCACACCCAAAAAGAGCAAGTGGTGCCCCAGAATGAGCCCCAGCTTTGCCGGGTCATCCCAACTAAAATCAAACTTCTTCGCTTGCCCCTCCGCATCTTTGAGGTCGGCTGGCGCTTTGAAGGTATGAAACAATGCCCCTGCACCCAGCACCGCCGAAGAAATTAGATGGAGCACTCCAATCACAAAAAACGGCTCGGTATCCACAACCTGTCCACCATCGCCGACGCCAAAGCCCAAAGTCGCTAGATGAGGTAGCAAAATCAGACCTTGCTCCCCCATCGGAAGGGATGGATCAAACCAGGATAATTCGAACAGGGTAAACGCCCCTGCCCACATCGTAATCAGTGCAGCCTGAGCAACATGTGCTGAAATGAACAACCCCGACATATTGGCAAAGCGAGCATTGCCCGCCCACCAGTCATAGGTAATGTTGGTATTGCCATAGGTTTGCATGGCTATCAAGTCCTTTACGAAAAGAATCTGATATCGAAGAGCTTATTGAAAACTCTTCTCAGTAACCTCATCTCAACACAGTTTAGAATTATTCGCAATAAGTGTCAGCTAAATTCATTGACCTCCTGTTGCGTCAATAACTATCTATCTCCTGCCTAAAATCATCTCTAGAGCTTGCCATTCAATGTATCCAATCATTAAACTTCTTAACATGCCAGCTCTCAGTGGATTACTAGAACCCAGCCCAAGCCGAGATATAGTCTAAAACACCTGGGTAGTGGTATGGAGATAATGATGTTTGGGTGTGTGGGCAGCGCCTACACACCCAAAAGTCATTACCCTTTGAGGACTACCAATACCTGATCTATATTCAGAATTTATCAAAAAAGAGTTGCAATAAAATTTCACTCCTGTTACTTTATTGATAGAGGGAATCAAATAAAGCCGTTATCTGCTACCAGGTTTCGGTCACTGCTTGTTTATAGATCATCTTGTTTACGGATTATCAATTTGCCTGGATTTGCAGTTACTCGCTTCATCGCTTTATAGCTTTTCAGTTATCAAACTTTTTATTTCGGGCTGTTTTCGTTAAAAGCGCTTTTGATAATAAGGAGTCGGCTTGGCTCTTTTTAATCAATGGGTTTGTTACGATAAGACGCAGGATTAGGACTGATGGATAGCGCAAATATTGCTCCGATTACCACTTTGCACTTAGATGGTGTTGAGCGTTGGAATGTTTTTAGACGACTCAGAGAGCTGTCAATTCCCTGTCATTGCTCCTATGGTCATCCACTAGAAGTTCGGGTTGAAACAGTAGCCGCAGCAATTCAGGTTTGGAGTGTGGTACAGCAATGCTTTTCACCCCGCAGTACCCTCATCGATCGATTAGAGCGTTGCTGGTGCAAAAAAACTAGCTCTTGCCAGGATAATCCCACTATTTAGTTAATCCCCTATTGTTAGTCCCCTATTTGAGGATGACTTGTAGTTGAATTTCGCTTCTTTTTGCTTAATTCAGCCCTCATTGAGGGTTTACTGGGAGGATTTATTGGGAGGATTTACTGGCTTAGTTAGCTGAAGAACCTGATTTATGAACTTGATAGCAGCATTAAACAGTCCAAATAAGCATCCTAACTAATGGATTGATTTAATGCGCAAAAGTATATTATTGGCTACTCATTATATCTACCTTGTATCTTTCACGTTAAACCATTAAGCATATCTATTTTCAAAAATGCTTAAGGCTTTAGTTTGGTTTATAGAATTTAACTATCCATTACTCTTTTAAGAAAACCACTTTATTTTTACATTTTTCAGCACTGTTACAATTCAATCATTTTTCCGTCAAGAGTTTTTAATTTTTCGTTTTTTTATACAGTTTAAATCCCACACCTTCCTAAGAAAATGTGGGAGAAAGAATGGGTGAAGCATCAGTGTCAAAAATGATGTTTACCAATTCATTTTGAGACTATCGTGAGTCAAAAAGTGTGCGAGATGGTAGGCTCTCTCTTCGGTCTTCAGCAAGATTTGTTCATACAGGTATCGAGTTGCGCGATCGCTCAAACTTTCTGCCTGCCCTGTCAACCTCCGCAGCAGATCAATCATAGATTGTTCTGCCGATAGATCATGCTCCACCATCAGACGGCATCGAAAAGCATCATCCGGTTCGGGTTCAAAACAACAAAGCATTGCAAGTTGATGCAAGGTTGAAGCTGGAACGCCGCCTAATCCATGTAGGCGCTCTCCCAAATCATGGGCATGATTTTGAACTTCTTCATAGCTTTCTGAAAAGAATTCATGGAGCATATAATATTCTGCCCCTTCTACAACAAAATGGTGTTTTTGATATTGCAGATAAAGTGCCAGAAAACTGGCATAGGCAATATTTAGCCCTTCAACAATTGGTTCTGTTACCGTTTTATCCAGCAAAATTGGATTATCAGCAATGTCCCCATACGTTTGTAATGGTGTTTTGGTGATCGGCATATCTTTCATCCTTAGTACGCTCAACCAACTCTTCCAAGACTGAAAGAAGTTCCTACCGAGTCTAACGTGTTTATCCAATCTAACTGTAGTTAAAGGATCGATTAGAGATAGAAAGTCATCAATTCCTAAAATTTTAATACCAAAAAAGAGTAGAAGTTTAAATGATTTCTAAGTCATATCGAAAACGACTTTCAATAAAACTTTCCCAATCGCTAGAAATTGATAGAAACAGGTAGAGTTATGGAACCTGACCGATTGTCTGCTAACCCTGAAGACTGTCCTGATAGCTTTAAAGACCTTCTCAATCAAGAAGGTTTTCGCCTGACAAATCAGCGCCAGAAAATTTTAGACGTTCTCAAAATAGGTACTGAAGGGTACCATTTGAGTGCGGAAGACATTTACCAAAATCTTTCTGAGCAAGGGGAAAAAATTAGTTTCTCCACGATTTATAGAGCATTACACGTTCTCGTACATTTGGGCGTACTCAGGGAGATAGAACTGGTTGATCACAGAAAATATTACGAATTCAAGCATCCTGATATTTCTCCCCATCATCATCTGGTTTGTATCCAATGTGGAAAGGTTACAGAGTTTGAAGAGAATCTGATCATGGAGATTAGCCTTCGAGAAGCACAACACCACAACTTCTCATTGGTAAACTGTCAGTTTACGGTCTATGGTTTGTGCGCAGACTGCCAGCCTTCTCAAAATTGACCAGCCTCAAAATTGCCAGGATAGCGCGGCGAGTTGATACCGATCTACTGCTGCATAACCCTGAGAGAAAGCCTATCTACTCGCGTACGAAATAAAACCCGGAATGTTTGATGAGAAGCGCGGCATTGCCGCACTTCTCATCAAACATTCCGGGTTTTATTTTACTTGCAAGCCTTATCATCAAGCCTTATCAGGAACATATCCCGTTCCAGCCCATATCTCTTCAATTTCCTGAGCCTGAAGAGAAGGACTGAAGGCTTCCCAAGTAATACCATTTACATCAACAGATGTAGCAAACTCATTAACCTCTGAGTCCTCCCATCCCAGGTGGCGCAGCTCTCCGGGCTGACAACTGGTGTCTTGCCGAATAGAAAGGTTGAGGGTTTCTGTGCGCCATAGCGCGTACTCATTGGGAACAACGACACAAGGTTGAGCGCCAAGGCGATCGCTATAGTCACGCACAGTTGCTTCAATGTCATGGGTAGCGATCGCGAGATGAAACTTTTTCATAGATTTCCTCATTCTCTTAGCAAGTACCGTTTTAACAGGTATTGAACAATAAAAGCCATCTCAAAATTAATAAGAGCTAAGGTGATCTCCAGAAAAGAATATCCCCATTTTTTGAGAGAGGGCGCGGCTTAGCTGCGCCCTCTCTCAAAAAATGGGGATATTCTTTCTCAGAAATCTTCTAAGGATTGAAAATAAAATAAAGCCCGGAATGTTTGATGGGAAGCGCGGCAATGCCGCGCTTCCCATCAAACATTCCGGGCTTTATTGCGTACGTGATCCTAAGCAAGAAAAGTGGCAAAGGTATCTAGACGATCAAATTAACAGGCATCTCTAAGTAAAAGTTTTCTATTCCTCAAGGTTTTGCCGTGCGTTTACTTGTGGAATATTACTTAGAGCCAAGGCATCAGAGTGTTCTCTAATGGTTTCCTTCTTCACCACTGCAATTATTCCTGTTGATTCTAAAACAATTGCCTCTACATCTTGTAGAGAAGCTATCTTATTTTTTCGTACGACTGCCAGCATTTGAGAGTGGGTGATTCGTTGCTCTCGCATCGTTTTTTGTAAAAATTGTCCTCGGAAGTAGAGCAGCGAAGGATCTGACGTTACCCATTCATCAATCTTTGACGACCTAACAGTAAACCACGAAACAATATATTGCAAGGAGATGAGCGTTAGGAATGCCACAATACTTTCGGCAAGTGACACACCCTTTGCTGTAATCAAACGTCCTAACGTAGAACCAATTGCCACAGTAACTACAAAATCAAAGGCATTTAGCTGAGCCAGGGTGCGCTTACCTGAGATACGCAACAACAATAACAAGCTAAGATAAGCCAAAGTGCCGACAACGACGATACGGATCAGTGGTTCTATTCCACTATAAAAAAATACTGTTTTGTCCATTTCTAGGGTCGTGAATTTGTAGTGTAGGGCCACTTGAAACTATTGTGTTCAACCAATCCCAAAAGTAATTTGCGACGATGGGTAAGCTCCTGGAGCGATCGCGCAAATTCCTCATCACTAACAACCGGAATTCCAGCTTTACGAAGAGGTTCAAGATCGGGGGAAGGGGGTACATGATCAGCCGGGTAAATTGATGCTGAAGCTAATGTTTTTAGATAGGTATGCACCGTTTCACGGGCAGACTTTAAGACTAGAGGCGCAGGGCGATATTGTTCCTGGACACCATATTTAAGAAGTGTCAAAGCGTCATCTAGAATGGCGATCGCAGGCGCACTGTCTTCCTTATATGTTGCTCCGTGGTAACGATGTAATACCGGATAGGCAAGCTGTTGCTCAGTCAATGTACCTAGCTGTGAAGTCATCAACATAAGTTGTAAGTCAAGTCCGGGAAACCCCTTGCCACTCCATATATTCAGGATAAATTCTTCGGATGAACTTCCTAGTCCTGTAATCTGACTGGCTAGTGAACGTTTGGTTGTCACGCCTCCAATAACTGATAATAGGAAACTAACAACCATTGTGATGAGAAACATCCCACTCAACCCAGTAAATGAGGCGACAATTTCCCAACCATTCCCTTTGGGATACAAATCACCATTGCCAATAGTCGTTATGGTATAAGCAACAAAATAAATACGGGATGCTAGATCTCCAGGCATATTTTCTGGAGTCCGAGTGTAGATCAAGGAATCGTTATCAGAACTATACACAATGACCCACCCGACCCATAGCAAACCCACCCAAAAGAAGACCGTTATAGTCTGAATCAAGGGTCCAGCAAGGCTGAGCCAATAGTTACGTTTGGTGCGGATAAGTTTCCTCATAATCCACCAAACGATATTTGTAATATGGGTAGTCAATGGACCAGCTCCCCCATCTACCCATAGGGCAGTCCACAATGCATCAATAAGTGATGCAAGAACTAGCACAAGTCCAAGGATTAGAAGTAAGATATTCACGAAAAATATAGTAGGACTCAACACGAGCAATTCTAAAAAAGCAAAGATTGCCACGCCAAACCCTAGAGCCTTGGCAGTAACTTTACGCACCTACACTCGCACATATTCTCTACCAACGCGATGTTTTTTGAATCTGGCAAAAGATATACGACTAAACAGTTCAAGCCTGTTCAAGCCTGTTCAAGCCTATGGATGGATGAGATTTTCGACCGCTGATCACTTTACAGCCATCCATGCAGCCATTTCGGTACCCATCAGCCAGGCAGAGATAGGCGATCGCCCAAAGGGAAAGCTGGCGTGTACTTCCATGCAGTCATGATGGATTGTTTTCGTTGACTGAGTTGTGGGTAGAAAATCGGCTGATGCTTGAACTGTTAACCCCCAAACTCAAGGAAGGGTATCTGCAAGCAATGAACCCTACCCATCTGAAGCGCATGATGGAGCAGTTGGCGGCTGTTCCAGCACGGGGATAACCCTCGAAGGTACGGGGATTATTCATCCCGGCAGAGGGCGATCGCGCTACTCAGACTGTTCTCAGTAGCGGCGATCGATCTCTTGAATTACCCTCTTGAATTACCCTCTTGAACGCCCTAAGGATTACGTACGAAATAAAACCCGGAATTTTTGATGAGAAGCGCGGCATTACCGCGCTTCTCATCAAAAATTCCGGGTTTTATTTTATTTTCGATCCTAATCAACGAAAGGACAGATCAGAACGGCATTGGTGTAGGTGTCGTTCCTCAACCTCAACCTTAACCTTAACCTTAACCTCAACCTCAACCTCAACCTCAAGCTGATGGTGGATTGCATTGAGGCTTGGACTTGTCATAGTAGAAGTAGTACTTCGACCGATTGCATACTGTTAAGCGTTGAGGTTAGGCGTTGAGGTTTGACCTCATCCCAAATTTCTCTTCAAATCCCTCTTCCACTAGGCGAGAACCATTGGGAAAGGGACTCTGAAAGGCTCCTTTTCTCCCTTTTGGGAAAAAGGGGAAAGGAGGAGGGAACACCTCATACAGCGGTATTGCTGATTGGGGGGATGATTTTTTCTTTGGAGTGCGGCTCTAAACAAAAAATTCATCCCTGTATTAAGCAACGCCCGTGCAGTTCGAGTACTTTTGTTGAACTCAATGTATAACTTTGACTGATTCTGCGATCGCCCCAACCCCCACCATCCCCGTTACCCAGCCTGCTCCCATCACCACGGCTTACCGTAGCCGCCAGTGGATGCCGGAGCAAGTGCTGTTCACCCCTGCCGCCCTGGAAGAACCCTGGGGACAGACCATTCTGGAACGGGTGCAGTCCCTTGATTTGCCTGTGGAGTACCTGAAGCACAACCGCCTGACCGGGTTGCGAGGGGAAACAGAGCGGGAAACCTACACGATTTCCAAACGCACGCTGGCGGTGGTGACGGCTCCTGCCAGCCAACTCAAGCTCACGCCTATTCCGCCCTCCGCCGACTGGCAGTTTCATCTGGCGCAGGGGTGTCCAGCCCATTGTCAGTACTGCTATCTGGCAGGGAGTTTGCAGGGACCTCCGGTAATTCGGGTTTATGCCAACTTGCCGCAAATTTTGGATAACTTGCAGCACTATGAGAAGCCGGATCAGCCGACGACCTATGAAGTGAGTTGCTACACCGACCCGCTGGGTATCGAGCATTTGACGGGTAGTTTGGCGGAATGTATTCGCTACTTTGGGACGCGCGATCGCGCTTACCTCCGCTGGGTGTCAAAGTTCGATCAGGTGGATGACTTGCTGGCACTACCCCACCAGGGACATACCCGCTGCCGCTTCAGCATCAACGCCGCATCCGTCTCGCGCTTTTTGGAAGGGGGCACAGCTTCGGTTTCCCAACGGTTGCAAGCCATTCGCAAGTTGGCGCTGCCTGTGGAACAGGGGGGCGGCGGCTATCCTGTGGGCTTTGTGGTTGCGCCCATTATGCCCATCGAAAACTGGCAGGACGAATACAGCCAATTGCTGGACGATGCAGCTCAAGCCTTGGACTTCGATTGTGACCTCACCTTTGAACTCATTTCTCACCGCTTTACCCCCGGTTCTAAAGGTGTACTGGAGCAGTGGTATCCCAATAGCCGATTGGATTTGGATGAATCGACTCGCAGTGTGAAGCGCAACAAGTTTGGCGGGATCAAGTATGTCTATGACAAAGACACCATGCAGGAGTTGAAAGCTTTCTTTGCAGGGGCGATCGCCCAGCGGTTTCCCAACGCCGAGATCCTTTACTGGACATAGAAACCGCTTGTATCCGTCCCATACCTTCGCCATTTTTCTCAAGTCCTTGATTTTGCGTTCGCTCCGCGCACGCAAAATCAAGGACTTGAGAAAAACGGTGATCATGTTGTCCGTCTTAATGATGATTTCACTTGGCGTTGAAATGCTTACACTCAGGGCTGTCGCGTCATAGGAGAATCGGATCGCTTGTTGCATCCCTACATCTTGGGCTTATTTCTCATTGGGCTGTTGTTATTAGGAGTCGGCTGGGGTTCTCAATGGATCGCTCGCCTTCCGCTCTCCTATGCCATTCTTTATCTGATCATTGGTGTCGTTTTAGGACCCTATGGTATTGACCTGCTGAAAATTCAGCCCGAAACTCAGTTCCTTGAGCGCTTCACTGAATTTGTTGTCATTGTTTCGCTCTATAGCTGTGGCTTAAAAATCAGTCGTCCCTTTCGCCTATCCCTGTGGAGTTCAACCATTCGGTTGATTGCTTTGTTGATGCCCTTCTGTATTTTGGCGGTTGCAGGCGTTGGGCACTGGCTTTTGGGAATGTCATGGGGGGCGGCATTTCTCTTAGGCGCAATCCTGGCTCCCACTGACCCTGTGCTGGCATCTGAAGTGCAACTGGAACATATTGACGACTCCAGTGAGCTGCGGTTTGGACTAACCTCTGAAGGTGGCTTAAATGACGCATTTGCCTTCCCTTTCGTTTACTTTGGGCTATTTTTGATTGATGATCCCAACCTGGATAACTGGTTTCGGCAGTGGGTGGCAGTGGATCTGGTATGGGCGATCGCCGCTGCTCTGGGCATGGGCATTCTTGTCGCCAAAGTGCTCATTTTGATCAATAAGCGCATTCAAGCTTCCAGAGGCATGGATGACATCATGGTAGATCTGGTTGCCCTGGGTGTTATCTTGCTCACCTACTCGCTAACAGAATTCGTTAATGGATATGGGTTTTTGGCAGTGTTTGTAGCGGGCTATGTCGTGCAACAGCAGGGCGTTTACCCGGAGCAGTGTAGATCCCAACTTGAATTTATTACTCAAATCGAAAAGCTCCTCGAAGTCGCGACTATTTTGATGCTGGGTTCCCTGATTCGCGTGGCACAGATCCAGGCGTTTGGCACGCAGGCGATAATCGTTGCCTGCCTCTTGCAACTGGTGATTCGCCCTGTCGGAGCCTGGTTGAGCACGATGGGCGATCGCATTCACCCCGTGACTCGCCTCCTTTTTGGCTGGTTTGGCATTCGGGGCATTGGTTCCATTTATTACCTTTCCTACGCGGTGACCGAAGGTATTCCCGGTGAGGTCACTGCACAGCTTCGCTGGATTACTTATTTAACGGTTCTCATTTCCATTGTCATTCACGGCATTACAGCTACTCCTTTTGTCGCATGGCATGAAGGACATATTCGAGATAGCCGCGTGCAATAGGGTGTGTTAGTCAACATGCTCGTCAATTTTCAAAAAGCCCTGATTTTGCGTGCGCTCCGCACACGCAAAATCAGGGCTTTTTGAAAATTGACGAAGGTATTGTTAGTGAAAGCGGAATGCATCGTTAGGACGATTTTGGATTTTGGATTTTGGATTTTGGATTGATCGTTTAGAACTTTGATACACCCCATAAGATAGGAGCTTTTGTTGAGAGGATTTTTAGCAAAAAAGAGGGTTTAAGATCTGTCTTTCAGTGCATGGGAAAGCGATCGCACCTTGATTACTATTTGATGAAGATGCAGCCTTTTGAGCAAAACCTTAAATAATTTTCAGGAAGCTTTTAGGGCATCTATTCGAGAGAGTTCGCTGGGCTAATTTAGGAATAAATTAGCATCGCATTTTGATAACCCTCACTATTAAAAACGAGGTTCGTTTACTATGCCTACGGTCAATCCCATCCAGGTACAAAAGTATCTGAAAGGTGTCGATTATCCTGCCTCCCGAGAAGACTTGATGGCTCATGCTGAAGACAATGGAGCCGATGAAGATGTTTTGGATCTGCTAGATCAGCTTCCTGATGAGGAGTATGAAACGCCAGCCGATGTTAGTAAGGCAATTGGAGAGATTCAGTAATCCTTAAAGTGCTCATTCCGTCTACCCCTTAACTACGATTTAGCCCAGGGAGCATCGACTTCCTGGGTCTTTGTTATTTATTTTTTCCTAAAGCCTTTGATTTTGCGTGCGCTGAGCGCACGCAAAATCAAAGGCTTTAGGAAAAAATAACAAAAATGGCATTTATTTTGTTGCCCAGCTTTTAGAAAAAGGACGAGCCTGGTGGAAGTTGGCGTAGCAGTTTTTGTAACGGTGCCGATTCCCTTCTAAGTTGCCGATAGATTGACGTTATGACTTGATTCATAAGTTCCAGGAAAAGTTAAATACGATTGATCAAAAGGGTACGGAATGGCGATCGCTCCCGTTGAATTAACCAGATGGGCGATCGCTCTGGCAAGGGCATCCACGTCTCCGTCATCTCAGGCAAGCGTCTCAGGGAAAACGGCGTGGAATTCCTGGCTGGGAACCTGCTCGCATCGCTTCTCTACGTTTTTTACGTTTTCTACGTTTCACCTAATTTCTTTCACGTCGTCTGGTGTATGAAAGTTTTTGCTTGTTTTCGATCGATCGCTGGGATCGTTTTGTTTTCAGCGGCTTTAGCTGCACCGTTTACCGCATTGTCTGAAGCGCGTGCTGAGGCGATCGCACCTTCGCCCGTTGCCCAAAGTCCGTCTGCACTTGCCGAAACTGCTTTACCCGAAAATGATGCCTTTGCGCCCCTGCGCCATCACCTGGAAAACCAGGACTGGCAGGCGGCGGATCAGGAAACCCGGCAGTTGTTAAATCGGTGGATTCATCCAACGGGGGATATTTTTGGCGCACCACTGGCGCAGGATATTCCGGCGGATGTACTGCAAGCGGTGGATCAGTTGTGGCTGGAGGCAAGCGATGGGCGCTTTGGCTTTAGTGTGCAGCAGCGGATCTGGCAGGAAGTATCGGCGCAGCATCCCAATAACCAGGAGGAAGCCGTGCGTGCCTTTGGGCGACGGGTGGGTTGGGTGCGCCCCACCATTGAGAACGACAATTTTGTTTCGCCAGAGTGGTTGACAGAGCCAGAACTGGAGAATTCTCTGGAGGCTCCGACGGGGCATTTCCCCTGGGCAGGGGTTTCCTGGGAGCGCATCCAGAACTTGCTGGATGACCAGAGCTGCGGCAGTTGCATGGTGGATGCCATGTACTTGCAAGGCGATCGCTTTTATCGTTATCTCCCTGTCCTCTTCACCCATGTACAAATCGCACTAGCCAACCCAACCCTTCCGGCTCCCCAAAACTGGCGATCGCCCCGTCCCCGCTTTTCTATTGACCTGAACAGCCTTTATCCTTCTAACCGCTGCCCGGTGCGGGCGCTAGACCAAGCCATCAGCCCCAACAGCCAGATCCTGGCGGTCAGCAGCTACAGCTACGAGCGGGCTTGCGGCGGCGATGCCAGCAACAGTACCCTGGCGTTGTGGAATGCCCAGCGGGGCAACCGCATCATTACCCTGATGCGCGGCATGGCGACGGAAGCCTGGTCCCAGGGAGAACAGGCGCAGGAACCGCCCACGGAACTCGACCGGATTGTGGGAGATGTGGCGAATGCGATCGCCTTCACCCCCGACAGCCAACTCATCGCCGCCGGATTGTCCAATGGGACGGTGCGCTTGTGGCGGACGGATAACGGAACCCTGGTGCGAACCCTCACAGGACATCGCTATGCGGTGCGGGCGATCGCCATCAGCAACGACGGCACACGCCTCGTCAGCGCCAGTTCTGACCAGACGATCCGCCTGTGGAATCTGCAAACGGGCGAGTTGATCCGCACCATTCAGCTAAATGAAAGCGATGGGGTGGTGCATACGGCGTTGATTAGCCCGGACGGGACGAGGTTGGCGATCGCCACCAACCGCAACCTGCTGCAACTACGGGATCTGACCAATGGGCGCATCGTCCGCACCTTTGTCGATTCCTCGGTGACAGAACCCGACTGGCTCCCCATCCGCTTTAGTTCTGATGGGCGTTTTGTCGCCACCAGCGACATCGACCACAGCGTCAAGCTTTGGAATGCCAGCACTGGGGCACGCATCATCACCTTCAACGGGCATCAAGCCCCGGTCACGGCTCTAGCCTTTAGCCCCGATAGTCAGACCCTCGCCAGCGCCAGTACCGATTACTCTGTGCAACTGTGGGATCTGCCAACCTACCAGCACGCCCGCTCCCTGGATGCCGATGCGACCACGCAACCCATGCAGGGCAGACCACCCAACCCCGGTCACCTCGACTTCACCGCCGATGGTCGCGTGCTAGCCAGCAGCGGTTTGTTGCCAATGCAACACCCGATTACGGGCGAACCCCTGTCTAGCAGTGGTCTGCTCCTGTGGGATACCCGCACCGGAGAGACGTTGACCCCCGTTGATGCGGTCACCGACTTCCGCTTTAGCCCAGACAGTCAGTTCTTGCTCACCAATGGCTTTGTACTCCAGGTTTGGCAGCCGGGTCGTTAGCATTGATCGAAAACCCAGAGTGTTTGATAAGAAGCGCGGCGATGCCGCGCTTCTTATCAAACAGGACGAGCGATTTTGCGGGCGCGGTGCGCCCGCAAAATCGCTCAACTGCCAGGGTTTTCGCACGGAGTGCGTAAGTCCTGTCAAAGATAGGTTGAACGAGCAGCCTGAGGTGCGATGGCATAGCGATCGCGCCCTGCTTTCTTTGCCTCATACAATGCCTGGTCTGCCTGGTTGAGGGCATCCTGGGTATCCGTCAAAAATTCGGGGATGACAGAAGTGATGCCAAAGCTAAGGGTGACCTGGGTGGAGTGGGTATGGGCAATGTGGGTAATGGCGAGATCGGCGATCGCCTGCTGCATCTGCTGGGTGACTTCGATCGCCCCTTCCAGGTCTGTGTTTGGTAACAGCACAACAAACTCTTCGCCCCCATAGCGTGCCAGAAAATCTGCCGGACGCTTCAGGCATTGCTGCAACGTTTGCGCTACGGCAACCAGACAGGTATCGCCACTGGGGTGCCCATAGGTGTCGTTGAATTGCTTGAAGTAGTCGATGTCGCACAGGATCAGGGAAAGCGACTGTTGTTCCCGTTGCGATCGCTGCCATTCCTGCGCCAGCCGATGGTCAAAACAACGGCGGTTTGCCACCTGGGTTAGCCCGTCTGTATTCGACAACCGATGGAGTTCCTTGTTAACCTCGCGCATCCGGTGGTGCAACCCAGCATGTTGAATAGAAATCGCAAGTTGTTGGGCAACCAGATTGAGCATTTCCTTTACGTTCTGTATAAAGGCGGGAGCTAACTGGCTATGCTGCACCACCAAGCCACCCCAGAGCAAACCGTCTTGATAAATGGAAATACGGATTTCTTCCTGGGTCTGCCCAGTCTTATCCTCGGTTAGTACCGTCGATGGTTCTGCGACAGAAACCTGTTGTAGTTCGACCATCGACATGGGGTAGGGGTTGCATTGCAGGTAGGGGCAACCCATTCGGTGGAGACAGGTGCTAGACTCTGCCTCGTTGCCAGCGATCGCCATCAACTCACAGCCGCTAGGGTCGCACCAGCGATATACCATCACCTGGTCGGCATTCAAAAACCGCTGAATTGCCTGCACCGTTGTATCCAGAATGTCTTGTAAGTTAATCGAAGCATGGATGTCCTGCACAATCTTCCGCAAAATGCCCTCCCATGCTGCCTGTACTTGAGCCTGCTTGCGGAGTTGGTTCAGCTCCAAATGGATGCGCACCCGTGCCAGCAACTCTGCCTGGCGAAAGGGCTTCGTCATGTGATCCACAGCGCCACATTCAAACGCTTTTACCAGATGCTCTAGCTCATGGCTGGCAGTCAGGATAATGACAGGAATATGGCTCGTTTCGGACGTCTTTTTAAGCTGCTGGCAGACCTCCATCCCACTCATTTCTGGCATCATCCAATCGAGCAAAATCAGATCGGGTTTTGCCCGCTGCACCCGCCCCAGCACTTGCTTGCCGCTGGTGGCAAAGGTAATCCGATAGCCCGCAGGCGACAACAACCCCTGCAAAACCTTCAGGTTCAAAATCGTATCATCCACTGCCAGAATCAGGTAATCGGATGGATTAAAGAGGTTTGGCTCACTCATCAGACTTTTCCCTAGAATGGTCCTCAATTTGATGGGAAAGGGTTTCGAGCAATGGCTCAAAAGCATTGACCGCATGGGGCAGTTGCTCCCAGTCAAAGTACTCTAAATGGTTGGCAAGGGTTTGCACATAGAGAAACAGCGGTTCATAGGGGTAGCGAATGGCAATGTCTTGGAGCTGGTTAACGAAGGTTCCCAGGGAGTCGGTGTCGAGGGTATGGCGCAGGGTGCTCCAGGTTTGGGTGGCGATCGCTTGCAACTGCTGATGCAGTTCTTCCAGGTGGGTTGGTACTGCGGAACCCAGGGGAGCAGGGGCAGAAGCAATGGGCGATCGCAAAGGCGTATGGGTCAGCGGGTTTAAAATACGCTGCATCATTTCCACAAGCTGAGTTTGTTTAATCGGTTTGTGCAACAGCCCGTCATAGGATGCCCGATCAATTTCTGCCTCTTCCTCCAGGTGGGAAGACGCGGTGATGATGATGATGGGGATGGCATGGGTTGGCTCCGCCTGCTTCAAATGCCTGGCGACTTCCTGACCACCGATACCCGGCATCCGCAGGTCGAGCAGAATCAGGTCGGGGCAATTTGCTTCAGCCAGATCTATCGCTTGCTGCCCATCTGCCGCAAACAACAACCGATGGGAGGTATTTCTGAAATATCCAGCAATCAAAGCTCGGTTCGATGCTACGTCGTCTGCCACCAGAATGGTCAGGGATGGAAAGTGATTGAACTCGTTGGTTCCCTCCCTATGGACAGACGGAGCAGACAAAGGCTCTGTTACCACAGGCACCTGCGTAAACCGCCCGGTGAAGGTGCTGCCCTGTCCCAATCGACTTTGGAGATCGATTGTTCCACCCATCAGGTGCATCAGCCGATAGGTGATTGCCAGCCCCAACCCGGTTCCACCAAATTGGCGATCGCTCTGCCCATAGCTCTGGGTAAAAGCATGGAAGATGCGCTGTTGATCCATAGCGGCAATGCCAATACCTGTGTCCGTCACAGCAACATCCAGATCGACGACCTGCTGCCCATCCAACTCATAGCGAGGCGAACAGTTCACTTCAATATCCACATAGCCCTGCTCGGTAAACTTCAGGGCATTGCCCACCAGGTTAAACAGCACTTGCCGCAACCGCACCTCATCCAGCAGTAATGCCTTTGGCAACCCAGTCCCCAAAATGACGCGCAGCCGAACGCCCTTCTCGATCGCTTTTTGCTGAAAAATATGCTGAATATCCTGAATCAACTGAGCCAAATCAGTTGGTTCGGGCTTAATCTCCAGTTGCCTCGCCTCAATTTTTGACAGGTCGAGAATATCGTTGATTAACGACAACAACGTTTTGCCACTAGAGGCGATCGCCTCCAGGTAGTCCTGGGCAACGGGGTCTTTAATGATGCCTTGCAGCAAGTCTGTGAAGCCCAGCACCGCATTCATAGGCGTGCGGATTTCGTGGCTCATATTCGCCAGGAACTCGCTCTTTGCCCGGTTTGCCACCTCCGCCCGTTGCGCCGCTTCCTCCAGTGCCGCCGCTGAAAACTTCAGCACCGCCAGCATCAGAGTGTTGCGCAGGTCAAGGGCGGCTTCCATCTCCTGGGGCAACCAGGGCAGCGAATGCCCCTGCACCCATTCCTTCCAGAGCTGAAACGAGGTGCGTGGGCACAGGCGCAAGGCTCCAGTTTCATCGACTTCTACCGATGCACTCAGGTCTCCCGCCCAGGTAACCGCCTGCACCTGCTCCGAGCGAAATAGCAAAATGTGGTAAGACACCGGATGGGGTTTCTGGAAGGCGATCGAAATTCCCAACAACCCGACAAGGGGCGTTTCCCATTGCTGGCTGGCAGGATAAGCCTGGGATAAACAATTTGTCGCAAAAATCTGTTCCCCATCCCCTGGGCTGCTTTGTTGCAACAACCAGGAAACCAAAGATTTCACGGCGGCTGGGGAAGGGGTGCGCCCAATTAGCTCGTAATCCTGTTCCAGAATGAGCGCTACGCCTTCCGCCCGAAACATTTCTAGCAACAACGTTGTGTTGGCGGTCAGGGTTGTGAGGATGGGGTTTTCTGTCGCGTCGATCGCCCGACGCAATTGGGCTAGTAGCTCTTGATTGTGGCTCTGGTAGCGACTTCGTTCCTGGTTTTGCTGGCGCATCAGTTCCAGGTTGGCAATTTTGACCAGCATCATGAAGGCGTTGCGCATCACCGGGTCGAGATACTTCGGCTGATAGTGATGGCAGGCGACCAGCCCCCACAACCCCTGCTCATTGACCAGGGAAAGGGTCATGGAGCCAGCAACCCCCATGTTTTGCAAATACTTAATGTGGGGCGTAGCCACCCCGCGCAGCACGGTTGCCCCCAGATCTAAAGCAGCCTGAGTCAGCGGATTTTTGGGCGGCACGAGCAGAGCCGGACTGTAGTTGACATCAGGGATGAACCGCAGTGGGTTTTCGTAAAATAGTTCCCTCGCCTCGGCGGGAATGTCAGTCGCCGGGTAATGCAGCCCCAAATAGCTTTCGCGATCGCTACTATTTTCTTCCGCAATGACCACGCCACTTTGGTCGGGCTGAAAGCGATAGACCATCACCCGGTCAAACCCGATGAGCGCTTTTACTTCACGGGCAAGGGTTTGGGCAAAATCTGCCAGATCTGTCGCATTACCAAGCGCGGCGATCGCCCCTTGCAGGGTGCGATACAATCCATCCCTCTCCAGTTCCCCTGGCGCGTGAGGTTCCAATTCGAGCAACAAAAGTTCCGCCTGCGGATACCACACCGCATCAAACCTCTGCCCGGTGGCGAGGGCAGTCAGGCAAGGGGGAAACATAGCCTCTGCTTGCGCTAACCCCCGCTGGATTTGTGCGACCTCTTCTTCAGCAACAATCGCAGCCAGGGGTTGCCCCAGCAGCGTCTCAGGAGAACACTGCAACATCTCTTGAACATTGGCACTCACCTGCAAAATTTCTAAACGGGTTCGCCGCAATACCAGCAAGACGCCACAGGATTGAATGCTTTCAATTCTGCGAATGGGGTAAGGCGCACAGGTTTCCAGGGCTAACAGATCAGCGTTCTTCAAGGCAGTTTGAGGTTTGAGAGTAGAATTAGTGTCAAGCATTGGTTGTGTTTCGTATCAGAACTGCTGGTTGCAACTCGACTTGCAACGGCAATCTGCATAGTGACAACGCCTATCGGCAATAGATATGCACAGGTAACTTGCTATAAAAACAGAGTTTTTATTCTTTGGAGTATCAGTGAGAGCAGGCAACGCCCGCTCTCACTGACATAAACATTGCCAGGCAATAACGGGAGCAAAGCTGACAACAGCGAATTTATTACCCTAGAATTCCCGCTGTCTAATAGTGGAATGCTACGGAAAAATATATTTTTACAATGTCTGCGCCATATTCCAGTCAGGTTTCGCCCTCTTCCCAGCGATAGAAAAACAATCCTCTTTTCGATAGACGATCATTCGACCACCCACCCACTAAAGTCGGGACTACGGCTTTGTGCGATCGCATTCACGAGTGGGCTGATTCCCTCCTGCCAATGCGTATCGCCAGTCCGTTTTGTGTATTTCTCTTCTGTCTCTTCTGTACATTTTCCTTCTGTGCATTCGTTCACCCATCAGCCAGGTACTCATCTACCCACTTCCTGCTCACAGGATGACCATAGCTTGATCAAAGCCTGATCAAAGCCTGATCAAAGCCTGATCCAGCCTGATTAAAGCCTGATTAAAGCCTGATCACAGACAGAAGACCACAGATACAGAATTTTCCTACCCGCAGTAGCCCAGACGCATGACCCGGCAAACCGAACCCAGGCGACCTCCAGAGCGTGAAGAAGAGACCCACGCTTCCCGAAGGAGGCGCATTCTCAGGGTTGTGGGGCTGGTGTCGCTGGTCGGTTTGATTGCGGGCGGTGGCTTTGCCTGGTATTGGATTCGGAGTAGCCTCGTTCCCTTCCTCGAAAACCAGTTAGCGGAGTTGCTGGATCGCCCGGTGGAGTTGGGCGAAGTGCAGCGGGTGGGGTTTGGCGGCATTCAGTTTGGCGAATCAGCGGTTCCGGCAACACCGACCGATCCGGATCGCGTGGCGGTCGAAAATGTGGTTGTGGAGTTTGACCTGCTGCCGATCCTGCTGCGGCAAACTTTGCAGCTCCGGGTCATTCTGGAGGAACCCGACGCCTATATCGCACAATCGGAGGATGGGCTTTGGGTTTCGACCGAAATTCAGTCGGAGGATGAAGGGAGCGGCGGGTTTCTGACCATTGAGCTACAGGAAATCCAGTTGCGGGATGCGGATCTGGCGCTTAATCCCCAGCCCCAGCCCAATGTGCCCACAGGACTGGTGCGGCTGTCTGAGATTGATGGAGCGGTGGAGTTTCGCGACGACAATGAGCTGATTCGCTATGCCTTTGCGGGCAATGCCGTCGAAGGGGGCAGCGTGCGTGTAACTGGGGCAAGCCGCCGAGCCGAAGACATCACCGAACTGACGGTGCAAGGGAATGATCTGCTGGCGGTCAACATCAGTCGCCTCATCGAGTTGCCCATTGCCTTTCAAGCGGGTCGGGTGGATGGAGATGTGACGGTATTCATTCCGCCCGATGATGGGGAACTGGAAATCAATGGCACGGCTAGTTTCGATTCTGCCACCGCTCAGATTGCCGAACTGCCCCAACGGTTTACCCAAACCAATGGGAGACTGCGGTTTTTGGGAAATGTCATCGCGTTTGACAACCTCCGCACTCGCTACGGCGAAATTCCGTCTGTAGTGGATGGCGAAATTAATCTCGAAACGGGCTATGACCTGCTGGTGGAAACGAGGGAGCCTGTGGCGATCGCCGCTGTCCTCAATACCTTCGACACCGATGCCCCCGTTCCCCTGGAGGGGGAGCTAATTGCTGAGGTTGCCGTGGAAGGCGGTTTGCAGGAGCCTGTGCTGATTGGTACAGGCAACACCGTTGATGTCGCCACCATCGACCAGGTAGATTTTCAGGAGATTGCAGCGCAGTTCCGCTTCAGCGCAGCGGGGGAAGATCCCGTTATCAACCTGCTGGATTTGCAAGCCATTCCCCAGGCGGGCGGGCGCGTTGTTGGCAGTGGCGATATTCAACTGGGCGATACGCCCCAACTGGGGCTGACGGTGGAAGCGATAGGTGTGCCGGGGGATGCGATCGCCCAGAACTACGGCGTTTCTCCTGGTGATATTCGCATTGGTGAAGTGTCGGCGATCGCCCGCGTTGCAGGTACAACGGATGATCTGCAAACCCTGGTTCAGTTCCAACTGCCCAATGCCACCTATCCAGGACAGGGGGATTTGTTGATTGGCAGCGAGGGCGATCTGGCGCTACAAAATGCAGCATTTTCCGTGGCTGGCGGCAGGGTTGAGTTAGCCGGACGGGTGGTAGATGGGCGGTTGCAGGCGGCGATCGATGCTTCCCAGGTAGGGTTGGCGCAGTTCTCCGAAGACTTGCGGGGCGAACTCACGGGCGCACTCCTGGTTTCGGGACCTAGCGACGATCTGGGGCTTTCCACCCTCAATGCATCGGGGCAACTGAGCTTCTCCGAGGGCATCGCGCTGGTGGAGGAACCGCTGACGACCCAGATTCAATGGACGGGCGATCGCCTGATCATCGAGCAAGCAACGGCTCCTGGTTTGTCGGCGCAGGGCACGCTTGATGTGCAGGCAGAAGGACCCGCAGCGCCCACCATCAATGCTTTGAACCTGGATGTGCAGGCTCAGGACTATGCCCTGCAAGAGCTGGGAGTGGGGCTACCCGGCGACCTTGCCCTGCTGGGACAGGCAGACTTTGACGGACGGGTGACGGGCACCCCCGCAGCGCCCAACGCCGTTGGAGCCTTGCGGGTTGAGGGCTTACAGGTCGGCAGTCTGGACTTTGCTCCGGTGATGACCGGACAGGTAGATTATCGGGCGAATCAGCAGACTCAGCTCCAGCTTTCCGGCGGGCAAGATCAAATCGCCCTTGCCCTGGGTCCCAACAACCGCCCGCAGTCCTTCCTGGTGCGGCAGGATACGGCGATCGCCCAGGGCACCACGCAAGGCGACACCTTGTTCGTAGACCTGCAAAGCATTCCGCTAACGCTGGTGGAAAGCTTGCTGCCCCAGGAGAATGTGGCGATCGCAGCGGCAACGGGCGAACTCTTTGGGGAACTGGCGGTGAACCTGGATACCTTTGCGGTGCAGGGGGATGTGGCGATCGCCGAACCCTCCTTCCGGGGCATCACCGCTGAGCAGGTGCAAGTGGGCTTCCAGTTTGCTGATAGCCTCCTCACCATCGACGAAGGGGTGATTCAGCAGGAAGAGGGACGCATTGCCCTGGCAGGCACCATCCCCATCGGCCAGGCACAACCCGTAGATTTTGAAATTACTTTGGAGGAGGCACGGCTACAGACCCTGATCCAAACCGCCACGGCGTTTCAAGGGGGCGGAAAAGTTGCCGTTCAGCCGCCGCCCGTGGGAAATGCAGCGGATCTGGGCGTGGTGGCGATCAATGGGTCCGAGCAATCGCTACTCAGCAAGCTACAACGGCTGGCGGAAGTCCAGCGAACCCTGGCATTGCTGGAACCCGACGAACCCGAAAACGAAACCCTTCCATCCCTGGCAGCCCTGGAGGGCACCGTCAATGGCGCGATCGCCCTCTCCGGCGTCCTTAATGAAGGGCTGGATGCCCGCTTCGACCTCGCGGGGCAAAACTGGATCTGGGGCGACTATACGGCGATCGATACGGTAGTGGCAGAGGGCAGCTTCCAGGATGGCGTGCTGACGGCACAACCCATTCAGTTGGATGTTGTGGGCGGAGGAATGCTGGCTTTTGTCGGGCAGTTTGGCGCAGAGCAGTTGACCGGGCAACTGCGTGCCAGCGACCTTCCCGTCGAGCTGCTGGAACCCTTGCTGGCAAATGCCCCTGTGGATCTGGATGGGCGGCTGGATGCGATCGCCGAATTCTCCGGCAGCCTGGACAACCCCACCGCCGATGGCACCGTGGTGTTGGAAGCGGCACGGCTCAACGCGCAACCCATCGAGCGGGCAGCGGCACAGTTCGAATACACCAACGCCATTCTCGATTTCAACAGCACCATTCTGGTCAGTGAGACCGACCCCAATGCTATCGAACCCCTCCCCCCCGAAACCAATCCCCTCAATCCACCCCCAACCGATCTGGAGAACACTGAACCCGTTACCGTTATCGGCACGGTTCCCCTGGCACTCCCCTTCGCGGAGGTGCAACCGCCCACCGAGCAGATCAGCATTCAGGCAGCGGTGGAAGATGAGGGACTGGCGATCGCCAATCTGTTCACGGATCAGGTGAGATGGGTCGAAGGCGACGGCGTATTAAATGTCACCATCACCGGAACCCTGGAACAGCCCGCCCTAGACGGCACCCTGGTTGTAGACGGAGCCGTTTTAGAAACCCAGGTTTTGAACGACCCTTTGACGGATGTTAGCGGAACGGTTCTGGTCGAGGGCAATCTGCTCCAGGTCGAAGCCCTAACCGCCGACTACAACGAAGGGGAACTGGTCGCCGCCGGAAACATTCCCGTCTCTACCCAACAAGCCACCGTCGGCAATCCCCTGGAAGTCGTCCTCAACGACCTGACGGTGAGTATCGCCAACGAGCTGTACGAAGGGGGTGTGAGCGGCGATGTCATTCTCACCGGGGCACTGCTCGAACCCACGGTGGGCGGCACCTTGCGCCTGATGAATGGGGAACTGGCGCTGGGCAATCGCGGCTCCAGCGAGGAGGAAGAACTTGAACGCGAAGCGGATGCAGAAGACCCCGACCTCATCCCGGATGGCATCGAAGATGGCTCTGAAAACCCCTTAGACCCCAACATCCTGGAAGCGGATGTGAGCATTGGAGCGGCAGCGGAATACCAAGATGACCCCTTCCTTCCCGGTGTGCCGTCAGACCTGCCCCCCACGGAGGAAGAGACGCCAGCGGCGATCGCCTTCAACGACCTGCAACTCATCCTGGAAGACGATGTGCAGGTAACCAGCGACCCGCTCCTCAGCTTTGAAGTGGCTGGCGATCTCACCCTCAACGGCACCCTCGATGAGCCGCAACCAGAAGGGGCGATCGAACTCACCAGCGGGCAGATCAACCTCTTCACCACGCGCTTCCTGCTCGATCGCGGCTACGACCAAACCGTCATCTTCACCCCCGAAGGCGGCATCGATCCCATCCTCGACATTCAACTCTATGCCCTGGTGCCCGAAACCGTGGGCGGCTTCGTCAGCCAGGAACCCACCGCTGCCGGAGAAATCATTGAAACCCCCGACTACTTTGGTAACGTTCGCACGGTGCGGGTGGAAGCCAGCGTCGTTGGTCCCGCCAGCGAACTTTCCGAAAACATCGAACTCACCAGCGACCCCGATCGCACCGAGTCTGAAATCGTCTCGTTGCTCGGTGGCAGCATCCTCACCACCTTTGGCGAAAACCCTGCCCTGGGAGCCGCCACCTTTGCAGGATCGGCGCTCTTTGGAAACGACCTGCAAGCCGTCATCACCGAGCTACAGCAAGCGGTCGGCTTAAGCGAGTTGCGCGTGTATCCTACCTTTGTTGCCGAAGAAGACGAGTCAGACGAAAACTCTGTCCTGGGCTTGTCTGTGGAAGGCATTGTCGATGTTTCCGAAGATTTCTCTATCTCGGTAGCAGGGATTGTAGGGTCTGAAGACCCCGTTCGCTATGGCGTGATCTACCGCATCAGCGACGAATTCCTCCTCCGCACCTCCACCGACCTGGCAGGAGACAACCGCGCCACCCTGCGCTACGAAATTACTTTCTAAGGGGTTAGCAAATAAATAAAGTCCCAGAGAGAGGGGCGCGGGCTTTTCCCGTGCCCCTCTCTCTGGGACTTTATTTCGTAAGTGATCCTTAGCTCCCCTTTGACGCCTACCTACCTGGGATCGTTCTTTTTAAGACAGACTTGGCACAGATGACATGGTAGCCTTAGCACGATGCTAAATCTCTGACTCCAGCATCGTATTTATATAAAACCTGTATGTATAGATTCCAGATTCGTGCTGTAACCCAACCGGGAGAAACGATCGCACTGATAGGTTCGCTTCCTGAGATGGGTGCCTGGGATATCCGGCAATGTGTTCGGCTTCAGACGCAGGGCGATCGCTATCCCCTCTGGTCCGTCGATCTGGATCTGGCGCAGGTATCGCCGCACACACCCACCGCCGAGTATAAGTATGTACGACTGAAGCCCAACGGACAGGTGGAATGGGAAGCCTGGGGCACAAACCGCTGGGTGCCGATAGAAGCAGACCCTCTCCCTCATCCCATCGTTGTTGAAGATGGCGTGATAGGAACCGTTCCCCCCTATCCCTACGGCTACTTTCCTGCACCTGTGGCAGAAAACCCATTACCCCAGAGCGAACAGGGGTTAAAGGTTGTTGTAATTGGCAGTTCGGTTGCGATGGGCTGTAGTGCCTGGATGCTGCGCGGCTGGGCATGGCAACTGGGGCAGACCTTGCACGCACACTTTGGGCACCAGTTGGTGAATCGGTCAGAGCTGGGAGCCAACGTCAGCTCGACGATCGCCCGCTTCTCCCAGGTCGTTGCCCCCGAACAGCCCGACATCGTGATCATCGCCCTTTCCCTGGGTAATGAAGGGCTGGCTTCCAGCACCTCCCAGCAACAAAGAAAAGCGATCCAACGCCGCTTTGAGAACGGTCTCCAGCAACTCATCAAAATGACCCGAGAGTTAGGAGCGCTTCCTATTTTGGGTGGGGTGTATCCCAACGGCGACTACACCTCAGATCACTACGCTATCCTGCAAGAAACCCATCAACGCATGATGTCCTGGGATGTGCCTGTGTTGGATTGGCTGTCAGCCCTGGACGATGGGCGGGGGCGATGGAAAGCAGGAATATCCTTTGATGCCGCCCATCCGAATACTAAAGGACATCAACTAATGGTAGAGGCGATCGCCCTCTCCCCCTTTCAATTAACCAAAGCAGACCTGGCAAACCAACCCCAACCCCACCTCCCCGAAGACCTCCTGGTTTATCAGGATGATAACGGCTTCCATATCTTTTTCCGCAAAGCCGACAATAGCTTGCGAGTGATTAACACCACGTCCCATCCCTACACCCTTGCTTCCTGGTGGCAAGCGTTGCAAGCGGCATTCCAGGCGACTTTTCTGCCCACAGGTCTCTATCTTGCTGAACACCGAACCGATACAGAGACACCAGTCAATTTACTCTCTCTATTTCTGGAAGAAAACGGCAGGATTGAAACGGCACTCACGGTTCCCCCTGCAACCGACCTGATTCTTCATCCAGTCTTTCACTTCTTCTCGCCTCAGCAGTCCCAGGTGCTTTTCCATGATGGGTCGCTGAGTCTGCTGAAAATGAGCGATCGCAGCCTCTATGTGATCAATGAATCCGACCACGAATACAACATTCAGCCCATGTGGCGGGAGGTGCGGGCAGCGCTCAAAGCCATGCCAGCGGGGGTGTATGAAGACCCCCACAACCCCGAAGCCCCCTTCCGCACCCTGATGAATGGCGAAGACGGCTTGGAGAGCCGCGTCAAAGCTCCCGCCCAATCGGCGATCGCCCTCCACTACAAATGCAGCCTTGCCGATGTGAGCCGGATCGCGATTATTCCCCTGGGCGAGCGTTGTGCGACGCGCATGTTGTTGTATCGGCTGGAGTATGACGGTCCAGCATTTCCCTTTGACCTGACGCGCACGACGAAGCTGGCAGATGTTGCCGACATGATTCACAACGGCTTCCAGGATATGTGGAATCCGCAGTTTTTGCATTACAACGACGATGCCAAGCGGATCTATCACACAAAATGGACGGGCTTATCCTTCGCCCATGAAGTAGAAGAAAGTGATGATCCAGTGAAAGATATGACCCCCGTTTACGAACGGATGCAGAAACGCTACAGCGCCCGCTCCAATCGGTTTTGGTACACCTTGCAGCAGTGTGACAAAGTGTTATTTGTTCGTACTGGATCGTGCGATCGCCCTGCCGTCATCGACCTGGTGCAAAAGCTGGAAGCCAAGTGCGCAGGCAAACCCTTTCGCTTGCTCCTCATCTCGCCGCAGCCCTCCGATGAGTTTGCCGACTTACCCAACGTGCTGCACTACAACCTGGAATTCAACCCCGATCGCATGTACAACGACCTGCGGCACTGGCTCGACTGCGCAAAAGTCATGCGCGAAATCCTCAACTCCCTGGGCATCTCCAGCAAAAACCTCTTCTGGTGTCCACCCCATGTTCCCCCAGTCCAACCTGAGCGCTAAGGTGAGGGAGCCATGCAGGAAATTCTGACAGCCGTCATCTCAGCCTCCACCTCCATTCTGGTCGTACTCATTACCTATGGGCTTAATTCCTATCGTGAAGCGCGCTCCAAAGAGAAACAAGAAACGGAAAGAATCATTTCAAACTACTTGAACCCCTTGCGGTTTTACCTGGTTGAAAACTACTTTCGCCTTGCCGAGATTCTCCAAAGAATTATTCAAGAGAATGGAAAACATGAAGCCTTACTTTATGTGAAAGAGGCTAAAGATATTTCTGAGAAATCGGCTGAATGGTTTACGGGTTACGGCTGCTATTTAACCTCGTCATGCTATATAACTGCTCGCTTATTCTATCAACTCGATAAGACCCGGCAGGAGCTTTCCTATCTCCGACTTAGCCGAAAAGATGATACAGAACTTCTAACTTTAATTACCGCATTGAGCCGTTGTTTCCGGCAAGAGCATGGCATTTACTATTCCTTGCAGCCCAGTATTGGGAGTGATATGTACCTTGCAGATGAGGAAAGATTAGTGACCTATCGTGAATTTTGCAAGTTGTTACAAGATCCCGATAGGAGAATTTGGTTTGACCGATTGCTAGAGTTTTACATAGAGACAGGCGAGGGACAGAAGTTACAAAGAATTGAAGAGATTATGCGTGCCATACAAAACCTGTCACTATTTTTAGACAGAGTGGTAGGAGGAGGAAGCTCCCTTAAAGAACGCCTTGAGATTGAAGGCATCCGATTTCTGTAAGGTATACAGGTTCATGCTGGTAGAGCCTGTCGGGCTGTTTGAAACTATGTGTAGCAGGGCGATCGCCCCCTCTATAGCGGCATCCCTAATGCCAGCAAACCCCCTACGGGCACAACGACATCCTCCTCCACAAACATTTCTACGGCAACAAATTTATCCTGCGACATCCTCCACTCAAGATCAAAGCGCGCAAGCATGAAACATCCAGCTTTCAGAACCCTTTAGATAGATAGGCAGAAAAATTCTATTGATTTTCCAAATACCACAGATCACTAGAAACTTTCCGTATAATTCTCCCTAAACCACCAAAAATCAAGCATTTCCGTCTTCTTATGGGACAAAAAGCCGAAAGTATCGGGCTTTTTCCCGAAAAAATACGGAAGAATGGGCATCCTGACTATCTGCACAGGATAATATACGGAAAGTTTCCGTTCATTGAATAGTTAGACCTTGATTCATACAAATTAAGCAATGTGGAATCATAATGCTCATTTCCATAACTATCTGTTGCGCCAAATTCCCAAACGGGTCTATCGTGCGCTGGATGTAGGTTGTGGATTGGGTCTTTTTGCGTTGAAACTGGCTGAGCGTTCCGAGGTTGTGGATGCCCTGGATGTTGATAGTGCAGTTTTAGCAGAAGCATTAAGCCTGAATCCTGCTCCCAATATCTTTTACTTAAAGGACGACTTTCTTGTAGCCGACTTGCCGGAAACAGATTACGATGTGATTGTGTCAATCGCAACATTACATCATATGGATATAGAAGCAGCTTTAAAGAAGATGAAACTGCTACTGCGTCCTTCTGGAAAGTTACTAATCCTCGGGCTTTACCAAGAGAAAACCCTTATTGACTACGCTTATAGCATTATTTCCGTTCCGCTCAACGTTGTGTATTTAAAATGGCATCTAGCATCAGTTACAAAACCTACTACCGTTGTACTGACTCGTCCTGCTCAGTTGCCACTGAACCAGATTAGAAAAGTTGCAGACACTATTATTCCTAGTTTCCGCCTCCGGAGGCATCTGTTCTGGCGCTATTCACTGATTTGGCAAAAACCTTCGCTTCTCACTTCTATACAATGAGTTAAGATCGAGTTGCTTACGACCGACTGGTTATGAGTGAAACGGTTTACATCGAAACTAGCATTTTAGGTTACTTAACTGCTCGACCCAGTAGAGATCTTGTTGTGGCTGCCAATATTGAGATAACCAGAGAGTGGTGGGATATACGTCGCAGTAACTTTCAACTTTACACATCTCAAGCAGTCGTAAAGGAAACTTCCCAAGGCGATGCTCAAATTGCAACCCAGCGGCTTGAAATTATTCGTGATTTTGAATTGCTCGAACTGAATCAGCCCGTCCTTGACTTAGCAGAGAAATTTCTAGAGCGTGGTAGTCTTCCTGTAAAAGCTGATGTTGACGCCGTTCATATCGCAGCCGCAACAATTCATGGAATGGATTATGTGCTCACATGGAACTGCAAGCACATAGCTAATGCCCAAATTCAACGAAAATTAGCAAAGATTAGCCTTGATTCTGGGTATGAGTTGCCAATTCTCTGTACACCCTATGAACTACTCGGAGATTAATTATGTACCAAGATGTAATTGTAGAAGAGATTCACAGAATTCGTGAAGAGTATTCACGATCGTTCAACCATAACTTGAAAGCACTGTTTGCTGATCTGCAAAAGCAACAAGCTGAGAGCAGCAGAAAAGTTGTGAACTTATCGGGGAAGCGTAGTCTAACAACACGTTGGAGCGGTCAGTTAAGAGATACTGGTGAGAACGCAAAGGATGCTAGCCGCCGCTCAACTTAGCCGTTAGCTAGCCTCACCTGTGTAGCTTTGTATAATTTTCCTAAAAGCCCATCGTCAAACTCATGACAAATATTGTTGATCCTCAATGGACATTTGTGGATGCTTTAAATGAGGCATGGAAGAATTATTCGGGCGGAATATACAGTGCGGCTGGCAGGGTTAGAATTCTTACACAGTGGGGAAACGTAGTTGGTCGTCAAAGAGCAACTAGTGAATTAGAGGCAGTTCTTAAGAAATATAACAGCTCCAAAGATGCTGCTGAGGCTATGGGGCTTTCTGTTTCTACGCTCCAAAAGCTAAAAAAGCTTTACAAGGCAATGCCGATAGTTACCCCCTTTTCATCCAAATTAAACAATCAACCAGAAGATTTCGAGCAACTACCTCTGCTCGATAAGTCCACCAATACAGCGTTAAAACACTATTTAGCTTTAGCACGTAAAGAAGGGATTGATCCGCTCTCTGAATTGGTGAGTTCTTTAGTAAGAGAAGATACATCGTTAACTGTAGATGAAAATACACTTCGGCAGCTTTTAGAGGCTAGTCAGAAAACTGGAATTGATGTAGTTTCTAGGTTAGTTGATTGGATAGCGAATTCTACGAAAGTAGAAGATGTTGTTGACGTTCTTGAAAAACTTGAAGTTGATGATCTTCAAAAGCTAAGCGCAGCAGTTGGTTTAAGTAACCTAAAAAGCGTTCTCTCGATTTGGCAAGATAATAATAAAAACGATAGTGAAGAATTCTGGCAGCAGATATTAACAGAAAATTCATTTATATTTGCTCAGCTATTTTCATTCCCCGTCATTCTTTTGGAAAACAAAGCATACGTTGGCGGCAAAAGTATTAGCAACAAAGGTGGAAATATAATTGATTTTTTATGTGCAAATAATTTTACGAAAAACGTAGCCCTCATAGAAATAAAGACTCCTGTGACAAAGCTATTAGGATCAAGATACAGAGGAGACGTTTACAATATTTCAAATGAATTATCGGGTTCAGTTATACAAGTTACTAACTATAAAAACTCTTTATTGCAAAACTACATGGGGCTTATCAATTTAGAAGAGGATAGATTTGAAGCTTTTGATCCCAAATGTATAGTTATTATCGGTAATATTTGTGATGAATTGGTTGAGCAGAGACAGAGGAAGTCACTAGAATTGTTTAGGATGGGTCTGCAGGGGCATCGCACATTGTTTTGTATCAATCGTACTTGACAAATAGAACATAAGGGATGGTAAGCACTGTTATCGCCAATGCCGTCCAACCGCCATCATTGTGGTGGAATAATTGAGTTCTCCG
>Ga0208218_1000090_pt1 | contig 54374 bp, 42 predicted proteins | sample HotLakmasection3_FD_184726 | JGI IMG/M metagenome (GOLD analysis project Ga0208218, IMG submission 184726) | Hypersaline microbial mat communities from Hot Lake, Washington, USA - Section #3 (SPAdes) | ecosystem: Environmental > Aquatic > Non-marine Saline and Alkaline > Hypersaline > Microbial... | reverse complement strand
AGCTACTTTGCCGTCTCCGTTGGGGGAGCGCCGATTGAAGTATTAATCCAGTACATCAAAGACCAAAGCCGCCCTGGAAGGGCGGGGCTTGAATCCCATTAGTTTCGGTCATTGAAGCCTGGGATGGCCCGACCGAAATTGGCGATACTCCGGCCATTAAACAAGCCCACGAAGCCTACATCTTGCAGCGTCTGCAAGGGGTGCCGATCACCCACTTTTATTGCCGCGAGTTTTATGGCGAGCATGTGAGCCAAGCTCTCGGAGCCCAGAATCGCCTGGTGGATTGGTCGCCCAACTCGACCTGGCAGGAGCGTTGTGCCGTTCCGATATCGGCCACGCAAGTTCGCGCAAACCCCTACCAGCACAGGAAATTTCTTGATCCACTCGTATATCGGAACCTGATTACGAATGTGGTCTTCCTCGGTGCGCCCTCAACGGGCAAAACGACGCTGGCGGCGGCTCTGGCTGACGAATTGCAGACGGTTTGGATGCCGGAGTATGGCCGTGAGTATTGGGAAACTCACCAGGTTGAGCGGCGACTGACGTTAGAGCAGTTGGAAGCAATCGCGATCGGGCATCTCGAACGGGAAGAAGAGTGTCTCAGTCAAGCAAACCGCTACCTCTTCACCGACACCAACGCCCTGACGACCCTGCAGTTTGCCCTCGACTATCACGGTACCGCTACCTCTGGCTTGCACCAATGGGCTGATCGCTGCGCTGCTCGTTACGACCTCACGTTTCTCTGCGATACCGATATACCCTATGCCGATACTTGGGACCGCTCCGGGGCCGGGCATCGCGAAGTCTTTCAAAAGCAGATCATCAGCGACCTACAGATACGTAAAATTCCGTTCTTCCCCGTTCGAGGCAACCTCAAAACTCGGATAGGATGCGTGAAACAGATTTTGCAACGCTTCCAGAAATACCAAAATTTAGCGACCTGCTGGGATTGGGCCGATGATGAACTTGCTGAGCATTGATGCGATCGCCTTTACGGTGCTGGGCTATCCCCTGAGCTACATCGAGCTAGTGGGCACCATCTTGTACCTGTGGTCAGTCTGGCTGATTGCTCAAAAACGAATGCTCACCTGGCCCGTCGGCATCGTCAGCGTGTTGCTTTATATGCTGCTGTTCTACCAAATTCGTCTCTACTCCGATGCGCTAGAGCAAGTCTATTACCTGGCCGCCAGCATTTACGGCTGGTGGTGGTGGAGCCGTAAAGGCCCCGTTCAGGAGGTGACATCAGGGTTTCACTACAGTCGTCGAAAGGTATGGCTGTTGACGCTGAGTCTCACCCTGGGCGTCGGACTGGCGCTGGGCGGTGCCATGAGTCAAGTCCATCTCTGGCTGCCCAAGCTCTTTCCCGAAGTGGCGGCGTTTCCCTTTCTCGATGCTGTGACGACCGTGATGAGTTTTACGGCGATGGCGTTGATGGCCCAAAAGCGGATTGAAAGCTGGCTGTATTGGATCGTGGTCGATTGTGTGGCGATCTGGCTCTACTTCGTAAAAGATGTCCGGTTCTTATCACTGGTGTATGTTGTGCTGCTGACGATCGCGCTTAACGGGTTGCGCAGTTGGCACCAGACTTATCAAAATGAGAGGTACCAGACAGGCATGCTGAAAACCTAGCAACGTGACCGCTGAGCCGTAGCCACATCTTCCTCCCCGGCAATAGGCATGCTAGACCTCTGCTTCGGCAATCGCTGCTTTGACTATAGAGTTAGATAGCCGAGTGGCGCGCCACAAGGTGTGTTAGGGAATGACATTCTTCACGCGCGCCCCGTTGTGCTGTTCCCTAACACTTTGTGGTCAGTCCTTCCCCACACCCTGCAGTTGAGGATCACGGCTCGCTCTCACCCCCAGCTACGGGGCACTGTTGCCCTTAAAGCTCACCAGGCGTAATGTCCGGCACTGCTCGCTTCAAGTGGATATACTCGGCCAGCGAAATCTCTTCGCAGCTCTTCACCGCCACCGTACGAGAGCGATTTTCCAAGAAGACAAAAGCTTCCAGGCGATCATCCCAGGTGCCGACATCCCCTGCCTCTTCAGAGGTGTGCCAGTTTTGAGCGATCGCCACCGCCATCGCTTCAAGCGACTGCCCCGGCTGCCCGTGAACTAAAACCTGGTGCTTAGATTCCTGCCCATTGTTGCACTCATAGATGGTGATGAGACCGTAGCAGGCCGCGATCGGCACATCCGTAATCGGGATCAACTCATCCTCATCGAAGACTTTGACGAACCCGGTCGGATCGTCTGAAGATGCCACGTCTTTGGGCAAATCTGCAAATCGCACTTGAAATCGTCCGAGTCGTATGGTCAATACGACCATTGCGATGCGCCCATAAGCGAGACTGCGCGGCTCGCTGACTTGAACTAGTTGGCCCAATCGAAATTCAGACATGAAAAAATCCTCATTCAGCCAGGCTTCACTGCGGAAGCAGGCTGAACCAGGAAGTTGATGATGGAGGATGGACTGGCCGTAAGAAGGGTTTCATGAAAAGCTCCAGCGACATAATCGTAGTTGTGTCCGGCTCTATGCCAGTCGCAATATCGCCAGCATCGACCATGTCCGATGCACGAACCAGCACCGTACCCTCGCCAAAAATTGCGACGAATTCAGTCACTACTCGCCCTCTTGAAGAAATAGGTAGAGCCGATCTGCTGCTTCCTGCCGGGTCAGATTTTGCGCGAAATGGGCGCTGTAATCCCACTGGATTCGGCGCATTTCGTCCATTTCTTTTCCGCTGAGGCAGGCGATTACGATGCGATCTACTTCCTCTGACCAGCAGTAAAACTCATCTTCTGGGGCACAGTATTCAACTGCTTTCTCCAGCAAATCGAGGTATTGCTTTAGAGGAAGCTTACGTCTTCGGGCACGCACTAGATCCCTTGCGGCCTCAAGGACTTGGCTTTCGGGATCGGCTTCTTCGGGCGTATGCAGTTGGATATCGGACATAGGACTTCTCCTGAAATCTGTGCCCAACTTCAAAGCGAAAGCAAAAATTGATGCCCCACGGGGGGCATTGTGATGGGATATCAAGCCACTTCAAGGTCAACAGCGGCATTCTCCAGCAGCAGGTTGGCGGCCTTCTGCGCCAGGGTGGTGGCCTTGAAGAAGGCCTTGTTGTCCGTGCCGATTAGCTCCAGCCACTCTTCGATGTAGCTGGCATGGTGTTCGAGTTCTGGCGTGATGCCCAGTTCGTTGCAGACAAAGCTCGCCCCTAGCTCCGCGACCATTTCCTCAAAGGCGTAGTCGCCGCTGCCGAATTTGTTACGGATATCCCGACCGAGGCGGTTTTCATGCCCTGTCCAGTGGATCAGTTCATGAATGGCCGTCGAGTAGTACAGTTCTGCCGAACTGAAATCCGCGAAGTGTGGCAGGTGAATTTGATCGCGGTCGGGCTGATAGCAGGCTTTGCTCCCTCCATGCTGGATGTCGGCATCCTGGGAGAAGATGAGCCATTCCGCTTCATCAATTCTGGGATCGGGATTCTCTGGCCCTCGATAGCGGTCGATCAGGTCAACAATTTTGTTGTCAGACTCAGAATCGTCGAAGCAATCGAGATTGAAGACCTGTAGCCATTTGATAGTGTTGAAGAATTTTTCTTCAACATCGCCAGTTACAGGGTCTTTCTCTTCTTTCTTGATTGTGCCTCCCCAGCGTAGCCAGGTGGCTTTGCTGCCCTTGCGGAGCTTCCAGCCTTGCTCCTGTCCCTGCTTGAATCCGGCAAAGAGGGGATATTGGTATCCCCGTGCCATCACGTCAACCTGGGCCAGCAGGGGGTTGAGTCCCCCATATTGATGCCCCGTGATCGCATTGCACGTAGGCACAACGTTCCACGGTTTGCGCCAGGGTACGGTGCCCTGTTCCATCAGGGCCATCAGGTTATCGGCGACGAGTTGGAACTTATCGCAGGCTTTTGATTTAGAACTTTGTTTACGCATGGCTGATATTTGAATTCGTTTCAGCCATGCATGGCGATAGCCCAAATTCGGGTTTTTCGCATAAATTTGTACTATGCAGCAGTCAAAAGTACAGCCACAGGTCGAGTCACTCCAAGGGGTCGTGGAACGACTCACCTATCACTCTGAAGAGACGGGCTATACCGTGGCGCGGTTGAAAGCCCCGCGTACTCGTGAGCTGGTCACGATTGTCGGCAATTTCGCCAACATTCAGGCTGGACAAACCCTCAAGATGCAGGGGATGTGGCGAGAGCATCCCAAGTATGGCCCTCAGTTTCAGGTCAACCAGTACAGCGAAACGAAGCCAGCCACCATTACGGGCATCGAAAGGTATCTGGGCAGCGGTCTAATTAAAGGGGTTGGCCCCGTTACTGCCAAGCGGATCGTGGCTCACTTCGGTCTGGAAACCCTAGACATCATCGAGAACCACATTGAGCGCCTGGTCGAGGTGCCGGGTATCGCCAAGAAGCGGGTCCTGATGATTCAAGAAACCTGGCAAGAGCAAAAAGCCATTAAAGAGGTGATGATTTTCTTACAGGGGCATGGCGTCTCGACTACCTACGCCGTCAAGATTTACAAGCGCTACGAAGACGATGCCATTCAGATAGTGACCGAAAATCTCTATCGGCTATCGAGCGATGTCTACGGCATTGGCTTTGTCATTGCCGATGAAATTGCCCGCAGCCTGGGCATCCATCCCAATTCCGAGTTCCGGTATCGCGCTGGCATCTTGCATGTTTTGAGTGAAGCCTCGACGGATGGACACTGCTTCTTGCCTCAGCCTGAACTGATAGAGCGCGCAGTGAAGCGACTGGCACTGCCCGGACACCAAATTCATCCAGAAGACATCGAATCTCTCACCACCTTCATGTCGATTGATGAGGAGCTAGTGCTGCAAGGCGGCTCCGGTCAGTGGCAGAGACAGTTTCTTTGCTACGCACCGCCATTTTTCTATGCCGAGCAGGGAATTGCGAATCGCATCAAGCGGCTGTTGACCGTTCCCGCAGCCGTCGATGCCACCAAAGTCGAGCGCTGGATGGAGCGCTTTACGGTCGATAGCGGCATGACGCTCTCTGAAGAACAAAAGCAAGCCGTACGCATGGCAGCAACGCATCGGATGCTGATCCTCACGGGTGGCCCTGGGGTGGGTAAATCCTTCACCTGCCGGACCATCGTGGCGCTCTGGAAAGCGATGGGGAAGACGGTCGTTTTGGCTTCTCCTACCGGGCGAGCGGCCCAGCGCCTCAGCGAACTCACTGGAGAAGAAGCGAAGACCCTCCATCGCCTGCTGGAGTTCGCCCCCAAAAACGGCAAGTTCAAGCGTGACCAGGACAATCCGATTCCTGCCGATGCCGTGGTGGTCGATGAAGCCTCCATGTTGGATCTGTTTTTAGCCAACTCTCTACTGAAGGCGATCGCGCCCAAAACCCATCTGCTGCTGGTCGGGGACATCGACCAGCTTCCCAGCGTTGGGCCAGGGGCAATCTTGCAGGATTTGATTGCTTCTGAGCAGGTGCCCGTGGCACGACTGACGCAGGTATTCAGGCAGGCGCAGACCTCGGCCATCGTCATCAATGCTCACCGCATCAATCAAGGCGACTTCCCGCAGCTAGAGCCCGTTTCTAGTACACCCAAAACTGACTGCCTCTGGTTTGACGCGGAGCAACCGGAACAGGGCGTTGCCGCCATCCGCGACATCATGACGCACCTGATTCCCCAACTCGGCTACTCGCCGGCCACCGATGTGCAGGTGCTGTGTCCGATGGTCAAAGGCGAGGTGGGCACTCGCAACCTGAATCAGGTCTTGCAGCAGGTACTCAATCCTCCCAGTCCCCAAAAGGCTGAAATCACCAGAGGGGGGATTAAGTTTCGCGTGGGCGATCGCGTCCTGCAACAAAGGAACGACTACACCCATGAAGTGTTCAACGGTGACCTGGGCGTCGTAACGGCTATCGACACTGATGAACTCGAATTGACTGCGCAGTTTGGCGATCGGCAAGTGACCTACGACCAGGCTGATCCCGATGAAATCTCCTTGGCCTTCGCCATCACCATTCACAAATCTCAAGGAAGCGAGTACCCGGTCGTTATTTTGCCTGTCTTCATGCAGCACTACATTATGTTGTCCCGCAATTTGCTTTACACGGCTGTCACCCGTGCGCGGAAACTGGTCGTGCTGGTGGGTTCTCAAAAAGCGATCGACTTGGCCGTCAGGCAGGTGAAGGACCAGGAGCGATACACCCTGCTGGCCCACCGATTGCAGCGCCCGGCTGAATAAAAAAAAAGACTACCCCCATCCAGATGGACAGGGGTAGCCGTGGTCTAGGGGCGCTTTCGCATCAGTCGGGCGTGAACCATCGGCGGTCGATGGTGTTCTTGATGCGAATGGAAGTGAAAGTGCTTGAAATTCACTCCCGCTTTGCACATGGCAACGAGCAGAATGAGCAATACAAAACGAGGCATAGGCAAAGCGCTCCGATACACTGCCACCGCAGCGCGTCAGCGCGTCACCACGGGGCAGAGTTTGGAAGCGTAGGCCGTAACCTCCTGGCGGTGGTAGCCATCGGGCGTATCTTTCTCGATTAGTCCGTGAGGTTCTTTAGCGACCACTGAATTCCACTCGAAGTAATTAAGCGTTGGGCGCACAGGCAGTCCGGGTTGATTTGCCGTATAGACGATCACCGTAAATCGGGCATAGCCGTGATGGGATGCCATATCAGGTTCCTCTTAAGCCTTCGCCAGCGCCGGAGCGACAGCTAGTGGCTCTCCTAGAAACTGCGCGATCGCTTTGGCGTTCTCAACGCAGCGCTGCCGCCGATCCCATTTCCGGGCAAAGGGCAGGACTCTAGCCGGGGCATTAGACAAGCGCCCCGTGCGCGTGTTTTGGAAAATCACCGTTCCTTTTCGTGCGCCACAGAGCCAGTGGGATGAGTCAGCCGAATAGAGGCAATCCGCCAATTCTTCGATCGCGGTTTCCCAGCAGAGCCCGAACACATGGAGGCGATCGCCATACTGCTCACAGATGGCCTTCAGCTTCTCGAAGTTGAAAGCCCGACGATGCTTATCTACGTCGATGTCCTCTTTTGACCGCTGCCGACTCTGATCGACGTGCATCCAGGGGACGCAGGCCCCAATCCCCACTAGCGGAGCTTCGTCGAGAAACCGTTGCAAGATGGCCTCATCAGCGCCCCATTGCCAAACCGGGACTAAAGGTAGGCCGCAGTTTTTGACGCGGTTCCAGTTGGCGATCGTCGCGTCCATGTCGCCGAGTACATCGGGGGCGACGACAAACTCGAACGGTCGCGATCGCGCCACTTCCAGGTAGCGATCGACGTCAATAGTTGTCCCGTTTTTGAAGGCGCGGTACGCTCCAGAGTCGAGAGCGACTTGAGCATTCATGCCATTGGCATTATGCAAGTCGGTCGGGTCAACCAGAAGGCGCTGTACTCCGGCCTCAATCAGCATGTCACGTTCCTCGGTGGAGCCGATGCCGGAAAAGAAATATCTCATGTTGCTGTTGCCTGAATTTAGGTCGCTCAGGCAGCGCAGCCGCGCCAAAAGAGACGCCTCCCAGATGGGAAGCGTTGATCAGGGGGCAACAATCAAGTTTCGACATAGCCCTTGCGGAGTTTCTCTCGAATGATGTCGTAGTAGGCGCTTTGGGCTGATTGCGGATACTGAAACGTCTTGTCTCTCGTTTGTCCATTCGTGCCAATGCGCCCATAGCGAGTTTGAAAGCCCAGGTCATTGGAGTGCATCGCAATCTCCCAGAACTTGCAGGCATTTTGTGAATGATCAACAAACTCGAAACGGCGCACAGACGACGAGGGACCGCGTACAGATACAGACAGGGAAGGATTGGCCTGCATTTGCCATGAAGATTTCCAGGGCTGTATCACATTGCCATTTAGCCAATCACTGCTGGCCTGGATATAAATCTGGTTGCGGTTATTCAAGCTGATTGCATCGACCGTTTTTTGATCGATCTGGCTATCGCAAACTGCCAGGATGCGCGTTGGCGAAATAGCCTGCATCAATACCTCAATCAGACCTGCACTGGGCTTATAAAAACCCTGCACATCTATCTCTTCCCAATAACCGTTATCTGGGGGAACGCTCTCGGTTAACTGCGTTGATTGCAGCTTGCGGAGCGTCGGGAATCCCTCCTCAGCTTGGCTCAGCAAATAACCGTAGCACCCAACGCCATTAGCGCAGACTGCGAAATGGTCTACTCGCACGATCTCCATCGTGCGAATGCAGCGGGACAGCATCACATCGGCATCGAGACAACCCTGATGCTCCAATACGGCAATCTGAAATCCCTTAGCTTTGTAGTCTCTCAGGATGTCCCCGACCGAAGACGAAGCCGTCAGAATGTTGCTCATTAATATCAATAAATCGGTCATGGTGAATTTCCTCATGCGAAAACCGGAAGCGCAGCAGGGCCACACTTCCGGCGTTGTTAGGCTTGGGAGCGATCAGATGTCGAAGACCTGATGAACTTGGGGATCACTCAAGTCCTGAACGTGGATGTTCATGTCACTGAAGCGCTCTAAAACTTGGGTGTTGACGTAGCTGCCAACGAGCAGCGTGTAAACCTTGAAGTTCAAGCGTTGTTGGGCTTCCCGCCATTTCTTGGAGAAGCTTTCAGAGACATCGGCTTCGCCGTCCGTGATGAATACCACGTCAGCTTCTTTGAGGTCAGCGTGTTTCTCCAGGGCGTCGAGGGCTTCATAGAGCGGCTGCATAAAGTTGGTCCCGCCGCCGTACTGCCGATCAGCCAGGTCTAGCCGATCCGCTGGTGAGGCCGTTAAAGGATCGATGTCCTTCACATAGCGCACAGACGAGTCATACAGGATGACCCGTGCTCTGCGGTTCTGGCTTTGGGCAATGCCGACTAGGGCCAGCATCAAGCCCGTGGATTCCACCTCTTTCGGCCCATCCATTGAACCCGACTTATCGAGGCAGATAACGACCGGGCCTTGCTGACCCTCATCAGCGCTGCCGTCGAACTCCTGTTGGATCAGGGATTCCTCGGCATAGTCCTTCATGAAGAGAGCCTGAGCTGCTTCAACGGCAACTCGGACCATTTCAGAGGGCACCAGTTTGGCAAGGTTACTGCCAAGGGAAGTATCGGCAATCTGGTCGGGTATCTGCTTAGAGCGCTTTGCCCCCTGCCGGAGGGCAGCGATCGCTTGGAAGCGACCGGCGGCTTCAGCAATTTTCCGAAAGCGGTCGTCTCTCATTAAGCGCTGGGCCACCTGTTCCTTCTGCTGGGCGGTGCCGGGACACTTGAGGGTGCCCAGACCGTCGCCCCAACCAAAGCCAACCAGGGCCATCCGTTGTTCATAAACACCGTTGAGCGCCTGATAAACCGCATTGGCGATGTCCTCGGCCATTGCTGCACCAATCTTCTCGGCGAAGTCTTGGGCCGCTTGATCGACTCGGCCCATCTTGGCTTTAATGCTCTTGACCTGTTTCTTGAGGCCAGCGATATCAAAGTCGAGTTGCTCAAGCTGCTGCTTCAGCGTTGCCAACCGTTGCGGGTCGGTCTCCGTCTGTGCCTCCAGCTTGAACCGCTTTTGGGCTTCTTCCCGTGCCGTGAGTTCGGCTTGGAGGCGCACAAATTCGGCCTCTAGGTCTTCAGCCTTTTGCGGGTCGAAGCTACGGGGCGGTTGGGGTAACTTCCCGATGGCCCACTCACAGAGTTGGTGGGTGGCTGCCCCGGCTGCCAGTTTGTTGTTCCGGCAGGCAATCTGCAGTTCGCCAAAGTCTACCGACTCCTCAATGAGCAAGTGGAGGACATGCGCCCAGAGTGCTTCCGGTTGGATCTGGTCGTAGGCAATGGGTTGGGGCGCTGTATAAAGGCGGTGAAACACCTCTTCAGCGAACAAGTCCCATCCCGGCATAGTTTGTTTGCCAAGATTGATTCTGGTTTGGACATCGTGGAAAGACTTTAGGTAGTCATTCCACGTATCCCGATCCCACTGCGAGACCGTGTAGCAAAGCGTAGTCACCTGGGATGACCAGTTGGAATTGATCTGTTGAATTGCGAAAGTCATGCTTGTTCTCCTAAATAACGGCTTGAGAATTGCGGTCGGTGATCATTTGGCGATGCGTTTCGAGCTGGGTGATCTTCTGATCAATCTGCGTCAGCGCCTGCCTGATTTCGTTGGTCTGCGGCACCTGGGACAGGCCCGCCTTGAGTCCTTGCAAATCGGTCAGGGCGATCGCGACTTGTCCAATCGCGGTGTCGGCATCAAAGTTCCGCATCGCCTCGGTCGCCTTGGCGATGACCGGATCAAGGGCTTGCTTGAACTGTGATTTCCCTTTCGTATTCGAGGGGCGAAGTTTCAGCAAAGGTCTTAGCGTTCTGTCGATCACTGAGATTTGCTTGGTATCGGTCCAGAGCACATGCTTGAGGATGGCGAAGTCTGCCCCGGTTACCTCGCTGTTGCCGTTGAGATAAGCGGCAGCTTGCAGCAAATCGACGCAGTTGCCCCACCGACGATCCGATGCCTGGATATCCTCAGTGGCGAGTTCTTTGCGAAGGCGAGCGATCGCCTCCTGGGACTCAGCCGGAAACTCGATCGTTCTGGCGGCTGCTTGCATCTGCTGAAGTTCAGTGATGCTGAGAACCGTGGTGATAAAGGGACTATCACCCGTTGCCCGCCTGCGGACGAACTCCAGAAAGCTGGCATCTGACTGCATCCAATCCACCTCAAGGCGGAATAGGAAGCGGTCTAGCAGGGGTGCCAGGGCCTCAGTCTGGAGTTGGGAAATACTGTTTGCCGCCCCAAACAGACTGATGAGGGGCATCTCGCACATCTCGCCATCGTTCAAGAACAACCGCTCCTCCATCGCCGTGTATAGGGCATTGAGGATCACGCTGTTGGCCTTGTCGATTTCATCCAGGAAGGCCAAGGGCTTACCCGGCATAAAGTTCTCGAAAGCCCGACACAAGCGGTCATTGGGTAACTCCGATACCTTGATCGGCCCAAAGAGCTGATCCGTGGTGGTGTCCTTACCCAGTTGCACCTGGAAACACCCGCCCGAAATGGCGGAAGCAATGGCGCGAACCAGGCTACTTTTCGCCGCGCCCGGTTTGCCGAAGATGAGGCAGTGCTGCCGGGTTAGCAGTGAAAGCAGGATGATGCGAATCAGGTCGCTCCGCTCTAGGAAAATCTGATTTAACTCCTGCTCCAGCCGCAACAGCTTGTCACGGGGGCCGCAGGGGGTTTTTACTTTAGGCATAATTTTCGCCTGTAGTGGGTCAGACCTACGCGGCGATAGCCAGGGAACTTTTCAGCCTTGATAGGCTTATGACAGCTAACTTCAATATTTGTTCGGCTTGCAAAGGTGAAGAGGTAACTGCTAATGGCAGCAAAGCCTTTAGGCAAATATCTGACGCTGGAGGAGTTTTACACCTGCACGCAGACGTACCGCAAGTATGCTGACCAGATTGATCCGTATCCGAAGAACCGGGAAGAGACGATTCCGGCATTGGAGGCGTTATGTCAGCACATCATCGATCCGGTAATTGATGTGTTTGGTCGGGAGCGTTTTCAGCTCACCTATGGCTTTTGCTCAGCGGATTTGAAACGGTGGCTGGCGAAGAAGGACCCAGTGACGGGGGTGAAGCATGGCCGGGTGAGCCCAAATCTAGATCAGCATATGGCCCATGAGCTGAATCGAAATGGGAAGTACTACTGCTCGCGGTTGGGGGCAGCGTGTGATTTTAGGGTTGTGGATTTGCCGAGTGATGAGCTGGTGGAGTGGATTGTGGCACAGGGATTGCCGTTTGACTCGCTGTATTTTTATGGGGCAGAGCGATCGATCCACATTAGCTATGGGCCACAGCATAAGCGCGATATTTGGACTTTCGCCGTAAGCGGGGTTCCTACAAACAAGGGGACGGAATATTTGTCAAGTAAGGGAAAGTAAATCTTAGTGAAGCCGTGTCTTACTTCAGCATTATTTTTTTACATACGTAGGATGGCTTTCCAGATGGGCAGACTGAATAAGAGAAGTACATATTAAGACTACTCTCTGTCAAAATCCTAGGAGATGGTTTTCATGTCATCATCACCTCGTGCAGCTCAGATTGCCCAGATTATCCAGCAGCGTCAACCTCTTGTACAGCACATAGAGCAAGTCGAATCCAATCTAAAGGCTTTAGCTTCGGCTTTGCAGCAGCTTGATAAACAAAAGAGTCAGCTCTTGCAAAAGGTCAATGATGATAGTGTGGCTCAGAAGTTGGAGGACTTGAATTTCTGGCGACTAATCAGTGACATTAATGCTGAAATTGGTGCGTTGAGCAAACTCAAGATCCGCTTTGGTCGTAAAACACTTAACATTGGCGTAGTTGGTAAAGCAAAACAGGGCAAAAGTCGCTTGTTGCAGAGCATCTCAGGTCTTTCTGCATCTGAAATTCCCGATGGCAGCCATTCACACTGCACGGGGGTGCGAAGTACCGTTTACCACAAGGATATTCCTGAGCCCTATGGTGAAGTCTGGTTTCACACAGAACAGACTCTTTTAGGTGATGTCATTGGAGAATACTATCGCGAACTCGGCTTAGGTCTTATTCCTCCATCTCTGGATGAGTTTGTCAATAATCCCTTGCCACCTTTACCTTCCTTGCCTGACCACAGGCTACCCAAGGCAAAAGCAAAATATAATCATCTTCAAGAGAAATATCACGGAAGTCTTAATAAGTACAGGCATCTCCTGAACCGTTCATCGCCACAGCAAATTCGCAAAGAGGAGATTCGAGAGTATGTCGCACAAGATACCCCTAATGGAGAAAGGGAATTCTTCAACTACTTAGCGGTTCGTGAAGCCTGTATTATGTGTCAATTCCCCAACTCTGATGTTGGAAACATTGCCCTAATCGATATGCCGGGTTTAGGAGATACAGGAGTAGGCGATGAATTACGAATGGTTGAAATATTAGGTAAGGATGTCGATGCCGTTCTATTGATGCGAAAAGGATTACCTCTTGGAGATTTTCTCGGCACCGAGGATTTAGATCTTTATGGATTAGCCAAGTCTGCACTCACAGTCCTACCGATAGAACTCTGGTCATTTATGATTTTCAATCGTACAGAGCAGAGCTCCACAACAAGTGATAATTTACAAGCCTGCACAACTTTAAGTGAAGCCCTGCTTAATAGTGAGATAAAAGTTACCAACAGTTTTATTGTTAATTGTGCTAAGCCAGAAGAAGTTGATCAAAATCTCTTAGAACCGATTTTACAATATTTAGCAAGTAATATTAGCCAACTTGATCAACAATACGCTAGGACTCAGCAAGATCAGCTTAAGCGGTTGCAGAAATCCGTTAGTCTGGAACTCCTAAAAGCCAAAGATATTTTAGGAGTTGAAGGAAAAAACGATAACTCATTTCCTCTATTTCAAAAACTTTTTAATCAACTTTGGCAGGATTTGACGGTTGGGCTGCAAAAATTGCTTTCGGAACTGAGCGGTCAACGCAATATTCAAGATAGTGACTTTAAAGCACAAGTCAAAGCTGCCCTTCAGTCAGCCCAAGAAGATACAGGAATACCTACTTTAGAAGAAATTGAAGTCAAACGACTTGTGGTAGGTGCCTATGGAATTGCCTATGAAATGTTTCTGCATGAGATACGCGCTCATCTTTCTCAACATTTTTTGATATTAGACGATGGGTTGAAGCGATCGCTCGATCAAACCAAAGAAGCAGTAGCTGAGGTTTTAATTGATCAGGGACGTCTGGGTAGTGTGACCGAAGCTAGAGGGGTTGAGTTCTTAAAAGACATGACTCAGCAGATCCCAAGTTCGCTTCAGCAAGTGAAGCTAGGCTTTCAGGTATTGACAGATTTTGAATTGTCATATCGAGGCCTGATCCAACACAGAATTCGTAAGCATCTAGATGGTTTGACACCCGATCTATGTACTTTGAGACTTTCTCAGAGTCCGTCTGATGATCAGATTCTACAAAACTTAAAGACGCTGCATGAAGAAGCTATTTATCATTGCGAAGATGCACTAGAGGAAATATTTTCGGAACCAAGTCAAGCCGCTTACGCAATTGTAGAAGAGTTTATAGATCGGGTTTTGAGAGCAAAAGGTGCTAAAGATGAGTGGCAGATATTAATTGAAGAATTGAGATCTGAAATATGGGCTGAAGAGTTCGAGCAATTAGGCGGTCGCACTCGCATTAGACGTACCTGGCTTAGTGCCGTTGAATCAGCAGAAGTTGCCAATCATTCAATAAAGTTTCAATTTGATGCTTGATTTCATCCAGAATCTGCCCCAGCTAAAATGCATAGGCGATCAAGTTTACACATTAAATATACGCCTTATTTAGGCCATTTGAACGAGTATGTGATCAAGGAGGATACACGATGCAGGAACTTAAAGTTGCAATGCTTGGGCCTACTGGTGTAGGTAAAACTAGCTTGCTTGCGGCCATGTATGATCAATTTTCTTCTAGCATTGGGAAAACAAATTTACAACTCGTCGCTGATGATGAGAGTGAGGGAGATTTACAAGATCGTCTTATTGAGCTAAAAAGTTTGGCCGATGACTTTGAGGCAACAGGAGGGTTAGAGGGAACTAAAGGTGAACCAGCGGATTTAAGGTCTTTCAGGTTCGCTTTAGGACGGAGGGGTAAAAAGCCCTCCTTAGAGCTACAATTCTGGGACTATCCAGGAGGTTTTCACATCGAGCCATCACCTGAAAGGCGACAGTTTATACAAAAGCTACTACACGAGTGTGTTGCGATTATTATTGCAATTGATGCTCCTGCACTAATGGAGAAAAATGGGAAATATCATGAATTAATGAATCGCCCTCAACAAATGACTAACTTATTTCGAAGATTCTACCAAGATCTGGATTCCCCAAGGCTAGTCATTTTTGCCCCAATCCGCTGTGAAAAATATATGCAAAATTCTCGAAAGACAGATGAATTATGCCAGAAGATAAAGGATGGTTATAAAGGCTTGTTTGACTTTTTTAGTGCCGAGGATTTAAGAAATAAAGTGGCTGTAGTCATCACTCCTGTACAGACTATTGGAACTGTTATTTTCTCGACAATCAAAATTGTGGATGGAAACCCTAAATTTCGATTTCATAAAGTATCACATGATGCTTCTTATGAACCAAAGGATAGTGAACAGCCGCTTCGTTTTCTTTTAAGTTTTTTACTGAAAATGCATCTTTCGCACCGGGAAACAGGGATTTTCGGTTTTTTACGTCAAGTATTTGGTGGTGATAAACATTTAGAGGATGCCATCTTAGATCTCTCAAAAGGATGTAAATCTTCTAACGGCTTTGCAGTGGTTCAGGGTAATGGATTGCTCAAATAATTCTTGTTGTGGAAGAATACTATGAAAGTCTATGTGCAGAGTCGTGGTGAGCTCCAAGATTTTGACTATACGTGGAAAGATGAAGTTCCTGATATAGAAGGGTTTCGTGATCTCAAAAATTTACTTCGAACTTCCCTATTTTCTCTCGCATTAGGGCGTTACAAAAGTAAATTGCTGCTATTAGTCGAAGGGATAAAATCAGACAGAAAAGATTTTCGTCAAAGAGTCATTAATAACAGTATTTTTCTGGTTGGTGAAAGCAATGATACTGAGGATGAAAAGAAAATAAGGCTGATTGCTATAGCAGCTCTAAGAGATGAACTTGAGGAGAAGCTTAATCAAGCAATATACTCAGATCGAGAATTCGGATTTAAATATGATGAAAGCAAGATCGTCGAATTAAGTATTGGTGGCAATGTAAAAAACGGCTCAGCCGAACAAGATTGTAAATTGGCTAGATACTCAGATGAGATGAGGAGGAAACTGGCATCAGAGCTAGAGCAAAGTACGCTTCCTCTAGGGGAAGGACCGTTGGTGATAGTTACGGGCAATCGAAGTGAGAAGGCCTTGAAAGAGGCTCGTGTTTGGCGAGGCTTATCGAAACTTGTTGAATATGATCATTGGGAGCCCATAACTGATGGGAGTACTGGAAGACCTGTTTTTTTTATGATCGCGATCGTGCTGACAGTGGTGGCGATCGCAGTTATCATTCTGCTCATGCTCAACATCCCCGAAGACACAACGCAGCCCTCAGAGCCGATAGAAAACCAGTCGGAAACAATCTTGGAAAACAACAATTTGCAAGAGAACGACCAAGAGCAGACCTCCTACAGCAAGCTCAACTCTTGAAGTCCTTGCTTGAAAAGCTGAACACAGTTGAAGTTGATCTCGATGGGCTACTAAGGCATTTGTTAGACTCTTTAAATTCATCTTCTAAAAAGGTGGAATTACTAGCTCTATTTTTCCAGGTTTTACAAGAAGACCTAGAATCTGAGAGTCTTAATGACCTTAGAGAGACTTTGGAAGGCTATCTAAAATAGTTTGTAAGTGCTTTGAAATATTATTTTCGATACTTATTCAATGCGTCCCAGCTCAGACTTGGAGTCCGCCTTAAAGTTTTTCTTGGGTGAAGGCGAGTTTACTAACTGCTTCTGATAATCGGTGGCATCCTTGCGCCAGATGACTCGATGCCCCCTGAGTTCCGCACCATGCTCAGCCAAACACCGCTCCCAACCGCGACGGTCAAAGATGGCTTTTGGGTCTTCCAGCAAACCCCACTTGCGCTCTTGCTGACTGAGCTTGGCGAACTTGCTGTAACCCGGATAGTCCCCGGTGATGAGCTGGTCTTTTTGGTGCAGCAGGGGCGGGTTGTCCAGGTCGTAGTCGCGGTAGCGGACGTGCAGATCACGGAGACCGATCGCCATGCTGGTATGCAGTGCCGGGTGGGGCTCCTGGTCAAAGCCGGGATAGAACAGATAGGTGATCTGGGGCTTTTGGACGTGGAACTTCACCGCCGTCGCTGTCTCGGGGCGGCCAATGGTGCGGGAGGCGCAGCCTTCGTAGAGGCGCAGCAGGGGGTCGAGTTGATCGATCGCGGAGACATGCACCCAGAGGGAATTAGGACGCTGCTGCCCGATCGCACTCTGACGGCACCGTTCTGCCATCAGCTCTGTGTGGCCCAGGCTCATCAGCATCAGGTCAGCGGCGGTGCAGGCTTGCTGATAGCTGCCAAAGAGGGCTTTGATATCGGTGCGAATGGTGGGGGAGAGGTCTTTGAACTTGGGGCGTTTGCCAAAGTGGCTGAGGGCGAGGTATACCAGCAGGTCATTGCGGCGTTTGTCGGCGATGGCATCCCACTCTCCAACATCGGTAGCTTGCAGGATGACCTTGAACGCTCGCTTGATGCTGCCAAATGTGTTTTGTAGAGACGCGAAATTTCGCGTCTCTACATGGGTGGTGATTTCTTCGGGGGTGGGGAGGCGACCGCGATCGGTGTAGAAATCCATCAGCGGTTGCAGCAGTTCGCGGTATTCCTCGAACTTGCTGACCTTGAGGCGAATGCGGGGCGCGGTGGCGCGGGAGCGGAATCGAGAGGCGCGGAAGACTTCAGCCTGGGCTTCGTCACGGAAAACGAAGTAGATGCCGAGGGCAACCGGAATGGCATCAACGCCTAAAACCTGGTCGATGTAGGACTTCAGCTCTTCCTGCTCGTAATATTTCTGGAAGGTGTTGCGGCTGGTGATGATGCCGTCGCCGTAGACAATAACGCCACGGGTACGGTCATCAATTAGTACCTGGGCAGCGACAATTAACACTTTCTGAGCCAAGCCCCAGGCACTGATCAGGGCTTCCCGGCGCTCGGCGGTATCTTCGATAACGTTGATGACATAGCCGAGGTTCACCACATCGGCAGAAACATGGGCTTCATCGGGGCGATAGTAGGGATCCCAGCCAGCACTGGTGAGGCCCAGGTGCATGATGTACTCAATATCGGCACCGTGACCACAGCCGTAGTCAAAGTAGGTGGTGTCGGGCGGGAAGAGTCCCGCTTCAACGGCAAGGCGAACGGGTTTGGAGGCCGTGACGCGGGCGATCGCGGCTTTATGTCGCTGAATCTTGGGTTTTGCTTGAGTGGGTTTTGCGCCGGTTTGGATGGGACAAGCGAGGGAGTGATCGTGGATGACGAGGGTGCGATCGCGCAGCCGTTGTTCCCAAGCATTTCGGAAGCCGATTCCCCGCGAGTTTTCCAGCAGCCCCAGGACTTCTTCCTGTTTTGTGAGCCAAGCGAAAGTATCGTAGTGAGGATAGTCAGGGGTGACAAACGTTTCTTTGCGATGCAGCACCGGAGGATTATCCGTCGTGCTGTAGTCTCTTTCTCCAGCCCTTAACGTTTTGAGATTGACTTGAATACTGCTTTGCAGGGCAGGATGTGCGTCGGCATCAAAATCTGGGTAAAACAGATAGACGATTTGAGGCTTGTTGAAACTGAACTTAACCAGGGTGGCATTTTGGGCTTGAGGCGTTGCCGTTCTGGCTTGTTGTTCTAAACTTTGTAATTCCGGATGTAAGGCACTGAGGGCAGAGACATGAACGTATAAGGCATCTGGCAGTAGCTTACCGACTGAACTGCATTGGCACAGCTCAGTATAAGACTGTGATCGTGTGGATACCTTGGCCATGAATCTTAAGTCGCTAAGGTCGTACCGGTTAGGCTAATGTCCCTCATGCTATCGAACCCTGAAATTTTCAAAGCGTAATCTTGTACAACAGTGACGAGCAATCAGGATTTAGCGTACCTGTACAGACATGAACGCTACCGGTAGAGTGAGTAAGTGTTTGTTACACAAACTGCTCTCAGATAGAGGATCTGCGCTGAAATGTTTTTGTCTTGCGGCCTGGAGATTTCGACGGGGCATCGCCATAATTGGTAATACTTTTGAACTGTTTTTAAGATGGCGCAATCATCGACCAAAGCACCTCCCAAGCCCACTGCTGTCTTTGCTCGTCATGAAACCTTCCATCCCCGGTTTGGCTGGCTGAAGAAGGGCTATGACCTGGCGGTGAGCGATCCGGGTATTTTCTTGCGGGAGGATGCGCCCGTGCTGCTCGGGGTAGGAAAGAATATGGTGCGCTCCATTCGCTATTGGTGTGGAGCCTTCAAGGTGCTGGAAGAGATTGATCGCCAAAGCTTCCCCACAAATTTCGGTCAACAATTGCTCGATGACGAGGGTTGGGATCCCTTTCTGGAAAATCCTGCCAGTCTGTGGCTATTGCACTGGCACCTGTTGAAGGAACCCTGCACCGCCACTGCCTGGGCCTTTGCCTTTAATCAATTTTCGGCAACGGAATTCACTGCCGAAAACTTGCTAGAGGATCTGCGGGAACACGCCGAAGGGTTCAGCGGCAAGACGGCGGACTCGTCCTTGAAGAAGGATGTGAGCTGCATTTTGCGCATGTATGCGGAGCAAGAGAGCAAAAAAGGGCCAACGGAAGATTCCATCGACTGTCCGTTTACCGAGCTGCGGTTGCTCTACAGCGTGGGGGATGGGCGGCGCTATGAGTTTCAAGTGGGTACTAAGGAAACGCTCCCTGCTGAGATTGTGGTGGCGGCCTGTCTGGAGTTTGCTCACGCTTCTGAGAATGAAAGTTCAGCGATGGGGATTTCGCGCTTGGCACACCTGCCGGGCAGCCCCGGACGGGTGTTTAAGTTGTCGGAGGCGGCGATCGCCGAAGCGATCGAACAGGTCGCTCGCCAGCGGGAAGAAATCTACATTTCAGACAGCGCTGGATTGCAACAGTTGCAATACGATGGCACGCCAGATGCCATGGCTGAAGCCATTTTGGATGACTATTTTGCTGCTCAGAGGGTTGCGGTGTAGTGACGACTCAATCTTTAGCTGAACTCCTGTCAGTCAATCGTCGGTATGCTCGCTCCGTCAATATAGAGCGAGATTTTGACGTGCCGGATGCGGTGGAGGGGTATATCCTCACGGAGCGTGCGGTGGATGCCCTGCGGCGGATTGTGGCATCCATGTTTGGCCGTAAGCGCACGACCGCTTGGACGCTGACTGGAGTCTATGGTACAGGGAAGTCGGCGTTTGCTCATTTCTTGACCAGTTTGCTGGGTCCTGCCCATAGCCCGGCGCGACAAATTGCTTTAGAGATTGCGCGACAGAGCCTACACCCGGAGAGCCCTGAATTTGAGGCATTGCAAAAGCAACTGCCCGAGCAGGGGTTATTTCGAGCGGTGGCAACCGCCCAACGAGAACCGTTGAGAGCCACTCTGGTGCGGGCCTTGAACAATGCTTCGGATCAGTATTGGAAGCGGGGACGAGAGCCAGAGGTTTCTAAGAAGCTGACGGATTGGGCAACAGAAATTGAGTTTGGCCCACCGCAGTTTAGCGATCGCGATGTGCTCCAGACGATTCAGCAGTTGGCTGAGGCAGTCGATACCGACATCGTGTTGATTGTGGATGAGCTGGGCAAATCGCTAGAATACGCCACCCAGAACCAGGCCACCGCTGACCTCTATCTGCTCCAGCAGTTAGCGGAACTCTCGCGGAAAAAGGGCACCCGCTTCTATATTTTCGGACTGTTGCATCAAGCGTTTGAAGATTACGGGCAACGATTAGCCTCCCTGGAAAAGAACGAATGGGCCAAGATTCAGGGGCGGTTTGAGGATATTCCCTTTACGGAATCCTCTCAGCAAATGCTGCGACTGATGGGGCAAGCCATTAACCGCACCCAAGCCGAGACGCTGACTTTTCCAGTCCACCAGCGGACTGAGCAGTGGTGCGAGACCTTGGGAGCGTCAGGAGATCTAGCCGATTTGTCGCCCAAGCTTCTAGAAGCGACGTATCCTTTACATCCGATCGCTTCCCTCGTCCTCCCAGAACTCTGCATCCGCTACGCCCAGAACGATCGCTCCTTATTCACGTTCCTCACCAGTGCAGAACCCCACGCTTTTCAGCAGTTTCTAGAAACCGCAGAGCTACGGGACGACTCGCTGCCGACGCTGAAACTACACCACCTCTATGACTACTTTGTGGAGTCTTTGGGCGCTGGGATGGGATCACGTCCGGGCTTGCAGCGGTGGCTGGAGATTCAAACCCTGGTGGCGGATGCCAAGCATCGGGGCGAAGAAACCGTGGCGCTGCTGAAAACCATCGGGTTACTGAACTTGCTGACCAGTACCGGGTTGCTGCGAGCGACGCGATCGCTGGTCAAACTCGCGCTGGTGGATCGTCCCGATGATGAGGCCGCACTAACGGCTTGGGAGCAGCAGATTAACGTGGTGTGCCACCAGCAGGGCATCGTCACCTATCGCCAGTCATTGGACGAATTGCGGCTCTGGGAAGGCTCAGACTTTGATGTGGAGGGCACCATCCGCGCCTACATCGACAAAGCCACCCTGCCCCTGGCGGATTTACTCAGGGAAACGTATCCCCTCAAGCCGCTGGTGGCACAGCGGCACAGCTATCGCACCGGCACGCTGCGCTATTTTGAGCGGCATTACCTGGATACGATGGCGGATCTGGAAAAGCTCGCCTGCACCCAGTCGGACTGTGATGGGGCGATCGCCTACTGGCTGCATGAGCAGCCGCCCGTCACGGTTCCCACCCAAACCACGGATGGCAAGCCGTTCGTCGTGATTGCCGCCGCCAACCTATCGTTGTTGCGGGTGAGATCGCAGGAATATCGCGCCCTCTGCCAGATTCAGCAGCAGGAAAGTGCCTTGCAAACGGATAAGGTAGCCGCGCGGGAAGTGCGGCATCGGCGGGTGCAGCTCAAGCAGCTCTTGGATGAAACGCTGGTGCAGGCATTCAACTTTGGCACTCACCACAATGCCTGCTGGGTTGAGGGCAAATCGACGGCGATCAGCAGCCTGACCAGCTTCAACGCGCTGCTGTCAACGGTGTGCGATCGCACCTATCCCCAAACGCCCATCCTCTGGAATGAGCTGATCAATCGCCGCAATCTTACCTCCCAAGGGGCCAAAGCGCGACGAGTGTTGATTGAGGCCATGCTGGAGCAAGCCGACCAGGAACGGTTGGGTTTGCAGGGCTATGGGCCAGAGGTGGCGATGTACTATTCCCTACTGGAGCAAACGGGAATCCATCGTCAGGAACAAGGGGAATGGGGCTTTTATCCGCCTCAGGGCAAGCAGCGCCAGGGGACAGGAAGGCAACAGCCCAAAGGGGGAACCGATCTCTCCTCGGTTTGGGAGGCGATCGCTCAATTCTGTCTGCAAGCTAACGGCAAGCCCCAGTCTTTGGATGGGCTTTACCAACAACTGGATGCACCACCCTACGGCATGAAGCAGGGCGCGATTCCGGTGATGCTCGCGGCGGTTTTGCTGGTTTATGCCGACGAGGTCAGCGTGTACAAGGACGGCACTTTTGTTCCGGTCTTGGGACCGGAGCATTTTGAACTGTTGGTGAAAGATCCCTCCCGCTTCTCGGTGAAACACATTGATGTCACGGGGGTTCGGGGACAGGTCTTCCGAGAATTGGAAGCCATTTTGCGCGGCGGGGTGACGAAGCCCAGAGGTCGGGCAGGAGCCCGTAATCTGACAGTCTTATCGGTGGTGAAGCCGCTCATTCAGTTTGTGCGCAAGCTGCCGAACTACACCCTCAAGACGCGCCGGATGAGCGATCGCGCCCGCTCCGTTCTGCAAACTTTGCTTTACACCCAGGAGCCGGACGATCTGCTGTTCAAGGCTCTACCAGAAGCCTGCGGACTGGCACCCATTGTGATTTCAGAGGCCGATGACGGCAGCACGGCCCGCATCTTCCGCGAACAGCTAGTCGAAGCCCTGCGGGAAATCAACGCTGCCTATGACACCCTACTCAATGAGTGTCAGGAGCTGCTCTACAGCGCCTTTGGGGTGCATAGCGATCGCACGAAGCTCCGCTCTGACCTCCAGTTTCGCGCTAGTCGCCTGTTGGGCAACTGTGTGGAGGCGAGTCTAAATCGCTTTGCTAGAGCCGCAGCGGATGAAGGGAAAAGCGATCGCCCCTGGCTTGAAGCGGTCGTGATGGTCATCGCAGATAAGCCTGCCGAATCTTGGACGGATGAAGATGTGACCCGCTTTGAGCTTAGTCTGAGTGATCTGTCGCGACGGTTTAAGAATTTAGAAGCGTTACAGGCTTCGGTAAAAGCGACTAGCAAAGGCGGTTTTGAAGCGCGACGAGTTACAGTAACTCGCCCGGATGGGACGGAAATCAACAAAATGGTCTGGGCGGATCATGAACACCAAGCCAAGGTCGATCCCCTTATTGAGCAGCTCTTGCAGCAGTGCCCTGACCCGCAGTTACAGCAAGCCTTATTGACCCGTCTGACCGAACGGCTATTTGATGAGGCAGAATCAAAGCAGGGACAAATCTTGGATGAGACCATCGGCGAGCATAGCAAAATTCAGTGAGGCCCTCAGCACAGTGATTGCTAGATTTGGGCACTAACCCCCGATCAGGATGGAGGTAGCACAACATGGTTCTTTCAGTGAGCCGAGAACACATTCAGCTTCCCCCTGGAAGTGAAGTGACCCTTACATATCAAACCTGGGATGACTATGAAGAGTTACTTGAAAGTCGGCGGGATGCTGCGGCTGTCAGAATTCGCTATAACGCCCACACTCAAAAGATTTTTCTCATGGCTCCGTTAGCTGGTCACGGTAACCGCGTTGATACCTTAGTTGATCTCGTCAAGACCTTATTGCGGCATCAACAGCGTGATTGGCATAGCTTTGACCCTGTTACCCTGAAACGGCTGCGTGAAGCGGGTTTAGAACCTGATGCCTGTTTCTACATCGAAAATTGGCAGGCAGCTTTAGGTAAAGATCGCATTGACCTCTCGATTGATCCACCGCCTGATTTGGCAATCGAAGTCGATATCACGTCATTAACCGACTTGGAGATTTACCAGATCCTAAGAATTCCAGAAGTGTGGATTTATCGTCAGGGACAGCTCAGCGTTTATGTCCTGACGGCTGAGGGCTATGAAGACAGTGCTCAGAGTCCGACGTTTCCGACTGTAGATGTGAAAGCCGTGTTGCCGGAGTATGTGGAACGGGCTTGGTCAGCAGGATCAAGTGTGGCCCTGCGTGAGTTTGAGGCATTCATCAGCTAGCTCTAACCGCTATCGACACCGAAAATTACTTATCCGAAGGCATTTACAATCAAAGGCAATCGCGCTGAGGAAAAGGTCATGTCCATGACTGCTCAACAACTGGCGGATTTAATGCCAGACGCTACCCAACTAGAGAGTAATGAGCCCGAGATGGAAAGTTCGCTACATTATGCTCAGCTGGCCCTATTGGTAGCTTGCTTGGAGTGGTTGTGGCAGGGACGTGAGGACTTCTTTATTGGTGCGAATCTTACTATATACTTCAGCCGCGAACAGCTCAAGAATCGGGATTTTCGAGGTCCAGACTTTTTCCTCGTGAAACACACAGAAAAGCGACCCCGCAAGTCTTGGGTGGTTTGGGAAGAGGGCGGACAATATCCTGATCTCATTATTGAATTACTCTCGCCTGCGACGGCTCAGGTTGATCGTACGCTCAAAAAGACGCTGTATCAAGACCGTTTCCGCACCCCAGAATATTTCTGGTTTTCACCAGACACCTTGGAATTAGCAGGCTATCGGCTGATGGGGCAACAGTATGTCGAGATTACGCCCAACGAAGCTGGCTGGCTTTGGAGCGAGGTGCTGGACTTGTTTGTAGGCGTGCAGGATGGTGTACTTCGCTATTTCCAAGCTTCGGGGAAGATGGTTGCCACACCAGAAGAAGCAGCATCCCAGGCAGAAGCGAAGGCGGTTCGCCTTGCTGAACAGTTGAGGGCACTAGGCATCGAACCTGAAGTTTAAACCGTGTAGCTTTCCCATACTGCGAACTCAATATTACGAAGCGTAACACTCCGTGTTTTTGCTGAGTGTCTACCGTTGTCTTAGGGCATGTTGACTAGGACGGTGCAGAAACCATCACGAACTGTATCAATAGCCGGATAGGTTGAAATGGGGTCGAAGTTTGCTTTTGAGTGTCCCGACTGTGGCTATTCGGCTATGGTCTCTGGTAGGCGTGACTGTGGCATGGTGGCAGTCGTTCAAACGATGGTTTGCCAAGATTGTGAACAATTAGTCGATGTCCTGATTGGGCGCTGTGGTCAAGATGGCCCGACGGGTGATCCTGATTACGATGTGCGACTTGGTCGGTGTCCTGATTGTGGGGGGCACGATGTTCGTCCTTGGGACAATGAACATCTATGTCCTCGGTGTAATCGTGCAACGATGCAACAGGAAGGCTTCCAGATGCTTTGGGATTAAGGTTGACAAGCAGAGCTTTTGCCATGCGCCCCCTCTCTGAACTGCTGGACTTTTTGGAAAACCAGATGTCAATGCAGGCGGTGTATCAGCCCGTGGTGATTTTGCACTTGCTAACGCATGGCGGCTTTGCGCCCCGTGCTGACCTGGCTCGTACGCTGGGGGGCTATGACGAAGTGGGGCTAGAGCATTGGGATCGGATTTTGATGGACAATCCCAATCGCTGGCTGGTTCGTAAACACAAAATTCTGGATTACGACAAAGCGCGCCAAGCGTTTACGCTGCCGTTTGATTTGTCAGATGCTCAAACCGTGAACAAAGCTCAGGCTATCTGTGAAGAGTCGATTTTGAGCTGGATTCAACGACGGCTTGCAGCCGGATCGCTGGATGAGCCGGAAGCCCTGCGCCACTATCGGATTCTGGAGTTAGCCAAAAGAGGGGAGCAGTATCAGCAGCCCCAGAGCCAAGCAGAAGCCGATGACATCGCGGTGGAAGAATTTGCCATGCGGGTGGCGGTGACGCATCTACAACAGCAATACCCGGAGGCCAAAATCACCCAGCAGCCCTACAATACGCCTGGGTTTGATGTGCTGGTCGGCACTGCAACCGAACCGATCGCCTTTGTAAAGGTGCAAGGCACTCAAAAATTAATGCCGTCATTCACCTTGTCAGAAGGCGATCGCCAGTTTTCCATCGATAAAGATGAACAGTATTTATTGGCCTTAGCCTATGAAACCAATCTTCACCAAGAGACATATCACCCTAAAGTTCTAATAGACTGATGCCAGAAATGGTGAACCCCTGACTAGTTTCAGTTGGGAACAAAATCGCCATTTTTTGCCAAGCTTCTTCCTCGGTATTGGCTTCCAGAATTAGCGGTTGACTTTCGGCAGTCACCTGACCAAGTGCATTGCGGGTGCAACGATACAATCCCTTTAGCAGGTTAGCTCTATCTAGAACTTCCGCCAGCGTTGCTGGTGCTTGCCTCACCTCAGGGATTTCTGCTTCGTAAAGTCGCTCGATCGCTTCTTCGATAATGGCTGAGTCGTCTGCTTGCAAAGCAGATTTGAGGCGCTCTAGTCGCCTTAAGGCAGATGAACTCAAATGTATTTCCATGACGCAACGACAATCAGGGGAGTTGCTTTACAGCCGCTCCCCATTAATACAACGATTGCGTCACGTTCGCTAGAAGGCTATAAATTCCAGTAGTCTCTCGATAAAGTTTGCGTTGAAGGCAACTCATGTACCTGACAGGCCCAAGCCGTGAGCTGTGCTGAAATCGCATCCCTTACAGCGGTGTCGTACACCTCTGGATGGGTTACGGCAACTTCCTGCAACTTCTGTTTCAGCAGCGATCGCACTGCTGGCAGGGGTTGCTTACTTAAGGCTCGATAGATTTCCTGCATCGCTCTAGAAACGGCGGCGTTGCCTTCTTCCTCATACATTGACCAATTATTTGAAATGACAGTCATTAATGTGTCCAAATCCTTATCTGGCGGAGCATACAGAACTTCATAGCGGTTATTGGGATTTGAACGACGCAGCAAGTGCAAGCACTCTTCTGCCTCTGATCGCCGCCGGAAGCGGTTGACGACAGCATTTTGCAGTTTGGACGACAGGTGAACAATCGCCCAAACATATAACGTGTTGGTGCTCATGATGGAATAATTTGAATCAGGTCAAATTCGGACTGACGCGCTTATGTCGCGCCTTCCCGGTTTTTCCAGCCTGTTCTAGAAGCAAACTAGAAATCAGTTTCTAGAAAAGAAGCCATTTTGTCAACCCCGTTTCTAGAAATCAATTTCTAAATGTCCCCGAGCCAGCCCAGCACCTCTGAATATCCAACGCTAAAGCAACTAAGAGAACGAGCTGGACTCTCTCAAGAAGCTCTGGCTCGGATTGTTGGGGTCAGCAGTAAGACGGTAAGCAACTGGGAACGGGGCATGAGTATCGCCAGTCTGACCGTCCCGCAGATGAAGGCTCTATGTGATGCCTTGGGTGTAACGCTGAGTGAACTTCCCGATGACTTTAGTTCTGAAAGGGAATAGTGATCTGAGGGTCATAGCATCCACAGCACATTATGACAGATTACTCTCAATCCAATTTTTTCGGACAGTTTGACGAAAGTCTGCCAAGCTCTGACAATCTCAATGTTTCAGGACTGTCGCGTCTTTTTGAGGACACGACTAATTCGTACAAATTTTTGTTTTTCCTATCTTTATTAGATATTCTACGGAGGCGCTATTTTGATGTTTCAGATTCGATCAGCTTTGAGGATCTGATTATTGAAATGCTAGCGAATGCCTGGTATCCTCACACATTCTTTAAGCTGTCATTTGGAAGGCAAGATAAGGTCGCCCAGAAATTAGATTCCTTAGATTTAGTAATTGAAGAACCGATACTTCAATTCACGGATACCGACAAAACACTGCTAAGGCAGGCGATTTCTTCTCAAGATCTCTACGATGTTGTTTCGCACTTAAGGCGATATGTTCCTTTTCGCTTAATTGTTCCATTTGTAGAAATGGATTTAGGTAATGTAAGTCGAGGTAAAGGGAATCAGCTTGATGCAGCGATGCCAGGAATTGTGGAGCGATGCTTTGAAAGTCGAAAGCCTCTGTATCGATTCAATTCAACAAGATATCGAGATTGTTATGAAATCATCGTTCATCCAGATTGGGCTAGTTATCTAGAGAAACACTATTCGATAGTTCGGGGCTGGGTTGCCTGGGAATGGCTGAGGTACATGCAAAAGCGTAATCCCAGCACTCCTGCAATTTCAAGCAAGCTATTCATGCCAAAAAAGCGTGAATCATTGAAGAAGCAAACAGACTACTGGAAGCTGGTCTTAAGATATACAGATATTCGATGTATCTACTCTGGAGAGCTAATTGATTCAAAACGCTTTTCATTAGATCACTATATTCCCTGGTCTTTCGTAGCTCATGACCAGCTTTGGAACCTCATTCCAACTCTTCCAGAGATCAATTCATCTAAGTCGAACAATATTCCTTCTCGAAGGCATTTTGATGATTTTGTAAAGCTACAGCATTTAGGACTAAAAGTTACTCATAAGAGCCATCAAGAAGCTGGCAAGAACTGGAAAACCTTAGTGGAACCTTTCTCTCTAGATTTGGCCTTATCTAGCAATTCTCAGTTATTGGACTTCCACACACTTAAGAAAGCCTACGAAAGAACATTGCAGCCATTAGAAAACCTTGCCCTAACACAGGGTTTTTCTGGGAATTGGTCGTACATCAGAGCATAAGTAAGTTTCATCTTCAACGACGACCCGAAAAAGCCGGAGTTATCCACCGTCGGCATTCTCGATCGCCTCAAAGAGAGCTACCACAGCCGCAACGAGCCGAACGTCCACATGATGATTCAGCAGTACGGCAAGGGCAAGTCTCATTTTGCCGTCGTACTCGCCAACTTCTTTGGCCAACCTGCCGATAGCCCAGAAGTTCACGGCATTGTCGATCAGGTCGATAAAGCGACTTCCGGTTCTGCCAAAGTCATCGCCGAAAAAATCAAGAGCTACAAACAACGCCAGGAAAAACCTCACCTGGTGCTGTGTCTCAGCGGTGACAAAGGTGGCGATATCCGTAAACAATTCTTGCAAGTGGTGATCGATGAGTTAGAGGTGGCTGGGGTCGATAACGCGATCGCTACCCACATGTGCCGCGAGCCGTTGAACTATCTGGAAGGACTCAGCCCAGAAAATAAGGCGAAGGCCGATGCCTATCTGGAAAGGCTTGGCAATCCCGATGGTGATATCAATGGCCTGATTAAGCAGCTTCAGAAAAATAATCCTGGAGTGATTCGCGCCGTCAAAGATGTCTGTCGTCACGTTTCCAATGTTACCCCCGACTTTCAGGACGACATCAACGTCGAAGCTATCCTCCGCGACCTGCTAGACAACCTCTGCTCCGGCGAGAGTGCCCAATTCAACGGCATCCTCATCCTATTTGATGAGATGAACTACTATCTGCAATCTTGGGCGGCTGACCAGATTGGCGCAGGCGGCACTGCCCTGCAAAACATTACCAATATCTGCGAACTCTACAAGGGCAAAATCGCTCTGCTCAGCTTCACGCAGATTCACCCTTCCGCCGCTGCCGGAATTTCCCCCAACGTCAAGGAGAGCTATCTCAAGATTTCCTCTCGCCTTGCACCAGCCCAGAGCACTTACGATGGCCCAGCCTCCAGCCTAGAGCTGGTCATCGACAACATGCTGACCCAAAAAGAAGACACTCCTCAGTGGCAAGACTTTCTGCACCGTTGGGACGATACACTGCTGGAAACTGCACGGGATACCTTTGAGAAACGCATCAAAACCTATCAACAGCGGGGGTGGAACCTAGAGTATTTTTACAATCACCTTTCTAAAGGGTGCTTCCCGCTGCATCCCATTACTGCATACTTACTCTGTAACCTCGCTTTCACCCAAGACCGCACCGCAATTCAATTCATCAAGGGGTATGTTAACCAGTTCATTGCAGACAAGCCAGTCGAAGAAAATGAATTCCTGAGCTACATCTACCCCATCGACCTGGTCGATACCTTTGCCGAAAACTTCTCCAACGAGAGTGCCTACAAGCGCTATCAAGAGGCTTGCCAGGTCGTTCTCGGTTCTGACAATCCCGACGAACTGAAAGCCCTCAAAGCACTCTTCCTCTACTTTGCCAGTGGCGAAAAGCTTTCCAAAAATAACGATCGCGAAGACCACGAAGCCATCTTGGGAGCCTTAGCAGGGCTATCGGAAAGCCGCGTGAAAGCGGCCTTACATAGCTTGATGAATACCCGCGACCTTATCTCCTACAAACCGGAAATCAAGCTATATCGCTTCTGGGAAGGCATCTCGCCGAGGGGCATCGAAGATGAAATCGAAGATTTGGTTCGCGACAAAGTTACCTCAGTGCAGAGTGTCGTTGGTATCTGTCAAGGCAGTCGCAAAGCTTTACTGGGAGATACCGTCTGTGTTGCCAACCAATTTGTACGCGATCGGAAACTAGTGGCCGATGACTGGCGATATGAGATCAAATTTTATACACCGGATGCCTTGATTCGTGACTTGAGCAGCGATCGCACCATGCGAGGCACTGAAGAACGGGGCATTCTGGCCTACGTTCTAGCCGAAACTCAAGAAGAACTGCAAGATCTGCGCCTCACTATTAACGACCATCTAGCGAAATCTCCAAATAAGGATTCGATGGCGGTAGCGATTCCCTCGGAAGCAACGGGAGATCTTGCTCGGGTGCTGCTCAAGCAGAGAACGCTTGCCGATGTGGACTCCCAGAAAAAGAGAATGTGGGGCATGGCGGCTTGCGACCAGTTAGAGCAACGCTGGAATGAGCAGTTAATCACGCGATTACGACAGATTTTGAGCTCGTGTTTTTACCACAGCAGCCAGCTCAACAAAGTTCCGATTGACAAGCAAAACCAACCTACATGGGTAGTCAGTGCGTTACTCCAAGAGCTCTATCCCTTTGTCCCCTCGGTCGAAGGCATCGATAAATTACGGTCTAATCACGCGACTGGGAAAAAAATTATTGGCTTGGTCGCAAGCCAGCTCATCTCTGATACGTTGTCGCCTCACACTCTGCCCAGAGAAGCCTCCTATAAAACCGTGCTTGACTCTGTCTTTGTCAGTTCTTGGGGGCTGTTAAGGAAAACTGCTAAGCGATATATACCTCAAGAACCCAGGGATCAGAACGTGAAAGCGGCGTGGAGCCAAATCGAGCAGCTTACTAACTTACAAGGAAAAAACGAGAAAACCGTCAGTTTAAACGACATCTGGAAAGTGCTTTCAGAGCCTCCCTACGGCTACAGCGAGTACACTTTCACCGTTCTGTTTGCCACTTGGCTGGCTTCCCACCGCAAGGAAGTTTCTCTCAATGGTCCTGAAGCCGTTAGCCGAAAGAAAGGGCAAGTTTCTCGAAAACAGTATCCGCTTAAGGAATGGGCCAATACTGATGTTTTCCAAGACCCTAAAGCCTTCGTCACGAACTGGATCACTAGAGACAAAGCCAGGCTCATTCGTAAGGAAGGTTTGACCCTTCCCGAACTGCCGAACTCCCCAATGGACCTGAACCAAGCCCAGGACTATCTTGAGAAAGTCGATCAGTTCCTCGAATCAGCGGAGGCAGAGCCCGACGAGTTAGCCAGTGTCCAACGCACTAAGGCCGGAGTTGAAGCAGCGCTAGAACCTGTCGTGGCTTGGTTCCAGCCTGTTGAAGCAACAGAGGCATTAACGGATAATGCTGAAATTGAAACGCTGCTGGAGTTGTACCAGCAATTTCAACAACCGCCACCGAGCTATGCCATCGGCTCTGACGTCATCTCGGTGCGGCCAACTGCTGAACAAAGAGAAAAATATGGCGAGGCTAGTCAGGCGATCGCCACTCGCATCGAGCAATTTACCGAACAGGTGAGCTTGCGATCAGAAAAACTAGAAACCATTGAGGCTTGCGATGCCTACAAGATAGAGGTCCAAAGCTTGATTGACACCTTCCAGCACACACGTGGGCTACCCGAACATTTGCAAGGGATTCTACAAAATGCGTTCAAAGTCTCAGAAAGGGTGCGTTGCTCTCTCGAAGAAAACGCCCGCATAAAGCAAATGCTGGAGACGGCCCAGGCAACAGCTCATGCACTAAACGACTACTCTAGTCAAGCTGATTTTACTCGGGTAGTCGGAGAAATTGAGGTCGTTGTGCACCAAATTCCTGCTGAGAGAGCTGAAGCTGCCGAGGTTCAGCGGTTGCTTCAAGATATTGAGCGGCAATACCAAGAGCTGAATCAGAAACTAGACGCCTGGGAAGAGCGACTCACCAGCGCCACAACCAAAAACCAAATCTTTGCTCTGCTAGAGGAGACTGCTAAAGATCAAGATCGCTTTACGAATCCCGACAGTCAGGGACGTATCAGGCAGTTACGCGGAAGACTCAAGCGCGAACTTGAAGATGTTGAAACCAAAGACAAAACGGAAACCCTATTGAAAGCAGAGCTGGACAATGCTCGCCAGCATCTCCAGCGTCTACGAGATTTGCCCGACACCAGAATTGGTGAAATCTTTCAGGCTTATCAAGAGTTGAAGGGGTTTCGATTTACCCCGGTTGAAGATGCAGAACTCTTACGCCAATATCAAGAGCGTTTAGAGGGATTCAAGACCCAAGGCTACGAGCAAGTGACCAAGCGGTTCCAGCAAATCTGCGATCGTAAGCTCTCACGGCTGGAACTTTATGAGAATAGAAAGGAATCACTTCAGAGAGCAATTTCAGCTCTAGAAGAAACTGATGAATTTGAGGCGACTAAAACCAGTCTGACTCAAAGCCTAACCGAGTTAGAAGCTCAGGCAGAGACTCTGAGACTGCAGGCAGAAACTCAAAGGAAACAGGCTGAAGACAAACAAACTATTAAGGAGATTCAGCAGTTAAGGCCCAATCAGAACAGCTCAATTCATGCCTGCGAGGAGTCCCTTGCTCGGACACAAATGTTGCAGGCTAAGCTACATTTCCCTGAGCAGTTTCAAGCAGAGATCACCCAAATTCTTCAAACCTGTCAGTACAAAATTCAAAGCCACAAACAAAGCTTGAATACCCTACGAGAGCAATTAGCTACTGTTAACACGAGTGAGGTCTTAAATCGATTACAGCTATCCCACGCGCGTTTGGAAGCTGCTTTTCGGGATTCTTCTGAATCTGAAGCTTATCAAGCGATTGGGGCAGCTATTGACGATATCAAAGGCGATCTGCAAACTCTGGACAAACTAGAAAATCGGTGTCGGCAGGCCGATAGCATCGCTGCCTGCAACGAAATCCTGGAAGACCTCAGTCAATCTCAGGATTTGCTCAAGTACCCAGAGCGTTTTCGCGAAAGCCTTCTCAATCCTTTGGCAGAGCAGGCAAGACAGAAAGTTGAAATTTACCAAAGAGACCTTACCCAAATAGAGCAAAAGTTAACCTATGCGTCCACCCTTACGGAAGTTCAGGGGCTTCAACAAACTCTTCTAAAGCAGTCATCTCGATATATCAACTCAGATGAATCAGAGCGAGTGGAAGCACTGAATGCTGAGATTGATACATTAGTGCGCTTGATGCCTCTAATGGACATGGCGAAAGCTGCCAATTTGGAAGCTTGTAATAGACAAATCGAGCAACTGACGTCTTGGCACAACTCTTCTGAAGACATTAGTATTCAAGATCGGATTAGTACTGCTCTAGAGGAATTGGAGAAGCGGCGGCAAAAGCTCCTCATAGAAAAACAGGAAAATGCTCGCTCCTGGCTCCAGTCACTCAATGATAAAACTGCTCAAATGGTTAACGCCATGCGCGAGGGCAAAAAGTATGACCTTGCCTGTGAAGTCTTGAAATCAGTACATAATTTGCGAGACAAGCATGCCGAGTTCTTAACCATAGCAGAGCAAAAAGTCTTGTTTGAAATTGAGCGGCAATGTCATGAGGAGCAAAACAAGCATACAGGCAACCAAATTGTCACGATGTTTAGACAGCTTCCCCGCTCCAAGCGGCAAGCTTTATACAAACATCTAGAACGGTATCTCGTTGATCAAACCGAAGCAGATTTATCAGGTAAATCGGAGGAAGGCTGGTGGCAAAAGTTATTTCGTTCGGACAACCAGAAAACGAATCAGAACGACTAGCGATTGCGTATCTGCGAAAGCATTTGCCTGATGAAGGCTACACGCTCTACACCAATTTGGAAATTCTTCAAGGCGGTGAACCTTACGAAGTAGATATCATTTTGTTAACTCCTCATTGTGTCTACGCTATAGACGTCAAAGGAGTTCATGGCACTGTAAATATTGATCTCAATAAATGGAGACCAGGTGATTATCACTGTTATACATCTCCGTTACGGACTCTTAGAAAACATGCCAAAGTTCTAAAGAGTGCAATTTTAGATGCCAATCGCGGCCTAAGCAAGCAACTGAATAAGATTTGGGTGGCAGAGGCCGTAATATTGACCGTTGATGATGCCACAATCATTGCTGATCCAGGCTATGAAGCAGAGGCTCAGAAAGTTGTTTACTTAGATAAACATGGAATAAGATTTTTCAGAGACCATCGTCGTGTCCCTGAACGCTTTAATAGTAATATTCAGCAATATATTTCCATAATAGATAAAGCTATTCAGGGAAGAGGCCGCGCCAGTAGGAGACCAAAGTTTTATCGGGATTGGGAAATTGAAGAATCATTAGGAAGCAGTGAAAGGTATAAGGAATATCGAGCTAAGAAGACAATACGTGGCATCAGTGGTGTAAGGTCCCGTCTGCGAGTTTACACAGTTGATTTATTTTTAGAAGACGAAGAACGTCAACGTCTTTTTAATGTGATCGGCACTGCTTATAGTGCCGTTTATCAACTTCCACCCCATCCTAATATTCTAGGAGTCCAAGAACTTTTTGAAAGTTCAGATCGGGAAAGCCTCATTATCATCTATGAAGATATTCCAGGGCAAGCTCTCGGTCAGTCTATAAGACAACTCAGGCTTAATCTACAGGAAAAATTGAATGTTATACGGGATGTACTACATGGTTTAGAACATGCTCACAAGCATGGCGTTATTCACCGGAATGTCACTCCTGACACGGTCTTTGTGACGACAGAAAAGCAAGCTAAGCTTACGAGCTTTGACTACGCTCGCATCACCAATCGAACTAACACCATTGCTCCAGATATTGCAGAAGAGCTAGAAGAGTATTCTGCTTATCAAGCACTTGAATGCCATCAAGATCCCTCCCAAGCTAGTATTCTGTCCGACCTGTTTTCAGCGGGATTGGTGTTTTACGAATTGTTGACAGGTCAAGTTGCCTTTCAAGGCGTTCATGATCTCTACGAACGTGAGTCACAGCTACCCCAATCAGTCATTGCGCTAAATCCTGAATTAAATGCAGGATTCGATCAGTGGATACAAAAGTTATGTGCTTTTGATGCCAAGAGCCGATTTCAAAATGCAGATGAAGCTCTCAGAGCTTTGACGCCGCTCCTTAGCTTGCCAAAGCCAGACTTAAGAGATCTGCCAGCCGAAACAGTTTTAGACACACGGTTCCGTATCGCACAGCGATTGGGCAAACCAGGCAGTTTTGCTGTTGCCTATAAAGTTTTTGATGTATTTGGTGAGATTTATCGCGTCCTGAAGCTCGTCACTCGTGATCGCCGTTCTCTTTTTGAACGAGTCCAACAGGAATATAAATTACTCCTCAAAGTACCTAAACATCCTCATATTGTGGATGTAATTTGGGCTGATAGACTGAGTGACTTTGACGATACTCCATACATTGTTTTTGAATACCTTGAAGGTCAAGACCTGGAACACGCCCTTCAGGAGCAACGTCTGACCACAGATGAGGTTTTGGAATTTACTCGGCAAATTTTATCAGGTATTCTTCATCTGCATCAGCACGGGTTTTACCACCAAGACATTAAGCCTTCTAACCTTCTCCTGACAGTCGAAGGGATCAAGATCATTGACTTCAATGTCGCGGTTGCTGAGGCAGACGAAGCGGCCATCACCGCAGGAACTCGTCGCTATCTTCCCCCTGACCTCAGACCCACCTCAACCCCTTCCACTGAGCAAAGAATCGATCGCGACTTATACGCCTTGGGAATCACTCTGTATGAATGCATTACAGGAGAATATCCCTTTGGTGGGGCTCAACCGCAGCTTGGCGAAAGATGTCACGACCCACGAGTATTTGAAGGGTGTGAAAGCCTCAGCGAAGAACTTGTAGATCTCCTGAAAAAAGCCATTGCGCCTAAACGGAGCGATCGCTTCTCTTCAGCTATCGAGTTTCTTGAAGCTCTCAATTACATCATCTCTCCCCAAGAATTAATATCTGAAGACGTTGAGGTTGACACCATTGAGGTTGCCTCAGAAGAACGGACTGCTCCTCCTGAAGACCTGATAGAACCAGAACCAGAGGACATTGCCGTTCAGTCTGCTGATGAGCAGCCAATTATCGATACGGTTCCGGCTGAGACCGTATCTGCGCAGCCCGTTGAGCTACCTCCAGCTGCTCCGATTGCTAGACCCAAACCTGCTGTTGCAGCAGAGTCAGAAAAATCATTTTCAGCCGTCACCTTCAGTCTATTTGAATTGCCTGCTTTGGAACGGCAAGCTTCCCCTAATGCCGAAAAACCAATTGTCTTAGACCCTTCCAAAGCCTACCCCCCCGACACCAGCAGGTATACCGTCATCGACACCGAAGCGGACTGGATGCGTCATTTCGGCATTAGCAATACGCCCTATTGGGTGCGTGGTAAAGCCCTGTGTGATTGGTCAGAAGAGTGGTTGCGGGGCTGGAACCGGACTCATCAAATTGCTGAAATCAAACGTTCGCCACATGAAAGGCTTGCTGAATTGTTAGGTCCTGTGAATATCCCAACTGATTGGACGAAGGAACAGTGCTTAGCCGTCGTGATGCATTTAGAGCGCTGCGAGCCCCACCCCGTTGCCAACCTTCTCGCTGAATTAACCAAGAGTGATCCGAGCATTTGGACCGATGCTCCCTCTCTCGAAAATCTGGCAAAGTGGTTGGCGATCGAAGTTCCTCAAGAAGCCTGCGTTTTAGAGAAAGCTTGGCAGGCTCAGCGGCCTAAATCCGCTCTAACTTCTTACTATCAAACTCCTGATAAGCAACAACTCCTCAAGCAGTGGCTTGGCATTGCCACCCCTAAACTGAGTGAACTCGGCTCCTATCCGCTCCCAGATGTCCCCTTGTCACTGAAAGCTGAATTCGAAGCTTTTTGGGAGCGTGAACTCTGCCGCACCTATGGAAGCATCCTTGACAATTTAGATTTCAGTACGCAATCAGCTCCGCAGAGAGTTGCCGAAACGGCCTATAAAGTCCTTCAGCAACATCCTGATTTCATCACCTCGGAACGCCTCAAACGTTTTAAGGGAGGATATATTGACTACCAGCAATATGAAGTGTTAGCTCAGTATCAACGCCCTCCTGAACTACAACCCTTATCTCTCAATGCCTCAGTCTTTGAGGCGCTGCAATGGGTAACAGATGGATATTTGCCTTTACGGCGATGGGAAACCAACAGCAAGAATTTACCATCAGAGAAACAAGTTTGCGATCGCCTCGCTGCCAGTTTCGAAGAATGGATACTCAAGCACTATCCAGGTCTCATCGTTGATTCCGTTTCCACTTCACGGCTGAACTATAACGTTAGCAATCACGTTCAAGAACTCTGCTCACAGGGTCCCGTATTTTGGGTCGTCGTCGATGGCTTGGGATGGCTAGACCACCAAGCGCTGTTGTCCCTACTGACTGAGCAAAAACAGTTGCAACTTGAGCGAGGCTTAGAGCCTCGATTTAGCATCTTGCCGACCAAGACCGAATATGCTAAGTGGAGCTTATACAGCCAACGCCGTCCTAACTATGAATCTTGGAAGCCAGATGCGGGTGAAGGATTCAAAGCTAATGACTTCCTAATGCAAAATGGCAAGCGCTACACCGATAACGGTGTCATTAAAAAGCGACTACAAAAGGACCTCAAATCGGGTCAACAGCAACTCTACTGTTGGGATACTGACCGCTTCGACAAACTCTTCCATGATGAAGTGGATTGGGAAGAACTCTACACCGTCAAGCGCCCCAGAGAATTAAGAGCGATCGCCGAAGATATTTTACGCTTCGTAGATATGCATCCCCAGAAAGAGACCTTGCGGGTCGTCATCGCTAGCGACCACGGCCAACTTATGGGCAAGTCCAATAAACTGCCATCATTGTCCGAAGATTTGGAAATGAAGGGGCGAATGGCGATCGGCAAAGCTGACCATCCTCAGCTTGTGGTTCTCGATAAAGAGCGTTTTGACTTACCCTATGACATCAGTGTTATTCGAGGCCCTGATAGCTTTAGTTCCTTTAGCTATGCCGACGACAAAAGCATTGTGGGGTGTCATGGTGGTCTCTATCCGGAGGAAGTCGTCATCGGCTTTTCCGTGCTGACGCGCTCAGTCAAACGCTTGCCCGTCATTGTTAAATGTTCCGGCTCAGGCCGCCCTGGCGAACCCGACACTCTCAAGGTTGAGATTAATAATCCCAACCCCGTCGTAATTGCTGACCTCAGACTCGTCGTCAATCAAATAGATAGCCTTCAGCAAGGTACCGAACTCGTTGGAACTGTTGGTCCCAAAGAAACTCAGACCTTTGATATCGAAATCCAGAATTGGCCAGAGCTGCCACCCTCTCATAATGGCAATTCTCTACCCCTGAAAGGCAAACTCGAATTCCAGTATCAAAATGCCGAAATGGGAACGGCTGAATTGGATGAAGATTCAGCCGTTGAAGTGAAGCAGATCTTTAGCAGTGGGTTGGAGAGCGGACTTGATGACTTCTTCTAATAGCTCGGTTTATCACAGCGATCGCGTCCGCGAAGTCTTCGGTAACCTCAGTATCGACAAGACTCGCCTTCCCTCCAGTGGCCTCACCGGGGCAGGAGTGCCCAGCTTTGTTGCTGAATGGCTACTCGACAAAGTGGTCCCCGGCAGTGGATCTCTTTCAACGGCTGAAGCAGAAAAAATTAATGCTTTTGTGAGCAAAGCCTTTCCTCGTAAAGACGATGCAAATGTTATTCGTTATAAAATTTCTCAGGGAGAGATTTATAAGCTCATCGCGCTGCTCAAAGTCAAGGTTAAGCTAGAACAAGGCAAAGATGCTAATTCTGAGCCTCAGGCTGAAATTCCAGTCTTAGGGCTAAATAAATGCGCTATTCCAAAGGACATTATTGATCGCCATGAACGCCTACTACGACAAGGTGTTTGGGGTAAAATTTCTCTAGGTTTATTGCCCAGTCAGATACCCGAAATAATTGATTTTGATCCTTTCCAATGCTCCAACGTCGACCTTGGAGCCTACACCGAATGCCGCCAACAATTCAGTACCGATGAATGGCGCGACCTCATGTTTTGCTCAATGGGGTACAACCCCGATCACCCTAGATACACCCTTGATGCCAAAACCTGGATGCTGGCACGCCTACTTCCCCTCGTCGAAGCTAACTATCACCTCATGGAGCTAGCTCCCAAAGGCACTGGTAAAAGCTATGTTTACGAAAACATCAGCAGCAAGGTCTCCCTCGTCAGCGGCGGTAAAGTTTCCCGTGCTCAATTATTTTTTAATGCTAGAACCCGTGAGGTCGGAATTCTCGGTCGCCATGATGTTGTTGTCTTAGACGAAGTCCAGAGCCTGACTTTTGATAACCCTGACGAAGCGATCGGGCCGTTGAAAACGTATCTTGCGAGCAACCGATTTAATTGTGGTGGCTACCAAGAAATCTCTAGTGACTGCTCACTCATGATGCTCGCCAACATTGAGCTAGATAATCGCCTACAACCCAAGAATCCAGACAACTTAATTGTCGATCTTCCCAGCTTTTTCTCTGAAACCGCCTTGCTAGATCGCTTCGCTGGTGTCATTCCCGGTTGGGAGATTCCCAAATTTACCCGTGACATGGCTGCATCCCAGGTTGGTCTCAAAATGGATTTCTTTGGTGAGGCCCTTCTTAGCCTCCGCCGCGACAGTCGCTACTTCACCTACGCTCAAAACCACACCAAGTTTGACCAAAGCGCCTCCGTTCGTGACCAAAATGCCATCCTCAAATCTGCTTCAGGTTTCTTAAAGATTCTCTATCCCCATCTAGACCTGACACTGATGGATTACGAACGGGATTGCCTCCAACCAGCCTGCAAACTTCGACAAGCCATCCGTGACTCTGAATACACCCTCGACGACGAATTTCATCAATTTGGTCGCGATATCCTAGTCGAGGTTCAGTAATCTAACCAAAAGGAATTTTGGCTCATCCTCACATGACGGCAAAGGAGCAAAGACTGATCTACCTCGACTACCACGCAACCACCCCCTGCGATCGCCGGGTTGCCCAAAAAGTTCTATGGGCTATGACCGATGGCTTCGGTAACGCTAGTAGCACTGATCACGCGATCGGAGATGCCGCCGAAGATGCCGCGAAGGAAGCAAAGGGCCATATTGCTGACCTTGTTGGTGCCGCTCCCCGCGACATCATTTTCACGTCTGGCTCTACAGAGAGCATCAATCTCGCCATCCAAGGCACCATTCAGCACTTAGAAAACAAAGGCATTCATCCCCACATTGCCCTCTCCGCTGTCGAACACAAAGCTGTCCTTGATACCTGCCTTGCCCTTGAAGAACAAGGTCGAGTCAAACTCTCCATCTTGCCTGTAGATGCTCAAGCCCGAATCGACTTGGCCCAGCTAGAGCAAGGCTGCGCCAGCGGCATTCATCTTCTCTGCGTCATGGCCGCCAACAATGAGGTCGGCACCATCTACCCCATTGATAAAATTGCCCACGTTGCCCAAACCTACGGCGTTCCTTTCCTATGCGATGCTTCGCAGGCGATCGGCAAAGTCCCCATTCACTTCCAAGACTGGGGCATCACAATGCTCTCCCTCTCCGCCCATAAGTTCTACGGGCCTCAAGGCGTTGGAGCCTTAGTTGTCAAACGAGGGCACCCCCTAGAACCGTTACTCTACGGAGGTGGGCATCAGAGAGGGTTGCGCTCAGGTACTTTGAACCTTCCAGGTATCGTTGGGCTAGGTGAAGCCTGTCGGTTACGGGCGTTGGAGATGGAGGAAGATGAGAGAGCGATCGGGGAGAAGCGAGATCGCCTCCAAAAGCTCCTGACTGAAAAAATTCCAGGACTTGTCGTGAATGGTGACCAGGAAAACCGCCTCGCCGGAAATCTCCACATCTCCATTCCTGGTATTCCCAATGGTGCTGTGATTGCCAGAGTCCGACATCAGCTAGCCATCTCTACTGGCTCAGCCTGCTCATCTGGCGTTGAAACGGCATCCCATGTTCTTAAGGCTATGGCTTTAGGTGAAGAAGTCATTGAAGGAGCTTTAAGAATAGGACTCGGAAAATACACTACAGATGGAGAAATTGAAGACGCGGCTGAACTTATCGGAAACACTGTAAGCCAGATCCGTGCTTTGCTCTAAAACTACTTTCTCTGCGATCGCTTCAAAAAAAACAGCTATCCGAAATTGGATAGCTGTTCACGGCTAAGCATAGAATGGCTAGAAGCCCTGCTCTACAAATTAGGGAAGGACAACTGCTCAAGAAGCCTTAACAATGCTTTAGAACTGGTAAGCATAACCATCCTTGCGATGAATGATTTTGCAACACTTATAGCTGACGCCACAGATTCTGCCGTGTTTGGTGTTGATATCGAAACTGCCTGATGCGCGACAGGTAATTCGTCCCACATAGGAACCGATTTTCTTGCCAGACGTCACTTTAGCTGCAACTATATCGCCAGTCTGAAAGCCTTTATGGATTTTGGTCCTTGAGCGATGGCAAACGGGAATGCCATATTTATTGGTGCCGCTCATCTGCCGCCTTCCATGCCCTTTAGAAATAACCAGCAAAGGTTTTGAAGTCATCACTTCGAGCATTCCAACATGTCCCACGCAGGCAGCGTCGAGCCAGTGAGATTTAGGCAGATTAAATCGAGTCCGGTTGGATTTAGTTTGTTCCCCTGTTCCAGTGGAAACAGGTAAACCTGTTTTCTTAAGGGCGTTGAACAAGGCCCAGCGGGTCGAATTAACCGCTGCTGCATTCTTAAGCGGGAATTTTGCCTGCTTTAGAATGCGATTGAGCAAATCGGGCTTGCCCGATAGAAATTCCCGAATATTTTGATTCCCTTTCGCTTGGTTACAAGCGTGACAAGCGAGAGCGAGATTTGAAATCCGATCAGATCCACCTTTAGAACGAGGCTGAATATGCTCAACTTCTAACGGTACATTTTTGGCACTACAGTATGCACATTTCCGGTTCCATTTCTCCAGCAAATATTCCCGGTGCTCATATCCTGCGATTTCCCCTTGCTGATTCTCTCCTCCTGAAATTTTAGGATTTTGCATCAGTTGCGTATCGAACCACACTACCTCTTGGGCAATGCTGCCAATTGGTGTAAGTTTGCGCAATCGATTTACCCAGGTAACAACCGTTAAGACGCGATGTTGCAGGCTAGGTGCAAGCCAACCTTGAGGGCGAGTACGGTTTAGGAAACGTGCCTTGCGATACCGGGTTTTGCGATTGCGCCTGCTCCTTCGGAGTTGACGACGGGATAGTAGGGCATTTCTAATATGTTGACCTCGATGTTGCAGTTCGGCTCCAAAGATAATTTCGTTGTCTTGTTTGAGAGCAATACCAGTTGTCTTGGAACCGGGATCTAGTTTGAGTTCAATGGGCTTAGGTTTAGCATCGACCTCCTTTTTCAAAATGATGGTAAACGGATAGCGCCTGAATACAGCCGCTTTTCCTGCTTTCAGCAATGACCGTGCAACTCCTGGCTTGCAAGGAGTCAATGGCTTTTGCTTAGTGTCTAGAACGAAAACGTGGTTAGACATTGTTGTGTCTCTCCTGATTACTCGTAATGTTCGCTTCGCCAATGTTCAGAGACGGTACTTTCCCAATCGCACTTCCTTAACCCCTTACAGATGTTTAACGATTGGGTTCTAGAGCCTGGGACTAGCAACGCATCCCAGGGTAGGAACTTGAACACTTCTTCTGAACGTAGTCATTTAAGACTTAGGCTGGTCAGCTACCTGAAGAGAGAAGCCCGAAGCCTCTTTGCTTCAGCCGGGGGTGCTGACCTTTATTGAGGTCAGCCCTACGCGGCGATAGCCCAAAAAAACAGCTACCCGTGAGTGGGTAGCTGAGTAGTTGCAAAGCGATTGAGAGTGTGGTTTATGCCGCTGCTGCGATACCTTCAACCACCGTTGCTAGTTCTTCCGGCGTGAGCAGTTCCACCTTGCGGCGTCGGACTGCCATCAGTTGCTTCTTGACGAGAGTTTGGCGCTGCTCGACATCAGTGATGCCTGCCCTGTCGAGTGCGGCTGAGATGGCAGCTCTGGCGTCGGTGGGTTCGTCCTCATCAGAGGAATTGACGGTCGCCTCGATTGTTTCTGGTGGGGTTGTAGGTTCAAGCGTTGCGACAGGTGCCGTATCGTTGTCAACCACAACAGTTTCAACGTCTTCGATGGTTTCCTCTTCCTGGGCGTAGGCTTGCCGAATCGCGGTCAGCACCTCCTCCAGTTCCTCTAGTGTGAGGTCTGCGGCTTTGCGGCCACCGAGATGCTCGGTCGCGATCGCCTTGCGCTGCTTCGGGTTGGTGATGCCCAGTTCATTAAGCAGGTTGGTGATCTGCTGAGCGTTGGAAGCTTTGGGCGGCAAGAGGGTTCTCTCATCGGTCATTGCGGCAACAGGCGAGATGCCGAGTTCTTGGCCTCGCAGTATCCGTGCAATGCCCTGCTCCTTATTTGCTAGTCCGCTGAATAGCCCACTGGCGTAAAGGATTTCGCCAATTTGGATGAGATCTGTCAGGGGAGTACAGGTATTGGTGTTCATAGTGTCCTCGTTTGAATATGCGAAATAGATTTCATGGCTTCTGCGCTTAAGCGCACGACAAGGCGGCATCCCTGAAAGTTCAGAGATGCCGCCTAATGGTTCGCGTTTATCAGTCGATGCTTTTCCCATTCACTGTCGTCGGTTGACGCCGCACCGGGACTTGCTCCGACAAGGCTTCACTACAGCGTTGAGCAAAGCGAAGAATCAGGTTGTTGTCGGTAATGTGAGGTTGTTCGGTCCTAATCTCGTCGATTAGATTTCGCCCCAGCTCGACTGGGACATGGTGACGGCTTCGCCCCCAGTCCATCAGCAGTTGGTTGATCAAGCTCTGCATCTCCTCAGCATTGAGCTGATCAGCGGTCTTACCCGCTATCTGCTTCACCTGGGTCATGGTGTGACCAGTGCGCTGGGTGAACACCTGAATGCGATCGCGATTGAGCTGGCCCTGATCTACGACCTCTTCACCCCCGACTGACACCCGCTCTAGATGCGCCGCGCTGCCGATGTCTGCTTGAGGTTCCCAGTCCGCGTCGATTGTCTGAATTTCGGTATGTTCGACGGCGAAGAAATTGGACGCATTCGCCGCCAGAATCACCGATCCTACGAAAGCTCGTTTTTGGCTCATCTTGTCGATGGTATTAACTTGGTCGAAAATACGCTCGTTGAGGACTTGTCCTTGCTGCTGCGAAGTGATCTGCGTGTCAGTGCTGTGGAACTTCGCGTTGCAACCGCCTGACTTGCTGTGGCAGTACCATCCCTTGTCGCCAGTGTTTCGATCCTCATAGCCGCTGCGCTTGATGGCGGCAGCGCCACACTGAGGGCAAACCCGCTGGGCGGTGCGATACCGATACTTCTCCTCCCATGAGTTACATGAGCCATAGCATTCAGCAATGACCTGGCCCTCATGGTTTCGCAGGGTGCATTTGTACTCAAAGCTGAAAAAGGGTTCGCCAAAGGTTTGACCTGTCCAGTCTTTGACCGCTTCAATCCGTTCCAGCGACTCTCGCAGTCCAAACAGGGTGGCAATCTTCTCGGCCCCCGGCTTAAAGAGAATCGGTTTATCGCCGCAGCCCGGTATCTTTCCGTAGTCAAGGCCATCTCTCAATGAGCGCTGCATAAAGAGAACCAGTGTGTTGTAGTGGTCAATCGCTGTATTGACTTGTTGTATCCCGCTATCGGGAAGTTTGATGATTGCGTTCGTCATCGCCATATTCCTAAAGATTTCTTTGGCTGCATGGCGATAGCCGAATATGTGCCTCGTCTTGGATAGGGAGAAAAAAGCTTGCATCTCTGATCAATCAGAAATGCAGCTTGATGTTTTGTTTTTGTTAGTTGCTTAGGCTTGGCAAGTGGTGGCGCTGCGCCCTGGTGGGCGACCGTTAGCCATTCAGGGGGCACGAGGCACTTGAACCTGAAGGGTAGAACTGAGCAGCGGCAGTAAGCATCCCTGGCCCTTGGGTCTACGACTGCTAAGCGCTAGCTGGGCTGGACAAATCGCCTAAAACGATCGCGGCATGAGCTAACTCTTGCTGTGCGGATTGCAGGCGTAACAGTCGCCGCTGAAGCTGTTTTTGCATAGCGGTCTGAGGATGCTGAATCAGTTGTTGGGCCGCTGGGGTGAGTTCCAGGGCTGAGGTGACTACCTGAAGTTGCTGATGCAGTTGTTGCAGTTCGGCAATTCCCGGCATGATTTGCTGGGTGCTTTGTTTGGGAGTAGAAAAATACATGGTTGTTCCGTGATAAGTACCGAAACAACCATGCAAAAGCATCAGACGGATTGTAAGTAGTCAGCAAAGCGAGTAGCCGACTGCTTGTTCTTTATGATCTTGCCCTCGAACAGGAAGATGCCCTCCCAATCGGGATTATTCCGGCTCCAATCCACTTTTGTCAGTCCCGATAAGTCGGGAAGCTTGCCGGACTCGTCGATAACTCGCTGTCCCATCAAGCCCAATGCCGATAGCGTAATTGAGTGGAAACAGACGTAGTCTTGTCGGAGCACCGGAGCATTCACAGGTTGTTCCTTTTCCACTGCTGCAACCACCTCTCGCCACTGAGGGATGACCTCAGCGATCGCTTTCCAATAGCCAACTGCAACACGGTCCCAATCACTCTCTGGCACGTTTGCCAGTAGCTCCCGGTTGGCATCCCGCCATCCATTCAGCGTGAACAAATCACCACTGCTCTTGGGGAGTGTAGTGCGTTCCAGGTTGGTATAGCGCTCCACCCACGGCAAAGCCAGCAGGTTGCGCGTCACGTCCGCTAAGCGATCGCGCTCATCAAATAGCGTGGCGATCGACTTGCTGGGTTTGGAAGCATTGGCGTTGATATCGAGAAAGACCTGATGGCGGATCTGATTGCCAGCATCGGGCAACAGCATTACGCCTACAGTTTCCTCATTCATCAAGGCCGGAGCTTCGAGGTAGGCTTGCAGGAACCCGGCTGCCCGGTGCTGCCCGTCTCCCAGCCAAAACCGCGAGTCTGAAGGTAGGGTTAACTGCCCTGCGCCCTGGCAGATTTCATCGAAGTTGTATTCGTCGCAGTCCACACTCAGCACCAGGGGCGGCAGGATGTAAAAGCCCTCATCCGGTAGCACCTCGCCCAAGATGTACTGCTTCAGCTTTCGCGCCCGACTCGGATTGAGTGAGCGTTGGGCCAGCGATCTCGGATCGTGTGCAGCTCGATCAAGGAACTTGGCAAACATGCGCTTGATGTCCTGCACGGACAGGTTGAGTATCCAGTACGGACGACCGGACTGTTGCCCCTCGACCACGCTGAACTCATATTCAGTGTCCGGGTCAATGGCGGGAAATAGATGGTCGGGATATTTAGTTGATGTTTCAGGCATGGGAAATCTCCTTTAGATAGTGATTGGGGTGCTAGGGCGCTTTCCGGTGAGTCCTTTCCACTTGAGGGCAAAGGCTTCCTTCGTGATGCGGCCCTGCTTTTCGACGGGGTAATTGGGCGTGACGATGAAGGTTTCCTCGACGCTGGGCTTAATTTCTTTAGTGCGCTCAATGGTGATCACGCGCCAGGACAGAGACACTAAGACAGGCTCGATCCCAGTTGCCTCACCAAGGCGCTCCAGCAGGCTTTGGCACTCTTGGCGACTGCCTTCAAAGACGCGATCAGTTTGGCGAATCAGTCCTTTCGGGTATTTCCAGATGCGGCGCACCGCGTAAACGGCCCAATCTTCAATGCTGGTCATCAGGTCTTGATATGCCTGTAACGCCGCCGTATTGCCGTCCTGCTCCAGCAGATCCAGTACCGTGAACTTGGTGGAATAAAGGAACTGGGTGGGATTGAGCGCTAAGGCATTCTGCTCAATGAAGGCCCCGTTTGCCCCTTCTTCTGGCTGGCTCCAATAGGATTTCAGCAGCAGCGATCGACCGCCACTACTACCTGAGAACGGGCAGTCTGAGCACGAAGATTTACGAATCCGCGCCTCATCCCGGCTCACGCCGTAAAGCGCCACAATTGTGACGATGTTGAACTCATCCACTGCCGCCCGACCCATCTGGTACTTGGTGATCAGCGGGAAGCTGAAAACCTGCTTGCGCCAGGTGGAAACCTCTTCACTGATGCGGCCTTCCTCATCCGCGTTGTAGCCAATCTCGTAGGCATAGCCCTGTCCCATTGAGCGGTCAGTCTTCGCCCGTTTGGTTTCATCGGTGTTGTAGCCAACGTGATAGGTGGGCTCGACTCCAGTTGAGCCATAGCCTTCACTGCGGTTTGCCCTCCCTACTTCATCGGCGTTATAGCCAATCTCGCGCTTATAGGTTGCCATCGGCGAGACGGCAAACAGATGGCGGACGATCGCGTCGATCACTTCGCCCTTAAAGCGCAAGGTACAGGTGCGGGCACCCTTCCGGCGCTGGGGCACAATGCCGTTTCGCAGTAGATGGCGATCGAGGGTCCAGCCGAGGCGTTGAGCCACATCCTGATAGAGGCGCTGCGGCTGACGGCTGCATTCGTAAATGATCCAGCCCTCGGCTGAGTAGTCAGACATCCGACCACATTGAATGGTCAGGATGTTGTGCTGACGTAGCAGGGGCAGGATAAACCGCTGCACTTTATCAACGGTTTCATCCCACTCGCGACCGACGAGGGATGTGATGACGATCAGATTTTCCAGCGGAAAGCCGCGTTCTTCGTCCGTCTCGCTCAGATACTTGAGCAATAAAGCTGTGCTGTCTGCGCCTAAGCCGTAGCTGAGGATGACGGGTTGACCGCTCTGGACTGGGGAAGCTTCGGTCGGTTGCCAGTTAGAGAAACAGAGCGACCTCAGATCGTTGTCGGTAATTTGCTTGAGCTTTTGTAGCTTGTCGTCCCACAGAAATAGCGGCTCTTTGCGATCGTTGCCTGTGGCGAGAGCGACATCCACCTCAATCCCTCGCACAGCTTCCAGATCGAGGGTGGGCGGAGCAATGCGAATAGGCATAAAAATGCATCTCCAGAAAAAATCTAGAGATGCGATGCGATAGCAGTATGAGCTTGGCTGAGGACTATTACAGCAGTTTTTCTATCTGCTGCAATAGCTTTTCGAGTCGCTGGGACTTTTGAGGATTATCCCAAGCATCCGTTTTATCAACCTTCCGCAAGGCCGATTTGAACCTTTTTTTTAAGTCTGCTTGCTTAGGTTGTATATCAGACTGAAGAGTTTCCTCGCTTGGCTGAGCAACTTGCTTGATCGCTGTTTTGACTTCTGTAAGAGAGAGTTTTTGCTGCGTTGCTTGCTTGAGTAAAGCGGTGCGTTGTTCAAGATCTTTAATCTTGGCTATCTCAATTGCCTTGGTATAGTCAATTTGCGACGATCTAATTGCCTCCAAAATTTCGGGAGGCTTCTTGAGTAGCGGCAGCCTGGTGGCGACAAATGATCTCCAGGTTAATTGCCCTCGCGCCACAAAAAACGCTTCAATAATCTTCGCCTCTGGATTACCCAAAACGTTTTGGGTAGTTTTTCCCTTAGCCTCATTGTCCATTCTGTAGAGCAATGAAATCAGTTCATCTTGCTCTATCTGGAGCCTATTGCAGAGAATGCTCAGGATGTTGTCTACCTCTTCAAGCCTTGAGAAATCCCGCCGCCTATCGTTCTCATCGAACGCTGCTGCATAGGCTTCATCATCACTCCAGTTGAAGACCTTGGCAGGAACTTCAGTGATTCCGACCAGTTCACAGGCAGTTAATCGGCGCAGTCCAGCAACTAGTTCATATTCCCCTGACTTCTCTGGTCCTGGTCGAACCCAAAGAGCGGTGCGAACTCCGTTGGGCTTTAAGTCAGTTTCCCCCCACTCTTTTAATTCTTTCTGGTCGTAGTAGTAACGAAGGGGTTTGCCATTCGGAGTAAATGAAAAGGTTTTATGAACCTTGGAAATGGGGATGATGATTTCTGCCCCAGAAGCTGCTGCTTCCTTAGTTGTTTGGTTGGGCTCCTGACCTTGGGAGGCGTCATCTCTTCCAAATACAAAGTTCTCTAAGTTTGTCGGTGATTGCTCTTGATATGCCTGCTTAAGGGTTCTTCTAGCCATTGAAAATCTTTAGCGCCTCATTAAACAACGAATCATAGAGTCCAGCAGCTTCTTTTGCTGGCTTACCTGGCATGCCAAAAACAGTTGTTGCCTGTCCTGGTGCATCTTTGAAGACCTGACGATCATAAATAATTGTCTTCATTAAGGGGATATCGGGGTCTTCTCCCAACGCCTCTCTTGCTTCTCTTAGGAGTACGGTGCCATTCTTTACTTGAGTTAGAAAGATTGCCGCCTTGGGCATGTCCCCCCTTAATTCGCGAACCTGACGAATCAATCGAAGAACATCTCCAGAGCTTCGTAGCTCTACAATCGACTCTCGGCAAGGGATGAGTGCAAGTTGGCATCTCGCAAGGATTGCCTTGGTGATTTCATTTGATTTTGCTGGACCATCGACCACTACCAGATCGCACTCTGCTGTGAGTTTTTGCAGTTTATCAAACAGGTCTTCTGGGTCTACGATCGCCTGTGCCGACAATTTGAGTTCGGGATGCGTCTCGTTCAGTTCGGCCACCCACTGAGAGCTACTTTGCTGGGCATCGGCGTCTATCAGAATGACCTTCTTTCCTTTACGAGCAAACCGATCCGCTGCATGGACAGCTCCTGTTGACTTGCCCACACCGCCTTTCTGGTTCACGAAAGCGATAATTTCGGGAAAATTTGCCATGATCACTAGCAAGAATTTTCTCAATGATATTTCAAGATTCATGCTTTGACGACACAATTTACCCAAAACGTTTTGGGTAAAAGAAGCTTTTGCTAAATAAACAAGGAAGGATGCACGGAAATAGGTGGGGTGGCCGACGAGAGTTGAACTCGTTAATGCTGGTTTCACAGACCAGTCCCTCCACCACTTCGGGTTCGGCCACAGTGGAACCGAGAGGTATCGAACCTCTAACCTCCCGCTTGCAAAACGGGCGCTCTCCCAATTGAGCTACGGCCCCAAGATTGGCAGGAGCGGAGGGACTCGAACCCCCATCAGACGACTTAGAAGGTCGTTGCCTTGTCGGTTAGACTACACTCCCATGATGGCCTTGTTAGGGATCGAACCTGCGACATCCTCCATGTAAAAGAGATGCTCTCCCGACTGAGCTACAAGGCCAAAAAGCGATCGGCGGGGATCGAACCCGCGACGGCTGGTTGGAAGCCAGCAATGTTTCCGCTACACCACGATCGTGCAAAAATAAAAGCTGGTGACAGGAATCGAACCTGCAACCGGCTGTTTACAAAACAGCAGCTCTGCCAATTGAGCTACACCAGCATGTTGGTGGCGGAGCTGGGATTTGAACTCAGTAAGTGCAGGGATATGAGCCCTGAGAGCGCACCATAGCTCCATCTCCGCAATGCCCCTAGCGAGATTTGAACTCGCAAAAGACCGATTTTAAGTCGGCCACGTCTGCCGTTCCGTCACAGGGGCAATTGGTGGGCTGTGTAGGGGGCGAACCTACGCGCTTCCGCTTAAAAGGCGGCTGCTCTACCGACTGAGCTAACAACCCGAAATTGGTGGGCCGTCCAGGACTCGAACCCGGATCTCTCCGCTTAAAAGGCGGCTGCATCGCCATTCTGCCAACGACCCATAAGTACACCGGGCAGGAATCGAACCTGCTATAACCCACTTATCGGGTGGGCGCGTTTTCCACTTTCGCCTCCGGTGTGCGATCGGGATGGTAGGATTCGAACCCACGACTCCTTGGCCCCAAACCAAGGCTTCTGACCACTGAATTACATCCCGTGGTGCTCCTGATAGGAGTTGAACCTACACACGAACTGTTTCTATAAGACAGCCGCCTCTTCCAATTGGGCTACAGGAGCATGAACAGGAGGATAGAGCGTGGCTAGGCTACAAGCTCATGCCTCCTGACAGGGAAGGAAGGACTCGAACCCTCAAACACCTGATTCAAAGTCAGTCGCTTTGCCAATTTGCGTACTTCCCTATAAATGGATGCCGAGGCTGGATTTGAACCAGCATCTCCGTGATTCAGAGTCACAGCGACTTTCCAGGTCGTCCACTCGGCAACGTGACTGCCCCAGCAGGACTCGAACCTACAACCGTGCGGTTAACAGCCGCCAGCTCCACCATTGAGCTATGGGGCAACAAATGGGAAGTGACAGGATCGAACTGTCATCTCGCCCTTTTCAGGGGCGCGTGAGCACCAGCTTCACCAACTTCCCAAATGGCGGAGGCTAAGGGAATCGAACCCTTGACGGTGATTAGCCGCAGGCGTTTTCAAGACGCTTTCCTCGTCCATGCCGGACAACCTCCATGAATGGCGAGAACGGAAGGAGTCGAACCTTCATTCTTCGGTTTCGTAGACCGAGATGTTTTCCAGTTACACCACGTTCTCAAAAGCGGAGCGAACAGGAGTCGAACCTGTAGTGGGAGTCCCACGGCTGTTTAGCAAACAGCTTGCTTTGCCAATGGCGATCGCTCCAAAACTTTGGTAGGTCGGACTGGAGTTGAACCAGTAACGCTTTAAGCGGCTGCTTTACAGGCAGTTGCCTTGCTCCAGTAGGCGGGCCGATCCAAACAAGAAGTGTGGACGGGACTCGAACCCGCTAAGACAAGCTTGAAAGGCTTGTTGCTCGACGCTTTGCATTCCACACTACGAACGCGCAGCCGAGGACTTGAACCCCGAACAACAGTTTTGGAGACTGTCATGTTGCCAGTTACACCATCTGCGCTTGGTAGCAGTGGCGAGAGTTGAACCCGCATCTGTCGGCTTATGAGGCCGCAGCTCTACCGTTAAGCTACACTGCATCGATTTAGACTCCAGGGTGGGAGTTGCACCCACGATTTCCGGTTTTGCAGACCAGCGCCTTTCTAACTTGGCTACCTGGAGATTTAGAAGCCTCGACGGGAGTTGCACCCGCTTCTCCATGCTTGAGAGGCACGGCGACTTATCTGTTCGTCCACGAGGCTCTACGGGGATGATGGGATTTGAACCCACGATCTCACGCTCGACAGGCGTTTGCTTTAAGCCGCTAAGCTACATCCCCAAGGTGGCATTCAGTTTTCAAAGTTCTGCTGAGGTTCTAGCCTCATACTACAAGTATACTACATATACTACAAATGTCAAGGTCAAAGTCCAGATTTCTTGGGAGAAAAGGCGGGAATCCTTGACATAGATGAATTCGCGCCTTTTCACTCTGCCTCAACTTTGTAGTACGGCGGATGCTGATTGGCTCATCTGCCACAGCTCATAGATCAAGGTTTCGGCGCGATCGCTCATGATGGTTAAGAAGAGTCCTGCGTCGGCATCATGGCTTGCCGCTAGCCAGTGCCCGCTCAGAGCAACTTCGGCAAACTGGCGATCGACCATAGTGATAGTCGCTGCCGTACTTTCGGCTTGTAGTACGCCACCGAGGTCAGCCGTCTGGTCAATCGGCAACAAGAACGCGGCGCGACCTGGCTCAACAGAGAGCGGTTGGCCCAGTCGCATTGCCAAAGCCACGCGCTGAGCAATCGCAAATTCGATACTGCTAACAACCCGCTCCAGATGCAGGCCCAAATCGCTGTAAGTTAGTCGAAGCATTGGCCTCACCTCCTTTGAGGATGTTTACAAGTCGGTCTTCTGCTCTTTCCAAAACTGCTCTGCAAATGCGATCACCGGATGGATGGGGGCTTTGGGCTTGCTCCGTAACACCATTCCGGTTTCCTTGAGTAGGCGATTGCCCTTTTGGGAATTACACGACTCACAGGCGGTTGTGACGTTCTCCCAGGTATGCAGTCCCCCTTTTGAGCGGGGAATAACGTGGTCAAGCGTGAGTCGCGTCTTGCTACCGCAGTATTGGCAGGTGTGACTATCGCGACGGAAGACCTCGCGGCGGCTGACCGGGGGGAGCTTCCACTGGCGCTTGGGGTCACTGTGCGTTAGCCGGATGTGCGGGGGCACCTGTAATACAAGGCTGGGCGATCGCACCGTCCAAAGCGGGCCATTGCCCAACTCTAGGGGTTCAGCCTGTCCGGCTACGAGCAGCGCGATCGCCCGCTTGATGTTGATTCGTGTCAGCGGCAAATAGCTGCATGAAAACACAACGATTTGCTGCTGTAGTACTTGTGGTTGCACAATAAATCTCCAAAAAAGAACCCCGATCCTGGTTGCAGAAGCGGGGTTGAGGAAATCGATATCTCCTGTCCTATATCGGCGGCAGAACTCGTCTGCGCCGCCCGCTTTGCTTGATATTTAACGGTTTTAGCCATTCTGAAATGGCCTGAATATGGGCTCTAAAACTCCGCTCACACGAAAACAGCACCGATGCGCTGCCGAGATCTCGTCGGCAATGCATGGCGCTGAAACGCTTCGTATAGAGGGAAATCAACATTGAATGTGACAGGTGTTAAGACTGAATATGCACATACTACATTTTGTATTATTGAATTGTCCAGTGCTTTAATGAAAAAGTTTTGCGATGGTTGCTCAAGTAAGACATTGCACTACTGATATGCCCGTCACCAGCATTCGCCTAGAGGTAGAGCTGAAAGCCCGACTTAAGGCTTTGGCAGGCAAAGATGGCTATCAAAAGCTGATTAGGGACGTGCTCTGGCAGTTTGTAGAGGACAACCAACTGCCGCTCAGCAAGACGGAGATTCGGGCGACCGTGGACGCGATCGCTCAGCGAGACGAGCACTGCGCGTTGTGCGGGAAGCTAATTCTTGCAGGGCAGTCGATAGTACTGGGACTGACGACAAACGGGCGCATGGTGGCGATCTCGCCAGAAAATGTTAGGGAATAAAATAAGGGGTAGAATGGCGAAAGCATTCCCTAACTAAACAATGCCTTTGAAATCCCCAACCCACAAGCTTCTCCCTTCGCTCACCCTTTGGGAACTGGCAGACCTGCGCGAACTTCATGCAGCACTAGGAGGGCTCATCGAAGCACTGGAAACTTCTCATGAACCCCCTGAGTCCGAATTGGAAAAAGATGGCACTAAAGAAGAAGCCGTGCAGCCCTCAAAGGAAGTATCGAGAGGCCACATCGAAGCAAAGTATATCCCCCGTGGCAATAAGAGGCATGGACCTTACCTTTATCTACGCTACTGGCAGGGCGGCAAGCTGAGATCCAAGTACTTGGGGAAGCCGCAAAAGAAATAAAGCTTATTTAGTGTAATTCGTAGTGTAAGTACCCACCTGCAAAATTTACTCGCCACTAAGTTGTCGCTGCGGCTCAATCGGGGTTTCAAGGAGCTAGCCCAGCAGTGTGTTCAATAGGCTATCCAGCAAAGCTTTGCCTCTTTTCCTGGCATTATGAACGAATTCGAAGAACCCGAGATAAATCGGCAGCTTCTCTT
>Ga0208218_1000087_pt1 | contig 55005 bp, 50 predicted proteins | sample HotLakmasection3_FD_184726 | JGI IMG/M metagenome (GOLD analysis project Ga0208218, IMG submission 184726) | Hypersaline microbial mat communities from Hot Lake, Washington, USA - Section #3 (SPAdes) | ecosystem: Environmental > Aquatic > Non-marine Saline and Alkaline > Hypersaline > Microbial... | reverse complement strand
CCCCCCGCCGTCATCAATGCGATCACCGATGCCATCGGGGTGCGGGTCGAGATGCCGGCCACCCCGCAGAAGGTCTGGGCCGCCATGCAGGGCATGGCGCAGGCCGCCGAATAATCCGACCAACCTGCGGGGGGCCGCCCGCTCGGTGGCCCCCCGACCGCCAGGGAGAGACCCGACGATGTATGAATTCGAGTACAAGAAGCCCGCTTCGCTCGCCGAGGCGGCCCAGCTCCTCGGCAACGAGGACGCCAAGCTGATGGCCGGCGGCCAGACCTATATCCCGACCCTGAAGCAGCGCCTCGCCCAGCCCTCGATGGTCGTCGACCTCGGCGGCATCGGGGACCTCCGGGGCATCAAGGAAGAGCCCGGCGGGCTCACCATCGGGGCGATGACCCGGCACGGTGAGGTCGCGACAAGCGACGTGGTCAAGCGGGTGATCCCGTCCTTGGCCGCCGTCGCCGAGGGCATCGGCGACCCGCAGGTGAGGAACATGGGCACGCTCGGCGGCTCGATCGCCAACAACGACCCCGCCGCCGACTACCCGGGTGCCCTGCTGGCGCTCGGTGCCACGATCCGCACCACCAAGCGCGAGATCGCCGCCGACGACTTCATCACCGGGATGTTCGAGACGGCCCTCGAGGACGACGAGATCATCAAGGAGGTGCACTTCAAGAAGCCCGACGCCGCGAACTACCAGAAGTTTCCGAACCCCGCCTCGCGCTACGCCATCACCGGCGTCTACGTCGCCAGGCACGGCGCCGAGGTCCGGGTCGCGGTCACCGGTGCCGGCCCCTGCGCCTTTCGCTGGACCGAGGCGGAGGCGGCGCTGGCCGGGAATTTCTCGGCCGATGCCATCGCCGACCTCGGCGTCGATGCGAGCGACCTCAACGCCGACATCCACGCCTCCGCCGACTACCGCGCCCACCTCGTCAAGGTCATGGCGAAGCGCGCCGTTCAGGCCTGCGCCTGATCCGAGACCCGGTCGACGTCCCGAACGGCCCGGGCCTCGTGCTCCGGGCCGTTCGTTGTTGCTACCCCCGTATCCGAGACGAGACCCGCTGATGGCCGACCTGCCGAGCTCGATCGACACCACCGTCAGCCTCCTGCGCGGGGCCGGCTATATCCCCGACCGGCCGCTCGCCACCGCCACCTTCCTGGCACTGAAGCTCGGCCGCCCGCTCTTCCTCGAAGGCGAGGCCGGCGTCGGCAAGACCGAGATCGCCAAGGTGCTGAGCCAGGCCCTCGGCCGCGATCTCGTCCGCCTGCAATGCTACGAAGGTCTCGACCTGGCGTCCGCCGTCTACGAGTGGAACTACCAGCGGCAGATGCTGGAGATCCGCATGGCCGAAGCCACCGGCGAGGCGTCCAGGGAAAGCCTGGCCCAGGACATCTTCGACCGTCGCTTCCTGATCAGCCGGCCGCTGCTGCAGGCCCTCGAACCGCACATCGACGGCGCACCCGTGCTGCTCATCGACGAGCTCGACCGCACCGACGAGCCGTTCGAGGCGTTCCTGCTCGAAGTCCTCTCGGACTACCAGATCACCATCCCCGAGGTCGGCACCATCAAGGCCGAAAATCCGCCGATCACCATCATCACCTCGAACCGCACCCGCGAGATCCACGACGCGCTCAAGCGCCGCTGCTTCTACCACTGGGTCGACTACCCCGATGCCGAACGCGAGCACGAGATCATCCGGTCCCGCCTGCCCGGCGTCGACGAGCGCCTGTCCCGGATGATCGTCGACTTCGTCCAGGAACTCAGGAAGAAGGACCTCTTCAAGCTGCCGGGGGTGGCCGAGACCCTCGACTGGACCCGGGCGCTGACCACCCTCGACGTCCTGGTCCTGACGCCCGAGGTCATCCACGACACCCTGGGTACCCTGCTCAAATACCAGGACGACATCGCCAAGATCCAGGGCAGCGAAGCCGCCAACATCCTCCGCGAGATCACGCTCAAAGCCCAGGCCGCGGGACGGCGCTGAGAGCCGTAGCCCCGCCCCATAGAGAGCATGGCCGCGGCAAAAGCCCCTGGACGGAGACATGGCGCATGACCGTACGCGGCATTCTCTTCGACAAGGACGGCACGCTGATCGACTTCCGCGCAACTTGGCTCGCCGCCTATCAGGGTGCCGCAGCCGAGCTCGCGGAAATAGCGGGACTCCAGCCCACCTTCGCCCAAGAGTTGCTCGCCCGCTCCGGCTACGATACTGCCGCGGACAGCTTCACCGAGACGAGCCCGCTCCTTTGGGCGACCAATGCGGACATCGCACAGCGGTGGGCGGACGAACCCGAGCTTCGTCACGTCGCGGATGCCTTCACCATTTCCGCCCGGCATTTCGCCGACGAACAGCGCTACCCGCCGGTGCCGGTCGGCGACCTTGCAGCGCTGTTCACGACCCTCGACCGCCGCGGGCTCGCCCTCGGCCTCGCCACCATGGACACGACCGAAAAAGCGCACGGCACCCTCGCCACGCTCGGCCTTGCCGGCAGGCTCGCCTTCGTCACCGGCTATGACGGTGGCCACGGCGAGAAACCCGAGCCCGGCATGGTGCTCGGCTTCTGTGCCGCCACCGGCCTCGCACCCGCGGAGGTGCTGGTGGTCGGCGACACCGCGGCCGATCTGCTGATGGCCCGGGCGGCAGGTGCGGCCATGGCCGTGGCCGTGCTCACCGGTGCCACACCGCGCACTATCCTCGACCGCCACGCCGATGTCGTGCTCGAAAGCGTGATGCAGCTCGAAAGCCTGCTCTGAGCCGCCAGCCTCGGCCTCGAGCGCAACCACGACGACCGCTCGATACGCAACCAGCAGATCGTCGAGCATCGGAAAACGCTTGCGATCGACCGTCGCGAGCCGTGGCTCAGCCGAAAGGTACGCTCGAGCAATCCCCTCGACCGCGCGGTCGAACCATCGCCGACACGCTGACCGTTGCGATCCGCCGAGCGCTCTCGGCCGTGGGGCTGCTTCGCGATTATTATCGAAGCAATAATCAACCCCTGATTGATTGACACGAGAATGAGCCGAATGCTACGCATACCTAGTGTCGGCTTTCCTTTGTCACGAGCTGATCAATGAGCCTTCTTCAGAAATCGAATCGCATCCCGAGAGATTGAGTTGCAGCGCGCACGGCCTGGGCCGACGGCTATATGATCGATATGGCGGAGGCCGAGTTGAGGTGGAGGGCCGAGTTGAAAGACGCCTTTCGTATGTTGGCCGGGCGCAACTTTTTCTGGGACGCCGATCGATGCGATCCTTGGTGACGGCAGATTGCGGATTGATCGGTTGGTCTCTGATCGAGGTGCCGACTGCTGCCGGGCATCGCCGCGCGTTGCTCGACGATCTGTCACCCGGCGGGTCCGAGAGCCCGGGACCCGAGATTGCGCCCGGGCATGGCGGCGTCGGCGACCTTGCCACGGTGCCGGCCTCTTCCGCGGCGCGCCGATCACCGCGGCGGCCCGCTCGAACGAAGCGTGGCTCACCACCCGGTGGGTCGATCAGGGCGGCATGCTTGCCGGCGTCGCCGCGAGCCAGACGAAATCGACTCCGCCTCGTCTACGCGTTCTCGGCCGCCGTCTACCGTGCCGAGACCTATCTCCCGTTCGCGGAATCCGCGCCGACCCGGTCAATGACCGCGTACGGCACCGACAAGCTCGGCCGTAGGCTGGATGACCAGCCAGCGGATCTGGTCCAGGGCGTACCTTCGGCAGTTCTGCGTTTCTTCAGCGTCTTCGTGCCGCGCCGGCTCTCGAGCTCGCCCTGTCGCGTAGCGATCGCGATCGTCGCCGACCGGGTTCGCCGCGGCCTGCCGCGTGACCTGCGAGGCGGCGGCAAGCCGGCGCGCAACCTCGTCTGTAATCCGAGCGCTGCTCGCCGCGCTGGATCGGGTACGGGCCAGTCCATCTTCGGCCGAAGCCTTGCTCGGCAAAGTCTGCACCATCGTTCCGACCTCGATCGCCGCGCACCTGACGGCGGTGGCCGAGAGGTCGCTGTCGGTCAGCCGAATAGCGGCCGAGGCGAGCCGCATTTCGGCCTCGGTCGGCGGATCTGCGCCGGGGTGCGCGCTCCTGGATTTCACCGCAAGGAAGCTCTTGGACCTCGGTCTTGAGCAACTGCTCGCCGCAACCCGAGACCAATAATGGTACATGAGGAGGAGGAACGCGGATGGAGGAGGGTGATGGTGCGATGACCAGTTCGACAGCTGTCGCGGTCGTCATTCCCTGCTACCGCCAAGCGCATCTCTTGGCCGACGCCCTGCAGAGCTGCCTCGACCAGGAGCCGCCGCCGGCAGAGATCATCGTCGTGGACGACGGCTCGCCGGACGACGTCGGGGCGGCGGTCGCCGCTGTCAATGAACCACGCATCCGGCTCGTTCGCCGGCCGAACGGCGGACTCGCAGCGGCGCGCAACACCGGCCTCGTCGCGAGCACGAGCCCGTTCGTCGTTTTCCTCGACTCCGACGACACGCTTCGCCCCGGCGCACTCGCTGCCGGTCTCGCCTGCCACGCAGCACACCCGGCCGCCGCCTTCGTCTGGGGCGGCTTTCAGAACATGGATGCCAGCGGCCGGCCGTTCGGCCGGTCGATCATCCGGCGGCCACGCAGCGAGCCGTTCATCGATATCATGATCGGCAATATCATCGGCATGCACGGTGCGGTGATGTACCGCCGGGCACCGCTCGTTACCGCTGGCGGCTTCGACGAGGCGTTGCGCACGGTCGAGGACTGGGACATGTACCTGCGTCTCGCCAAGAAGCATCCCGTGGCCTGCCACGATGCGATCGTCGCCAACTATCGGCGGCACGGCAACACCATCACGGGAAACTATGACGGGATGCTCCGGGGCGGCCTGATCATGCTGGAGCACTTCCGGCCTTCCCTCGACGCCGCGCCGGCACTGATTCGTGCCTGGCGTCTCGGCCGGGCGAAGTTCATTGGCCGCAATATGCGCAAAGCGCTGCTGGCGGGACTGAGCGGTCTCCGCCGGGGACAGGTGCGGCCACTCCTCCGCGCGATCCGCACGATAGTGTGTCACACGTGGTTTTTGCTACCCTCGGCGCGTCCCGGATTCGCCGTCCGCGCGGTAGCCCGGCAAGTTCTGCAGGTGAATTCAGCCCCGGTGAACGGATAGACATGGCAGGACGATTGAGGAGGCTTTTGCGAACCGTGCCCAGAGGTAGCGTCGATCTGGGCGAAGTGGCGACGCTCGCGGCCCGAGCGCGCCGCCCGGGTGACGCGGTGCTGACGCCTTCGGCAGCACTCGCCCGAAACCTGTTGACGAAACGCCTCGAGGCTGCGGATCCGCAGCGCTGCAGCGTGGTCGGACCCGGCCGGTTGGTCTCCGAAGCAACCCTGCCCTTCGAATGCCGAATGGCCGCGCTCACCGATGTCGACCGCAAGGCCGGCGCCGATCTCGATTGGCTGATAGTCGGCGACGCGCTGGCGGCCGAGGACGATCCGCCGGCCGTCCTGGCCCGCCTTGCCAAGCGCCTCGAGACGTCGCCCGAGCTGAGGTTGCTGGCGATTCTCCCTGGTACGGCCCTGCTGCCGGACGATGACCAACCCTGCCCTCGCCGGTGGTTGTTCAGCCGGGTCAGCGGCGAGGCGATGGCGCGGACGGCACTCGAGGGTAGGGCTCTCTCGGTGAGCACCTTGGGCAATGTCCTGGCAGCGAGCGCGGATCTGCTCGGCTTCGCCACGGACCGGTTGTGGTCGGAGGAACTCGTCGCCAACGACCCGGAATATCCGATGGTCGTCGCCATCGACACGACTGCCTGAGGTCGAGCGCCGGCAATGAGTCAGCCTCAACCGGTCGATTTGATCGACAGTGATCACGAGCGGATTAAACTCGGCGGTGAATGGCCGGCGATCCGTGCTGTCCTCGCCCTCTGCGAGGCGCGCCGGGTATTGCTCCTCCCGATCCTTGTCCTCGCGATCCTCGCCTTCCTGCTCGAGGGCATCGGGATCGGCCTGCTCGTTCCGCTGGTCGACACGATGCTGCCGGCCGGGGCACAAAGCACCGCCGCCGGCCCCTTCAACGCGACGATCCAACAGCTGACCGACCTGCTGCCGGAGGCCAATCGCCTGCCGCTCTTGGCCGCCCTGGTCTGCCTGCTGATCCTGCTCAAGTCCGCGGTGATCTACGGCCACCACATCTTGTCGATCTGGCTCAGCAGCCAAATGGCGCGCGACCTGCGCAACCGACTGTTCGAGAGGACCTTCGACATCGGTCTGCTGACCGTCCAGAAACTCGGCATCGGCCGGCTGCACAATACCCTGGACGCGCAAGTCTGGCGGGTAACAGAGGCGCTCGACACCCTCAGTCAAATGGGTGCCAGCGCCGCCGCGGCCGCGGTCTTCCTGACCCTGCTGTTGCTGATCTCGTGGCAGCTGACGATCGCCTTGGTCGTCGGGGTCCTGTTGATCTCGCTCCTCATGCTGATCGTGCGGCGCGCCGCACAGGGAGTCGGTCGTCGGGCGGTGGCGGCCAATGCCGAAATGTCCGGACGAATCGTCGAGGCGCTGACCCACCATCGTCTGGTACGCGCCTTCGGCGCGGAGCAGCGTGAGATCGACCGTTTCAACGCCGCCACGGACGGCCTGCGCCGCGCCATCGTGCGGGTCGAGTTGCTCCGCGGGATCGTCGCACCGGCGACCGAGCTCCTCTACGTGCCGCTGATGTTCGCCGCCATCGGCCTGGGGCTGGCGTTGGGCCTCGGCATGCCGGCCCTCCTCGCCTATCTCTTGCTGCTGTACCGACTGCAGCCGCACTTGCGGGAAATCGATCGCCTGCGGGTCGAAATGGCATCCTTCACCGGCCCGATCGAGGACATCATGACCCTGCTCGACATGCAGGATGCCAAGGCGCCGCGCTCGGGTCCGCGGCCGATCACCAGGATCAACGAGTCGATCCGCTTCGAGAACGTCTCGTTCGACTACGGCTCGCCGGAAACCGCGGGCATCAGCGGCGTGTCCTTCGAGATCCCGAGAGGTCGAACCGTGGCGCTGGTCGGGCCGTCCGGTGCCGGCAAGTCGACCATCGTCGGTCTGCTCTACCGGTTCTTCGATCCGATGGCCGGCCGCGTCCTGGTCGACGGCATTCCTCTGACCGAGCTCGATCTCGCGGCTTGGCGGCAGCGGCTCGCCTTCGCCGGCCAGGATGTCGAGCTGATGAACGGCAGCGTGCGGGACAACATCGTCTATGGAACCCCGGGGGCCAGCGATGAAGAGATCGTCGCGGCCGCGCGACAGGCGCACGCGGATGCCTTCATCGACGCCCTGCCCGGTGGCTATTCGAGCAATGTCGGCGCGCGCGGCCTGAGCCTGTCGGGCGGTCAGCGGCAGCGACTGACCTTGGCCCGCGCGCTCCTCCGCAAGCCCGATCTCTTGATCCTGGACGAGGCGACGAACGCCCTCGATGCGGACGCCGAGAGCATCGTTCTCGATCGACTCGACGAGATGTCCGCCGACATGTCGATGCTGGTGATCGCGCATCGGCTGAGCACGGTGCAGAATGCAGATCTGGTCGTCGTGCTCGATGACGGTCGGGTGATCGAGGCGGGCCCGCCAGCCAGCCTGATCTCCGAGCAAGGCGCCTTCCATCGCCTGTGGAAACGCCAGCATGCCGCCTATCGACCCGCGATGGTCGATTAGCCGCGAACATCTTCGGCGGCCGGGCGACTTGGTGTTGGGCGTCGGCGCGCATCTCGGTGATGTTGCGCTGACGATGTCGCGTGAGGGCGGCGGCTGCAGCGGCTAGGTGATCGAGCCCGAATGTCTCGATGGCGCCGAGCTGAACTGCGACGGCGTTGGACCCGATATCCCGAGGGTGGCCGAAGCGGCGACCCACGATTGTACACCGGCGGCTTGCTCGTACTCTACCCTGGCGATTTCGCACGGAGTCCCGAGGACGCGATCTCGATCGCCCGTCTCGAGGTGCCCGGCTGCCGATCAGATGCGGATCGCGAGCTCGGGCAAGGGCGGCCGGCCCTCGATACGCCGTCTCGTCTGCTTGATCCAGAACCGCAGCCGCAGCTTCGCCACGAGCAGTGGCATGATGAACGAACGGTAGAGCCGCGGATGCTCATAAGGCCAGAGATCACGGGCCAGCAGCCGCTCCAGGGCGGGATCGTGGACCCCTTGCTCGGCGAGGTAGCCGACGAGCCAGCGCAGGAAACGCTCGCGCGCCGGGTGTGGCAGGTGTTCCGAGTATTCCCCGCTGTCCTGGGCCTGGGCACAGCAGGAAGCGGCGTGCTGGCGATAGTAGTCGAGACAACGGCCGGTCAGCATCACGCTCTCTTTTGCGCAAATCTTCGACAGGAACGCTTGATCCTCGTAGCAGCCACGAAACGTTTCCTCGAAACCGTTGATCGCCAAGATTTTCTCTCGGCGGATCGTCAGGCTGCAAACGCCGGGAACGATGCCACTTTCAGACATGAAACCACGCAGGATGCTGGGAGCGGGATGGGCGACGTCGACCGCGAAGCCGAGCCGGCCGACTACATCCTCCTGCACGGCCTCGGGACTCCAGCTGTGCCAGTAGAGGGTCGGGCCATAGAGCATGGCGACGTCGAGGTGACGGTCGAGGATCCGGACATGATGCTCGAGACGCTCGGGCAGATAGACATCGTCGGCGTCGAGAAAGGCCAGATAGCGGCCGCGCGCCGCGGCGATGCCACGATTGCGCGACGCGCTCATCCCGCGATTGGCGTGCCCCGGATGCTCGAGATATTGAATCCGTTCCGGATTCGCCGCGGCTGCGGCGCGGGCCAGGGCCGTGGAATCGTCCGTCGAGCCGTCGTCGACAAGAAGGAGTTCCCAGTCCTGGAGCGTCTGCGCCCGCACGCTGGCGATCGCCTCTTGGAGAAAAGCCGCGCTCGGGTTGAGAAAGATGATCACCACGCTTACGGCAGGCTGATGGTCTGGCATGGAGCGGTCCTCGGCGAAAGTGGCGGCGGGCATCGGGCTTGTCAGCTCCGAGAGGAAAAGGTGGCCAGCTGACGAAAATGGCCGAGACGATGAGACAGCTCTCGTTTCAGTTGGCCGACCCGGCGGGCCATAGTGATGAGCGGCATGCCAATCACAGCGTAGAGAAAACGGTGCTCGAAGGGCAGAAGCTTGAGGATCAGGATCCGGCGAAGCGCAGGCTGCATGAGCCCCTCGCTTTCGAGATAGTCTCGCAACCAGCGGAAATAGCGCTCCCGAACGGTGTTCGGGTGGCCCTCGATCGCCGACACCGGTTGGGCCGAGATCGCCGTGTGTGACCCGGCATGCTGCCGATACCGGGAATCCACACGATCGGTCACGAATGCCGGGTATCGGCTGAAGATTTTCGCCATGAACACCTGGTCTTCGTGGCTACCGCGGAATTCCGCCTCGAAGCCGCCGACCGCGAGCGCCGCCTCGCGGCGCACGGTCTGCGTGCAGATGCCGGGATTGTAGCGTCCACTGGTCCTCAGCAAGGTGAGCAGCACGATCGGCGGCTCGAACACGCGCTCGGGCTCGAAACCCAGTTCGAGGGTTCGGTCGAGCGCGTTCGTCCCGGCCTGCCAACTGAACCAGAGTTCGTGGCGACCGAAGACCAGGGCGACCTCGCGATGGCGCTCCAGGATGTCGACATGATGCTCGAGGCGCTCGGGAAGGTAGACGTCGTCGGCGTCGAGAAAGGCCAGATAGCGGCCCCGGGCCGCCTCGATGCCGCGATTGCGCGAGGCACTCATCCCGCGATTGGCATGGCCAGGATGCTCCAGATACCGAATCCGCGCGGGCTCCGCGGCAGCCAACGCCCGGGCCAGCGCCGTCGAGTCGTCAGTCGATCCGTCATCGACCAGCAGCAGCTCCCAATCACGGAAGGTCTGCCCTTGCACACTCGCGATCGCCTCCCGGAGAAATTCCGCTCCCGGATCGAGAAAGATGATCACGACACTGACGACGGGGCTATCTTCGGCCATGGTCTAAGAGAACTTGGGAATTCAACACTGACGATAGTGGTACACGCTTTCGGTTCACCCGAAGAACCCGAGTTGCGGAACACACGGACCATCGTTGACGGATAGCACGACCGAGCGGGCATAGCCAGCGTGCATCGCAGGCAAGAGGCCGTCGGGGCTCATCGGTGCCCAGTCAGCCCGAAGACGCCGAACCCGGCCGACCGGACAGCGACCCGCTCGCGGCGATGTTGCGCCGCGAGTGCCGGATTCCATAAAGGTGGAGAAACTTCCGCATGACTTCGCCGTCGAGATCCGCCACGTCGAGCCGTGTGAGCCGAAGCGGGTTGCATCGATGCGGCACGATCCGTCCGACGGAGGTGAACCCCAGGCGGAAACCGACCTCCTCGGCGAGGCGGACGGTCGTTCTATCGAGCGACCCGTGCGGATAGGCGAAGAGATCGATGCGGCGATCCAGCCAGCTCTCGAGATCGGCCTTGCCGCCGGCGAGCTCGGCGCGCTGACTCTCCGGACTGATCCGGGCGAGATACGGATGCGTCCGCGTATGCGCACCGATGCTGATCAGCGGGTGTTCTGCCAGCCGCCGGAGTTCCTCGAGCGACAGACCACGATGCGAAGCCCGCCGTCGGGGCGTCACGCCGAGCTGCTGCCAAAGATCGGCGAGCGCCGCCTCGCGCGCTGCCGTTTCGCCCATCGACACCGCTTTGGCGACCGCGTCCAGCAACGACGCCCGCGCATCGCTATCGTTCGCCGCATCGGGTCTTGCCCATCGGAACGACGAGCCGCCCACCCAGAACTCGATGGCGGACGGCAAAGCCGGAACACGGTGGACGACCTCCGCCAACCGATCCCACCACGTCTCGCGCGCACTATCGATGAACGAAGTCATCACGAAAATGGTCGCCGGCACCTCGTGGCGCTCGAGGATGGGCAGAGCTTCGTGGAGATTGTCGGCGTAGCCGTCGTCGAAGGTTACGGCCACGGCGTTCCGCGGCAACTCACCGGCGGCGCGCCGGGCGACAAACGCCCGCAGAGGCAGGCACACGGCGTCCCTACGGATAACGGCGAGCTGCTCGTCGAAATGCTTCGGGCTGACTGCCAACGACCAGGGATCGTGCGCCAGATCCGTGACCCGATGGTACAGCAGAATGCCACCACGGCCGACGAGCGGCTGCCGCACGACCGCACGGTGCAACCGCTTCCACAGCCGAAAATTCAGCATGCCGCCGTACCGTCGGGTTCGGCAGCGCGAACCGCCACGGCACCGATCAGAAAGGCGCAGGCACCATCGGGCGAAAGCAGCTGCTCCAGCGACACGTCCTCGGCCACCAGACCGTGCAGCATGGCGATGGCGGCGAAGCGGTTGCCCAAAGCCTCGACCTCGACGTCACCGCCCGGAAAGGCGGCTTCGAGCAGACTTGCAGCCTGACCGCGGCTCCATCCCCAGCACCAAGTCGAGTGCCACTCTGGATCGCTGATCTGGCTAATGCCAGGGAAAGTAGCAACGAGCGCACCACCTGGTTTGAGCAGTCTGTGAGCATTATTCAAGGCAGCGCGGATGTCATAGATCAGATGCAGGGTCTGGGTCAGGATGATGCAGTCGAACAGCGCATCCGGGATGTGGTCGCAGCGGCTCAAGTCGCCGATGAAGGTCGCCTGCTGATTGGTCGCATCGAAGTGCAGGATGTCGCTACGCTGGACCCGCTCGCCGCCATGAGTGAGAGTGTACTCGTTGTCGCCGATTTCGAGCACGCGGCCACGGATATGCGCCGACTGCGCGGCCATGTAGCGTTCGATGAACACCCGGTCGATGGCCTTGCCGCGATCCCAACCGAACCATCGGCTGATGGGCACGGGCGCCCGCAAATCGCCCAGCGGATTCTTGCCGTCGGGCGCGCGCCGCCGACGCCTGCGGTAGGCTATGAAGTCGCGAAGGGCGTGATTTGCGGAACCCATCAGCGATCCAATCTGCGTAGCGAATAGGAGAACGTGCTCAAACTCTCGCACCCTTACATCACTCGAGCGGAGGAGCAAAGTGCCGCGCCGTTGCAAAGTCCTACCTCGGGGCATCAGTCACCGCTCAGCTGTTCCCGCGATCGCAGCGGGCAGGCGAGGAAAGCTCATATCGGACATGCATCACCGGCCCCCTGGTGCTAGGCTCCGGGCAAAGAGGAAGCGCATGACCGAGTCCGTCGCCCACGACCTCCCCGCCAGTCCCGAAGGCGGCCGCTTCGCCGCCAATGTGGCGCAGTTCGCCCGAGCGCTCAGGGCCGCCGGCCTGCCGGTCGGCCCCGGCCGGGTGCTCCGCGCCCTGGAGGCGATCGAGGTCGCCGGCATCGGCAGTCGCGAGGACCTCTACTGGACGCTGCACGCCGTCTTCGTGAACCGCCGCGACCAGTGCCTTATCTTCGACCAGTGCTTCCACATCTTCTGGCGCGACCCCAAGCTGCTCGAACGGCTGATGCAGATGATGCTGCCGCAACTGCAAAAGCCGCAGGACGACGAGGGCGAGGAGATCAGCCGCCGCGTCGCCGAGGCGCTCGGCCCCGAAAAGCAGCCCGGCCAGGACGAGGCGGAGGAGGACCAGGAGCGGGAAGAAGAGATCGAGCTCGACATGCAGCTCACCTATTCGGCCAAGGAGGTGCTGCAGGAAAAGGACTTCGAGGCGATGAGTGCGGACGAGCTCAGCGACGCCAAGCGGCAGATCAAGGGCTTGCGCCTGCCGATCATGGAGCGCCCGACCCGCCGCTTCGCCCTTCACCCCCGCGGCCGCCGCATCGATCTCAGAAAGACGCTGCGCCAGTCCCTTCGCGGCGGCGGCGCGATCATCGACATCGCCAGAAAACGTCGCATCAGGCGCCCGCCGCCCTTGGTCATCCTCTGCGACATCTCGGGCTCGATGAGCCGCTATTCGCGCATGCTGCTGCTCTTCATGCACTCGATCGCCGGCGACCGCGAACGGGTGCACAGCTTCGTCTTCGGCACCCGGCTCACCAACATCACTCGCTACCTGAAGAATCGCGACGTCGACCTCGCCCTCGAGAAGGTCGGCCAGGTCGTGAAGGACTGGTCCGGCGGGACGCGCATCGGCCACTGCCTCGAGGACTTCAACAAGAACTGGTCGCGGCGGGTGCTCGGCCAGGGGGCCGTCGTCATGATCATCACCGACGGCCTCGACCGCGACGCCGGCGAGGGCCTCGAGGTCGAGATGGAGCGGCTGCACAAGTCCTGCCGCCGCCTCATCTGGCTCAATCCCTTGTTGCGCTACGACGGCTTCGAGCCCATCTCGACCGGTGCGCGCGCCATGGTCCGCCACGTCGACGACTTTCGCACCGTGCACAATCTCGAAAGCCTGGGCCAGCTCGCCCGGGTGTTGAGCGAGGAGCCGGAGCGCCGGGCCGAAGGCGTCTCGACCTGGGCAGCGAGACGGGAGGAAAACGATGTCCACGCCCGATGAAGACCTGCTCGATCAGGCCGCCGTTTGGCTGAAGGACGGCCGCAAGGTGGCGCTCGCCACGGTGGTCTCGACCTGGGGCTCGAGCCCGAGACCCGCCGGCAGCCAGCTCTTGATCGACGAGAATGCCAACATGCTGGGCTCGGTCTCCGGCGGCTGCATCGAGGGGGCCGTGGTCAAGAAGGCCCTCGAGATCATCGACGGCGCTCCCCCGGAGCTCATGGAGTTCGGCGTCTCCAACGAGCAGGCCTGGGAGGTCGGCCTCGCCTGCGGCGGCCGCGTCCAGGTCTTCGTCGAGGCCGTGTCGTGAAGCTCTCCCTGCTCGAGCGGCTGAACGCGGCGCGGCAACAGAAAAAGCGCGCCTGCCTCGTCCGCTGGCTCGCCACCGCCGAGCAGGCACTGGTCGTCGACGGCGAGGTTGTCGAGGGTGCCGTCCCACCGGATCTGATGCAAGAGATCGACACGGCCCACCGGGCCGACCGGTCGAAGACGGTCGAGACCACTGGCGGTGACGTCTTTCTGCAGATTTTCAACCCGCCACTCCGCCTCGCCATCGTGGGTGCGGTCCACATCGCCCAGTCGCTGGCCCCGATCGCCGGCCTCGCGGGCTACGCCGTCACGGTCATCGACCCGAGAGGCGCCTTCGCCACCGAGGCTCGTTTCCCGAACGTCACGCTCGTCGACGACTGGCCCGACGATGCCATGACGGCCTTCGCCCCGGACCGCCGCTCGGCCGTCGTCACGCTGACCCACGACCCCAAGCTCGACGATCCCGCCCTCGACGTCGCCCTGCGATCCGATGCCTTCTACATCGCCGCCCTCGGCAGCAGACGCACCCATGCCGGCCGTGTCGAACGGCTGAAGGAACTCGGCCACGACGATGCCGCCGTCGCGCGCATCCACGGCCCCGCCGGCCTCGCCATCGGGGCGGTGAGCCCGGCCGAGATCGCGATCTCCGTCATGGCCGAGATGACCCGGGCACTCCGCCGGCCCGATGCCGCGTCCGCCGAGCGCGCGGCCGCATAGCGCGTCGCCTTCGGCGGGCGGCCGTATCGGGATGCAGCCCTTCGGCCGATGACAGCCGTGCGGCAGGCGCGTGACGAGCTCGCCTCGGTGATTGCCGGCCCGCCTCGAGCGTCAAGGCTTGCCGGCACACCCCGAGCCCTCTACCGTCCGGCCGAGCAAGGTGAGCGTTGCCGTTCGATGACCGTGTCTGCCGCCACTGCCGCGCTGGTCGCGGATGACATCAAGAAGCGCTTCGGGCCGCTCGAGGTGCTCAAGGGCATCTCGCTCGCCGCAAAGCGCGAGGACGTCATCTCCATCATCGGTGCTTCGGGGTCCGGCAAGAGCACGTTTCTGCGCTGCATCAACTTCCTCGAGACCCCGGACTGCGGGCGCATCGTCGTCGGCGGCGAGGAGATCCGGATCAAGCAGAACCGGCTCGGCCAGCCGGTGATCGGCGATCAGGGCCAGCTCAGCCGGATCCGGGCGAAGCTCGGCATGGTCTTTCAGGGCTTCAATCTCTGGTCACACATGACCGTCCTGCAGAACGTCATGGAAGGCCCGCTCACCGTGCTCCGCCAGCCCAGGGCCGAGGTCAGGGACCGGGCAATGGATCTCCTGGCCAAGGTCGGCATCGCCGAGAAACACGATGCCTATCCGGTCGAGCTGTCCGGTGGCCAGCAGCAGCGCGTCGCCATCGCCCGTGCCCTCTGCATGCAGCCGCAGGTGCTGCTGTTCGACGAACCGACCTCCGCCCTCGATCCCGAGCTCGTCGGCGAGGTCTTGAAGGTGATGCGCGACCTCGCGGCCGAGGGACGAACGATGATCGTCGTCACCCACGAGATGGGCTTCGCGCGCGAGGTCTCGAACCGCGTGATGTTTCTCGCCGACGGGCTGGTGGCCGAGGAGGACACCCCGGCCGAGCTCTTCGGCAATCCCAAGACCGAGCGCTGCCGGCGCTTTCTCGCCAGCGTGCTCTGATCATCCAGGACCAGGAGGAACCGACCCATGCCGATCACCCGCTCTCTCGCCCTCGCCGCCGGGCTGCTCTTTGCCGGCAGTGCCGCGGCACAGGACTGGAGCACCATCCGGATCGCCACCGAAGGGGCTTACGCGCCCTGGAACTTCACCACTGCAGCCGGTGAGCTCGCCGGCTTCGAGCTCGACCTCGCGGCCGACCTCTGTGAGCGCATGGACGCGGAATGCGAGATCGTCGCGCAGGCCTGGGACGGCATCATCCCGGCGCTCCAGGCCGGCCGCTACGACGCCATCATGGCCGGCATGTCGATCACCGACGAACGCCGCGAGGTGATCAGCTTCTCGCGCTCCTATGCGACCACGCCGGCGATCTTCGTCGCCCCCAAGGACAGCGAGCTCGCCGCCGCCGAACTTCCGGAGACCCGCATCGACATGGGCGACCTCAGCGAGGAGGACGAGGCGCTCATCGACCAGCTGCGCGAGCTGACCGCCGGGATGACCGTGGGCGTGCAGACCGCCACCATCCACGAGAACTTCCTGCGCGAATACATGACCGACATCGACATCCGCGCCTACGACACCCAGGAAAATCTCGACCTCGACCTGCAGGCCGGGCGGATCGACATCGCCTTGGCCGACCAGAGCGGCTGGCAGCCGCTGCTCGAAGGCGAGTCGGGGGACGACTTCATGCGCGTGGGCCCGGGCTTTTCCGGCGGGATCTTCGGCGAGGGTGTCGGCGTCGGTATCCGCCAGGAGGACGAGGAACTGGTCGAGAAGTTCAATACGGCCATTCAGGCGGCGCTCGAGGACGGCACGGTGAGCGAGCTCGCGATCGAGTGGTTCGGCTTCGACAGTGCGGCCATCCCCTGAGCCGGCAGCGACGCCGGTAACGGGCCTTGGATCTTTCGCTGCTCGCCTGGGGCGACGCCGGCTGGGGTGACCAGATGGCGAGGGGGGCCGTCGTCACCCTCGCCGTCGCGGTCGCCGCCTACGCGCTCGGCATCGTCGTCGGTACCGGGCTCGCGGCCATGAAGCTCTCGGCGATCCCGCCCTTGCGCTGGATCGCCACCGTCTACACCACCGTCATCCGCGGCATCCCCGAGCTCCTCGTCATCTATCTCGTCTTCTTCGGCGGCGGGGCAGCGCTCCGCGCCATCGCTTCGGGCATGTTCGGCTACGAAGGTTACATCGACCTGCCGATCTTTCTCACGGGGACGATCTGTATCGGCGCCAGTGCCGGGGCCTATTCGACCGAGGTGATCCGGGGTGCGGTGCAGAGCGTGCCGAAAGGCCAGATCGAGGCCGCGATCGCCGTCGGCATGAGCAAGGCGCAGCGCTTCTGGCGCATCCTGGTGCCACAGGTCGCCCGCTTCGCCTTGCCGGGGCTCGGCAATGTCTGGCAGTTCACCCTCAAGGACACCTCCCTGATCTCGGTGATCGGGCTGGTCGAAATCATGCGCCAGGCGGCGATCGCCGCCGGCTCGACGCGCGAGCCCTTCACCTTCTACCTGGTCGCCGCGATCCTCTATCTCGGCCTCACCTCGTTCTCCAATCGCGGCTTCGACCGGGCCGAGCGCTGGGCCAATCGCGGCGTGCGGCGGGCCTGATGGATTTCGCCGCGTTCGCCCGCTATGTCCCGGAACTGGCTGCCGGCCTGCCGCTGACCCTGCTCCTGGTCGCTCAGTCCCTGGTCCTCGGCTTCGCGCTCGCGGTCCTCGTCGCGCTCATGCGCCTCAGCAGCAATCGGCTGCTGTCCGGCTTCGCCTACGGCTTCGTCTACGTCTTCCGCAGCACGCCGCTCCTGGTCCAGATCTTCCTCGTCTACTACGGCTCGGGACAGTTTCGGCCGTTCCTGGAGGATATCGGGCTCTGGGTCTTTTTCCGCGATGCCTGGTTCTGCGCGGTCGTGGCGCTGACCCTGAATACCGGTGCCTATACCAGCGAGATCATCCGAGGCGGCATCCAGTCGGTGCCGTACGGCCAGCTCGAGGCCGGCCGGGCGGTCGGGATGACGCGGCTCGCACTCTTTCGGCGCATCACCTTCCCGATCGCGATCCGCCAAGCGCTGCCCGCCTACGGCAACGAGATCATCTTGATGGTCAAGGCGAGCTCGCTGGCCTCGACCATCACCATCCTGGAGATCACCGGGATCGCCAAGAAGATCATCGCCTCGACCTTTCAGCCGGTCGAGGTCTTCATCATCGCCGGCGCCTTCTACCTCGCGATCAATTTCGTCGTGACGCAAGCCATCCGCTGGGCCGAGTACCACCTCTCGCCGAAGAGCCCCCAGGCCCGCGCCCGGGCGGAGGAACGGCGGCAGAAGGCCGTCCTGGCACGCTGAAGCGCTCAATCGTCCCCGGATTTCGAAGGCGCCAGCCGGTCCTCGGCGCGACGCGCGCCGAGTGCTCCGAGTGCCACGAAAAGGGCAGCACTGACCGCCACGAGACCGAGACCGAGCAGCGGGCGGAAGACCAGCCAAGCCAGCGCAATGACGGCGAGGGCCCAGGCCAGCGCCAGCGAGAAGGCGATCGGGCCCCTCATCTTCGCCTTCAGCGCGGCAAGGGGCGGCAGGCGCCGGGCGATATGGCCCAGAAGAACCGAAAAGCCGACGAAGATGCCGAGCGTGCCGCCGGCACGAACGAGCCAAGTGGTGAGCGCATTCGAGCGATAGCCGGCAGCGAACATCTGCGACGATGTCCTGAGGCCCGGCTCGGCCATCGCCACGGTCCCGCCGTTGGGCGCGGTCCAGGGGCGGAGGATCGCCCCGTCGAGACCGCCGAGCACGCTGATCTCACCCACCGGCACAGCGTCGAAGCGCACCCGCACATCGCCGATCGCGGGGCTGGTGGGCGAGCCCGTGAAGAAGGCGGCGCCTTCGCCGCGCAGAGCCCGCCCGTCGACGAAGACCTCGCGGCCGGGCACGGCGACGGCCTCGCTCGCCGGCAACCGGTCGAGCAGTTCAGGGGCCACCGCATAAGCACCGAGCGCCACCTCCTCGGGGTAGAAGCGGGCGCTCCGGATGCTCGGTGCCGGCGGGTTGGTGTGCCGCAGCCGATCGCGAAAGCGCTCCGACGGGATACGCCCCTCGGCCCACACGGCCTCGTAGTTGTCGGTGCGGTTGTCGCCGGTACCCTGGCTGAACTCGCGCCACTGGTACATCTCCACCACCCGATCGAGGCGCAGCACCTCGGCCGTCAGGGGCAAGAGCGGATCGGTCACGGGCCCGCTCGGCCGGGCCGGGCCCGAGAGGTGGACGAGCCCCGCCGTGCCCTCGGGCGGCACCCGGTCGAGGTCGGCGGCGACGAGGGCGCGCTCGCCCGCGGTCAGGGTCGCCGTGGCCGCCGCCGAGCGCCATTCGTTCCAGAAAAGCGCGAGACTGCCGGCGAGCAGCAAAATCAGACCGAAAACGACGATGACGGTCTTGCGTCCGGGCTTTTTTCTGGAGCGCTGCCGGTCGGCCATGGAGCACCTTTGCTTGGTCCGTGGAAGAGCTTGCCGGGCCGCCGGCGATCGGGCAAGGGACGGGCATGATGCGCGAGCCGGCTGTTCCCTGTCGCGACCTTGCCGCCCGGCGCCTGCATCGGGCACTCGCTGAACTCGCCCTTTGCGATCCGGACGTCGCACGGGCGATCGAGCGGGTGGGCCTCCCGGCACCGCGCACCCGGCCGCCGGGCTTTGCGACACTTCTGCGGATCATCACCGCCCAGCAGCTCTCGACCAAGGCGGCAGCCGCCATCCAGACGCGGCTGGAAGCGGCCTTGGGTGGAACGACGACGCCCGAGGCCTATCTGGCGCTCGACGAGACGGCCCTTCGCGCCTGCGGGCTGAGTGCGCGCAAGGTCGTCTACGGCCGGGCCTTGGCCGAGGCGTTGGCCTCGGGCCGGCTCGATCTGCAGGCACTCGCCGCTGCCCCCGACGAGGTGGTGATCGAGGCGCTGACGGCGCTGCCCGGCTTCGGCCGCTGGAGCGCCGAGATCTACCTCCTCTTCGCCCTCGATCGCCTGGATGTGCTGCCGGCCGACGACCTGGCCCTGCAGGTGGGCTTCCAGCGGCTGAAGCGGCTCGACGCGCGGCCCAAGGCCGAGGCGTTTCGCCTTGCAACCGAAAGCTGGGCACCCTGGCGCGGCGCCGGCTCGATCCTGCTCTGGCATTTCTACGGGGCGGCGACGTTGGACGAGGGCTGACGCGGCTCGCGCAGCGGTCGCATTGCTTGTGGCGCATGCCGCCGTCTGCTAGATCATGACGGCGTTGTAAAATCCGCCGAGCGCTCGCTTCTCGAGCCCGCGGACGCCCGTTTTTCGCCCAGGAAAACCGACACTTGGCCGCTTCCCAGCCCCCTCGGGGATTCGAGATCGTCCCGATCGAGGAGGAGATGAAACGCTCCTACCTCGATTACGCCATGAGCGTGATCGTCAGCCGCGCCCTGCCCGACGTCCGCGACGGCTTGAAACCCGTCCAGCGGCGCATTCTCTACGCGATGCGCGAGGCCGGCTACGATGTCGGGCGGCCGCACCGCAAGTCGGCGCTGATCGTCGGCGACGTGATGGGCAAGTACCACCCGCACGGCGATACGGCGATCTACGACGCCATGGTGCGGATGGCGCAGCCCTGGTCGATGCGACTCCTGCTGATCGACGGGCAGGGCAATTTCGGCTCGATGGACAACGACCCGCCGGCGGCGATGCGCTACACCGAAGCACGCCTCGCCCGGCCGGCAGCCGCCCTCCTCGACGATATCGACAAGGACACGGTGGGCTTCCGGCCCAATTACGACGAGAGCATCGACGAGCCCGAGGTCCTGCCGGCCCAGTTCCCGAACATCCTGGTCAACGGGGCGGGCGGCATCGCGGTCGGCATGGCGACCAACATCCCGCCGCACAATCTGGGCGAGATCATCGACGCCACGGTGGCGCTGATCGACGATCCGGACCTGGAACTCACCGATCTGCTGGAGATCGTCCAGGGCCCGGACTTCCCCACGGGCGGCATCATCCTCGGCCGCGCCGGCATCCAGCAGGCCTACATGACCGGCCGCGGCAGCATCACGCTCAGGGGCAAGTGCTCGGTCGAGGAGATCAGAAAGGACCGCCAGGCGATCATCGTCCACGAGGTGCCGTACCAGGTCAACAAGGCCCGGATGGTCGAACGCATCGCCGAGGTGGTGCGCGAGAAGCGGGTCGAGGGGATCTCGGATCTCAGGGACGAGTCGGATCGGCACGGCGTGCGCGTCGTCATCGAGATCAAGCGCGACGCCGATCCCGACGTCGTCTTGAATCAGCTCTACAAGTTCACGCCGCTGCAGACCGGCTTCGGGGTGAACATGGTGGCGCTGAACGGCGGCCGGCCGGTGCAGATGACCTTGAAGGAGGTGCTCGAGGCCTTCATCGCGTTCCGCGAGGAGGTCATCCTCCGCCGTACCGCCTACGATCTCGCCAAGGCCCGCGAGCGGGCGCATATCCTGGTCGGCCTCGCCGTCGCGGTCGCCAATATCGACGCGGTGATCGCCCTCATCCGCGCTGCTCCCGACCCGGCGACGGCGAAGGCGGGGCTGCTCGAGCGGGCCTGGCCGTCGGCCGCCATCCGGCCCCTTCTGGCGCTGGTCGAGGGCGAGGAGGTGGCGGCACGGCCCGACTACCGCCTCTCCGAGCGGCAGGCGCAAGCCATCCTCGACCTTCGCCTGCAGCGCCTCACCGGCCTCGAGCGCGAGAAGATCACCGCCGAGCTCGAAGAGATCACCAAGACCATCGCCGAGCTCTTGCGCATCCTGCAGAGCCGCGAGCGGCTGCTCGAGGTGATGAAGGACGAGCTCACCGCGGTTCGGGAGAAGTTCGCAGACGCGAGGCGGACCTTCATCGACCTCGACGCCGAGCTCGACATCGACATCGAAGACCTGATCCCGCGCGAGGACATGGTCGTCACGGTCACCCACAAGGGCTACATCAAGCGGGTGCCGGTCTCGACCTTCCGTGCGCAGCGCCGCGGCGGCAAGGGCCGGGCGGGAATGCGCACCCACGAGGACGATTTCGTCTCGCGCCTGTTCGTCGCCAACACCCACACGCCGGTCCTCTTCTTCTCGTCGCTGGGCCGGGTGTACAAGCTCAAGGTCTACAAATTGCCGCTCGGCAACCCGCAGGCCCGCGGCAAGGCGATGATCAACCTCTTCCCGCACCTCTCGGCAGGCGAGTGGATCACCGCGATCCTGCCCTTGCCCGAGGACGAGGCGTCCTGGGCCGAGCTCTCGGCGGTGTTCGCCACGGCCAAGGGCAAAGTGCGGCGCAACGATCTCGCCGATTTCACCCGTGTGCCGGTCAACGGCAAGATCGCCATGGGGCTGGACGACGGCGACCGCCTGATCGGCGTCGACGTCTGCGACGACAGCCACGACATCCTGCTCGCCACCACCGCCGGCAAGGCGATCCGCTTTGCGGTCGAAAGCCTGCGGGTCTTCCGCTCGCGCACCTCCGAGGGGGTCAGGGGCATCGATCTCGCCTCGGGCGATGCGGTGATCTCGATGTCGATCCTCGACCACATGACGCTCTCGACCGAGGAGCGCGAGGAACTGAGCCGGATCGCCAACGCCCGGCGCCGCGCAGCAGCCAGCGAGGAAACCGCCGAGGAAGCAGGCGCGGACGTGCCGGCCTTGCTCGAGTCCGAGACGGTCGAGGCGATGCTCGCGCGCGAGCAGCTGATCCTGGCGGTCACCGTCAACGGCTACGGCAAGCGCACCTCGGCCTTCGAATATCGGGTGACCAACCGCGGCGGCCAGGGGATCATCAATATCGAGACCTCCGAGCGCAACGGCCCGGTCGCCGCGACCTTCCCGGTGGCGCCGACCGATCACCTGATGCTGGTCACCGACAAGGGCAAGACGATCCGCATTCCGGTCGACGGGATCAGGGTCGCCGGCCGCAAGACCCAAGGGGTGACCCTTTTCAGCATCGAGCCCGGCGAGCACGTCGTCTCGGTGGCCCGCCTCGCCGACACGGGCGAGAACGGCGAGGTGGAGGACGAGGTCGAGAGCGACGGCGACTGACGCGGGCTCGGCCTCAGTTGCAACCCGTGTGCCGGCGCCACATGACCGGGTCGTGGCCAACGGGCACGCTGGCGCACGGATCGGCGGCATAGCCACGCAGCTCGTTGTAGCGCTCGATTTGCGCTTCGCTCAAAAGCTTCGGGGTCTCGAGATGGGTGCGCAAATGGATGAAGCGCAACCGACCGCGGGTGGCCGCGATCTCGTCGAGTTGCGCGCGGAGACTGGTCTCGGTCACGGTACCGTCGCGAAAATCGGCCTCCAGCGCCGCCTCCAGAGCGATCAGACGCTCGCCCTCTTCGATCGCCTCGGCCTGCATCGCCGCGAAGAGTTCTTCCAGTGTGGCGATCTGCGCCGCATCGAGCGGAATCGCGTCCCGCAGCTCCAGAAGATGAGCGGGACCGGGGATCCCGTTGAGCTCGGCGGCTTTGGCGAGGCCCCAGCCGCCGCCACGCCGCAATTCCGCGATGTCGTCCGCTGACAGACTCTTGATCGCACGGCTCTCTTCGCCGGCATAAGCCGATGGGTGGTGCGTGTGCGCCTGAGCCTGTGCGAGGCTCGGCAGCAGGACCGAAAGTGCAACGAGTGCCAGCTTGGTCGACATTGCGAGTCACCTCCGGGCGATTCACCTCGAGGATTGCAGCGCCCTTGTTGCGCGGTGCGATCGCTGCCGACATGATCTCGATCATGTCCGAGCTCGAGAAACTCTTCGATCCGACCGCCAGCGTCGGCCTCGACTTCGCCAAGGGGACCTACCTGTTTCATCAGGACGATCCCGTGCACGTGGTCTACCGCCTGACCGACGGGGCCGTGCAGCTCCGGCGCCAGCAACAAGATGGCGGCTTCGTCGTCGTGCAGCGGGCGCAGGCCGGCGGCATTCTGGCGGAAGCGTCGCTCTTCGCCGACCACTATCATTGCGACGCCCTGGCCGTGGCTGCCACTCGCGCCCTGGCCATCCCGGTTGCGACGCTCCGCGCGCGGCTCGCGGCCTCGCCCGCCGGATCGCGAGCGTTCACGACACATCTCGCCCGCGAGGTGCAGGCGGCACGGTTGCGCGCCGAGATTCTCGGGCTGAGGACAGTGGGACAACGGCTCGATGCCTGGCTCGCCTGGCAGCACGGTCGCCTGCCCGAGCGCGGCGGCTGGGTGCTGCTCGCAGCCGAACTCGGTGTGACCCCGGAAGCGCTCTATCGCGAGCTCGCCAGACGTCGGTGCGCCGACGCTGCGGCGCCGCAACAGCCGGGCGCTTGCCAAAACCACCGCTGAAGGTATTTTGCCGCACCGCACCAGGGCCTCGGGAGGAGCGTCTTTGCGTCGAATCCGCACCGGGATCTACCCCGGCACCTTCGATCCGATCCACAACGGCCATCTCGACGTCATTCGCCGGGCGACCGTGCTGGTCGACGAGCTGATCGTCGCCGTCGCGATCAATGCCGGCAAGGAACCGCTGTTCGACCTGGACGAGCGGACCGCCCTGGTCGAGAGCGACATCAACGGCATGATGGCGGCGAACGAGCACAACGGCGCCAGGGTCGTGGTCCGGCCGTTCGAGAACCTGCTGATGGCCTTCGCCGCCCAGAACGAAGCCGATTTCATCATTCGCGGGCTCAGGGCCGTCTCCGACTTCGAGTACGAGTTCCAAATGGCGGCCAACAACAAGCGGCTCTATCCGAAGATCGAGACGGTCTTTTTGATGGCGTCCGAGACCAACCAGTTCATCTCGTCGCGCTTCGTCAAGGAAATCCACATCCTGGGTGGCGACGTTTCCAGCTTCGTCTCGGAAAACGTGCTGTCGCTGCTGCGCACCAAGCGCCCGCATTGAGGTGCGGGTCGACGCTTTCGACTTCGACCTGCCGGCCGAGCTGATCGCCCAAGAGCCGCTGGCCGAACGCGACGCTGCACGGCTCCTGGTCGTGGGCGAGACACTGCAGGACCGCTACGTCCGCGACCTGCCGGCGCTGCTCGCCCCCGGCGACCTCCTGGTGCTCAACGAGACCAAAGTGCTGCCGACGCGGTTCGCCGGGCGGCGGCGCCGCGGCAGTTCGCCCGTCCAGGTGACATTGGTGGCGGATCGTGGCGCCGACCGCTGGTCGGCCCTCGCCAAGCCGGGGCGGCGGCTCGCCCCGGGTGACGTGGTGGACCTCGCTCCCGGGCTCGAGGCCGTGATCGAGAGCAAGGACGAAGACGGCTTCTTCACCGTCGCGCTCGAGGCCGCGTCGGGCAGCGTCCAGGATGCGATCCGCCGGCACGGCGCGATGCCGCTGCCGCCCTACATCAAACGGCCGGCCGCGGGCGATCCCGCCGACCTCGAGCGCTACCAGCCGATCTTCGCCAAGGAAGAAGGCTCGGTCGCCGCACCCACGGCGTCCCTGCACTTCACCGAACGACTGCTCGCTGCCCTCGCCGCACGCAGCATCGAGCGCGCCTCCTTGACCCTGCATGTCGGGCTCGGCACGTTCCTGCCGGTCAAGGCCGCGGACACGAGCGAGCATCGCATGCACGCCGAGTGGTTCGACCTGCCCGAGGCGACGGTCGCGGCGGTCGAGGCGACCCGGGCGCGCGGCGGGCAGGTCGTGGCGGTGGGAACGACGGTGCTCCGGGTCCTCGAGGCACAGGCACGATCGGGCGCGCTTCGCGCCGGCAGCGGCGAGACGGCGCTGTTCGTCACGCCGGGCTTCGCGTTCCACGTCGTCGACCGCCTGTTGACCAATTTCCACTTGCCGCGCTCGACACTCTTCATGCTGGTCGCAGCGCTCGCCGGGCTCGAGCGCATGCAGGCGGCCTACGCGCACGCTATTGCCGAACGCTACCGGTTCTTCAGCTACGGCGACGCCTGTCTGATCGATCGGCTGGCATGAGCCGACCGGTCTGCTAGACTGCCGGGGCGGAGGTGGTGTCATGGCCGAAAAGGCTCGGCAGCAGGGGATGACGGTCGACGCGTTCATCGAGTGGGCGACGGCCCAGCCGCGCGGGCGCTACGAACTGCTCGACGGCAAGGTCTACGCGATGTCGCCGGAGCGCGTCGTGCATGCGCGCACCAAGGCACGGGTCTGGCGGGAGCTGGATCGCGCGATCGGTGCGCGCGGACTGTCTTGCGAGGCGCTGCCGGACGGGCTGACGGTGCCGATCGACGCCACGACCAGCTACGAGCCCGACGTCCTGGTGCGCTGCGGCGAGCCCGTCGATCCCGACACGGTCAAAATAACGGACCCGGTCATCGTGGTCGAGGTCGGCTCACGCAGCACGCGCGGGCTGGACGTGGGCCTGAAGCTGACGGACTACTTCGAACTCGCGAGCCTCGCCCATTACCTCCTGGTCGACACCGACCGCCGTGTCGTCACCCACCACCGCCGCGACGCGGCAGGCCATATCCAAACCAGCATCCATCACGACGGCTGCCTGCACCTCGACCCACCCGGCATCGAGATCGAGATCGCGGCCTGCTGGCCGGAGGTGCCGCGGCCGTGACCCATCAGCTCTTTCGGACCACCGAAACCGAGGCGAGGTAATGGCCGAAAAGGCTCGGCAGCAGCGGATGACGGTCGATGCGTTCATCGAGTGGGCGACGGCCCAGCCGCGCGGGCGCTACGAACTGCTCGACGGCAAGGTCTACGCGATGTCGCCGGAGCGCGTCGCCCACAACGAGGCGAAGCAGCTGACCTGGCTGGCGTTTCGCGAGGCGCTGCGGGCGCGCGGCCTGCCGTGCCGGGCCTATGGTGACGGGCTGACGGTGCCGATCGACGCCACGACCAGCTACGAGCCCGACGTCCTGGTGCGCTGCGGCGAGCCCCTCGATCCCGACACGGTCAAAATAACGGACCCGGTCATCGTGGTCGAGGTCGGCTCACGCAGCACGCGCGGCCTGGACGTCGGCCTGAAGCTGACGGACTACTTCGAACTCGCGAGCCTCGCCCATTACCTGCTGGTCGACACCGACCGCCGTGTCGTCACCCACCACCACCGCGACGCGGCGGGCCATATCCACACCAGCATCCATCACGACGGCTGCCTGCACCTCGACCCACCCGGCATCGAGATCGAGGTCGCGGCCTGCTTTCCTGACGCCGGCTAGGAGAGCTTGGCCAACTCGTCGAGAAAGCGGCCGACGGCGTCGACATCGTCGAGGATGAAACAGGCATAGGTGTTCTGCGGGCCGTCGAGCCCCACCACGATACCGCAGCCCCAATCGTCGATGGCACGAAAGGCATCCTCGTCGGTGACGTCGTCGCCGAGAAACAGCGGATAGGCCGTATCGGGGCCGAGACCGGTGTTCCCGAGGATCCACTCGAGCGCCTTGCCCTTGTCCCAGTCGAGATCGGGGACGAACTCGAACACCATCTTGCCGGTCTTGATCGCGTACTCCGGGAAACTGCCGGACACTTTCTCGACCGCCTGCTCGACGATCGGTGCGGCGTCCGGTGCGGCTCGGCGATAGTGGACGGCGAGGCCGAAGCGCTTGGGCTCCAGCTGGATGCCCGCAATGGCGCCGAGTTCGGCGTCGAGCGCCTGCCGCAGGGCGCCGAGCTTGTCCGCCGCCGCTTCGGCCTCCTCGCGCGACGTCGTCTCGCCGCTCGGATGGCGCAGCTCGAAGCCGTGGCTCGCCGCGTAGAAGATATTCTCGATGCCGATCCGCGCGAACAGATCGTCGAGGCCGCGGCCGCTGATGACGGCCGTGCGGAAACGTGCGGCGACGCGCTCGAGCCGCTGCCGCATCGCAGGGTCGAGCACGGCATCCTCGGGCCGTTCGACGATCGGCGTCAAGGTGCCGTCGTAATCGAGAAATATGCAGACTTCGCGCTCCGACAGACGGGCATCGGCGCGCAGCTCCTCGATCACCTCGAAGGCATCCGGAAGGTCGTGACGGTGTCGCACTTTCCTCGCTCCTCGATCAGCCTTGCTGGCCTCGCTCCTCGATCAGCCTTGCTGGCCGGTCCCTTCTAGCTGCCATCGAACCGAACGTCGAGGCCGCCAACGGCCCTCGCCGATTTCAGCCGTGCTCGGGCGTGCGGCGAGACAGTGGATGGCGATGTCCGACCCGTGGCCGATTCCGGCAGCGTCCCGCCCCCGGGCGAGCGGGCACGCCGAGGCCTCGGATCACCCCGCGGCGGAGGAGCCCGATCCGGCGTCGCCACTCGATCGCCGTGCGAACAATGCCCCCGGTCAGGCAAATCTTTACCTCTTGCCCCTAAAAGCGCCATTGCGAGCGGTTCTTCGGAGTGATGATATCGGCTTCATCGAAGCGAGCACGGCCGAACGGTCAATTGCGCCCGGGCGCCTGGCCGCGAGCGCTGATTACCACAGCGTCGGCGAAACGCCCCCAGTCGTGCCAGATCCCGGCTGAACCGTCGGCGCCGCCACGGCGGACCATCGTGCGAGGCCGCACGGCGCCGCCAGACTTGTCGAGAATCGCGGCGCCACGCGGCCCTCCAGTGGCGAGGGGCTTCTCGATCTCATCCGTCGAGTGCAGCTTGGCGCGGTTGTTGGGCCAGGACGGGGATTCAGGCCCGAACATCTGCCTCGGCGTCAGCCGTGAAAGGCCAGGAGGCCTTCGACCGCAGCCCTGAATGCGACGCGGTCAGCGGCGGGCCGGAGCTTCGGGATGGCGAGCTCGATCCGGCCGACCCGCGTCTTCCGACCGCATTCGCGGTGCACGTTGCAGTGGTCGATCCGGTCCGGGCTGCGCACGCCGGCGGCGGCAGCGGTGAGCTGATCGGCCTCGGCGGCCATCAGCCGTCCACCGGCAAAGGCCAGAAGCTCGGGGATCCGTTTGTGATCGGCACCCTTCTCGATCAGTTCGAGCAGCACCGTTCTGTCTTCGATCGTCGTTGTCGCCGGTTCGGTTGAGGTCAGCCAATCGAACCCATAGCGACGACCGGCTGTGACCGCCTCGCCGGCGGCAGGCCTTCGCCTGACCCGGCGAAGGTCGGTCGGCGCGCCGCGCTCGGCTCGCCCTTACGCCACGCGAAGAGACGTAAGCCGAATCCGCGCTGCCGAATGCGCGCTCGGCCGTTCCTGACGCGCCGAACACCCGTTCCGCTCGGCAATCGCTGTCTCCCTCGGTCCATGGCCCCATCTCGGCCCGATCGAGGCCGAACGGCGAGGCGGTTTCCGCAGCTGTCCTGTTTGCAGGCTCGGACCGCGCAAGTCCTCGCTCCGACGCTCCAGCCGGGCGACCTCGCTGCCGCCGCCAACCCGAGAAGTCAAGAAGTCACCTCCACCTGTAAAGGACGCGACCGTTACACGCGGGGCAATCGTCCTTTCTTTACTGCCCTGTAGACTTGACCCGAACCCGATGGAGAGAGTTTTCGCCGACCTCGACGACTGCTTACTCGAGACGGGATCGCGAACGACCAAAAATTTCTAACGATGGGATCGGCCGGCTGTCGACTCTCTTCTCGCCCCGAGAATGTCGAAACTGAACGGAAAATGCTGGCGATGATTCTGGGTCAACGGCAATCACGCTGGCCCCGCCCCTGCAGCGCCGAGCCGCTGCGCCGGGTTCGTGACACGCCGATGCGGGCAACGCTATCGGTTGGCGGCGCCCCACTTCGACGGTGGCAGCTCTTGCGCAGCGGGCAATCGTGTCGCGCACGGCGCCGGCACCTTGCGAGCCGCAGGATACGGTGCCGATGGCCGCGCAAGGCGGGGCATCAGCCGCTGCCGACGCGCTCCAGCCGCTCGGCCGCCTGCTCCAGGTCCTGGAGTTGCAGCCATTCCGGGCCGCCCGGCTCGACGTGCTCGCGGGCGCGCCGCAGATAGAGGGCCACATCCTCGGCCTGGCCGAGCAGCACGGCGTGCTCGGCCAAAGCCAGCGAGGCCCGCCCGGCATCGCCGAGCCGCCCCTCGGCGATGCCGAGAAACCGCCAGGCATAGGCACTCTGCGGCTCCAGCCGCACGACCTCGCGCAGATGCGTCGCCGCCTCCTGCGTCGCCTCGGGCTCGTTGAGCTCCAAGAGCGCCCGGGCAAGGCCGAAGCGCACCAGTGCGGCGTCCGGCACGCCGGCCAGGGCATCGCGATAGGCCGGCACCGCATCGGCGATGCGACCGCTCTCGAACAGGATCTGCCCCTCGAGTTCGCGCAGATGCGGGTCGCCGGGCAGCTCGGCTTGCAGGCCCTTCACGACATCCAGCGCCCGATCGGTGTCGCCCCGGCGAAAATGCGCCACCGCCCGGGCGTAGCGGTCGGCGAAGCTCTCCCCGTCGCGCCGCTGCAGCACCTCCGTCGGATCGCCGAGAAAACCCTCGAGCTTGGCGATCATTCGGGCATGCGCGGCGTGGACCTCGGCCGGGTAGCTCCGGTCCTGGTAGGGCGAGCGCTCGACCTCGCCGGCCATGAAGGTGATCCGGTCGCGGGTCAGCGGATGGCTGCGCAGGTATTCCGGCCCCTCGGCACTGATCCTGAGGTTCTGCGTCTCCAGGATCTTGAAGAACTCGTAGAGGCCGGTCGGTGGCAGTTGCTCGGCGGCGAGGTACCGGATCGCCGCCTGATCCGCCGCCTGCTCCTGGCTGCGGCTGAAGCGCAGAAGGTTGCGCTCGGCATAGGTGGCGCCACCGGCCATGACCGCGGTGCCGACCTGCGGCGCACCGGCGACGATGGCCGCCGCACCCAGCAGCGCGCCGATGATCGCCTCGGTGTTGGCCTGCCCCACGGCGTCGCGCAGCCGCGACAGGTGGCCGCCCGAAATATGGCCGGTCTCGTGCGCAATCACGCCGGCGAGCTGCTCCGGGGACTGCGACGCGGTGATCAGGCCGGTGTGGATGAACATGTTCTGCCCGCCGGCGACAAAGGCGTTGAGGCTCGGATCGTTGATCACGAAGACCCGCACACTCGCCGGCTCGAGTCCGGCGGCAGCGAAGATCGGATCGGCGATCCGCCGGAGATCGGCCTCGATCTCGGCGTCACGGATCAGGTTCTGCGCCTGCGCCGGCACCATGCCGGCCAAGCCCACCGCGACCACCGTCAAAACCGCCAACAACCGCCCGATCACATACCCTCGCCCACTGCCCGCAGCGCCGCCTCGACGGCCGCCCGTGCCGTTCCCCGGCCGCGTGCCCGGCACCATGCCGGTCTCCGCCGCACCGTTCAGATCGCGTCGCCTCGAGCCGCCTGCAACCCCGAGCCCACCGACGATGCGATCTTTATGCCGGCGAAGGATGAAGAATCGGTAAAAGTGGGCGGCCACGCCGGCTCAGCGGACCCAGCGGCTCCACCAGCCTTGGCGCACCGGTTGCGGCTCCTCGGCCTCCTCGGCGAGCGCCATCTCGCGCCGCTCGGGCTGGTCCGCAGCCGTCTCCGGCGCCTCGGCCGGCGCCGCGCCATTGCCCGAGCCGGCCGTCGGTTGCTCGGCCGGCGCGGGCTCGGCCGTCCGTTCCTCGGGCGTGAGTTCCTCGGCCGCGCGTTGCTCGGCCGGCGCCGGCGTCACTTCTGCGACGGCCTCGGGCGCAACGGGCTCCGGCTCGCCGGTCTCGGCCGCAGGCTCGACTGGGCCGGGCTCGCTCGGCTCGGGCTCGACGGGCTCGGGCTCGACGGGCGGAACCTCGCCCGGCGCCGCTTCGAGCGGGGTCGCCGGCGGCTCCGCTGCAGGCGCGGGGGCCTCGGCCACGGCGTCCTCGGTCGCCGCCGCTTTGCGGGTGCGGCGTCGCCGCCGCGGCTTTTTCGGCGCTTCGGCGGGCGCTTCGCCGGTTTCCCCCTCGATCCCGTCGGCGACCGCCGCGGCCGGCTGGTCGGCAGGCGCCTCGGCCGCCGCCGCATCGTCGACCGACAGCGCCTCGCCCGGGGCTGCCTCACCGACGGCTGCTTCGCTCGGGGCCGCCTCGGCAGCCTCGGCTGCCGCGGCTTCGTCCAACGCCACCTCGTCGGTCCGCCGGCGCCGGCGACGTCGGCGACGCCGCTTGCGGCCGGCCTCGTCGTCCTCGCCCTCCGCCCGCGATGCCTCGGCCGTCTCGACCGCCGCATCGCTCTCCGCCGGAGGCTCGGCCACGGTCTCGGTTGCCGCATCGCCGGCGGCCTGCTGCGGCACTTCGGACGGATCTCGCTTCTCCAGGGCCTCCGCCTTGACCTGGCCCGGCGTCGCATCGCGATCAACCGCGACCTCGATGCGCATGGCGTAGCGCTGCTCGAGCCGCACCAAGCCGTCGCGCTTCTGGTTCAAGACGTAGAGCGCCACCTCGGCCGGCAGCAACAGCCGCAGCACCCGGGTCTCGCCGCGAATCCCCGCCTCCTCGGCGAGTCTCAGCGCCTGGAGCGCACAGCTCTCCGTCGAGCGCACCGAGCCCAGACCCTGGCAGGTCGGGCAGACCTGCGAGGAGAGTTCCTGCAGACTGGGCCGCAGCCGCTGCCGCGACAGCTCCAAAAGCCCGAACATGCTGATCCGGCCGAGCTGGATGCGCGCCCGGTCGATCTTCAAGGCATCGCGCATCCGCTTTTCGACCGCGCGCTGATGCCGGTTCTCGGCCATGTCGATGAAGTCGATGACGACGAGCCCGGCGAGATCCCTGAGCCGCAGCTGGCGGGCGATCTCGTCGGCGGCTTCGAGGTTGGTCTTGACCGCGGTCTCGTCGATATGCCGCTCACGGGTCGACTTGCCCGAGTTCACGTCGATCGCGATCAGCGCTTCCGTCGCGTGCATGACGATCGACCCACCCGACGGCAGCTGCACGGTCGGGCTGTGCATCGCATCCAGCTGGTCCTCGACCTTGTACTTGAAGAAGAGCGGCAGCTCCTCCTTGTAGAGCTTCACGTGCCGCGCCCGGGACGGCATCATCATCGTCATCAGCCGCTTGGCCGAACGATGCGCCGCCTCGCCCTCGACCAGCACCTCGTCGATGTCGCGGCTGTAGAGATCGCGCATCGCCCGCTTGATCAGGTCGCCTTCGGCGTAGATCAGCGCCGGTGCCACGCTCTGCAGTGTGGTGTCTCTGATCTCGCTCCACTGGCGCATCAGGTAGTCGTAGTCGCGCTTGATCTCGGTCCGACTGCGCTGCTGCCCCGCGGTGCGGACGATCAGCCCCATGCCCTGCGGCACGTCGAGCTCGGCGACGATCGACTTGAGCTTGGCGCGGTCCTCGCCGGACGAGATCTTGCGACTGATGCCGCCGCCTCGGGCGGTGTTCGGCATCAGGACACAGTAGCGACCGGCGAGCGAGAGATAGGTGGTCAGCGCGGCCCCCTTGGTGCCGCGCTCCTCCTTGACGACCTGGACCAGCATGATCTGCCGGCGCTTGATCACTTCCTGGATCTTGTAGGAGCGGAGCAGCTTCGCCCGTCTTCGGGCCTGCTCGCTCATGACGTCGGCGGTCTCCTCCTCGGCGTCCTCGCGGACCTGGAGGACCTCTTCGGCATCGCCGTTCGCTGCCTCCGGCCCGTCGCCGGCCTCGTCGCCGTCGTCCTTGCGCCGACGCCCCGATTTGCGCTTCGCCGCGCTGGTCTCGCCGTCGCCGGCATCGGCCGTCGTTTCGCGCTCGAGCTCGGCCAAGAGCTCGCGGTCGGCCTGCGGGATCTGGAAATAGTCGGGATGAATCTCGCTGAAGGCGAGAAAGCCGTGCCGGTTGCCGCCGTAATCGACGAAAGCCGCCTGCAGCGACGGCTCGACCCGGGTTACCTTGGCAAGATAGATATTGCCCTTGATCTGCCTTTTGGTCGAGGATTCGAAGTCGAAATCAACGAGCTGGTGGTCCTGCAGCACGACCACCCGGGTCTCTTCCGGGTGGTTCGCATCGATGAGCATGCGTTTGGTCATAAACGAAAGTCTCCGGCCCGGCGGCAACGGCCACGGCGAGGTGGCGGGCGCGGCACGGGCGTCTCGTGGCGTACCGGGGCAGAGCTGCCGCCGGCAGGCGGGTTGTGAAGGCAGAGGTTGGAACGACCCGGCGGGCGACCCTGCCGGCGCGGCGCGCCGGATGGGGATCGGCCGCGACACGGGCCGCAGGTCTCGAAGACGACGAGGCGACCGAACCGCCGAACGCGTCGGCCAGGGCCACCGAACGGATGATCGCCGGCACGTCGCGGCTGCCGTCGATCGCGACGGCATCGCGCCACGCGGCCGGCGGCGGGTGATCACCGCGCCGGCCACCCGACGTCGAACGGGCCGCCCGACGAACGGCGGGGGATCGATCGCAGAGCCGCGAACGACCAAGCACTGGCATGGAACGGATCGGTGCCTCGAACGGCATTCGAAGTCTCGACGATCTGCTGGGCGCGGCGGAAACGATACACCAGCGCACGGCCGTTGTAGCCGTACGGAGTTTACCGATCATCGCGCTACCCGCAACATGACCCGACTATAATCACTGTCGCAGCCGCCGACAATGCGATAATCTCCGATCCGATAACGCCGCTTTTCGAGCAGTTTGCCGGCTTCTCTTGCGAGCGACGTCGAAAATCTGCGCGCACGCACCGCAGCAACGTTGCACGGCACGCCGGACTGCCCGATAAGCTCACCTCACTGAATTCAACGGCTGCGTGAACCGATGCCACCCGTGCTCCATGAAAAACGATCCGAACACCCGCAGGCCGAACAGCCGCGCCGCCGACGCCGGCGCAACAGCGCGGCCGCGAGGCGGCGCAGCATACCCGACGAGCATCCGCCCAGGGGCAGCGACGGCCGGATCGCCGAATGAGCGCTGGTGCCGCCGTCACCACGGCGATCCTCCGCCTGCTGGTCCTGGCGCTCTTCCTCTTGGTCCTCGTCCCGACCCTGGTCGCGGTTCCGGCGCGAGCCCAGGCGCAGGCCCCGGCTGAAGCACAGAGCCGGGCGGCCGCCGAGGTGTTCGGCGTGCGCTTCGGGGTCAACGAGAACACCACCCGCGTCGTGCTCGACATCGATGCCGCGACCCGCTTCGTTACCCGGGCGCTCGCCTCGCCGCCGCGCCTGGTGATCGAGCTCCAGCACGTCCGCTGGCAGGTCCGCGACCATCCGCAGGGTCGGCCGGTGGGGCTCGCCCGAACGGTCAGTTACGGCAATCTCGGCGCCGGCCATGGCCGGCTCGTCATCGATGTCGACCGCCCCTTCGAGATCCGTCGCCAGGAGTGGCTGTCGCCCTCGGCGGACGCCGCCCATCACCGCCTGGTGGTCGACATCGACCCGCTCGATACGGTGACACCGCCGCCGGACACCGCCCCGAGCACCACCGCCCCGAGCACCACCGCGGCCGATGCACCGCCGACGCCGGCAGCCGCGCCGAGCCGACAGGCGGCACCGCCCGCGACGACGGCATCACCGGCCCCGGCCGCGCAGACCCGCACGGCCGGGCCGCCGATCGCGGGTCCGCCGCTGGCCCGGCCGACACCACCGGCAGCCATCGCCGTGGCCGATGCGGCGGTGATCGAGACAACCAGCGGCGACGATCTGCCGTTGCCCGGCACCAACAGCCTCACCACACCGCTGCCGATCCCCGAAGCGCCCGAGTCCACGCCCGCTCCCGCGGACGCACCGGCGGACACCAGTTCCGCTGTCGACGGCACGACCGTCGTTGCCATAGGCCCCATCCGGCGAGCACCGGCACCGCCGGCCCGCCGCCGGATCATCGCGTTGGATCCCGGCCACGGCGGGGTCGACCCCGGCACCGTCGGGATCAACGGTGTGCTGGAGAAGGAGGTCACCCTCGATCTCGCCGAGCGGCTGCGCCGGCTGATCGAGGCGACCGGCCGCTACCGCGTCGTGCTGACCCGCGAGGAGGACGTCTTCGTCTCGCTGCGCGACCGCATCGAGACGGCGCGCCGGGCCGATGCGTCGCTGTTCATCTCGATCCACGCCGACAGCCTCGGCGATTCCCGCTTTGGCGGCGCTTCCGTCTATACGCTCTCGGACGAGGCGTCCGACAGCGAGGCGGCCAAGCTCGCGCGCAAGGAAAACCGCGCCGACATCATCGCCGGCACCGACCTCTCGGCGCACGACCAGACCGTGGCCAGCATCCTCATCGACCTCGCCCAGCGGGTGACCAACAACAAATCGATCGAGTTCGCCGATGTCTTGACCGGCGAACTCGCCGATGTGACTGCTCTCGTCCGCAACACCCGCCGCTTCGCCGGCTTCGTCGTGCTCAAGTCGCCGGACGTGCCCTCGGTGCTCTTGGAGCTCGGCTATCTCTCCAACCCGACCGACGCCGCCAACCTCGCCCGGCCGGAATACCGCGACAAGCTGGCGAGGGCGACGCTGCGGGCGATCGACCGCTATTTCGCGACCGTCGACGCCACTTTGTGAGCGTCTCGCCTTGCGCCGGGCAGCATACCGGCCATTTTCCGGGAAGGGCTTTTGCGCTACGCAACGATGGTCTCGGCCGTCGTCGCCGCAGCGACGCCCGACCCGTTTTGTTCGAGGATGATCCGACGTGTTGCGCTGGCTCGGCAAAGCCGTTTCCTGGGTGGTCGTCACCGCAGCCCTTTGGCTGGTGGTCGGGGCCGGTGTCGTCGCCTGGGTCTTCGACCATTACGGCGAGGACCTGCCGGACTACGCCTCGCTGGCCGACTACCAGCCGCCGACCGTCACCCGCATCCACGCCGGGGACGGCCGCCTCTTGGCCGAATACGCCCACGAACGTCGCGTCTTCGTGCCGATCACTGCGATCCCGCCGGTGGTACGCCAGGCCTTCGTCTCGGCCGAGGACAAGAACTTCTACCGCCACCCCGGTATCGATCCCCTCGGCATCGCCCGCGCCGCCTACGAGAACTTCCAGGCGATGGGCACCAACCGCCGGCCGCAGGGGGCCTCGACCATCACCCAGCAGGTGGCGAAGAACTTCTTCTTGACCAACGAGGTGTCGCTCGAGCGCAAGCTCGAGGAGGCGATCCTCGCCTTCCGCATCGAGCAGACCTTCGACAAGGACCGCATCCTCGAGCTCTACCTCAACGAGATCTTCCTCGGCCGCCGCTCCTACGGTGTCGCCGCTGCGGCACTCACCTATTTCGACAAGGCGCTCGACGATCTGACGCTGCCGGAAGCCGCCTTCCTCGCCGCCTTGCCCAAAGCACCCTCGACCTACGATCCCGACCGCAACCCCGAACTCGCGCTCGGTCGCCGCGACTACGTCTTGGGCCGGATGCTCGCCGATGGCGCCATCACACGGGACGAATACGACGCGGCGCACGCCACCGCGATCGAGACGCGCTCGCGCGACAGCATCGACTACGCCCGCGCCGACTTCTTCACCGAGGAGGTCCGCCGCCAGCTCGTCCGCGAACTCGGCGAGGACGGTTTCTACCAGGGCGGCCTCTCGGTCCGCACGACCGTCGACCCGGAGCTGCAACAGCTCGCCGACCGAGCACTGCGCCGCGGCCTCGCCGCCTACGACCGCGACCGCCAGGGCTGGCGCGGCCCGCTCGGCAGTCTCGACCTCGCCGCCGCCGGTGACGGCTGGCCCGAAGCCCTCGCCGCCTTCGACCCCGGCTTCGAGCTCGACGACTGGCGCCTCGCCGTGGTCCGCGAGGCCCGCCCGGGCAGTGCCCAGCTCGGCTTTGCCGACGGCGGCACCGCCACCCTGCCGTTCAGCGAGATGCGCTGGGCGACGCCCGAGCTCGGCCCCGGCGAGTTCGGCCGGCCACCCCAGGCCGCGACCGACGTCGTCGGCACAGGCGACATCATCGTCGTCGAGGCGATCGAGACGGAGAGCGGCCCGACCTACGCCCTCCGCCAACGGCCCACCGTCGAAGGGGCGCTGGTCGCCCTCGATCCGCATACCGGCCGAGTGCTCGCCATGGCGGGCGGCTTCAGCTTCCGCCAGAGCCAGTTCAACCGCGCCACCCAGGCCTGGCGCCAGCCCGGCTCCTCGTTCAAGCCCTTCGTCTACCTCGCCGCCCTGGAGCGGGACTTCACCCCTTCCTCGATCATCCTGGATGCGCCCCTGGTCATCGAGCAAGGGCCCGGCCTGCCGCTCTGGAAGCCCGAGAACTACACCGAGAACTTCTACGGCCCCTCGACGCTGCGCGTCGGCATCGAGCAGTCGCGCAACCTGATGACCGTCCGCCTCGCCCGCGAGATCGGCATGGAGCAGGTGCAGGACGTCGCCCGCCGCTTCGGCGTCGATCGCGGCCTCGGTGCCAACCTCGCCGCCGCCCTGGGCTCCAACGAGCTGGACCTGTTGAGCCTGACCGAGGCCTACGCCATGCTCGTCAACGGCGGCCGCGAGATCGAGGGCCAGCTGGTCGAGCGCATCCAGGACCGCTTCGGCCAGACGATCCGCCGGCGCGACGACCGCCCCTGTGACGGCTGCCGACGCCTGGCGTTCGACGGCGAGCTGCCTCCCGACCTGCCCGACGACCGCCCCGAGGTGGTCGACCCGCGCCACGCCTACCAGATGGTGACGATGCTCGAAGGTGTGGTCGAGCGCGGCACCGGCCGCAGTGCCCAGCGCATCGGCAAGCCGATCGCCGGCAAGACCGGGACGACCAACGACGCCCGCGATGCCTGGTTCGTCGGCTTCTCGCCCGACCTCGCCGTCGGCGTCTATGTCGGCTTCGACCGACCGCGCAATCTCGGCAGGCGGGCCACCGGCGGCAGCGTGGCGCTGCCGATCTGGACCGAGTTCATGCAGGCGGCCCTCGAGAACGCCCCGGCCACGCCGTTCCGCACCCCGCCCGGTGTGCGGCTGGTGCGCGTCGACGCCGAAACCGGCCTCTTGCCCGGGAACGCCACGGGATCGGTCATCGCCGAGGCTTTCCTCCCCGGCACCGAGCCCACCACCCGGGCCGACGACACCGTCCTGCCCGCCACCAGCACCACGGGCGGCACCGGCGCCAGCGGCGGCGGCACCAGCGGCGGCGGCACCAGCGGTGGCGGCACCAGCAGCAGCGGTAGGCCGACCGGCCTCTACTGAGCAGAACCGGACGATCATCAACCGTCGACCATCGAGGAGCGATGCCATGCGCGCCGAAATCAGCAACCTGAAGGACACGATCAGCGAAGGGCTCACCCTGCTCCGGAGGCATCTTTGACTGGGACAACGCGCTGCGCCGCAAGGACGAGCTCGACGCGCTGACCGAAGACCCGGCGCTCTGGAACGACGCCGACAACGCGCAGACCCTGATGCGCGAGCGCCAGCGGTTGACCGACGCCATCGACCGCCAGCAAGAGATGGAGCAGACCCTCGCCGACAGCCTGGAGCTCGCCGAGCTCGCCGAAGCCGAGGACGACAGCGCCACCCTCGACACCATCCAGGCCGACCTCGAAGACCTGAGAATCCGAATCGACAAGCTGGCGCTGGAAAGCCTGCTCTCCGGCGAAGCCGACGGCAACAATGCCTTCCTGCAGGTCAATGCCGGCGCCGGTGGCACCGAAAGCCAGGACTGGGCCGAGATGCTGCTGCGCATGTATCTCCGCTGGGCCGAGGCCAAGGGCATGAAGATCGAGTGGATCGAGGAGAGTGCCGGCGAGGAAGCCGGCCTCAAATCCGCCACCGTCAAGGTGATCGGCCACAACGCGTACGGCTGGCTGAAAACCGAATCCGGCGTCCACCGCCTGGTGCGCATCTCACCCTTCGACAGTGCCGCCCGACGCCACACCAGCTTCGCAAGTGTCTGGGTCAGCCCCGAGATCGACGACAGCATCGAGGTCGAGATCGACGACAAGGACCTGAAGGTCGATACCTACCGCGCCTCGGGTGCGGGCGGCCAGCACGTCAACCGGACGGAATCCGCCATCCGCATCACACATATGCCGACCGGCGTCGTCGTCGCCTGCCAGAACGACCGGAGCCAGCACAAGAACCGGGCGACCGCCATGAACATGCTGCGCGCCAAGCTCTACGACCTCGAGCTGCAGAAACGCCGCGCCGAGCACGACGCCACCGAAGCCACCAAATCCGACATCGGCTTCGGCCACCAGATCCGCTCCTACGTCCTCCACCCCTACAAGATGGTGAAGGACCTCAGAACCAATACCGAAAGCGGCAACCCCAACGCCGTCCTCGACGGCGACCTCGACCCCTTCCTCGAGGCCGCATTGGCGCTGGGAGCGGGGCACAAGAGGGAAGAAGCGGCGCAATAAAGAAAAGACATGTGGGGAGGATGATCCTCCCCACGCCCCACCGTCATTTTAGTCGATACTAGTGTTGCAGCGGCGTGCGCATCTTGTTTGTCGGTGGCGTGGTCCGATGCCCGATCACCCACTCGCCGTTCTCGCAGACGAGATCACCGATTCGCGTGCCTTCGGGGTAACTCTGGCCTTCCCAGAGACAATCGGCCATGGCCGGTGCGGCCAGGCAGAACCAGCCGACAACGATCGTTCGAAGGAACAGGCCGGGCCGAACTCCAACTGATTTTCGCATCGCCGGATGTCCTCCCTAAGGTTGTGTCGCGGCGCCTGGGGGCTCTGGCACGAATGCCCTGAACGCCCGGGGAGAGGGGTTCAGCCGGACATCCATACTGCCGCGCTGCTCGCCGCCAGCGAGCACTGCGAAATCCTCGCGCGACACCCAAAGTCGCTCCACTGCCCCGCCCAGCAACTCCCGCGGTTGCGGCGCGGGCGGATCGCAGAAAACATTGGCCTCGACCAGAAGACGACCCCCTTGGCCGACGATCGTGACCTCCTTGTTGTCGAGCATACTGAGATCACAGGCGAAGGCACGACCCGGCTCGATATTGCCGGCCGGACGAAGGACCGCCTGGATCGGCCGTGCCTTGAGCACACCGTCACGTTCCAGACTCTGCTCCCAGAGCGAAGCGAGCAACGGATTGACGGCTTCCGGCGTCAGCGCAGCGATCTTGTCCAGATCGACCTCGAGTGCCGCCAGAGCCTCTCGCAACAAACGATCGTCCGTGGCACCCGCCAGGGTATGCGGTGGTGCGAACGGGCCGTCCAGGTCGTAGAGCAGTTCACGCAAGGCCGCGGCCAGCCCGTTCGGATCGTCTGCGCTGAGCGTGCGCAGGGCATCGGCGAGCCTTAGGTTGCTCATGTGGTAATAGCCTTGCCGCTCGAGAACCGCCTCCACCATTTGCCGATGGTTGCCGCTGCTCCCGTCCTCGGCCAGCAGGTCGAGAAGCAGGTCGGGCAGGTCGATCTCGCTCTCGTCGAAGGTCATCGTGATACCCTTCTCGCGGTCGATCACCACCTCGAAGCCGGTATCACGGTAGAAGATGGAAAGCCCGACGATCGTCGCCAGCGCGATGATGGCGACGACTGCAACAACAGCGCGGCCCGCCACTGGGGTCATCGACATGTCCTCCCGTCGCGAGGCAACCCCGCTCGATCCATCCCCCACCGACATGCAGGGCGGCGCAGACCGGAACCGTCAGAACATCGACCGTACGGCAATGGTACCACATTGCAAGGCGAGCGCTGTGAGGTGGGTCACATTCCGCTGACCAGCCCGGCGGTCGCGTCGACAAGAGGCGCGAAAAAGGTACCAGGTACCTTTGAGCTCTGGATGACGTGTGCCGAACCAACCCGCGCCGGCCGGCAAGCAGCTCGACCGAGCGCCCGTTCCGGGTTATTTTTTCCTATAAGCCTCAGTCGCCGAGCCGATACTCGATCGTGGTGACCACGCGGACGGTCTTGAACAACTGCAGTTCCTCGCTCTGTCCCGGGGCGTTGTCCCGCGGCAGGATCTGGAAAAGGCCTTGGCTGGCGCGATGGATGCCGGTGATCCTGCTGCCACTGTCGGCGGCGAACTGGTCGGCGGCGTCGCGGGCGTTGCGGGTCGCCTCGGCGATCATCGCGGGCTTGATATCGTTGAGCCCGGTGAAGAGGAAGAAGGGCCCGCGCGGGCCGTCGCTGGTCAGCACCACGCCGGCCTGCACCAGCTCACCGACCCGTTGGCTCAGCGCCTTCACCCCGTCCACGTCGGCGTGGCGGATCATCAGGTTGAGGCCGACGATGAAGCGGCTCTCGACCGGCCCGCTGCGATAGGCCTGGGCGAGGAGGTCGGTGACCTCGATGCCCTGGACCTCTATGGTTTCGGCCGGGATGCCGCCCGCGGTCATGAAGGCGCGGACGAGGCCCAGTGCCCGCTGGATCTCCGCCTGCGCGGCCGCGAGATCGTCGCTGGTGGCGACCAACCGCAGCGGCCAGAGCACGAGGTCGGCCTTGGCCTCGCGCTCGGCGAGCCCGCGCACCGTGACCACCCGCTCATCCGCCCGCCCGGCCTCGAACCCGGCGCCGATCTGCCGACCCGCCACCGCCACCCCGAGCGCCAAGACCAGCGCCGCGAGAAGCCCGGCAACCGCCGCACCCAGCCGCATCGTCACCACCCGCAAGAACCCGTGCCGGGCGCTACCATGACCGGCCCGGCAAGCCCTGGCAACGGCACTCCGGCGGCCGGTTGGCAAGGCCGCTCTGCCCGCTATGCTGGCGTGGGCAACCGAGGAGAAGCGCCATGCAGGAACGACGGGTCGAGGTTGCGGTGATCGGCGCCGGGACGGCCGGGATGACCGCCTTCCGCGCCGCCCGGGCGGCGACAGAGAGCGTGCTGCTGATCGAGGGCGAGCGGTACGGCACGACCTGTGCCCGGGCCGGCTGCATGCCGTCCAAGCTCCTGATCGCCGCGGCCGAAGCGGCGCACATGGTGGAGAAGGCGCCGGCGTTCGGCGTCGAGACAGCACCCCCCCGGATCAACGGCCGGGCGGTGATGGACCGGGTGCGGCGCGAGCGCGACCGGTTCGTGGGCTTCGTGGTCGAGACGGTCGAGGATTGGCCGGCCGAGCAGCGGCTGATGGGCCGCGCCCGGTTCGTGGACGATCACACCCTCGAGGTCGAGGGGGCGGACGGGTCGCAGCACCGGGTGATCGCCGAGCGGATCGTCATCGCGACGGGCTCGACGACCGTCTGGCCACGCTTCTTCGAGGCGGTGGGCGACCTTCTGGCGACCAGCGACGACATCTTCGACTGGGAGGACCTGCCGGAGTCCGTTGCCGTGTTCGGCGGCGGCGTGATCGGCCTCGAGCTCGGCCAGGCGCTGCATCGACTCGGTGTGCGAATCCGCCTCTTCGGCAAAGGTGGCGGGATCGCGACCCTCACCGACCCCGAGGTGCGGGCCGCCGCCCTCGCCGCCCTCGGCGGCGAATTCCCCTTCGACCCCGATGCCCCGGTCGAGAGCATCGAGCGCGACGGCGATGCCGTCGTGGTGACCTTCACCGATCAGGCCGGCAAGACGACGACCGAGCGCTTCGCCCGCCTCCTCGCCGCTACCGGCCGCCGCCCGGCCGTCCAGCGCCTCGGCCTCGAGACGACCTCGCTCGAGCTCGACGACAACGGCATTCCCCGCTTCGACCCCTGCACGCTGCAATGCGGCGAGAGCCACATCTTCATTGCCGGCGACGTCAACAACTTCCGGCCGATCCTCCACGAGGCGGCCGACGAGGGCCGCACCGCCGGCGAGAACGCGGCACGCTTTCCCGACGTCCGCGCCGGCCTCAGGCGCGTCCCGATGGGCGTCGTCTTCACCGAGCCGAACCTCGCGGTGGTCGGCGAAGGCTTCGCCGAACTGGAGGCCAGGAGCTGCCCCTTCGCCACCGGCAGCGTCGCTTTCGAGAGCCAGGGGCGCAGCCGGGTGATGCTGCAGAACCAGGGCCTGCTCCGGGTCTACGGTGAGTTCGGCAGCGGCCTGTTCCTGGGCGCGGAGATGGCCGGCCCCAGGGCCGAGCACTTGGCGCATCTCCTGGCCTGGGCGCTCACCCAGCGGCTCACCGTGCCGGCGATGCTGGACATGCCCTACTACCACCCGGTGATCGAAGAGGGGCTGCGGACTGCCCTTCGCCAACTCAATCGCAACCTCCGCCTCGGCCCCGAGCCGGTGAAGCGCTCCATGGACTGCGGCCCCGGCGCCTGAGCGCCACGCCCAGGGTTGCGAGGACGGTCGCAAGGAGACCTCGTCGAGCGAACAAGAAAAGACCGGGTCCGGCCCGCGCGTTCGGCCACGCCGCGATCCTCGTCATTCTTGCTCGTCGCGTGACTCGTGCTGCTGCTGGCGGCGGTCATAGCGCGGCCACCCTGCGGGTCGGGACCGCCGCTCGGCCAGCGCCTATCCTTCCATCCTGCTAGCCCATCCCGTCAATAAACCGTCGGCACGTAGAGCTCGTCCGGCAGCACTTCGCGCTCGTAGTCCGGGTTGAAGACGCGGTCCGGCAGGGTGATCGGATCGTGCGGGACCTCCTCGTAGGGCACCTGCTGCAGCAGGTGATGGATGCAGTTGAGCCGGGCGCGCTTCTTGTCGTTGCCGGGGACGATGAACCAGGGGGCTTCGGGAATATTGGTGCGCTCCAGCATCTCCTCCTTGACCTTGGTGTAGCGCTCCCAGCGGACCCGCGATTGCAGGTCCATCGGGCTCAGCTTCCACTGCTTCATCGGGTCGTGAATGCGCATCAAGAAACGCAGCTGCTGCTCCTGGTCGGTGATCGAGAACCAGTACTTGATCAGCACGACGCCCGACCGCACCAGCATCCGCTCGAATTCCGGCACGTCGTGGAAAAACTGCTCGACCTGATCCTCGTCGGCAAAACCCATCACCCGCTCGACGCCGGCCCGGTTGTACCAGGAGCGGTCGAACAGCACGATCTCACCGCCCGCCGGCAAATGCGGCACGTAGCGCTGGAAATACCACTGGGTCTGCTCGCGCTCGGTGGGTGCCGGCAGCGCCACGACCCGGCAGACGCGCGGGTTGAGGCGCTGGGTGATCCGCTTGATCACACCCCCCTTGCCCGCGGCATCGCGGCCCTCGAAGACGACCACGATCTTGAGCTTCTTGTGGATCACCCAGTCCTGCAGCTTGATCAGCTCCGACTGCAGGCGGAGCAGCTCGCGAAAATAGAAGCCCCGATCGAGCGTCGATTTCTGCTTGAACGCGGTGATGTGGCGGAGTTCTCGAGCGATCCGGTCGTCGTCGAGCTCCATCTCCAGCTCCTCGTCGAAGCTGTCCTCGAGCTCGATATCGACCCAGCTGCGCTGACCGTCGCGCGCCGCACCACCAGCCATCGCCACCTCCCGGCAAGTTCGGGCGGACCCTGCACCGCCCCGACGAACGCTACGCTGCCCGTATGGCAGCTCGGTTACAAGCGCCCGTTACACTCGCCAAACGATCGGCAACGTCTATCTTGCCGGACGTTCGAGACGAGGGAGACGCAGAATGACCACCCGCCGCCAGACACTCGCCGCCGCCGGCCTGGCCCTTGCCGCACCGGCCCTGATCAGGGCACGTCCAGCCGCCGCGGAAGCACCGCTGCTCGGCCCGGCACGGCCCCGCTTCTACCGCTTCCAGCTCGGCGATTTCGAGGTCACGACGGTGCTCGACGGCGCCATCCAGCTCGATGGGCCGCATCCGATTTTCGGCGAGAACCAGCCGGCCGAGGAGGTCGCCGCCTTCGCCGAGCAGAATTTTCTCCCGGGCGACCGGATGGAGATCAGCTTCACGCCCGTCATGGTCAACAGCGGCGACAACCTCGTCCTCTTCGACGGCGGCAATCCCGCGAGCCGCCGGCCCGGCGCCGGCAATCTGGTCGCCGCCATCGAGGCTGCCGGCTACACCGCCGACCAGGTCGACACACTGGTCATCACGCATTTCCATCCCGACCATATCGGCGGGCTGATGACCGACGGCGTGCCGACCTTCGCCAACGCCGCCTATGTCACCGGCCAGGTCGAATACGACTTCTGGAGCCACGACGACCGGCTCAGCGGCCCGACCGAAGGCGTCGCCAGTCTGGTGCGCAGCAACGTCGTGCCCTTGGCCGAGAAGATGCGCTTTGTCGGCGACGAGGGCGAGGTCGTCGCCGGCATCAACGCCGTCGCCGCCTTCGGCCACACCCCGGGGCACATGGCCTACCACATCGAGAGCGGCGGCCAGCGCCTGTTGCTCTGGGCCGATGCGTCCAACCACTTCGTCCTCTCGGTCGAGAGGCCGGACTGGCACGTCCGCTTCGACATGGACAAGGCGGCCGCCGCCGCGACCCGCAAGCGCCTGTTCGACATGGCCAACGCCGAGCGCATCCCGGTCACCGGCTATCACATGCCCTTCCCGGCCGTAGGCTTCGTCGAAAAGCCCTCACCCGAGAGCTATCGCTGGGTCCAGGCGAGCTACCAGATGAACCTCTAGCTGGGTCGGCGCTCAGGTCGTCAGCCAGATGAGCGCCGCATAGCGGCCGCCCTTGCCGACCCCGATAAAAAGCAGCGTCGGCCAGAACGGGGTGCGCATCAGCCCGGCGACCACGGCGAGGCCCGTGCCGACGAGGGGCAGCCGAGCCGGCAGCAGGGACCAGATACCGAAGCGATTGAACCAGCGCCGGGCGCGAATCGGCGAGTTGCGCCGGACCGGAAAGCGCGGATGGTGCTCGAATGGCAACGCCAGCCGGCCGAGCGCCCAGTCGAGCAGCGAGCCCGCCGTATTACCGGCGGTGGCCGCGAGCCAGAGAGCTCCACGCGGGACCCGGTCGAGATAGAGCAGGCCCACGAGCGTCGCCTCGGACGGGCACGGAACGAAGGTGCCGGCGAGAAAGGCCGAGGTGAACAGAGCGGCGAGATCGAGCAAGCGGCAGGCCCCGTAACCGGAACGCCGCTTCCGCTGACCTTGCGCGGCGAGAGCCGCCAGCCTTGCCGGCGCGGACCCGCGGGTCGCGAGTGCTGCCGTCAGCTTCCTTCGCCGACCGGATTGGCCGCCCAGAAAGCAGCGACGGCGCGTGCCGCCTCGGCCTCGATCGCGGCCGGGTCACCGGTCGCCTCGCCGATCACGCCCGAAATGCCACCGCCGAACACCACCTCCATATTGGCGGCGTTGGCGATCACCGGTGCCGTGTGCACGCCGAAGTCGGTGAGCGAGCCTTCGCCCACCTCGATGCCGGGATCCGGTGCGGCGGCCAGGGTTTTCTCGAACAGGTCGCGGTCGGCTTCGCCGAAGGCGACGAGGACGGCCCTGATGTCGCCCCGATGCGCCGAACAGGAATCGACGATCAGCCGCGCCAGCTCCGCCTTCTCGATCGGCGGCCGAATGCGGCTCGCGAATATGCCGCCGCCGATGAACGGCAAGGCGAGCCGGCCAAGGCCATGGCCGGCGGTCAGCCGCAGGGCATTGCCGATCGATTCCGTGACCGACTCCCTGGTCGGGTCGTAGCCGGCACCCGTGCGACCCATCGCACCAGAGGCGGCGTGCACGATCGCGATGATCCCACTTTCGGCGAGCCGGCCGGAGCCGGTCCAGACCGCGGCCCCGAGCGGCACCATCCCCTGCGCCCGCAGCCGCGCATCCTCGGGCGTGCCTTCGGCCGCCACCAGGTCCGTCGAGACGTAGGCCATGCTTCCCTCCGCTGACTTCTCGGCAAGTGGAGGCTAGGCCGAGCGACGGCCGCGGTCAAAGTCCGGCTTGCCGCCGCCGCCACCGCGTGGGACGAATCGCCAGACCGTCGGGGACCCGCCCGGCTCGATGCCTTCCTCGTTGATCGGGAGCCCGTCCCTTGCAAACCCTCTTCGACAGCGGCCGCATCGCCGACTTCGTGCTGGCGTTTCTCGTCCTCGAAGGGCTGATCATCCATTTCCACCACCGGCTCACCGGCCGCGGACCCGGCCTCGGCCAGCTCGTGCCGTTTCTTCTGGCGGGAGGCTGCCTGCTGTTGGCTTGGCGCACGGCAGCCGCCGGTCTCGCTTGGCCCCTGCCGGCAGCCTTGCTGCTCGCCGCCGGGGCAGCGCATCTGGTCGATCTCCTGCGCCGGCGGCTCTGAGCCCGTCCGCTGCCGATATCAGCCGCGGCGCCTGCCGCCGGAAGCTGCCTTGGCAGCGTAGAGCGCCTGATCGGCCCGCTCGAGCGCCGGGCCGATCTCGCTTTCGCCGTCGCGATGAAGGGCGACGCCGAAGCTCAGGGTCACCGTCCGCCCGGCCAGCGCCGCACTGCCGGCAGCATCCGCCACCTTGTGCTCGATCCGCCGGATCACGGCCCCGGCATCGTCCGGCCCGGCACCCGGCAGCAGTGCGGCGAACTCGTCGCCCCCCAGCCGGCCGACGACATCGCCCTCGCGAACGCTCTCGCGGCAACAGGCGGCGAGCCCGGCCAGCACCCGGTCGCCCGCGGCATGACCCGATTCGTCGTTGACCGCCTTGAAGTCGTCGACGTCGATCATCATCACCGAGAGCGGGCGAAACGCCCGACGGCGCTCCTCGATCAGGGCAGCGGCCGCGGCGAAGAAAGCGTCCCGGCTGGCGAGCCCGGTCAGTGAATCGCGCTCCAGCCGATCGAGCAGCTGCCGTTCGCGGTGGCGGAGATCGGTAACGTCGACGAGCTCGAGAACGACGAACGGCAGCCCCGCCGGTGTTCGGTAGTCGACCCGGTGCACCCGGCAATCGCGCGCCCCCATCCGCTGGACGGACGCCGCTCCGGCGCCCGCTGCCGTCGTCCGGTCGCCGGTCACATGGGCGGCCGCGGCGACGGTTGCCAGAAGCGTCGGATCGATCGTCCGGCCGTCGCCCAGCAACTGCCGGGCTGCCGGGTTGGCGGCCAGCAGTCGCCCGTCGACGGCGATCATGACGATCGCCACGTGCGATCGCTCGAACGCCGCCGCCAGCCCGTGCGGCTCGGCAACTGGGGTTTCCATCGCAAGCACCGCTCCAACGATACCCGTCGACATCGACCTGCCGACCGGCAGGCACCGCAAATCGTCCGTCCGAATCATCACCATAATGTCGACGCCGGCGAAGACCTTAGGGTTCCACCGACGGCGGGCCAATCGTCACCGGCCGCCCCGCATAGCGCGTTACGGCCGCGCGTTTACGACGTCCGGCCCGGCTCGCTTGCCGGCGGTGCAGCCATGCGGCAAAAGACGGGGCGGCCCATCGCGGAGGAGCCCTCGTGCCGACCGTTTCGTCAGGACCGCCGACCCGCCGATCCGCGCCTCGCCTGTTGGGGCACCGGCCACGGACGCCGCAGCGGTGAGCGCGCAACAGCCACGATCGAGCCGGGCCGGCCTGATCTCCTGGGCCTTCTACGACTGGGCCAGCAACGCCTTCAACGCGTTGATCCAGACCTTCGTGTTCGCCGCCTACTTCGCCCAGCAAGTCGCCGCCGAGCCCGGTGCCGGGAGTGCCCAGTGGGGTTTCGCCCTCGGCACCGCCGGCCTGCTCGTGGCGCTGACCGGGCCGCTCCTGGGCTCGATCATCGACCAACGCGGCCCGCGCAAGCCGCTCATGGCGGTGTTCACCCTGGGCTGCGTCGTGTTCACGGCCCTGCTCTGGCTGGTCAGGCCCACGGTCGAGGATGTCTGGCTCGCCCTGCTGCTCGTCTGGCTCGCCAGTGTGTGCTTCGAATACGCCTTCATCCTCTACAACTCGATGTTGCCGGCACTGGTCGACTGGGAACGGCTCGGCCGCTGGTCGGGCTGGGGCTGGACCATGGGCTATTCCGGTGGGCTCTTCTGTCTGGGCTCGGCGCTCGGGCTGTTCGTCCTGGGCGACGCCCTGCTGCTCGAATTCGACGAGGAAGCCGCCGAGGACGTCCGCGCCACCTTCGTCTACGCCGCTGCGTGGTATTTCGTCTTCTCGCTGCCCTTGTTCCTGGTCACGCCCGATGCGCCGAAATCCGGCAAGTCCTGGCGGCAATCGACGATCGACGGCTGGAATTCGCTGGTCTCCACGGTCCGTAACATCCGCGACTATGCCGACCTCGTCCGCTTCCTGATCGCCCGCATCTTCTACACCGACGGCCTCGCCACCTTGTTCGCCTTCGGTGGCGTCTATGCCGCCGGGGTGTTCGACATGAGTGCCCGAGAGGTCCTGGCGTTCGGCGTCGTCTTGAACGTCGCCGCCGGCATCGGCGCCTTCGGCTTCTCCTGGATCGACGACCGGGTCGGCAGCCGCCGCACCATCCTGTTCGCGATGGCCAACCTGATCGTGTGGGGCAGCCTGATCCTGTTCGTCGAGGAGCAGGTGCTGTTCTGGGCGCTGGGCATGCTGATCGGCCTCTTCATCGGTCCGGTGCAGGCGGCGAGCCGCTCCTATCTCGCGCGCGCTGCCCCGGAGCGGCTGCGGGGGCAGATGTTCGGCCTCTATGCGCTCTCCGGTAAGGCCACCGCGTTCATGGGGCCTCTCCTGGTCGGTTGGGTGACCACACTCGCCGACAGCCAGCGCATCGGCATGAGCGTGATCATCGTCTATTTCGTGCTGGGCTTTCTCTTGATGCTGACGGTGCCGAGCGCCGCACAGCGACGCGCTGCCGCCTCGGATGCGGCCTAGCCGCATGGACCGACCCGCGACGCGCGACGCCGCCGCGACGCCGCGTCAGCTCTTCGCCTGGGCGATCTACGACTGGGCCGAGACGCCGTTCTTCGCGATCATCGTCACCTTCGTCTTTCCCGCCTATTTCATCCAGGCGGTGGCCGTGGACGAGATCACGGGCACCACGCAATGGGGCTATGCGATAGCCCTTTCCGGGTTGACGATCGCCCTCTCGAGCCCGATCGCCGGTGCGATCGCCGATGTCGGTGGTCGACGCAAGCCCTGGCTCATGAGCTTCACCGGCCTCGGTGCCGTCGCCACGGCGCTGCTCTGGCTGATCGAGCCCGACCCCCGCTTCGTGCTCTGGGCGCTGGTCCTGGTCGTTCTCGCCAACACCGCGATCGAGCTCAGCCAGGCCTTCTACAACGCCATGCTGCCGGACCTCGCACCACCGCGGACGCTCGGCCGCTGGTCCGGTCGCGGCTGGTCGCTCGGCTACCTGGCCGGCATCATCACCCTGCTCCTGCTCTATTTCGGCTTCGTCAGCCCCGACCCGCCGCCCTTCGGGCTCGCCGCCGAGACGGCGGAGAATATCCGCATCTCCGGCCCGGTGATCGCCTGCTGGCTGCTCGCTTTCGCCCTTCCCCTCTTTCTCGTCACTCCCGACCGGCCGCATGCCGCAACGCCGCTGTCCCGGGCGATCCACGAAGGGCTCGCCAACCTCTGGGGCACCCTGCGCAGCCTGCGGCCGAGCCAACAGGTGCCGCGCTTCCTCGTCGCCCGACTGATCTACAACGACGGGCTGAACACGCTCTTCGCCTTCGGTGGCATCTACGCCGCCGGCACCTTCGGGATGACCACCGAGGAGGTGCTGCTGTTCGCCATTGCGCTGAACATCTCGGCCGGCATCGGCAGCTTCGCCTTCGGCTTCATCGACGACTGGATCGGCTCGAAGAAGACCATCCTGATCGCGATCGCCGGCCTCGCCTCGTTCGGCATCGCCGCACTGATCGCCGAGGAGAAGACCACGTTTTTCGTCCTCGGCGTCCTGATCGGCCTCTTTGTCGGCCCCGCCCAGTCGGCGAGCCGCACGCTGATGGCGAGGCTGGCACCACCCGAGCAGCGCACCGAAATGTTCGGGCTCTATGCGCTTTCCGGCAAGCTCACGGCGTTCATCGGCCCGTTCCTCTTCGGTGCCGCCACCAGCCTCTTTCAGACCCAGCGGGCCGGCATGGCGATGGTCGTGGTCCTCCTGGCCGTAGGCGGTCTGCTACTGCTCCTCACCGTCCGCGAGCCGGACCACGGCGGGTGATGCCGGCCGCGTCGCCACGCCGCCGGCATCCGTCGGCGTCGGCGAGGCGGGCGTGCCCGAGATAGAGGATCGCCTTGGTCGGCAGCCGGCCGAAGGTGACGTCGAGCCGGCTGTTCAGGCCGCGCGGCCCGAGACCGACCATACGACCGACCGTGAAGCCCTGGCGGCGCAGCAGCACGGCCAGCTCGCCCGGGCGAATGAAGCCTTCGACCCGGTGCGTGCCGGGCGGCAGTAGCCCGAGCACCCGCTCGGCGAAGGTGACGACGGCCAGGGCCGAGAGCGGGTTGCGGTTGATGGTATCGAACAGGAAGAGCCCGCCCGGCCGCAGCACCCGGCGGACCTCGCCGATCACCAGGGCGAGGTCCTGGACGTGCTCCAGAACATCGACGCAGACCACCACGTCGAAGCTGTCGTCGGCGAGTGGCAGTTGCTCACCCGTGCCGCCCAGATAGACCACACCCGAGCCCGTGGCTCGGCTGCGCGCCCGCCCGGCCGCCACCGCCGCCACCGCCGGGTCGAGCCCGGTCACCAGGGCGCCGCGCGCCGCCATGGCTTCCGCCATGAAGCCGCCGGCACAGCCGAGATCGAGCACCTTGCGGCCACGCCAATCGCCGACCACCGGATCGAACTCGCGCAGCCGCGCCGGTACCAGGTTCTGCAGCGTGCGCAGCCAGCGCACCTGCCCGGACCACCAGTCGGTCGCAGCCGTGTCGTAGAGTGCCGGGTCGGTGTGGGAACGCGCAGAGGTCGCCATCGGGCCGGATCGCCTTTTCGAGGAGAGGATCACTCCGGGTACGCGGACAATACCCGTCCGGTTCGCAACACAGCTGTGTTCCCGGCTGTACGCCCGGGCGGCGAAGCGGTAGGGGAGTTTCAGCGAATGCGACGATCGGCCGACGCGACGATCGGCCGGCGAAACGAGTGGCCAACGCAACGAGTGGACAGACGGGAGCGGACGATGACCAAGACCATCGGGCATTTCATCAACGGGGCCCATCACCCGGGCATGGGCACGGCCACCGGCCCCGTCTTCAACCCGGCAATCGGGGAGGAGACCGCCCGGGTCGCCATGGCGGCCGAGCCCGAGGTGCAGGCCGCGGTCGAGGCCGCCAAAGCCGCCCAGCCCGCCTGGGCCGATACCGCGGTGGTCCGGCGGGCCCGGGTCATGTTCCGCTTCAAGGAGCTGATCGAGAAGAACATGGACGAGCTGGCCCGGCGGGTCACCGCCGAGCACGGCAAGACGCTGGAGGACGCCAAGGGCTCGATCACCCGCGGCCTCGAGGTGGTGGAGTTCGCCTGCGGCATCCCGCAGCTCTTGAAGGGCGATTTCAGCCACAATGTGGGCGTCGGCGTCGACCTCGTCTCGGTCCGCCACCCTGTCGGCATCGCCGCCGGCATCACACCCTTCAATTTCCCGGCGATGATCCCGCTCTGGATGGCACCGCTGGCGATCGCCTGCGGCAACGCCTTCATCCTCAAGCCCTCGGAGAAGGACCCGTCCTGCCCGATGCTCCTGGCCGAGCTCCTGCAGGAAGCGGGTGCACCGGCCGGCATCATCCAGGTCGTCAACGGCGGCAAGGAGGCAGTGAACGCCATCCTGGCGCATCCCGACATCGCGGCGGTGAGCTTCGTCGGGGCCACCGCCACCGCCGAGTACATCTACCGGACCGGCACGATGAACGGCAAGCGGGTGCAGGCGCTGGGCGGAGCCAAGAACCACATGGTCATCATGCCCGATGCCGATCTCGACATGGCGGTCGATGCCCTGATGGGTGCGGGCTACGGCTCCGCCGGCGAGCGCTGCATGGCGGTCTCGGTGGCGGTCCCCGTGGGTGAACAGACGGCGGACGCGCTGATCGAAAAGCTGGCACCCAAGGTCCGCCAGCTGAAGATCGGCCCCGGCACCGAGCCCGGCGTGGAGATGGGCCCGCTCGTCACACGTGAGCACCTCGACAAGGTGCGCGGCTATGTCGATCTGGGCATTCAGGAGGGCGCGGAGCTCGTCGTCGACGGCCGCGACTTCAAGATGCAGGGCTACGAGAACGGCTTTTTCCTCGGCGGCTGCCTCTTCGATCGGGTCACCGAGGACATGCGGATCTGCAAGGAGGAGATCTTCGGCCCGGTCCTCTCGGTGGTCCGGAAACCCGACTACCAGTCGGCGGTGAAGATCATCAACGACCACGAGTACGGCAACGGTACCGCGATCTTCACCCGCGACGGCGACGCCGCCCGCGCCTTCGCCAACGAGGTCAATATCGGCATGGTCGGCGTCAACGTGCCGATCCCGGTACCCATGGCCTTCCACAGCTTCGGCGGCTGGAAGCGCTCGCTCTTCGGCGACCATCACGCCCACGGCATGGAGGCCGTCCGCTTCTACACCAAGCAAAAGGCGATCACGACGCGCTGGCCCACCGGCATCCGCGCCGGCGCCGAGTTCCAGATGCCGACGATGGGGTGAAACGGGAGAAGGGCAGGTCCCTGCCGAGCCATCCCTTTGGGATGCGTTACTGTCGATCGCCATTGTATGGACGTTGGCCTGCCATATGGCGAGTATAGTCGGTGGACTTCGACCGATTCGATCGGACGACGGAAACCGAGTAAAATGCCAGCACCACGGTGTTTCGATCGAGGAGATCGAGCAAGCACCGAGCGTCATTCGCTTCGTCGTCGACGATCCGAGCCCGATCGAGGGCTTTACGGTCGCGAGCGCCCTGACCGAGTAGTGATCAGGTACAGCATCGGCAAAGTCGGGTAGGGCCCGCGGGGAGGTGTGCCTGCCAACACGTCGTTGTCGCCCCGGCACCGCGCCGCTTGCCGGTTTTGCCGCGTGCTTGCATAACCGGGCGCATGGAGAGTTCTTTCGACTTGTCGTTCCGGCATCACCATCTGCTCGGCATCGAGGGGCTGCAGCCCTACGAGATCGGCCACGTGCTCGACCTCGCGGATTCCTATGTCGAGCTCAACCGTCAGCCGTCGAAAAAGCGGGATCTGCTGGGCGGGCTCACCCAGATCAACCTGTTCTTCGAGGTCTCGACCCGCACCCTCACCTCGTTCGAGCTCGCCGGCAAGCGGCTCGGTGCCGATGTCGTCAACATGGCGGTGCAGGGCTCGTCGATCAAAAAGGGCGAGACCCTGATCGACACGGCAATGACCTTGAATGCGATGCAGCCGGACGTGCTGGTGGTGCGGCATCAAGACAGCGGGGCCGTGCAGCTCCTCGCCCGGCACGTCCGCTGTGCGGTGATCAACGCCGGCGACGGCAGCCACGAGCACCCCACCCAGGCCTTGCTCGATGCGCTGACCATTCGCCGGCGCAAGGGACGGCTCGAAGGGCTCATCGTGGCGATCTGCGGTGACCTCCGGCACAGCCGGGTGGCGCGCTCGAACATCCTTCTGTTGCTCGCGATGGGGGCGAGCGTGCGGCTGATCGGGCCGCCCACCTTGTTGCCGCGAGCCTTCGAGTCCTATGGCTGCCAGCTGTTCACCGACATGGCCCGAGGGCTGCGGGGTTGTGACATCGTGATGATGCTCAGGCTGCAGAACGAGCGGATGCAGGGCAGCTTCGTGCCGTCGGTGCGCGAGTATTTCCATCTCTACGGCCTGACCCACGACAAGCTCCGGCATGCCGCACCCGATGCCTTGATCATGCATCCGGGGCCGATGAACCGGGGGGTGGAGATCGACGGGGTCATCGCCGACGACATCGATCGCAGTGCGATTCTCGACCAGGTCGAGATGGGGGTCGCCGTGCGGATGGCGTGCCTCGATCTCTTGACCCGCTCGATGCGCGGCGAGGTCGGCTGATGCGGCCCCTGCTCATTCAGAACGTGCGGCTGCTCGACCCGGCTGCGGAACGCGACGAGCCCGGTCACCTCCTGGTCGAGGACGGCCGGATCGCCGCCATGGGCGATCTCTTGGAGGTGCCGGAGGATGCCGACCTGATCGACGGCGAGGGGGCCTGTCTCGCCCCCGGCCTCGTCGACATGCGCGTACAGTTCGGCGAGCCCGGCTCCGAGCACAAGGAGCGGCTGGCCTCGGGCATCCGGGCGGCGGCGGCGGGTGGCGTCACCTCGGTAGCGGTCCTGCCCAACACGCAACCGGTCATCGACGATCCGGCGATGCTCGAGTTCGTCGCCCGCCGGGCGCGGCAGCTGAAGTCGGTCAAGGTCTACCCT
>Ga0208218_1000080_pt1 | contig 57562 bp, 58 predicted proteins | sample HotLakmasection3_FD_184726 | JGI IMG/M metagenome (GOLD analysis project Ga0208218, IMG submission 184726) | Hypersaline microbial mat communities from Hot Lake, Washington, USA - Section #3 (SPAdes) | ecosystem: Environmental > Aquatic > Non-marine Saline and Alkaline > Hypersaline > Microbial... | reverse complement strand
GGAAGCTGCTGAACAGCCGGCCCCGGCCGCAGCGCGGGCAGGCGCTGTGCCAGGCCGCGACATAGGGGGAAACCGCGGGGGAACGGGTGGTGGCCATGGTCTCCCTTCATGCGGCGGGACCGGCGCCGGCCGGCCCCGCCCGGCGCGCTCGAGGCTCAGTGGATCGTGCCGCCGATCGAGCCCCACCAGTAGATCGAGACGAACAGGAACAGCCACACCACGTCGACGAAGTGCCAGTACCACGCTGCCGCCTCGAAGCCGAAATGGCTGTCCGGCGTGAAGTGGCCGCGCATGGCCCTGAACCAGCACACCGCCAGGAAGATCGTCCCGATGACCACGTGGAAGCCGTGGAAGCCGGTCGCCATGAAGAAGGTCGACGGATAGATCCCCTCGGTGAACCCGAACGCGGCGTGCGTGTACTCGTAGACCTGCAGCGTCGAGAAGAACAGGCCCAGCAGCACCGTGATGCCCAGCGCCTGCGCCGCCTTGACGTTGTTGCCCTCGCGCAGCTCGTGGTGGGCCCAGGTCACCGTGCAGCCCGACAGCAGCAGCACCAGCGTCATCAGGAACGGCAGGTGGAACGGGTCGAAGACGTAGATGCCCTCGGGCGGCCAGACGCCGCCGGTGTATTCGACGCGGGCGACCTGCTGCGGGTCGGCGGGGAACAGGCTGGCGTCGAAATAGGCCCAGAAGAACGCGACGAAGAACATCACTTCGGACGCGATGAACAGCATCATGCCGTAGCGCAGGCCGAGCTTGGTCACCGCCGAATGGGCCTTCTGGAACACGCTCTCGTGGATCACGTCGCGCCACCAGCCGGCCATGACGGCCAGCACGGAGGCAAGCCCGAGCCAAAGCAGCCACCACGTCTCGTAGTGCATCACGAAGATGGCGCCGACCGCCAGCAGGCCACCGGCGAACGCGCCCAGGATCGGCCAGGGGCTCGGGCTGACCAGGTGGTACGGGTGGTGCGGCCCCTCTTCTTCCGGCGTATGGGCCTCGGGTTTGGCGGTTACGTCCGTCATGCTCTCTGACTTCCCCCTCTGTGCCCGCCTCCGCGCGGGCGCGGCGGTCGTTATCCTGTCGCTTGCGGTTATTCTTGGGCCGGCTCGCCGGCCATCGCCGTCTCGGCCCCGGCAGCGTCCTCGACTGAGCGGTAGTACTCCTCGATGGCGTCGTCCAGGTCGTCCGACTCGCTGCGATAGAACGTGTAGGACAGCGTGATCACGTGCACGTCGTCCAGGTCCACGTCTTCGGCCATCGCCGGGTCCACATAGAAATAGACCGGCATCTCCATGCGCTGGCCGGGCATCAGCACCTGCTCCTCGAAGCAGAAGCATTGCACCTTGGCGAAGTACAGGCCGGTCTTGGGCGGGGTCACATTGTACACCGCGGTGCCGGCGGTGGGCATGTCGCCGACGTTCTCGGCATGGAAGTTGACCAGCGCGGGCTCGCCGATGCGCACCTCCATCTCGCGCCGCTCCGCCTCGAAGCGCCACCCCAGGTCGCTGTCGGCGTCGGCAACGAAGCGGACGCGCACGGTGCGGTCCAGCACCGGCCCGGCCACGTCGCCGGCCACCTGAGTGGTGCCGCCGAAGCCGGTGACGCGGCAGAACAGGTCGTACAGCGGCACCGAGGCGAAACTCAGGCCGACCATCCCGAACACGACGCCGAACGCGACGGCCAGGGTCAGGCCGTTGCGCCGCTTCGACACCGGGTGTGGCTGGCCGGCGGCCGGGCGGGGCTGGCCGCCGGAGCCGGCGGGATCGGTGCGGTCGGTCATCGGCCGTCTCCCTCCTCCTCGATCACCTCTTCGACGACCTCGCCCTGCGGCGGCGGGGTCAGCGCGTCCTCCTCGGCGCGCTCGATCCCGGTGCGGATCCGCACCACCGAGATGACGTAGATCAGCACCACGATGGCAATCAGCACGGCCAGCAGAGCCAGATTGCGACCCCGCCGGCGGCGCCAGACCTCGTTGCTCGTGCGCGGCTCCCGCTCGCGCGGATCCGCCATGTCAGCCTCCGAATGCCGCCGGTGCCCGGTCCATGATCAGCAGCGTGAACAGGGCAAACAGATAGAAGATGGAATAGCCGAACATCTGCTTTGCGGACTTGTTGCCGGTCGCCGCGGCGTCCTCGCGCCACACCCGCACGGCGCAGACCAGGAACAGGGCACTGAGCACCCCGGCCCCGGCACCATACAGAAGGCCGGCCGCGCCCGCGGCAAACGGCGCCAGTGCCACCGGCATCAGCAGCACGGTGTAGATCAGCATCTGCCGCCGCGTCTCGCGGTCGCCGGCGACCACCGGCAGCATCGGCACGCCGGCCTTGGCATATTCGCCGCGGCGGTACAGGGCAAGCGCCCAGAAGTGCGGCGGCGTCCACATGAAGATGACCAGGAACAGCGCGATCGGCGCCAGGGTCACGTCGCCGGTGACCGCCGCCCAGCCGATCATCGGCGGGAAGGCGCCGGCCGCGCCGCCGATCACGATGTTCTGCGGCGTCCGCCGCTTCAGCCACATCGTGTAGACGAACACGTAGAACGCGGTGGCCAGCGCCAGGATGCTTGCCGCCACCCAGTTCACCGCCAGCCCCATCAGCGCGATCGCGCCGACCGCCAGCATCACGCCGAACGCCAGCGCGTTGTCCGGCGCGATGCGGCCGCGCGGAATCGGGCGCTGGCGGGTGCGGGTCATGATCGCGTCGATGTCGCGGTCGTACCACATGTTGATGGCGCCCGAGGCACCGGCGCCGACCGCGATGCACAGCACCGCGGTCAACGCCAGCACCGGGTGCAGGTCTCCGGGCGCGGCGATCAGCCCGGCGAACCCGGTGAACACCACCAGCGTCATCACCCGCGGCTTGAGCAGCGCGACATAGTCCCGCCAGTCCGCCAGCGACGCCGCCGCGGCGATCTCCCCCTCGTCCGTGCGGGCCTCGATCGTCAGGTCCGTCATTCTTCGTCCTCTCGGGTGCCGGCCCGGGCCGCCCCTGCAGTCGGGGAGCGGCCCGGCGGCCCCTTCGTAATGGTCTCCAACCCTGCCGGTTCGTTGCGGCTACTTTATCCGCGGCAGCGTCTCGAACTGGTGGAACGGCGGCGGCGACGACAGCGTCCACTCGAGCGTGGTCGCGCCCTCGCCCCAGTAGTTGGCCGCCACCTTGCGCCCGGCGACCAGCGTGTAGATGGCGATGCCGACGAACAGGAACGCCGACGCCACCGAGATGTACGCGCCGATCGACGAGATGGCGTTCCAGCCCCAGAACGCGTCCGGATAGTCCGGAATGCGCCGCGGCATGCCCGACAGGCCCATGAAGTGCATCGGGAAGAACGTCAGGTTGACGCCGACGAACGTCATCCAGAAGTGCACCTTGCCCCAGAACTCCGGGTACTGCCGGCCGGACATCTTGCCAATCCAGTAGTAGAAACCGGCAAAGATGGCGAACACCGCGCCCAGGCTGAGCACGTAGTGGAAGTGCGCGACCACGTAGTAGGTGTCGTGCAGGACCACGTCCATGCCGCCGTTGGCCAGGACCACGCCGGTCACGCCGCCGACGGTGAACAGGAAGATGAACCCGATCGCCCACAGCATCGGCGTCTTGAACTCGATGGACCCGCCCCACATCGTGGCGATCCAGCTGAAGATCTTGATGCCGGTCGGCACGGCGATGATCAGCGTCGCCGCGGTGAAGTAGGCCTTGGTGTCGACGTCCAGGCCGACCGTGTACATGTGGTGCGCCCAGACGATGAACCCGACGAAGCCGATCGCCACCATCGCATAGGCCATGCCCAGATAGCCGAAGATCGGCTTGCGCGAGAAGGTCGAGACGATGTGGCTGATGATCCCGAACGCCGGCAGGATCATGATGTAGACTTCGGGGTGGCCGAAGAACCAGAACAGGTGCTGGAACAGCAGCGGGTCGCCACCGCCCTCGGGTTGGAAGAAGGCCGTGCCGAAGTTGCGGTCGGTCAGCAGCATGGTGATGGCGCCACCCAGCACCGGCACCGCCAGCAGCAGCAGGAAGGCGGTCACCAGCATCGCCCACACGAACAGCGGCATCTTGTGCAGCGTCATGCCCGGTGTGCGCATGTTGAAGATCGTGGTGATGAAGTTCGCCGCGCCCAGGATGGACGATGCGCCGGCCAGGTGCAGGGCGAAGATCGCCATGTCCACCGACGGCCCCGGCTGCCCCAGCGCGGACGACAGCGGCGGATAGATCGTCCAGCCGGTGCCCGCGCCCGAGCCGACGAACGCCGAGCCGAGCAGCAGCAGGAAGGCGGGCACGATCAGCCAGAACGAGATGTTGTTCAGACGCGGGAACGCCATGTCCGGCGCCCCGATCATGATCGGCACGAACCAGTTGCCGAACCCGCCGATCAGCGCCGGCATGACCACGAAGAAGACCATGATCAGGCCGTGGGCGGTGATGAACACGTTCCACATCTGGCCGGGATCGGAGCTCATCGCCGGCAGCAACTGCAGGCCCGGATCCTGAAGCTCGATGCGCATCAGCAGCGAGAATACGCCGCCGATCAGGCCGGCAATGATGGCGAAGATGATGTAAAGCGTGCCGATGTCCTTGTGGTTCGTCGAGAACAGCCAGCGAGCGACAAACCCGGGCTTGTGGTCGTGGTGTTCGGCATGCGCCTCGGCATGAGAGCTCATGGTGTCCTATCCCTCGGCTGGCGATTACTGCTCTGCGGACGCTTGGGCGAGCTGCCGCTCGGCCAGCGCCTCGTCATAGGTCGTGGTCAGGAGCACCGGCGGCTCGTCCAGGTCCGCGTCCGCGACCTGCTCCATGACCCACTGGTCGAACGCCTCGCGGCTGACGACGCGCACCTCGATCGGCATGAAGCCGTGGCCGGTGCCGCACAGCTCCGAGCACTGGCCGTAGTAGACGCCTTCCTCAGGCACCCGCACCCAGACGCGGTTCATGCGGCCCGGCACGGCATCCATCTTGATGCCGAACGACGGCACCGCCCAGCTGTGCAGCACGTCGCCGGCGGTGATCAGGATCTCCACGTCGGTGTCGGCGGGCAGCACGACCGGCTCATCGACCGACAGCAGGCGCCGATGCCCGGCCGACTCGTCGACCTCGTCGTCCGGAATCATGATGCTGGTGTACTCGTCGATCTGCTGGTCCGGGTACTCGTAGCCCCAGTACCACTGATAGCCGCGCGCGATCAGCGTCACCTCCGGATCGACGTCGCGGTTCATGTAGTACAGCGCCTGGAACGACGGCACGGCGATGACCAGCAGGATCAGCACCGGAACGACCGTCCAGATCACCTCGATCATGGTGTTGTGGGCGGCCTTCGACGGCGTCGGGTTGCGCTTCGCGCTGAACCGCCACATCACGTAGACGAGCAGCGCCAGCACGAACAGCGCCACGGCGAAGATGATGATCAGCAGCAGGTTGTGGAAATCCGTCAGCTGCTCCATCACCGGCGAGGCGGGCGCCTGCAGCCCCAGCTCCCAGGGCTGCGGCTCCGCCGCCCCGGCGGCGCCGGCCGCCGCAATCGTCGTCAAGGCCGCCAATGCGGCTTTCATCGTCAGTCGCATCTTCACAACTCTTCCCCTAACGACTCCCGTTTCCGCCGATTCGGTCGGCGCGATCCCCACGTCCGCCGCTTTCCGGCGCCCCGGTGACACCGCCGGGCGGCCGGCAAAACGGCTTTATACTCAACCACCCGGCGGCCGGAAAGCAGCCCTGGCGGCCGGACCGGACGCCAAAACCCCTTGGCCCCATGGGGTATGGCGGACATACACTATGCGAACCGCTCACAACAACTGTGCGCCCTGTGCAACGCGTCGCGCAAATCGTCGCATCCTGCGAACCGATCGCAGCGGCGGCCCTGCGTCGAAGCACAATCTGGTTATGCCCTATCTGCGTTACAGCCTTGCGTGAAACATTGCCGCAACGGGGGGCGGCGGGTTGGCTTGGTCGTGGCGGGCCGCACCGGCTACAACTTGCTTGAAGAGTGAATTGGCGACGGCGGCGTTTTCGCAACCTATTAGACCGGCTCAATCGGCTCAAGGTGGTCTGCCCGCATTGGTACCGTCGATAGGCCGCGATGCAGCGCTTGACATTTTGTCATGTAATGGCATCATTGTTGGAAAGGAAGTGGAAGTGCCCCCACGCGTCCAGTTCACGGCGGAATACGCTACTTTGCAGAGGGTTTTGGATAACCCGCGCCACAATATATCTGGTGGGGTCGCCACGCTTCCGAGAGAATGCGGGAGCGAGACATAACACAATCTGACGTAAGACGGGTCCTTGCGACCGGAACTGTGACGTTCGTGGAACGGAAAGCGGATGAGCTTTGGCACATTGAGGGGCACGACGTTGACGGACGGTCAATTAGGGTAATTGCTTCCGTTCGCGAACAGCAACTCGTCATCAAGCTGGTGACGGTTTTTGAGCCGACCTCCTAGGGGCGGAGAGAGACATGGACAGACTCAGGCAGGACCCTCGCCCTGATGCCGGAGCGGGCACCGGAGCTGTGCTCGACCGGTACGATGCGAGCCATCTCATCGGACTGAACGTCGTCGTGATCGAGGGGGCTCGGCGCATCGTCGATGAAGACGGTGAGGAATACATAAGCGTCCCCCTGATCGATCAACTCGCGAAGGCCGCGGCCATCGCGCGTTGCCTGATGCCACAACGGCTGCTGGGGCAGGAAATCAAGGCGATGCGTCGGATTGCGGGCCTGACGGCAAAGGAGCTCGCCCGCCGCCTCGGCGAGAAGACTGCACCCGAGACTCTCTCTCGCTGGGAGAGAGGCGAGCAGGGCATGGGCGGCTATGCCGAAAAGGTTCTCAGGCTCGTCATCTGTGAGGATCTCAAGGACGAGGCTCCTGGAGTAGAGTACGATGCGTCCATGATCGCGCATCTGAACCAGATCGACCCGTGGCGCACCGAGCCGAACTATCAGGTGCCTGCAATGGAGTTCCATCTTGCGAAGGTGCGTGAGGATAAGTGCCTTCGGGACGCGTGGAATATAGAACCTCGTCAAGCTGCATAGACTCGACAGGATGCAAAATGCGCTGGTAAGCCCCGGCTCCAGCGCCGGGGCTGTCTATTGGCGCCAGTGTCCGCTGCGGACTTGCCGCAACGGCCCAGCGGAGCCACCTCACGAACGCTTCCATAATCTGACCTGGACCGCTGGGGCTTGAACCGCCCACCCGGAACAAGGACCGCCGCCATGACCGCGCTTGCCACCACCGAGGACCTGTTCTTCAACCGCGCGGGGCTGGATCGCGCCCGCCTGGACGACCTGATCGGGCAGGGCCTGCGCGGCGCCGACGACGGCGAGCTGTTCCTGGAGTACAGCCAGTCGGAGAGCCTGACCTGGGACGACGGCCGCCTGAAGAGCGCCGCGTTCGACACCGTCCAGGGCTTCGGGCTGCGCGCTGTTGCGGGCGAATCGACCGGATACTGCCATTCCTCCGACTTCTCCGAGGAGGCGATCCGCCGCGCGGTGGACACGGTGCGCGCGGTCCATGCCGGCCACGGCGGCATGCTGGCTGAGCCGCCCGTGGGCACCAATGCGCGCCTGTACACCGACGCCAATCCGCTGAGCCTGGTGCCGTTCGAGGCCAAGGTGCGGCTCCTGCAGGAGATCGACGCCTACGCCCGTGCCCGCGATCCGCGCGTGTGCCAGGTCTCGGCCAGCCTGGCCGGCGAGTGGCAGGCGGTGCGGATCGTGCGCGCCGACGGCCGCCACGTCGCCGACATCCGCCCGCTGGTGCGCGTCGGCGTCTCGGTGGTCTGCGCCGAGGGCGACCGCATGGAGAGCGGCAACCACGGCATGGGCGGGCGCACCGGCTACGACATGTATCTGGAGCCCGCCACCTGGCAGGCGGCGGTCGACGAGGCGCTGCGCCAGGCGCAGCTCAAGCTCGCCGCGGTGGACGCGCCGGCCGGGGAGATGACCGTGGTGCTGGGGCCGGGCTGGCCGGGCATCCTGCTGCACGAGGCGATCGGCCACGGCCTGGAGGGCGACTTCAACCGCAAGAAGGTGTCCGCCTTCTCCGGCCTGATGGGCCAGCGGGTGGCGGCAGCGGGCGTCACCGTGGTGGACGACGGCACCATCGCCGACCGGCGCGGGTCGCTGACCATCGACGACGAGGGCACGCCCACCCAGCCGACCACGCTGATCGAGGACGGCGTCCTGGTCGGGTACATGCAGGACCGCCAGAACGCCCGCCTGATGGGCATGAAGCCGACCGGCAACGGCCGCCGCCAGAGCTTCGCCCACTACCCGATGCCACGCATGACCAACACCCTGATGCTGGCCGGCGGGCAGTCGCGCGAGGAGATCCTGGCCTCGGTCAAGCGCGGGCTCTATGCCGTGAACTTCGGCGGCGGTCAGGTCGACATCACAAGCGGCAAGTTCGTGTTCTCCGCGTCGGAGGCCTACCTGATCGAGGACGGCAAGGTCGGCGCGCCCGTGAAGGGCGCCACCCTGATCGGCAACGGCCCGGATGCCCTGACCAAGGTCGCGATGATCGGCGACGACGTCGCCATGGATCCCGGCATCGGCACCTGCGGCAAGGAGGGCCAGGGCGTCCCCGTCGGCGTCGGCCAGCCGACCCTGCGCATCGACGGGCTGACGGTGGGCGGAACGGCGGCGTGAGGCGGCCTTGCATGTGCCGCGGTGACCCGGCCGCAACGGCAGAGAGGCAGCGGACCATCCTTCACGAAGGCCTTGGCGAACTGTGAGATCAGTTGCGTGTGCCGCTTCGGCGGGCGGATGCCGCGGGAAAGGAGCGCTGCGGCGGCGGCCGCATGCATGGCGTAGTAGGCGCGGCTCACGCTGTTGTCCGGTTCGCCGGCTTCATAAAGCACTCGGGCCGAGGTGAGGGCGTGCTCGGCCTTCGACAGGTACGTTTCAGGAGTCATACAAGAACCCCTTCCGCGAGCACGGCGCGGGTCAGGTGCCTGTTGGAATGGCTGGCCGGGTCGATCAGGGCAGCCTCGGGAAAGGCCCAGGGCTGGATGTACAGGTCGGTCTCCAGCAGCACTTCGTACGCCTCATCGGCCATCACGCGCTCCAGCTCCCAGAGGCGTTCCGCAGTGCCGGCGAAGAACCCCGCCAGGTCGGCATCGCTGTCCGGCTGGTGGTCGCCGCGGGCGCGGGAGCCGTACAGGTAGAGCGCATGCAGGCGGGGGCCGAAGCGGCGCTCCAGGCGGCGCTTGTAGTCCCGCAGGATGGCGAGCGTCGCCGCGTCCGGGGCGAGGGTCGTCGTCATGGTCGTCGTGCCAGTCCGCTGAGGAAGGCGCGCGGGGCGCGGCGGTTACCGCTGCATCATATGGGTGCGGCGCAGCCCGGCACAGAGGGCATTAGGCTCTCGCGCCAGCCGCCGCCGTGCTGCGGCATCGCCTCCGGCACCGGCGGAACCACAGCCGCCGGTGTCGGGTTGATGAAGCGAGTTCCCGAAACCGGCCGGGCGTGCCCGGCGAGCCGCGCCCATGCTCGACGCTCCCGAAAGTGCCACCGGCGTGCTGCTGCATCTGGCCGCGGGGGTGGCGGTCCTGTTGTTCGGCATTTCCCAGGTGCAGCGCGGCATGCTGCGCGCCTTCGGGGCGACGCTGCGCCGCGTTCTGGGAGTCGGGCTCGGCAACCGGTTCGCGGCGTTCGGCGCGGGGGCGGCGGTCACGACGTTACTGCAGAGCAGCACGGCGACGGTGCTGCTGGCCTCGTCGTTCGCCGCGCGCGGCATCCTGGCGACGACGGCGTCGCTGGCCGTGCTGCTCGGTGCCGACGTCGGCACCACCCTGGTCGCCCAGGTGCTGGCCCGCGGCGTGACCGCGGTGGCGCCGCTGCTGCTGATCGCCGGCGTGGCGATCCGCAGCGCGGAGGACACCCGCACCCGCAACATCGGCCGCGTGCTGATCGGCCTGGGGCTGATCCTGCTTGGCCTGCAGCTGATCCTGCGCGCCTCCGAGCCGCTGCGCGGGGCGGAGCTGGTGCCGCAGCTGTTCGGGGCGCTGACCGACGAGCCGTTGCTGGCGCTGGGCCTCGCCGCGCTGCTCACCGTGGCCGCGCATTCCAGCCTGGCGGTGGTGCTTCTGATCGTGTCGCTGGCCAGCAACGAGGCGGTGTCGCCGCCGCTGGCGCTGGTGCTGGTGCTGGGCGCCAACCTGGGCGGTGCGCTGGTGCCGGTGATGGCCAACTGGGCCGGCCCGGCCGAGGCGCGACGGGCGCCGGTCGGCAACGTCCTGTTCAAGCTGATCGGCGCGGCCGTCGTCCTGCCCCTGGTCGGCACGATCGAGCCGTGGATCGCCATGGTCGACGATCGCCTGTCCAGTGTGGTGATCAACTTCCACACCGCGTTCAACGTCGCGGTGGCGCTGGTCTTCCTGCCGCTGACCGGCCTGGCGGGCCGGGTGATCGAGCGCCTGGTGCCGACCAGGGCCGAGCCCGAGGATCCCGGTGCGCCGCGCCACCTCGACAAGGGGGCGGTGGGCGTGCCCGGCGTGGCATTGGCAAACGCATCGCGGGAGACGCTGCATCTGGCCGAGCACGTCAAGGCGATGGTCCGGGACGCAGCCGAGGCATTGCAGACCGATGATCCGGCCCGCATCGAGACGTTGCGCGAGCGCGACGATGCGGTCGACCGCCTGGTCGAGGCGATCAAGCTCTATCTGGTCCGGGTCAACCGCGAGGAGCTGGACGAGGAGGACGGGCGGCGGTCCGCGGAGATCCTCACCTTCACCGTCAACCTGGAGCACATCGGCGATCTGGTCGCCACCAGCCTGATGGACCTCGCCGCCAAGCGGCAGCAGCAGCAGATCGACTTTTCCGAGGAGGGGCTGGAGGAGATCGGCGCGCTGCACGAGCGCCTGATGGAGGAGCTGGAGCTGGCGATCAACCTGCTGGTGTCGCGCGACCTGGGCGTCGCCCGCCGGCTGGTCTCCGGACGCGCCGAATTCCGCTCGCTGGAGCAGCAGGCGGTGGACAGCCACATGGCGCGGCTGCACGCCGGCAATCCGACCAGCGTCGCCTCCAGCGCGCTGCATTTCGACGTGCTGCGCGACCTCAAGCAGATCGACGGCCACATCGCCGATGTGGCCAAGTCGATCCTGGAGGAGGCGGGGGAGCTGCGCGAGACGCGGCTGCGCAAGGCGGCACGCTGACCCTCCTGCTCACTCCCCCTGACGTTCCTCCGCGATGCTGCGCCGCATGGCGTCGAGAAGGCCGTCCATCCCGCCGGTGCGCTGAATCACCGAGTTGAACTCGTTGCGGTAGGTGATCGCCATGCTGACGCCCTCGATCACCACGTCGATGATGTTCAGCGTGCCGCCCTGGTCGCGCACGCGCCACTGCACCGTCACCGGCGGCGCCTGGGGCTGGATCACCTGCGACAGCACCATGGCGTCGCTCGCCCCCTCCGGCCCGGCGCCGTTCACCCGAAAGCCCTGGCCCGCATAGTCGCTGAAGCGGCGCGCGTAGGTCTGGACCATGAGCTCCCGGAACAGGTCGACGAAGGTGTTCTGCTGCTCCGGCGTCGCGCGGCGCCAGTGGATGCCGAGCACAAACCGGCCGATGGTGTAGGCGTCGAAATACCCGGTGAACAGCTCGCGGAAGGCGGCGACGAGCTCCGCCTGGCTCAGATTGGACTGCAGCAGGTCGAGCGTCCGCTCCCCGAGGTCCTCGATATAGACCCGGGCCTCTTCCGGGTCGGTGGCCGCCGAGGCGTGGCCGCCGGCGCCGCCGGCGAGCAGCGCGATGGCGATGACGCACGTGCGCAGTAGATGCCCCATTTCAGCGCACCAATTCCTGGCGGCGGATCTCCAGGAGGCGCCGCAGGTCCTCCCGCTCGGCTGCGGCATCGGCCGGCATCGCGCCCGCAGCCGGCAGCTCCGCCACCGATCCGGCGGCGAGGCCGGGCGCGGCGTCACTGATCCCCGCGCCGGGCGGAATCTCTGACGGCGGCGGCGCTTGTTCCTCCTCTTGCTCCGGCAGGTCGTAAACCGGGATCTCGACCTCGGTTTCGACCTCGCCGTCGGCAATGGCGGCCTCGCGGGACTGCTGATAGAGGCTGCGGATGGCGGCGTAGTAGTCCACCGAGCTGCGCCGGATCTCGTCGGTTATGTCGACCGTGCGCGCGCGGCTGTCAAGAACGGTGCCGCCCACGCGGGACGGGGCAAAGAGGTCGACGTCCGCGACCGGCCCGAGGGCGATCCGCACCGGGTCGCCGAAGCTGTCGACCATGCGGCCGGTGAAGTCGCGCGGGTTGGACGGCCCCAGGAACGGGATGACCAGGTAGGGCCCGCTGTCCACGCCCCAGATCGCCAGCGTCTGGCCGAAGTCCTCTTCGCGGTAGGCGAGGCGCTTGTCCATGCCGGCTATGTCGTGCAGGCCGCCGAGCCCGAGCGTCGAATTGATGAACAGCCGTGCCGCGGCCACCTCGGCGCCCTCGAAATCGCCCTGCAGCAGCTCGTTGATCAGGATGACCGGCGTGTTCAGGTTGCGCAGGGCGTTGGTGACGCGGTCGCGGATCGGGTCGGGCACGGTGTCGCGGTACGCCACGGCGACCGGCCGCACTGCGTATCGGTCGAGCGCATCGTTGAAGGCGAAAATGGGACGGTTGATCGGCTCGTACGGATCGTTCGCCACGTCACCGCGTTGGCTGGCGCAGGATGCGACGGTCAGGGCGAGCAGGGGCAGCAACAGGCACCGCGCCCCGGCAGCCAAGGAGAATCGATTCAGCGTCAAGTGACGTCTCCACAGAAAAATGGGTCCGGCTTGGTCCGCACAAGAAAGACACCCTCGCGCCGTGCAGGGCCCGGATGAGACCACAACGCGGGCCGGCCACGGCCAGCGCCTTCGGCCAGGCCGGGGCCGTGCCCGGCATGCGACCGGATCCGCCTTCGGCAAAGGGCTGGCGACAGTCGGCTCGCCCGACCAACGTTGTAGCTAGCACAGAGGCTGCACCAAAGCCAGCAATCGCGGGCATGCGGGCCTCCGGCCGGTCGTTTCTGTTGCGGATATGCCGCATCCTATGCGCGAATGCCGCACTGGGGACGAACCCGCGCCGGGGTGCGGCCGCGCAGCGCCCTGGAGCGTCATTTATAAAGACATGTTTATATATGCCTTTCTTTTCGATGATCCGATTGCTATGGTCGATGGGACAGCGGACACGATGGCGACGGCACGGACCATGGACAGGCTGCTTGCGGGACTGAAGGCGGCGGCGGAGCCCACCCGGCTGCGGGTGCTGGCGCTGTGCGCCCATGGCGAGCTGTCCGTCAGCGATCTGACCGCGATATTGGGGCAGAGCCAGCCGCGCGTCTCGCGCCACCTCAAGCTGCTCGCCGAGGCAGGGCTGCTCGACCGGTTCCGCGAGGGCACGTTCGCCTGGTTCCGCCTGGCCGAGCGCGGCCCGTGCGCGGCGCTGGCGCACGCCCTGGTCGACCAGATCCCGGACCACGACCCGACCCTGGCGCTGGACCTCCGGCGGCTGGAGGCGATCAAGGTCGGCCGCGCCGAGGCGGCAGCCACCTATTTCCGCGAGAACGCCCACCGGTGGGACGAGATTCGCTCGCTGCACGCCGACGACAGCGAGGTGGAGCGCGCCCTGCTGGCGCTGCTGCCCGAGGGCGAGATCGACGACCTGGTCGATCTCGGCACCGGCACGGGCCGAATCCTGTCGGTGCTCGGGCGGCGGGCGCGGCGCGCGGTCGGCATCGACCAGGTGCGCGAGATGCTGAACGTGGCCCGCGCCAACCTGGAGCGTGCCGGGCTGCGCAACTGGCAGGTCCGCCACGGCGATCTCTATCAATTGCCGCTGCCGGACGATGCCTTCGACGTGGCGGTGATGCACCAGGTGCTGCACTACATGGAGGATCCGGTCGACGCGCTGGCCGAGGCGGCGCGCGTGCTGCGGCCCGGCGGCCTGCTGCTGATCGCCGACCTGGCGCCGCATGCTCTGGAAGACCTGCGCCGCGACCATGCCCACCGGTGGCTCGGGTTTGCCGACGATCAGGTCGCGGCCTGGCTGCGCTCCGCCGGATTCGAGGCCGGGACGCCGGTGCGGGTGCCGGGCGACCCGCTGACCGTGATGATCTGGCCCGCACGTTGCCGCGCCAGCGACAATGTGACCGCCATCGCCCCCCGACGCACTGCCGGAGGTTCCTGATGAGTTTGACGACCGACCGCATCGCCGATCCCGTCGCCGCCACGCCGGCAACGCGGCCCGACGGCGACCGCCTGCTGCTCAGCTTCGAGTTCTTTCCGCCCAAGACGGACAAGATGAAACAGAACCTGTGGCAGGCGGTGCTGCGGCTCAAGGGGCTCGGTCCGCGCTTCGTTTCCGTGACGTACGGCGCCGGCGGCTCGACCCGGGAGAACACCCACGAGACGGTGATCCGCATCCAGCGCGAGGCGGGCATGAGCTGCGCCGCCCACCTGACCTGCGTCGGCGACACCTGCGAACACATCCACGAGATCGCGCGGCGCTACTGGGATGCCGGCATCCGGCACATCGTCGCCCTGCGCGGGGATGCGCCGGAGGAGACCGGCACGTACACGCCGCATCCGGGCGGGTACGCGTACGCTTGCGACCTGGTCGCCGGGCTCAGGCAGGTCGCCGATTTCGAGATCAGCGTCGGCGCCTATCCGGAGACGCACCCGGAGGCGGCCAGCGCCGACGCCGACATGGACGCGCTCAAGCGCAAGATCGACGCCGGGGCGGTCCGCGCCATCACCCAGTTCTTCTTCGAAAACGACGACTTCTACCGGTTCGTCGAGCGCGCGCACGCGGCCGGCATCGCCGTGCCGATCGTCCCCGGCATCCTGCCGATCAGCCACTTTCAAAGGATGCTGAGCTTCGCCGGGAAGTGCGGCGCGCGCGTGCCGGGCTGGCTGCACGAGCGGTTCGGCGCCGCCGGCGACGACGCCGGCGCCGCCTTCGACCTGGCCGTGGCGACCGCCGCCGAGCAGTGCCTGGACCTGCGCGCCCACGGCGCCCGCGAGTTCCACTTCTACACCCTCAACCGCGCCGACCTGACCACGGCGATCTGCCGCGAGCTGGGGGTGGAGGCGGAAGCAGACCAGAGTGCAGTGGCTGCGTCGTAGGACACTTCCAAATGCGCGATCCCTTGGCACAACCGCTTTTCCAGCTCGAAGGCCTGCATGTGCGCAACTATCGCGTCCTGCGCGACGTGCATCTGGCCGACCTGACGCCGCTGACCGTGCTCGTCGGGCCCAATGCGAGCGGCAAGTCGACCGTGCTCGACGGGCTGTCCTTCCTGGCCGAGTGCTTCGACGACGGGATGGATCGTGCGGTGCGCCGGCGCGGCGGCATGCATGAGCTGCGCAGCCGCGGCATCACGGCCGAGCCCTTCGGCGTGCGGCTTGAGGTCGGACCTGGAGCGGGACAGGCCGGCGAGCGCCTGAGCTACGGGATCGAGATCGACGAGGAGGACGGGCGGCCGATCGTCCGGCGTGAACGGCTTTCCCAAGTCGGGCAGGATGGCGCCATCCTCGACTACCAGCGGGGCCATGCGGTGACCGTCGGAGCGGGCGCGAGTCGGGGCAACGGGGCCATGACCTCGCACAGCTTGGCATCGCCGGATACCCTTGCGCTCGATGCGCTCGGCCGGTTCGCCGATGCGCCAGAGCAGATCATAAGGTTGCGGCAGTTCATTCGATCCTGGTCAGTGGCGACGTTTTCCGAACCGGCAACCCGCCAGTCCGCCGCACGGACGCCGACCGCCGTGTTGTCACCGTCGGGCGACAACCTGCCGGAGGTGGTGGCGTTCATCAGGGCGCATCATCCGGACGTGTTTGAGCGGATCGAAGACACCTTGCGCCGGTACGTGCCGCTGCTGCAGGGCATCGACGTACACCGAACGGCGGACGACGACCTGACCGTGCTGTTCAAGGATCGACCGTTCGGAGTGCCCGTTTCGGGTCCGGCCGCGTCGGAAGGCACCGTCCGCCTGCTGGCGTGCCTGATCGTTCTGCTTGGCCCCGAGCCGCCGCCGCTGATTGCCCTGGAGGAGCCGGAGATCTTCCTGTCGCCGCGGCTGCTGCGTGAACTGGCGGAGCAGTACTGGATGGCGACGTCCAGGACGCAGCTGATCCTCACGACTCATTCGCCGCTGTTCCTGTTCGATCTGCTGCCCGAGCAGGTCAGGGTGCTGCGCCGCAACGGCGACGGCTACACGCGCGCCGTCTGCGCCGCCGATCTGCCCGGCATTGCAGAGTTCATGGCCGAAGGCGCGAAGATCGGTGACCTCTGGCTCGAAGGCCATTTCGAGCCCGTCGTGTCGCCGACCGGTTGAGCGTCGGTCGTGCCGGTCCACATGGAAGTGCTGGTCGAGGAACCGTCGATGCGAGTGGTGCTGGAGACGATCCTGCCCCGGCTGCTGTGCGGCCGCGCCAGCTTCCGCGTGCTCGACCTGCAGAGCAGGCAGCGCCTGTTGCAGAAGCTGCCGGACCTGTTGCGCGGTTACGCAAGGCGGATGACGAGCGAGGCGCTGCGTCTGGTCGTGCTCGTGGACAACGACCGGGATGACTGCCGCGACCTCAAGCTTCGCCTGGAGCGGCTGACCGCCGAGGCTGGCGTGCCGACCCGCGGAGCACCGCGCGAGGACGGATCCTACGCAGCCGTCAACCGGATCGTTGTCGAGGAACTGGAAGCCTGGTTCCTCGGCGACACGGAGGCTCTGCGCGCCGCCTTTCCGCGCCTGCCTGACGGCCTGGAGCGCAAGGAGGCATTTCGAGACCCCGACCGCATTACCGGCGGCACCTGGGAGCGGTTGCATCGGGAGTTGCAGGGGGCCGGCTATTATCGCGACCTGTACCCGAAGATTGAAGTGGCGCGGCGGGTCGCGCCGCACCTGGTACCTGAGCGCAACTGCTCGCCGAGCTTTCAAACGTTTCGTACGGCCGTCCAGGCGCTGCTCGCGCCCTGCCCGCGCGTCGGCCTCTGCTGACGGCCCAACCAAATCGAAGGCCAGAAGGACGATCCATGCCCCACATCCTCGACATCCTCAACGACCGGGTGCTGCTGTGCGACGGCGGTTTCGGCAGCCGCGTGCAGGGGCTCGATCTGGACATCGAGAGGGACTATCTGGGCCAGGAGAACTGCACCGAGATCCTGACCCGCGCCCGGCCCGACCTGGTCCGCGACATCCACCTCAGCTACCTGAACGCCGGCGCCGACATGGTGGAGACCAACACCTTCGGCGGCTCGCCGATCACGCTGGGCGAGTTCGGGCTGCAGGACGAGGCTTTCGTCCTCAACAAGGCGGCCGCCGAGGTGGCGCGCGAGGCGGTCGACTCCCTGTCGGGCGACGGCCGCGACCGCTTCGTCATCGGTGCGGTCGGCCCCGGCACCCGCCTGCCCTCGCTGGGCCACGTCGCCTACGACACGCTGGAGCCGGCCCTCACCATCCAGTGCCGCGGCCTGATCGCCGGCGGCGTCGATGCCATCCTGATCGAGACCTGCCAGGACCCGCTGCAGATCAAGGCCGCCGTCAACGGCGCGCGCAATGCCCGCAACGAGGCCGGCGCCGACGTGCCGATCTTCGTCCAGGTCACGGTGGAGACCACCGGCACGCTGTTGGTTGGCGCCGACATCGCCGCCGCCGCCACCGTGATCAACGCCCTCGACGTGCCGCTGATGGGCCTGAACTGCGCCACCGGCCCGCAGGAGATGTCGGAGCACGTCAAGTGGCTGGCCGAGAACTGGCCGGGCCTGATCTCGTGCCAGCCCAATGCCGGCCTGCCCGAGCTGGTCGACGGCCAGACCGTCTACCCGCTGGGCCCGGACGAGCTGGCCGCCTGGCTGGAGCGCTTCATCGAGGAGGACGGGGTCAACCTGGTCGGCGGCTGCTGCGGCACCAACATCGAGCACATCCAGGCGCTCGACGCCATGCTGCGCCGCCGCGCCGGCAACCACGTCCGGCCGCAGCGCAAGGCACGCACGCCCCACTGGGTGCCGTCGGTCGCCTCGCTCTATGCCCAGATGCCGCTGCGCCAGGAGAACGCCTTCCTGGCCATCGGCGAGCGCTGCAACGCCAACGGCTCCAAGAAGTTCCGCGAGCTGCAGGCGGCCGGCGACTGGGAGGGCTGCGTCGCCATGGGCCGCGAGCAGCAGCAGGAGGGCTCGCACGCCCTGGACGTCTGCACCGCCTTCGTCGGCCGCGACGAGATGTCGGAAATGAACGAGGTGGTGCGGCGCCTGACCGGCGCCGTCACCGTGCCGCTGGTCATCGACAGCACCGAATATCCGGTCATCGAGGCGGCCCTGAAGCTCTACGGCGGCAAGCCGATCATCAACTCGATCAACTTCGAGGACGGCGAGGAGCCGCCGGCGAAACGCCTGGAACTGGCGCGCAAGTTCGGCGCCGCCATGATCGCGCTGACCATCGACGAGGAGGGCATGGCCAAGACGGCGGACCGCAAGATCGCCGTCGCCCACCGGCTCTACGACTTCGCGTGCAACACATTCGGCCTGCCGCCGTCGGACCTGCTGTTCGACCCGCTGACCTTCACGATCTGCACCGGCAACGAGGACGACCGCAAGCTCGGCATCTGGACGCTGGAGGCGATCGAGCGGATCGCCAGGGAACTGCCCGAGTGTCAGATCATCCTCGGCCTGTCGAACATCTCGTTCGGCCTGAACCCGGCCGCCCGCCACGTGCTCAACTCGGTGTTCCTGGACCACGCCGTGCGCCGCGGCATGACCGGGGCCATCGTCCACGTCGGCAAGATCATGCCGCTGCACCAGATCCCGCCGGAGGAGGTGCAGGCCGCCGAGGACCTGATCTTCGACCGCAGCACGCCGGACTACAGCCCGCTGGAGCGGTTCATCGAGCTGTTCGCCGGCCGCACCGCCCAGAAGGCCGAAAAGCGGAAGCGCGCCGAAACGATCGAGGAGCGGCTCAAGGAGCGCATCGTCGACGGCGACAGCCAGGGCCTCGGCGATGACCTGGACACGGCGATGCGGACCTATCCGCCGCTCGACATCATCAACACCTACCTGCTCGACGGCATGAAGGTGGTCGGCGAGCTGTTCGGCGCCGGCAAGATGCAACTGCCGTTCGTGCTCAAGTCGGCCGAGACGATGAAAAAGGCCGTCGCCCATCTCGAGCCGCACATGGAGAAGGTCGAGGGCGAGGAGAAGGGCGTCATCGTGCTCGCCACGGTCAAGGGCGACGTCCACGACATCGGCAAGAACCTGGTCGACATCATCCTGACCAACAACGGCTACAAGGTGATCAACCTGGGCATCAAGCAGCCGGTCACCGCGATCATGCAGGCGGCGCGCGAGCACAAGGCGCAGTGCGTCGGCATGTCCGGCCTGCTCGTCAAGTCCACGGTGATCATGCGCGAGAACCTGGCGGAGATGACCCGCGAGGGCTTCGACGTGCCGGTGCTGCTCGGCGGCGCGGCACTGACGCGCAATTACGTCGAGGAGGACTGCGCCCAGGCCTATGGCTGCGGCCGCGTGGCCTATGCCCGCGACGCCTTCGACGGGCTGACCCTGATGGACCAGGTGGTCACCGGCCGGTTCGACACCTACCGGGCCGCAATCGAGGCCAAGCGCCGCGGCAAGCCGTCGCGCAAGACCAGCAAGAAGCTGGGCGAGGCAAGCCGGCAGGCGATCGAGATCGACCCGGCGCGGGCGCGCGACCGCCGCCACCGGCTGGCCGGCGAGACCACCGTGCCGCGGCCGCCGTTCTGGGGCCCGCGGCTGATCGAGAACGTGCCGCTGAAGACGCTGCTGCCCTACCTGAACGAGCGCATGCTGTTCCAGCTCCAATGGGGCTATCGCAAGGAGGGCCGGCGCCTGGACGAGTACATGGTCTGGGCCCGCCGCGAGCTGCGCCCGATCCTGACCCGGCTCGTCGACCGGTGCGAGCGCGAGGGCATCCTGCGGCCGCAGGCGGTCTACGGCTACTGGCCGTGCGCGGCCGACGCCAACGACGTGATCCTCTACGACCCGGCCAGCGGCGCCGAGGCGGCCCGCTTCACCCTGCCGCGGCAGGCCAAGCCCGACGGACTGGCCGGGCCGGAAGGGCTGGGCCAGTGCATCGCCGATTTCTTCCGCGACGTGGGCGACGGGGAGCGCGACGTGATCGCCCTGCAGGTGGTGACCATGGGCCAGCAGGCCTCTGAGATCGCCCGGCAATGGTTCGAGGAGAACAGGTACCAGGATTACCTGTACCTGCACGGCCTGGGCGTGGAGATGACCGAGGCGCTGGCCGAGTACGTGCACAAGCGCATCCGTGCCGAACTGGGCTTCGCCGCCGAGGACGACCGCGACATCGAGCGCATGCTGCAGCAGGGCTACCGCGGCAGCCGCTACTCGTTCGGCTATCCGGCCTGTCCCAACCTGGAGGACCAGGAACCCTTGCTGCGCCTGCTCCAAGCCGAGCGGGTCGGCATCGAGCTGTCGGACGAGTTCCAGCTCCACCCGGAGCAGAGCACCTCGGCCATCGTGGTGCACCACCCGAAGGCCAAGTATTTCGGCGTGTAGGTGTCAATGCGGATTGGGGCGATCCGGCATGGCGCCACTGCGTCCTGGTGATCAGGTTGAAGTGATGGCGCCCAACCGGCTGAGACTGCAAGTCCTGTGCTGAAGGCCACGGGCCGCACCGTTTCCTGCCGTGGCGGTGCCGGAGGGCCGGCCAGTGCTCCGGCCTGCGGTGCTCAGTTGTCGCGGAATACGTCGGACAGTTCGGGAGCGTCCAGAATGCGTTCGCCCCAGGCGTCGAGTCGGTATCCATCGGCGGTGCGGACCCGCGCCTCAACCTCCGGTGGCAGAGCACCGAAACGCCGCGCGAGCTGGCGCAGGAGCATGGCTGCCTTTCCGCTGGTCTCGCCCTCGGCCTTCCCCTCCGCCTTGCCCTCCGCCTTACCGGCGGCCTTGCCTTTGGCCTCGCCCTCGGCCAAGCCCTTCGTGAAGCCTTCGGCCATCCACTGTTCGGCGATCTGGGTGACCATGCGTTCCTCCTCTTCGGGCAGCAGCTCGCGCAGGATGTCGCGGATCAGCTCGCCGCGCGGGTCGTCCACCAGGTGACCCTGCATATAGTACAGGAAGGTGAGCAGGTCATCCTGCCCGAGACGCAGCGCCTCCTTGGCGATCTGCCGCAGCTTGCGCCGGTTGGGGCGGCCCGGCCGGCCGTGCTTGAGGATCAGCAGCCCGACGCGCAGCGGCCGCTCGCCGGACAGGTGGGCGTCGGGAATCCGGCCGAGGTCGGCCAGGCTGTAGCGGAAGTCCAGCAGGTAGGGGCGCACCGCATCGTCGGCGTCGACCGCCCCGGCCAGCGACAGGGGAACCTCCCAGGGCCTGGCGCCGTGATAGACGACCAGCGTGACCAGCGCCGGCAGCGGGCGCAGCGAGCCGTCGGGGGCGCGGCCCTCGGTGCGGTCCCAGTGCTCCAGGATCTGGGTCTGGTAGCCGAGCAGCTGCAGGCCGATGCGCGGGTCGGGATCCGCTTTGTGCTCGATCAGGGTGTAGATCAGCACCGACCGGCCGGTCGTGGTGCGCGTCCTGTACAGCCGGTCGGTGTGGTATTTGCGCAGCCGGTGGGAGACGAAGCTGCCGGGCACGTGCTCCGGCGGGTCCTCGGCAAGCAGGGCGACCACCTCGGGCGGCAGGCGCTCGCGCAGCAGGGTGCCGGCGCTGCCGGGCCTGTCGAGCAGCGTCTGGAAGAACGCGTCGTGGCGCTGGGCCGGGCGGCGGGGCATGGTCGCTTCAGTATGGATGCGAATGGATGGAAAGGCCGCCAGGATAGCCGGGGAAGGCTGTGCCGTCATGCCCGGAACCGTTGTGCCACGGTTCGGCCAGCAAACCCTTGCCCGGTCACGCGTCTTCCAGCACGCCCAGGTACGGCAGATAGCGGTAGTCCTGGGCGCAGTCGATGCCGTAGCCGACGACGAAGCCGTCCTCGATCGTGAATCCGGTGAAGTCGGCCTCGATCGGCATCTCGCGGCGGGCGCGCTTGTCGAGGAGCACGCAGGTGCGGGTCTCCCCGGCACCCTGCGCCCGCACGGCGTCGCGGGCAAAGGCCAGGGCATGACCGGTGTCCAGGATGTCGTCGACGACCAGCACGCGCCGTCCGCTCAGGTCGGGGGGCAGGTTGCCGACCAAGACCGGCCGGCCGCTGCTGACGGTGGCATCTCCGTAGCTCTTGATCCCGACGAACTCGATGCGCGGACGGGCGCCGCGGCGGCCGAGGGCGCGCGCCAGGTCGGCGGTAAAGACAAAGGCGCCGGTCAGCAGCGCGACGATGGTGAAATCCGGCCCCATGCCCGCGGCCACGGCGTCGGCCAGCGCCTCGACCCGCCCGGCGATTCGCCGCTCGTCGAACAACAGCCTGACCTCGGCCACGGCGGCGTCTCCCGTACCGTTGCGGGGCGCGCTCCGGCCCGGCCGCGAGCCGCGCCGGCCGCAAGGCGCTGCCAGTCAACCCCGCGGCGCGGAACCGTCAAGGGCAAAGGGCGGCCGCCCTTGATGGGGCAAGAGACATCGGCCGGGAGCCCAACCGCGAACCATGTCCGGTGCATCCCGCGAAACCGCCTGGCATTGGCGACCTTCGGCGAACGGCGCCGGGTCCCGCAGCGCCGGACATTGCTCTCGGCGCGGCAGCGGCTATCATGGCGTCCCAGGAACACTCCCAAGCGAGGACGACATGCTCGGCGCCCTGATCAGCTTCATCGTCATTGGTCTGGCCGCCGGCTGGCTGGCCGGGCGGATCATGCGCGGGGCCGGGTTCGGGTTCTGGGGGAACGTGGGCGTCGGCGTGGTCGGCGCGTTGATCGGGGGCATCGTGTTCCGGATCGTCGGCTTGGCGCCCTACCATTTCGTGGGGCAGATCATCGCCGCCACGGTTGGGGCAATCATCCTGCTGCTGATCGTCAGGGCCCTGCGCTGAGGTCCTGCCGCGCGACCTCAAGACGTTTGCGCACAGAAGCCACTTGCGGCAGACCGGCCGGGCCTGCCGCGTCATCCCCTGCCCTGCCCGTTGCCGTGGGCGGGCGGCGGGCCCGCCGCTACGAGGCGCTCGCCTCCACCGTCAGCGGGCCGTTGGCCTTGACCTTGAGATTGCGCATGTCCGGCAGCTCGATGTTGACCTCGAGCGTGGAAATGTCGGTGCTGCTCTGCAGCTTGACGTCGACCTTGTCCTTGGTGACCGGAATGTGCTTCTCGATGGCTTTAAGAATATCCTCCTTGATCAGCGGCAGAATATCCTTGCTCCACCGGTCCACGCGCTCATGCGCCAGGATGATTTGCAGGCGCTCCCTGGCGGCGTCCGCGGAACGGCGCTCCGGCTGCTCTTGCGGCGGCCGGCGGAAGAATTCCAGAAGTCTCATGCCGTCCTCCCCAGCAGTCGCTGCAGCAGGCCCCGCCGCTCCGGCGCCAGCAGCCGATGCTCGATCTGCTGGCCCATCAACCGCGAGACGGCGTCCATGTAGGCTTGGCCGGCGGCGGAGCGATCGCCCAGCACGACCGGCATGCCGAGGTTGGAGGCCCGCAGCACGCTTTCACTTTCCGGCACCACGCCGAGCAGCGGGATCGCGAGGATGTCGAGCACGTCCTCGACCCGCAGCATCTCGCCCCTCGCGACGCGCGCAGGGTCATACCGGGTCAGCAGCAGGTGCTGCTTGACGCGGTCCTCGTTGCGCTCCGCCCGCCGGGTCTTGCTGTTGAGCAGGCCCAGGATGCGGTCGCTGTCGCGCACCGACGACACCTCCGGGTTGGCCACGACGATGGCCTCGTCGGCGTGGTACATGGCCATGTAGGCGCCGTGCTCGATGCCCGCGGGGCTGTCGCAGATGACGTAGTCGAACTCCTCGGACATCTGCTGGAGGACCCGTTCGACGCCGTCCTTGGTCAGCGCCTCCTTGTCGCGCGTCTGGGACGTCGGCAGGATCGCGAGCTGGTCGAGCCGCTTGTCCTTGATCAGGGCCTGGTGCAGCTTGGCTTCGCCGTTGATCACATTGATAAAGTCGAAGACGACGCGGCGCTCGCAACCCATGATCATGTCCAGGTTGCGTAGACCCACATCAAAATCAACAATCACGGTCTTGTTGCCGCGCATCGCCAAGCCCGCCCCGATCGCGGCGGTCGTGGTCGTCTTGCCGACTCCACCCTTACCGGATGTTACAACGATGACTTTGGCCACCGGCTCCCCCTGTCGCTGTGCCGTTCACTTCAATAATTATCGTTGCAGTTCGATTCGCAAGTTATCCTTGTCGAGAAATGCCTGGATCTGCTGCCGCCACATGGTCTGGTCGATGTCGTCGCTGACCCGGTACAAGCCGGCGATGGCGATCATTTCGGCCTCCAGGCTGTGGCAGAAAATCCGCGCTCGGTTGTTGCCGTTGACGCCCGCCAGCGCACGTCCCCGGAGCGTGCCGTAGACGTGGATGTTGCCGTCGGCGATCAACTCGGCCCCCGACCCCACCGAGGCCGTGACGATGATGTCGCCGGCGTCCGCGAAGATCTGCTGACCGGAGCGGACCGGCTCGGTGATCACCACGTTGCCGCGCGCATCCGCCGTCGCCGGCGACACCGAATGCTGCGCCGCCGTCTCGGTCGGCGGCTCCTCACCGGCACCGAGCACGGCCAAACCTGCACCGGTCGCCGCGGCATTGAGCGCCGCGTTCCCGTTCTGCACGCCGACCGGTGTCAGCTTGCGCGTCCGCAGTTGGCGCGCGAAGCGAATCAGGTCGATGCCCTGATTGGCCGCAGCCACCTCCTCCAGGTCCAGAACGACCGGCGCTTCGCGGAAAAAGTTGGGTGCCTGCCGCAGCTTGTCGTCAAGGCTGCGGAAAAACGCCTGTTCGGAGCCGCCGGCAAGGCGCAGCACGACGGCGGTGAAGGACCGGCGCCGGATCTGGAAGGCGGTTGCGGCCGTGGCCGCCGGATCGTTGGTCTCTACCACGCGGATCTGTTGCAATTCAGCCTCACGGACTATGCCGCCGTACCGACCGTTGCCGAAGTCTACGAATGTCGTGAGCCAGGACGCAAGAAGTACGCAATGTTTCGTCAAAGGAAATTCGTGGCGGTTTTGAAATCCGACTGTCCTCGGCGACGGCCCGGCGAACCGGAATTTCCCCTCGCTTCGGCACGGACGGGCGGGCGCCTGCGCAAACCGCGCGCGTCGGCGCCCGTTCCCCCCGCACCGACGCCGTCAGCTCGCGTAGCGCAGGGCCACCGCGGCCTCGCCCGTCAGCACGCGGAACGCGAAGCTTTCCACGATGTACAGGCGCACGCTCTCGGCGTCGTGGCCGAGATAGCCGATGGAGAAGTCCTGCCCCAGCACCAGCTCGAAGTCGCCGCCGCGCAGGCTCAGCACGACCGCCCCGTCCACCGCCGGCGCCCAGACGATGGGCCCGTCCAGCAGCCGGCGCACATGCTCGATCACCGGGAACCCGCCGACCGCGGTCTCGTTCAGCCCGGTGAAGCAGCGCGGCCCCAGCGCGATGGCGTACGGCCCGGCGACCCCGGCCGCGCGCAGCTTGCCGAGCGCGGTGGCCACGACGCCGGGATAGGCCGCGTAGTCGTCGCTGATCGGCACGGCATCGTGCTCGGACTTCTCGCCGATACCGCGGATGCAGCCGGCGCCGTAGCCGTTGAAGATGGCCCGGTCCTCGGCCAGCGCGGCCTTGCACGCCGCGGTCTTGACCGGCTCCCAGTCGGCATCCTTGGCGCCGCGGCCGACCGCGTCGATCTCCGAACGCGCCAGGGTGAACGGCACCTCCACCTCGATGATCGGCTGGACGACGCGCCGGCGTGCCGTGCTCCCCTCGACGGGGCTCTCGCCCAGCACATCGACCCGGCCGGTGCCGATCGCCGGCAGCGTCCAGCCGTGCGGGCCGGACACGTCGACCAGCCGCCGGCCGGCCAGGCGGCGCTTCAGCGTCTGCCGCGCCTCCTCCTCGATCTCCTCCCACGCCGCGTCGGTGACGGGGGCGAGCTCCCGATACAGTCCGTTCATGATCACGGCTCCCCGCGCAGGCTGCCGATGCCCAGCGACCCGTCCGACGGCCCGGCGCCGTTGCCGTTGCCGTCCTCGTCGGCGGCCTCCTCGATCTCCAGGATGTTCTCCTTGGTGAACAGGTAGGTGCGCAGGTGCTCGTCGAATTTGGCGTCGCGGCGGCGCAGCCACTCCAGCACCATCGCCGCGTGCTCCTTCTCCTCGTCCCGGTTATGGGCGAGGATCTCGCGCAGCTCGTCGTCCTGGGCGGCATCGACGCGCTGGTCGTACCAGTCCACCGCCTCCAGTTCCTCCATGACGGAGGCGATGGCGCGGTGGCGATCGACGGTCTCGGGCTTCAGCACCGAGCGTTCCTCGTGCAGGCTTTCGCTGGACATCGCTTCCCCAACGGCACGTGACGGGGTTCGGGCGGCGGCCGTGGGCCGACCCATGAACGCCGACCGGGCCGGCGTTGTTGCGACCTTAGGGCAAGCCCGCGGGGCGGGCAACCCGCCGGACGCCGCGGCGCAGGCGCAGGCTGCGCTGCATGCGGGTCACCGGACAGGCGATCGTGTCCAGGATGAAGCGGTCGAGGGCGGCATCGGGCGCCAGGGTGTCGCGCGCCAGTGCCAGCATCTCCGCCTGCGCGACCGCCGCGGCCGCGCGGCCCTCGGCGGCGATCGCGGCCAGCGGCACCGGCACGCCGGCCAGGGTCACGGGCGGATGGCGCCCGGCGTACGCGAAGACCGTCTCCACCCGTCCCCAACCGGCGATCGTCAGGTCGACCCCGTCGATCCGCCCGAAGTCGTAGTTCCAGGCGCCCTCGGTGGCGTGCATGACACGGAGCTGGCCCGGCGTCAGCCAGGTCACCGCGACCTCGACCGTCACCCCGGGACTGGGCCACAGCCGCGCCGGCACCGACCCGTACCGGGCGAAGTGGCAGGAGTAGACCACGTCGTAGCCGGCCAGCCGGGCCACCGTCACCGGGATGTCGGTGCCGGGCCGGCCGCGGTACTTGCGCGCGAGCTGTTCCGGCGCCCGGTTGGACCCGACCGCCAGCACCGGCGTGCGCCCGTCCGGCCGGAGGTCGTCCAGCGGCAGCGCCGCGCCGTCCAGGAACCGGTAGGACCGGCGCGGCACGTCGTAGGGATAGCCGCGGGCGACGGCCAGGCGCGGGTCGGCGTCAGTCACCGCTGGCGGTGCGCAGCATGTCCTGGCACATCTGCGGCAGCGGCGGGCGCGGGCGCGGCGCGACCGCGGGCGGCGGCGGCGCGTTCGGGTCGGGGATCCACGAATAGAGCTCCGGCCCGCAGCCGTCGCCGGGCGGCACCGGGGTCTGCGGCTCGCAGACGGTGGCGCCGGCCGGGCACTCCAGGCGGATGTGCATGTGCGAGTCGTGGCCGAACCAGGGCTGGACCACGCGCAGGAACGACCGGTCCGGCCACTCCATCTCGCACATGGCGATCTTGATCGCCGGGTGGATGAAGATGCGCGCCACCCGCGGGTCCGATGCCGCCAGCCGGATCAGCTCGGCATGGCGCCGCGTCCAGGCGCCGTTGACGACGAACGCCTGGCGGTCGACCAGCAGCGTCGAGTGCAGGTTTTCCCCCCGGCGCTCGGCGCGCGGCAATTCCGGCACGCCCAGGCGCAGCCAGATGTCGGCGTCGAGCCCGATCTGGTGGCTGGCATGCCCGCTGAGCGGCCCGCCGCGCGGCGCGTTCAGGTCGGCGACCAGGATCGGCCCCAGCCCGGCGGCCTCGGCGCGCCGCCCCAGGTCGATCAGGTAGTCGATCAGGGTCGGGTGCCCGTAGTACCGGTTCCGGTCCAGGCGGACGACCTGGTATCCCTCCCCCTCCGGCGGCAGCGGAACGCCGCCGAACAGGCACCCGTTGGAATACGACCCGACCGGCTGCCCCGGACCCGGCGACGGGATCACGAACCCGCCCCAGTCCCCGCCCTGCGCCGCCGCCGGCAGCGCCGCGAGCAGGCACAGACAGACGCACAGAACCGCGTTGCGCAAACCATGCATGGCCGTCGAGCCCCCCTTGCCGACCTGAACGGATGTGCAGCGTAGGGTAGAATTGCGTCCGTATCAAGCGATGGGGTTCTTGACAATGTCTTTACAAAGCCGTGTTCAGGACTCGTTCCAGATCTTATTGCAGCCGCGAAGGCGGACGTCCTGCCCAACCTCCTCGCGCAGCGCCGCCCATTTATGGTCGTACATGTGCTCGAACCCGGCAAGTACGCCCTCCGTTGCGGGATGTCCGACCTCAAGGACAGGATCAAATCGACCCTTCCGCAGGAAGGCGGCGGGTTCGGGACCGCCGCCGGCCAATCCCACACTCCGCCTCCGGTTTTCATCCCCCTCCGGCTCGCGTACCGTAGGGCTCAAAGGGAGTATGCTATGACCGAGATCGGGGTCGTGCTGTGCGGGCATGGGACGCGCCATGCCGACGGGGCGCGGGAGTTCCTGGCCGTGGCGGAGGGCGCGCGGCGGCGGCTGGCCGGGTTCGACGTGGAGCCGGCGTTCATGGAGCTGGCCGAGCCGCGGCTGGAGGCGGCGCTGGCGGCGCTGCGGGAGCGCGGGCGGCGGACCATCCTGGTGCAGCCGGGCATGCTGTTCGCCGCCGGCCACATCAAGACCGACCTGCCGGCCATGCTGCGCGCGTACGAGGCCGAGCACCCCGGCCTGGAGCTGCGCCTGGGCCGCGAGTTCGGGGTGGAGGCCGGCATGGTCGCCGCCGCCGCCGACCGGGCCGAGGAGGCGCTGGCCGCCGCCGGCGACGCCGTGCCGCGGGAGGAGACCCTGCTGCTGCTGGTCGCCCGCGGTAGCTCCGACCCCGACGCCAACGCCGGCGCGCAGAAGCTGATGCGCCTGGTGTGGGAGGGGCTGGGCCTGGGCTGGGGCATGGTCGGCTACTGCGACGTGACCTTCCCGCACGTCGTGCCGGCGCTGGACCACGCCGCGCGGCTCGGCTACCGCCAAGTCGTGGTGCTGCCCTACCTGCTGTTCACCGGCGTCCTGATCCGCCGCATCCGCGAGTGGATCGCCGCCGCCGCCGCGCGCCACCCGGGCACCGGGTTCGTGCAGGCGCCCTACCTGAACGACCACCCCGCGGTGATCGCCACCTTCGCCGAACGGGTCGAGGAGATGCTGCACGGCGGCAACGTCATGAACTGCAAGCTGTGCAAGTACCGCGCCCCCATGCCCGGCTTCGCGGCCGAGGTCGGCCTGCCCCAGGAGAGCAGCCACGCCCGCCCTCACGGCCTGGATCACGGCCACGACCATGACCATCACCACAGGCACGGGCACGATCATGGGGATGGCCACGGGCACGGCCATGGGCACGGCCACGAACACGGGCACGGCCACCACGACCGCCCGGCCTATCCCTTCGCCGGCCACCCGAACGGCCCCCGCGGCCGCTGACCGGCGCGCTGCCTCCCGCACACCGCCCCGGGCGGGTGCGCGTCCCGCGCGCCGCCGCGGCGAACCGGAACCCCGAATGACAGACACTCCCACGGCCCTGGACTACATCCGCGACCCCTCGGACATCTATCGCCGCTCGTTCGAGATCGTGCGGGCGGAGACCGACCTCACCGGCATGCCCGACGACATGGCTGAGCTGGCCATCCGCGTCGTGCACGCTTCGGCCATGCCCGACATCGTCGCCGACCTGGCCTGGACGCCGGACGCCGCCCACGCCGGCGCGGAGGCGCTGCTGCGCGGCGCGCCGGTGCTGGCCGACACCCGCATGGTCGCCGAGGGCATCATCCAGCAGCGCCTGCCGCTCGCCAACGCCGTGATCTGCACCCTGTACGAGCCGAAGGCCCGCATCCTGGCCCGCGCGCAGGGCACCACCCGCGCCGCCGCCGCGGTGGAGCTGTGGGGCGAGCGGGTGCACGGCGCCGTGGTCGCCATCGGCAACGCGCCGACCGCGCTGTTCCGGCTGCTGGAGCTGCTGATGGACGGCTGGCCGCGCCCGGCGGTGATCCTGGGCTTCCCGGTCGGGTTCGTCGGCGCCGCGGAATCCAAGCAGGCGCTGATCGACGCCGGTCTGGGCATCCCCTACGTCACCCTGCGCGGCCGGCGCGGCGGCAGCGCCATGGCCGCCGCCGCCGTCAACGCGCTGACCCGGCCGGTGCCGTGAGCGAGGCCCCGGGTCCCAGGCCAAGCCCCTGGCTGGCGGTGGTCGGCATCGGCGAGGACGGGCCGGCCGGCCTGGGTGCCGCGGCCCGGTCGCTGGTCGAGGGCGCGCACCTGCTGGTCGGGGACGAGCGCGTGCTGGCGACGATCCCCGACGACGGCCGCCCGCGCCGCCCCTGGCCGCGCCCGCTCAAGGCGCTGTTCCCGGAGCTCGCCGAACACCGCGGCCGGCCGGTGTGCGTACTGGCCTCGGGCGACCCGCTGTGGCACGGCGTCGGCGTGCTGCTGACCCGTCACTTCGCGCCCGAGGAGCTGGTCGTGGTGCCGGCGCCGTCGGCCTTCGCGCTGGCCTGCGCCCGGCTGAAGTGGCCGCGGGCCGCGGTGGAGTGCCTGAGCCTGCACAACCGTCCGCTGGAGACGCTGGCCCTGTTCCTGTATCCGGGCGCGCGGCTGGTGGCGCTGACCGCCGACGGCACCGCCGCCGCCCGCGCCGCCGCCCTGCTCGCCGGCCGCGGCTGGGGGCCGAGCCGGATCACCGTGCTGGCGCGCATGGGCGGCCCGCACGAGAGCCTGGTCTCCGCCACCGCCGAGACCTGGGTGGAGGACCGCACCGACGACTTCAACGTTTTGGCCATCGCCTGCATCCCCGGCCCCGGCGCCGTCGCCCTGCCGCGGGTGCCGGGCCTGCCCGACGAGGCGTTCCGCACCGAGGGCCAGATCACCAAGCGCGAAGTCCGCGCCGCCACCCTGGCCGCGCTCGGGCCGCTGCCGGGGCAGACGCTGTGGGACGTGGGCGCCGGGTCGGGGTCGATCGGCATCGAGTGGCTGCGCGCCGCGCCGCGCACCCGCGCCGTCGCCGTGGAGCCGCGCGCCGACCGCACCGCCCTGATCGCCGAGAACGCCGCGGCGCTGGGCGTGCCGGAGCTGCGCCTGGTCCAAGGCGAGGCGCCGGCGGCGTTGGCCGGGCTGGAGGAGAGCGCCGGCCGGCCGGACGCCGTATTCGTCGGCGGGGGGCTGACCGCGCCGGGGCTGGTCGAGGCGTGCTGGGCGGCGCTGCCGCCGGGCGGCCGGCTGGTCGCCAACACCGTGACGCTGGAAGGGGAACACAGGTTGATCGAGGAACGGACGAACCGCGGCGGCGAGCTGACCCGCATCGCCGTGGCGCGAGCGGCGCCGGTGGGATCGTTTTCCGGCTGGCGGCCGCTGATGCCGGTCACGCAGTGGCGCGTCGCGAAACCGTGAGTACCACCGGCACCGTCCACGGCCTCGGCGTCGGCCCCGGCGACCCCGAGCTGCTGACCCTCAAGGCGCTACGCCTGCTGCGCGCCGCGCCGGTGATCGCCTACCCGGTGACCGAAAACGGCGACAGCTTCGCCCGCGCCATCGTCGCCGAACACCTGCCCGGCAGCCAGACGGAGATCGCCGTCGCCACCCCGATGCGCGACAGCGCGGCCGCGCAGGCGGGCTACGACCGCGCCGCCGAACAGATCGGCCAACACCTGCGCGCCGGCCGCGACGTGGCCGTGCTGTGCGAGGGCGACCCGTTCCTGTACGGCTCGTTCGCCTACCTGTTCCGCCGGCTGGCGGAGGAATTTCCGGTCGTGGCGGTGCCGGGCGTGTCGGCGCTGAATGCCTGCGCGTGCGCCGCCGGTGTGCCGCTGGTGGCGCGCAGCGAAATGCTGACCATTGTCCCGGCCATCCTGCCAGACGAGCGCCTGCGCATGGCGCTGGCCGCCGCCGACACCGTGGCGGTGTTCAAGGTCGGCCGGCACCTGCCGCGGCTGCGCAGCCTGCTCGACGAGCTGAGCCTGCGCGACCGTGCCTGGCTGGTGGAGCGGGCCACCACGGCCGACGAGCGCATCGTGCCGCTGGCCGAGGCCGGCGACACCGCGCCCTATTTCTCCGTCCTGCTGGTGACCAAGCGGCCGGAGGCCTGGCGATGAGCGGGGCGATGAGCGGGGCGATGACCGGCCCGGTCGTCGTTGCCCTGACGCCGGCCGGCGTGGCGCTGGGCCGGCGCATCGCCGCGGCGCTGGCCGAGACCGGAGAGTCGGGGGCCGAGGTGCACGGGCTGGCCGGCCGCGCCGACGGCGCCGACGGCGCCGACCGGTCGTTCGCGCAGACCGGCGAGCACCTGCGCGGCCTGTTCGCCGCCGGCCGGCCGGTGATCGGCGTGTGCGCGGCGGCGGTGCTGGTGCGGGCGCTGGCTCCGGTGCTGGCCGACAAGCGGGCCGAGCCGCCGGTGCTGGCGGTGGCCGAGGACGGGTCGGTGGTGGTGCCGCTGCTCGGCGGCCACCACGGCGCCCATCGGCTGGCGCGGCGGTTGGCCGAGGCGCTGGGCGCGACGGCGGCGATCACCACCGCCGGCGACGTCCGCTTCGGCGTGGCGCTGGACGACCCGCCGCCGGGCTGGCGCCTGGCCAACCCGGCGGACGCCAAGCCGTTCACCGGCGACCTGCTGGCCGGCGCGACGGTGCGCCTGGACGGCGACGCGCCGTGGCTGGCGGCAGGCGCCCTGCCCTTCGCGCCCGACGCCGCGCTGACCCTGCGGGTGACCGAGCGCGCCGAAGCGAGCTCGCCGCGCACCCTGGTCTACCACCCCGCCGTGCTGGCGGTCGGCGTGGGCGCGGAGCGCGGCGCCGACCCGGACGAGGTCGTTGGCCTGGTCCGCCGCACCCTGGCCGGGCACGGGCTGGCCGAGGGCGCGGTCGCCGGCGTCTTCTCCATCGACGTCAAGGCCGACGAGCCGGCGGTGCACGCCGCGGCGGCGGCGCTGGGCGTGCCGGTGCGGTTCTACGATGCCGCGACGCTGGAGGCGGAGGCGCCGCGGCTCGCCAATCCCTCCGACGTCGTGTTCCGGCAGGTCGGCTGCCACGGCGTCGCCGAAGGCGCGGCGCTGGCCGCGGCCGGGCCGGACGCGGAGCTGATCGTCCCCAAGGTGCGCACCTCCGGCGCGACCTGCGCCGTGGCCCGCGCGCCGGCGCCGATCGACCCGGCGCGGGCCGGCCGGCCGCGCGGGCGGCTGTTCGTGGTGGGCCTGGGCCCCGGCACGCTGGATTGGCGCACGCCGGAGGCCGACGCCGCGCTGCGCGCCGCCGACGCGCTGGTCGGCTACCGGCTGTACAACGACCTGGCCGGGCCGCTGCCGGCGCACGTGGAGCGCTACGACTTCCCTCTCGGCAAGGAGGAGCTGCGGGCGCGGGCGGCGCTGGACCTCGCCGCCGAGGGGCGGACGGTGGCGCTGGTGTCGTCCGGCGACCCCGGCATCTATGCCATGGCGACGCTGGTGTTCGAGCTGCTGGACAAGGCGCCGCGGCCGGAGTGGCGGCGGGTGGAGATCGCCGTGGTGCCGGGGGTGTCGGCCTTCCAGGCGGCGGCGGCGCGGGCCGGGGCGCCGATGGCGCACGACCTGTGCCTGATCTCGCTGTCCGACCTGCTGACGCCGTGGGCGGCGATCCTGCGCCGGGTCGAGGCGGCGGCGGCGGCCGACTTCCTGGTGGCGCTGTACAACCCGGTCTCGAAGAAGCGCGTGCACCAGCTCGCCGACACCGTGGAGATCCTGCTGCGGCACCGCTCGCCGGACACGCCGGTGGTGCTGGCCCGCCAGCTCGGCCGGCCGGAGGAGGCGGTGCGGGTGCTGCGCCTGGCCGACCTGACCCCGGACCAGGTGGACATGCTGACCATGGTCCTGATCGGCTCGACCGAGACGCGCACCGTGGCGCGGCCCGACGGCGGCGTCTGGGTCTACACGCCGCGCGGCTATGCCGGCAAGGCGAGCTCGCAGATGCGGGGGGTGCCGTGACCGTCCATTTCATCGGCGCCGGGCCGGGCGCGCCCGACCTGATCACCGTGCGCGGCCGCGACCTGATCGCGCGGGCGCCGGTGGTGCTCTATGCCGGCTCGCTGGTGCCGCGCGAGGTGGTGGCCTGCGCCCCTGCCGGCGCCCGGGTGCTGGACACCGCGCCCATGACGCTCGACCAGATCATCGCCGAGATGCAGGCGGCGCATGCCGCCGGGCACGACGTGGCGCGGGTCCATACCGGCGACCCGTCGCTGTACGGCGCCACGGCGGAGCAGATGCGCCGGCTCGACGCGCTGGGCATCCCGTACGCGGTGGTGCCGGGCGTGCCGGCCTATTGCGCCGCCGCCGCCGCGCTGCATCGCGAGCTGACGGTGCCGGAGGTCAGCCAGACGATCATCCTGACCCGCACCGCCGTGCGCACCTCGGCCATGCCCAACCGCGAGGACCTGGGCACTTTGGGGGCGACGGGGGCGACGCTGGCGATCCACCTGTCGGCCGGCAACATCGACGCCGTGGTCGCCGAGTTGACCCCGGTGCGCGGCGCCGACTGCCCCGCCGCCGTGGTCTACCGCGCGAGCTGGCCCGACCAGCGCATCGTCACCGGCACCCTGGCCGACATCGCCGGCAAGGTCCGCGCCGCCGGGATCAAGAAGACCGCCATCATCCTGGTCGGGGATGTGCTGAACGCCGAAGCCTTCCCCGACAGCCTGCTCTACAGCGCGGCGTTCTCCCACGCGGCGCGGCAGGGCGGCGGGGAGTAGGCGCCACCGTTTGAGAAAATCGGTCATGCCCGCGAACGCGGCACCTCGATGGGGTCGAGCGGGCCGCGGCAGCGCGCACATCCTACTCGAGGTCCCCGCTTGCGCGGGGATGACCGTTTTGGTGGATAATGATTCCTGAAACATTGCAAAAAAAGTGTCATGCCCGCGAACGCGGGCACCTCGATGGAGTCGAGCAGGACGCAGCAGCACGAACGATCCTGCTGCACACGTCCGGAGGACCGAGACGAGGCTGGATCGTGGCAGCGTCCCGGCCGATATGCTATCTTAACGTGCCCGCCCGGCGTGACGGGCCGGGCCCGACGAGAGGACCCCGCAATGACCGAGCCCGCCCGGTCCCTGCCCGCCGAAGACCGGCCGCTCTACGAACGCGACTTCTACCTCTGGACGATGGATCAGGCCGCCGCCCTGCGCCGCACCGCTCCGCGCGGCGATCCGGCGGTGGACTGGGACAATGTCGCGGAGGAGATCGAGAGCATGGGCCGCAGCCAGCTCAGCGCCGTGCAGTCGTGGCTGGCGCGGGTCATCGAGCATCTGTTGAAGCTCGAGTATTCGCCTGCGGCCGAGCCCCGCGGCGGGTGGGAGGACTCCGTGCTGGTGCACCGCGGCTCGATTATGCAGAAGCTTGACGACAGCCCCAGCCTGCGCCGCAGGATCGACGTGGACAAGGCCTTCGCGCTCGGCCGCACCTACGCGGCCAGGGGACTGCAGCGGGACGGTGTGGACAGGACGGTGCTGCCCATTAACTGTCCTTACAGCATAGAGCAGATCCTTGACCTCGAATGGTGGCCGGTCAACCGGCACGGACTGGACTAGCCCGAAAGGCGCACGCCATGGTATTGCACGACCCTGCCCTGCTGCCGGACGACCGGCTCTACGAGACCGATTTCCACCGCTGGGCGCTGGAGCAGGCCGAGGCGTTGCGGCGCGCTGCGGGGCATGCCGGTCTCGCTCTCGACTGGGAGAACCTCGCCGGGGAGATCGAGAGCATGGGCCGGCGCGAGCTCAAGAGCCTGCTGCAGACCCTGATCCGCGTCATCGAGCCCCTGCTCAAGCTCGAATACGCCCCGGCCCGCGATCCGCGCCGCGGCTGGGAGGAGTCGGTCATCGTCCACCGCCGCCACGCCCGTGCCGACCTGGAGATGAGCCCCAGCCTGCGCGGCAGGATCGACCTGGACCGGATCTATCGCGAAGCCCGCCGCGACGCCGCCCGCGCCCTGGCCCGCGACGGGATCGCCGCATCAGAACTGCCTGAGGCCTGCCCCTGGACCCTTGACCAGCTTCTCGACAGCGACCACTGGCCGGCAAACCACCACGGGCTGCATTAACGAGCATTGATGAACGAAATATCTGTCAAAACGTGTCATGCCCGAGAGAGCGGCTGCGCACCAAAGCCAACCGAAACACCTATCCCGTCAAGCCCAGGAACCTCGACAAAGCTTCATTGAAGGCCGCCACGGTCACCAGATCGCCGCGTCTCACCTCCGCCATTCGTCAGCGAACGCGTCGGCGTCGAGGTGCTCGCCCAGTTCGCGCAGCACCGCGGCTTCGTCACTGTCCGGAGTCCGTGCCCGCGCGTTGATGGCGAGGCATTGCCGCCGAGCTTCTGCTTCGAAGACACGACGCTCCTTGCCGGCAATATGCGCCTCCAGCAGGCCGCGGATCAGTTCGCCGGGCTGCTTGTGCTCGTCGGCCGCAGCTTCAATCAGCGCCGCCTTCAAGCGCGGCTCAAGGCGAAAGGTGAAGGTCTCGTCCTTCAATGCCTTTGTTCTCGACGGCATGCCGGGTTGCTCCATACGCCAAGGTGCGTGGCAGGACGTAACGCGGCGCGGCGTGCATTCAAGCGCGCGGCTGTCGGGACACCCGGGCCGGGACCATTTTCCGACTTCAAGAAAACCGGTCATGCCCGCGCAAGCGGGCACCTCGAGGGCATCGCGCACGCCGCAGCGGCACGCACACCCTGCTCGAGGTCCCCGCTTGCGCGAGGATGACCGGGATGGCGGCAGGACCGGCGCTCACCCCCCGGCCGCCTCCGTGATCACCTCCAGGAACGCATCCCCGTAGCGCTTCAGCTTGGCCTCGCCGACACCCGGCAGGCGGGCCAGGTCCGCAAGGCGGGTCGGCTTCTCGCGCGCCATGGCCATCAGGGTGGTGTCGTGGAAGATCACGTAGGGCGGGATGCTCTGGGCCTTGGACAGGGCCAGGCGGCGGGCGCGCAGGGCCTGGAACAGGGCATCGTCGTCGGGCGACAGGCGCACGGGCTCGGCGGCCTTGCGCGCCGGCGGCTCCTCGGCGCGGCGCAGGCGGCGCTCCAGGGCCGGATCGCGGCGCAGCGCGATGCGGCGCTCCCCGCGCAGCACCGGCCGCACGTCTTCGCCCAGACGCAGGCCGCCGTGGCCCTCCACGTCCACCGCCAGCAGGCCGAGCGCCACCAGCTGGCGCACCACCGAGCGCCACTGCTCCTTCCCCAGGCCCTTGCCGATCCCGTAGGTGGACAGCCGGTCGTGGCCCAGGCGGCCGATCCGCTCGGTGTCCGCGCCCATCAGCACGTCGATCACGTGCCCGGCGCCGAAGCGCTGGCCGGTGCGGTACACGCACGACAGCAGTTTCTGCGCCGCCTCGGTGCCGTCGAAGGTCTCCGGCGGGTCCAGGCAGGTGTCGCAGTTGCCGCAGCGCTCCCCCGAATCGCCGAAGTATTCCAGCAGCACCTGCCGACGGCAGCGCGTCGTCTCGCAGTAGCCGAGCAGCGCCGACAGCTTCTGCCGCTCGACATGCTTCTGCTGCTCTGACGCGGTCGAGCTGTCGATGAAGTGGGTCAGCTTGGCCACGTCCTCGGTGCCGTAGGCCATCCAGGCATCGGCCGGCAGCCCGTCGCGCCCGGCGCGGCCGGTCTCCTGATAGTACGCCTCAAGGCTTTTGGGCAGGCCCAGGTGGGCGACGAAGCGCACGTCCGGCTTGTCGATGCCCATGCCGAAGGCGATCGTCGCTGCCACGATCACCCCGTCCTCGCGCAGGAAGCGGTCCTGGTTGGCCTGCCGCACCGCGGGGTCCAGCCCGGCGTGATAGGGCACCGCGGTGCGCCCGCCCTCGGACAGCTTCGCCGCCACGTCCTCCGCCCGCGCCCGCGACAGGCAGTACACGATCCCGGCGTGGCGGTCGTGGGCGCCGGCGATGAACCGCTCCAGTTGCTTCTGCGGCCCGGTCTTCGGCACGACGGTGTAGCGGATGTTGGGCCGATCGAACCCGGCCACGAACACCCGCGCATCGGTCAGCGCCAGCCGATCCAGGATGTCGCGCCGGGTCGGGTGGTCGGCGGTGGCGGTGCAGGCGATGCGCGGCACACCGGGGAACTCCGCCGCCAGGCGCTGGAGCTGCAGGTACTCGGGCCGGAAGTCGTGGCCCCACTGCGAGACGCAGTGCGCCTCGTCGATGGCGAACAGGGCCAGCCGGCACTGCCGCAGCAGCGCCAGGAAGCCGTCGGTCAGCAGCCGCTCCGGCGCGACGTAGACCAGGTCCAGCTCCCCGGCCTTGAGCCGCCACTCGATCTCGACCTGCTCCTGGTACGGGATCGACGAGTTCAGCGCCGCGGCGCGCACGCCGAGCTGGCGCAGCGCCTCCACCTGGTCGCGCATCAGGGCGATCAGCGGCGACACCACGACGCCGGCACCGGGGCGCAGCATGGCCGGGATCTGGTAGCACAGCGACTTGCCGCCGCCGGTCGGCATCAACACGAGCGCCTCGCCGCCGGCCAGGACGTGGTCGATGATCTCCGCCTGGGCGCCGCGGAAGGCGCCGTAGCCGAACACCGTGCGCAGGATGTCGAGGGGCGTGGAGGTCAAGGCTGGGAACGCGCTCCCGGCGATACGGGCGGACCGGCGGCCCGGCGGCTCTCCCGCGCGGGCGGCGGCCGGATCCTGCCGTCCGCTTGCGCCATGTCAATCTTGCCGTGCAGCGTCACTTCGTGTGCTAAGGACTCCGTACTGAAACGTTTGGTTAAGACAAATGCCACTAGCGTTCCCGGCGGGGCCGAGCGCCGCCGTCCGGGCGGCCCATCCATGGGGGTGGAGTGCGCATGCTTTACGACCTTGCCGAGGCGGCGGATGCGTCGCTCGCTTATGCGCCGGGCCGCGACGGCAGCGGCCAGGCCGCCTATGCGGTGCCCCTGTCCCGCGCCGAGGCACGCCGCCACCGCGGCGCCACCAGCCACCGGAACGGCGCCGGCCGGAACGATCCGGCGACCATGCGCATGATCTTCGAGCATGCCGGGGTCGGCATGTTCCGGACGACGTGCGACGGCCGGATCCTGGACGCCAACCCAGCCCTCGCGCGCATGCTTGGCTATGCCTCGCCGGACCGGCTGATGCGCGAGGTGGACGACATCGGGGCCCAGGTCTATGCGGATCCGGACGTGCGCCGGCGCATGCTGCGCACGCTCGCGACCGACGGCAGCGCCAGCGGGCTGCTCTTCCAGGGCCGGCGCCGCGACGGCAGCCCGTTCTGGGCCCGCCTCGACGCGTCCGTCGTGCCGGACGATGCGGGCCGGCCGACCTGCATCGTCGGATCCATTGCCGACGTCACCGAACTGATCGAGGCCCAGGAGGCCCTGCGGCTGGCCGAGGCGGACTATCGCGGCCTGTTCGAGCACGCGCCCGAAGGCATTTACCGGTCCAGCGTGGACGGCGTCTTCCTGCGCGCCAACCCGGCCCTCGTCAAGCTGATGGGCTATGCCGACGAGGCGGAGCTGCTGGCCGCGCTCAAGGACATCGCCACCGAGTGGTACGTGGTGCCGGGCCGCCGGGCGGAGTTCATCGCGGCGCTTCGGGCGCACGGCCGCGTCACCGACTTCATCTCCGAGATCTACCGGCACGGCACCGGCGAGCGCGTCTGGGTCAGCGAGAACGCCCGGGCCATCTACGGCGACGACGGCCGCCTGCTGTACTACGAGGGCACCGTCGAGGACATCTCCGAGCGCAAGCGCGCCGAGGACGCCGTGTTCAACGCCATGGCCGAGGTCGAATCGTCGAACCGGGCCAAGGGCGAGTTCCTGGCCAACATGAGCCACGAGCTGCGCACCCCGCTCAATGCCATCATCGGCTTTTCGGAGATGATTCGCAGCGACGCGCTGGGCCCAATGTCGCCGGAGCCGTACCGCGGGTACATCGACGACATCCATGCCAGCGGCATCCACCTGCTCCAGCTCATCGAGGACATCCTCGACGTCTCCAAGGCGGAGGCCGGACGGCTGACCCTGGAGGAGCAGGCGGTCGAACTCGGCCGGGTCTTCCAGTCGGCCATGAAGATGATGCGCGAGCGCGCGCGGCGCGGCTGCGTGCGCCTGACCTGCGCGTTTCCGGAGCACCTGCCGCTGCTGGTCGCCGACCGGCGGCGGATCCTGCAGATCGCGATCAACCTGGTGTCCAACGCGATCAAGTTCACGCCCAGGGGCGGCAGCGTGACCGCGCGCACGGAGCTGGCGGGGGACGGTGCGCTGATCGCCGTGGTCGAGGACACCGGGATCGGCATCCCGTCGGACCAGATCGACCGCATCTTCGATCCGTTCGTCCAGCTCAACCAGGGCAGCGACGTGGCCGGCGAGGGCACCGGGCTGGGCCTGCCGCTGACCCGCAAGCTGGTCGAACTGCACGGTGGCCGACTGGACCTGACCAGCGAGCCCGGCCGCGGCACCTGCGTCACCGTCCGGTTCCCGCCGCACCGCACGATGCGCTGACGCAGTCCACCCGAAACGGCGACAGGCGCGATCAGCGGTCACCCGGCTGGCGCGACGGGCGCGGGGCCCGGAACAGGCTGCTCTCCAGCGCGATCCCGGTGCGGTGGCCGCTCAGGCGGACCTCGGTGCGCTGGCCCTGGGCGTCGAGCACGACCCAGCGCTCCAGGGACAGCGGATTCTCGCTGAACACCATGGTCAGCTGACCGGCGCCGGGGTCGTCGGTCTGGACCACGTCGACCGCAATCTCGCCGCCGCCGCGGCGCACGCCCAGCACCGTAATGTCGCCGGACAGCCGCACGTCCTCCCGCACGAAGAAGTCCGCCATGGTCGAGCCCAGCGGCGCGTCGCTGCGCTGACCCAGCTCGCCGTCCCAGAAGGTCAGCCAGTGGCCGTCGGCGACGTACAGGTACGGGATCGGCGGGTCGTAGTCGATGCGCATCCGGCCCGGACGCGACAGGTAGAAGGTGCCGGTCGCCGAGGTGCCGTCCGGAGCGATCTGCGTGAACCGCGCCTGCATCGTGGTGATCGAGTCCAGGTAGCGCTCGATCCGCTGCAGGTCGGCGCGGTCCTCCGCGCTGAAGCCCTGGGCCAGGACCGGCAGCGCCAGGCCGAGGGCGACCAGGGCCGCGGCGGCGGAGGCGATGAACGTGCGAACGATGCCGTGCATGATGACCATGTGCCGTCCCGAAATGGCGGAAATGGGGCGTGCGCGCCGACGGTCTGCGCACGCGGCGGACGTGCCTACGGTGCCCGGCCGCGCCTGACGGGCAGCTAAGATCGGCAATCGGGTTTCACAATGTCGAAGTCGGGGAAACGGCGTGGCTTCGCGCCGGCATGCCCGGCCCGCCCCGGCGGCGCACGGCCGCGCCGCCGGGGCGCGTTCACGCCGGGATGGCCCGGACGGTCAGAAGAAGTCCTCGTCGATCTCCAGGATGGCGCCGGTGACGGGGTCGATCTCGATCTCGACGTCTTCGCCGGCGGGCGACATCGCCTCGACCTCGTACTCGCCCCATTCCACGACGACATCGTGGGTGTTGGTGCAGCTGTGGACTGCAACGGGAATCTGCTTCCGTAGGCATCGGCCGACCGAAGCTGGTCTCAACGCCTTGCGCCGGCGGGTCAGTAGGCAGTATTGCCCCGCCGACGAAGGACCTAGACCGGATTGCGAATTGTTTCGGGTCCGGAAAAGCGTTCATTCTTTTAATATTGAGATCGGTGTCGCGCTCTCCCACTGCGCGCCAAGCGGCCCGGCTCTGTATCCTTTCCTGTCCGGAGAAGAGCATGGTCGGTGCATCGATGCTCGTCCCGTTCGCGGTCCTCGTCTGGACGGCGGCCGCATATCCGGCGGCCGGCCCGGCCGCCACGGGCGCGGGCCCCGACGGGTGCGCCGGCCGGCCGGCAACGGGGGCGGTCGCGGGCGGCGATCAGCTTGCCCAGGGCTGTCCGCCGCAGCCACGCTGCGGGCCCGGCGAGCAGACCTGCAATGTCCGCGTCGAGAACGGCTGCGTCCTGTGGGAGTGCTGCCCGCGGTGACCGCCACGGCCGGCGCGCGCCTGTAGACGCATCATGCTTCCGCCGTGGAGGGATCGCCCATGCTCGAGCACATCGGCACCACGGTCGGGCAGCCGCCGTTCTGGGTCGGCTTCATCATTGTCCTGGTCTTTTCGTTCAACCGGTTCAACGTCACCTTCGTCGATGTCGAGGAGCTCGACCCGCCGGTCAACGTCCGTTCGTTCACGACGCGCTTCCGGTATTACTTCGCGGCGTTGTCCTATGCGGCAGTGTTCTCGCTGCTGTACCTGCTGCTGATTTTCGTGGAGGCGTCGCCGAGCTTTCGCGCCTTCGTCGCGGCGTTTCTTGATGTGTTCGGCATCAGCCAGCCCTATATCGGCTCGCCCGCCTGGGCGGCGCTGGCCACCACGTCGATCCTGCCGGCCCTGCCGGGCCTCCGGGCGCTCGACGACCGGCTCCGCGAACTGCTCCAGGAGTTCGCCAGCATCCCCACCAAGGCCCGCCAGCTCGCCCGAGAGCTCACCGGCGGGCTGGACGTCGCGTGGCAGGCGATGGTCCGCGACAACGCGACCCCGCCGGACGCCGTCACGCCGTCGCTCTGGCAGATCCGGCTGCTCCTGCAGGCGCCGGAGCGGCTCAAGCGTTGCCGGCGCTTCCGTGCCGGCAGCCACTATGCCGCCTTCTTTCACGAGAACGCCCACATCGTGAAGCACATCGAGGACCAGGCGAAGATCCTGCGCCAGGGCATCGACGCGGCGGGCGAGGTGTCGGAGCTGTGCCGGGAGCGGCTCAACGGCCTGGAGACGAAGCTGGCCCGCTACATCGTCTGCGCCACGCTGCACGTCGAGGCCGACGAGTTCATGGCCCGGCGCATGCTGGCGCAGGAGGTGCCCGAGGCTGGCATCCCGCAGTTCGGCTTCCGGTTCACCGCGAGCCAGGCCCTGCTGATCCTGGTCGCCGTCCTGATCGTGACCGTGGCGGGCGCGCTGATCTCCACGGGCGCGACGCTGACCTTCTTCGGGCTGACGGGGGCGTTCGCGGCCGGCACCTACCCGCTGTCGCTGCTGCCCACGTTCGTGGGGTTCGCCTTCCTGAGCGGCCTGCTTGCCGTGCCGGTGTTCGTGCCGGCGCTGTTCTTCGCGGCCGGATGCCGGATGTACATGGCCGACAAGGACATGATCACCGGACCGCCGAGCTGGGACGAGACCCTGCTCGCGGTCGTGCTCACCTTCTTCGGCGCGCTCCTGTTCGCGCTGGCGCCGGCGGTGCTGATCGGTCTGCTGCTCGCGGCGTTCAACGGCGACAACCAGAGTGCTTGGCTGAGCCAGGCGGTTCCCCTCGCCCTGCCGCCGGCGGTCGTCGCCACGACGTTCTTCGTGCGGTCCGGCCAGCCGGACCTGGGCCACCCGTGGCGGACGGCCGTGGTCGATTTCGTCGAGCACGGGCTGCCGGCCACCGCCGCGGGCTGGGTGGCCGCCAAGCTGTCGCTCATGGCCGGCCTGCCCTATCAGGCGATCATCGTGCCGGTGCCAGAGGAGTTCATCCTCGCCATCGGCACGGCCACGATCGGCCTGCTCGGCGGCGCCATCGGCGCCCTGCAATGCGCCATGTCCCGCCAGCGCACGGCCGACCGCCGGCGGCTGTCCCCGATGCAGGAGCCGATCGAGGCGGCGGTCTAGCCGCCTTCCCCTTGTCCTCGACGGACCCGTGTCCCCTCCGCCCGCCTGGCGCCGACCGAAGCGCCGAGACTGGTGCATTCGGCGCAGGGGGACGGGCGGTCCATGGCGCCGCGCCTGCTTACGGGCACGGCATTGGATCCATCAGCGGTCGAGGGACTCGTCGCGGAGCACGCGGTCGGCATCCAGCTCCGCCAGCACGCGCCGCAGCCGGCGCCCGCCCTGCACGATGGTGCGGCGGCGCGCCCCCAACTCCGGATTGAGAATCATGGTGGCGTGATTGACGTGCACCAGGTAGCGCGACAGGTCCTCGCCCGGCAGGAACACCATGCGATAGCCGAGCTCTTCCAGCCGGCGGTGCATCATCTTGCCGGCCGGCGTGTACAGGTCACCCTCGTCGAAGGCCAGGTCGTGCTCCCGCAGCGGCGCGGTGCGGTACAGGGCGCAGTGGCTGCGCAGGTAGAACCAGTTGTCGCCGAGCCCCTCCAGCTTGCCGTAGCCGCGCCCGATCAGCGGGAAGACCAGCCGCTGCACCCGCCGCTCGACCGCCTTGACCCAGCGCTGCACCGGGGGGCGGCGCTCCAGCTTCCAGGATCCCACGCCGGCCACCGCCGCATCGGCCATCGGCGCCAGCAGCGCATCCAGCCAGTCGTCGCGGCAGACGAAGGTGTCGGTGTGGATCGACAGCACGTACGGCGTCTCCACCGCCGCCAGGCCGAGGTCGAGCGCGCGCGCGTGCGCCTTGGCCACGCTCTCCGCCGGCACCGGCGTCCGCTCGATCAGCCGGATCCAGGACAGCGAGCGCAGATAGTCGAGCGACTCGTCGCCCGAGCCGTTGTCGATGGCGATCACCGCCGCCCGCGCCGGGTCGGTGTGCCGACGCAGCAGCCGCAGGCACAGCCGGGTCACCTCCGGCGTGCGGTAGTTGGGGATCAGGATGGTGACGTCGGGTCCGGGCACGGGCTGGTTCCGCTTCGCTGCCGGCGTCGCCCGCGCCGATCGGCGGCCGGGACGTCCCGGCCGGTCAGATCGTCTCGCGCCAGGCCTGGAGCTGCTCGCCGATGGTCAGGGCCGCGGCCAGGGCGCGGCGGCCGTCGGCGCCGGAGACCAGCGGGGCGCCGCCGGTCTCGATGGCGTCCAGGAAGCTGTCGAGCTGGCGCAGCAGGTTGCCGCCGGCCTCGAAGCGCTGCTCGTCCTGGCGGAGCTGGGCCAGCACCGACTTGCCCTCCGCCGCCACGCGGCGGGTGACGATCAGCTTGCTGTCGTTCAGGTCCACCAGGATGTAGGCGTCCTGCTGGAAGACCCGCAGGCTGCGCTCGGTCTTCCAGCTCACCCGGCTGGCGGTGATGGTGGCGACGCAGCCGTCCGCGAAGCTGATGCGGGCGTTGGCCATGTCCTCGGTGTCGCTCAGCACCGGCACGCCGACCGCGTCGATCCGCTCGATCGGCGCCTTGACGATGTCCAGCACCAGGTCGATGTCGTGGATCATCAGGTCGAGCACGACGTTGATGTCGGTGCCGCGCAGCCGGTACTGGGCGATCCGCCGGCAGTCGATGAAGCGCGGCCGGTGCAGCAGCTCGCCGAGCTTGAGCACCGCCGAGTTGTACCGCTCCAGGTGGCCGATCTGCAGCACGACGCCCTTCTCCTCGGCAATGCGGATCAGGTCGTCGGCCTCCTCCAGAGTGCGGGTGATCGGCTTTTCCAGCAGCACCGGGATGCCGGCGGAGAGGAAGTCGCTGGCCACGGCGTGGTGCGCGGCGGTCGGCACGGCCACGCTGACGGCATCCACGGCGCCGATCAGCGTGCGGTGGTCGGTCACGGCGCGGGCGCCGAAGCGCGCCGCCGTCTCGCGCGCGCGCTCGGGATCGGTGTCGCACACGGCGACCAGCTCGGCGCGCTTCAGGGCGGCATAGTTCTCCGCATGCCGGCCGCCGAAATAGCCGGCGCCGATGACCGCGACCTTGAATGTGTTCATCGGAAACGTCCAGCCGGCGCCGCGGACCGCCGGCGGCGGTCCGGGCCCTTGGAATGGGGCGACACACCCGGGTTGGCTAAGCCAGACGGGCCGGGCCTGTCAACTCGCTTGGCACCGCCGCCGCCGGCGTCCGCCGGGCCCGGGCCCAGCGCCAGTGCCAGCAGCGTCATCGCCAGCATGGCCACCTCGGCGCGGAAGCTGACCTCGAACAGGCCGCCGACCACGATCATGATCCAGGCGGCGACCCCTGCGGACCAGACCACCGCCCGGTCGCCCGGCGCCGCCGGCCGGCGCCGCCAGAGCGCCAGCGCCGCCACGCCCAGCACGGCGACATAGGCGGCGAAGCCGAGCACGCCGCCTTCGGCCAGAACGTTGAGGTACTGGTTGTGGGCATGGTCGGCCTCGGCGATCGCCGTGCCCGGCTGGAAGTCGAAGCCGAGCGTTGCCGCATCGACCCGCCCGAAGTTCCGCCAGCCGGCCCCGAGCACGGGCCGGTCGAGGAACATCGCCCAGCCGAGCTCCCAGAAGTCGGTGCGCGCGCCGAGGATGCCCTCGACGCTGCCGAAGTCGACGCGCTGGAACTTCGAGGTCAGCGACGGGCTCGTCAGGGTCACGACGCCGACCACGACGGCCAGGGCGAGCCCGGCGACCGGCAGCCGCGCACGCCCGGAGCCGAGCACGACCAGCGCCAACACCGCCACGGCCAGCGCCAGGGTCGCATTGCGGCTGCCGAGGAACAGGAATGCCGCCGTCGCCGCCAGGACTGCCGCGCCCGCCGCCGCCAGCTGCCACCAGCGTCGCCCGCGCCACGCCGCCACGGCCAGCACGAGGCCGCAGGCCATGCAGGTCCCCAGGTAGAGCGTGGCCGTGTTGGCATTGCCGAGCGACATCAGAACAGCATAGGCGAACCGGGACTCCGCCGGCAGCCACTGGAACAGTGCCCCGGCCACCGCCGTCGCAGCCGCAGCCCCCAGCGCCACCCACAGCAGTGCGACCCGGAAGCCGTCCCCGTAGCCGCCGCGATACACCGCGATGAACACCGCCGCGGCCAGCGCCACCTCGCCGGCGCCGCGCAGCGGGCCGGCGCCGGGCGGCCCGATCCCGGCGACCAGCGCGGCGAGACCGCTGAGCAGGGCCGTCGCGACCAGAACAAGCAGCGCCGCCTCCAGCGCGCCGGGACGCCGCAGCGGGCCCGGCGCCAGCAGGTGGCGGCCCGCCGCCGCCCCCAGGAACACGGTGACCGCGATCGCCTTCGGCGATTCGAACAGCGGCAGCATTGCGAGGAACAGCACCAGCGCGGCCCGCTCGGTCGCGGCCAGACCCTGCTGCAGTTCGGTGCGGTCGATAGCGATGTGCATTCAGGCCCCCCCGCCCCGCCGTCGGGCCACCGGCACGCCCTGGTCGAACACGTGGCGCGCGGCCAGCCGCCGGGCGCGCCGCTCGACCGCCCGCCACAGGCCGGCCCCCGGCCCGGCCAGCGCCTGGCGCAGCGGCCGGTCCTGATAGGCCGCGATGAACCGCAGCCGGTCGTGCCGGGTCAGGCCCGCACCCAGCGCCGAGAAGTACAGGCCGCCGAGGTCCTTGACCAGCCAGCGCCGCGGCACCCGCGGCCGGACCTGCGCCCGGTGCAGGTCGAGCAGGTAGAGCCGGTCCCCGCCCCGCTCCTTCAATATGTGGCACAGGTAGAAGTCGCGGTGGTTCAAGCCGCAGGCGTGCATGCCGCGGGCGAGATCGGCCACCGCGCGCACCAGCCGGCGCCGGTCCGCCGGGTCCGGCGGTGCGGCGGACCACGTCCGCACCAGGTCCTCCAGCGAGATCACGTCGCCCAGGTCCTCCAGCACGACGAACGACTCGCGCCGCGCCGGGTTGGCGCCGCGCGCGCCCTTCCCCGCCAGCCGCGCCGTGGCGATCCCCGCCGTCTGCAGGTGCTCGATGGCGCGCCATTCGGGATCGGCGCCGAGCACCGGGCGGCGCAGTCGGGCCAGCGCCTTGACGATCGCGCCCCAGCCGACGCCGCAGTGCTGCTTGACGAAGAAGGCCCGGCCGCCGCGCTCCACACGTACGGTGCGCCGCCCCTCGAGCGCCCGGTAGACCGCGCCGTCGAGCGCCATTATGCCGTCGAAGCTGCGCTCCTCCGGCGCCAGCAGGGCGGCGAAGTCCGGCGCCAGCACCATCATGCCCGTGCCCGGTCCGGCCGCGCCGGCACCGGCTGCGCCCGGCGTGCGGCGATCAGCCCTTCGATCAGCGCCGCGGCCCGGTCCAGCCCGCTGTACAGGTCGTGCTCGCGGCCGTAGCGGACGCCGTTGCACGCCCAGTCCGACCGCCGGGGCAAGGTCAGCATGTCGGCCAGCGCCGCGGTCAGCGCCGCCTGATCGAACGGCTCGGGCAGGACGATGCCGGCGCCGGCACGTTCGACATGCGGGCTGTAGCCGCACACCGCCGAGGTCAGCACCGGCAGGCCGGCGACCACCGCCTCCAGGATGGCCTGGCCCGCCAGCTCGCGCCGCGCCGGGTGGACCAGCAGGTCGGCGCCGAGCAGCAGGTCCGGCACGTCGTCGCGCGCGCCGAGCATCCGCACGCGGTCGCCAATGCCGAGCCGCCGCGCCAGCCGCCGGGCTGGGCCGGGGTCGCCGCCGCCGACCGCCGCCAGCCGCGTCCGCCCGCGCAGGTCCGCGGGCAGACCGGCGAGCGCCCGCAGGCTGCGGTCGAGGCCCTTGGTGCCCAGGCTGGCGCCGATCTGGAGCAGCAGGACCTCGTCGGCACCGATCCCGAGTGCCGCACGCACCGCGGCCCGTCGCGCCGCCGCCTCTGCCTCGTCCGGACGCATGCGGTCGCGGGCGATCATCGGCGGCACCGGGTGGAAACGCTCCGGCGGCGTGGCGTAGCAGGCGGCATAGCGGGCTTGCTCGCGTTCGGTCAGCACCAGGATCTCCGTCCCGGCATCCGGCGCGAACACGGCGTCCTCGAATGCCGCCATGTGCCGGAAGCGGGGCGTCAGCCGATACAGCGGGCCGTGCCGGGCCAGCGCGTCGCCGCGGTAGCAGGAGTCCGAGCAATAGTAGACGTCCAGCCCCGGCATGCGGTTGAACCCGACGATGCCGTCGAACCGGTCGCCCGCCGTTTCGGCCCGCGCCGCCGCAGCGAACCGCCGGTTGCGGCCGTGGTTGGTCCAGCCGCGCCGCCCCAGCACGCGCACCGCGATCCGGTCGGGCCGCGGCCCGCGCCAGTCGCCGGTCAGCATGGTGACGGCGTGGCCGCGGTCGCGCAGCCGGGTGGCGACGCCGAGCGCATCGCGCTGCAGCCCGCCATGGGGAAAGTACCGGAACAGCACGACCGCCAGCCGCATCGCCCTGGAATCGTCATCCTGGAAATCGTGCCGGTGGCCATGCATAGACGCGGCAGAAGGAAAGGGCGCGCCCGATCCTGTCGGACGCCTCCTGGCCGAGTCTAAACCACTGATGCCGGCAGATCCATCAATTGGCCATCGCCGGACCGCCTGCAGCCGGGGGCACCGACGACACCGGCTCCGTTTCCACCAGGTCGGGCGACACGTCGGCGCCCTGCAACGGCGGCGTCGTCTCAACGGGATGCACCACGGGCGACAGAGGTTCGCGATTGTGCATCGCCCGCCGCACGGCGCGAGCAATGTTCAAGGTTTGCTCCGGAGCAAGGCGAGCGGCAACCGCAGATGCCACTGGCCCATCGAGCCAGTAGACCAATGCCACGTCATCCCGCTCATGGACGCGCAAGGCCGGATCGCGATCGTTCCAGCGCGGCATCAGAAACAGAACGAAACTATGGCCGTCCGCCGACTGGTACAGCAGACGAACCATGCGCCCGTCGGCCCCACCGACAATCTGCCGGTCGACAACACTGTAGCCAAGACTGCCGAGATCGGGCACACGCAGTGCAGGCAAAATCCGCTCCGTCAGCCATGCCAGAGGTTCGTCCTCGGCCGCTTCGACAAGCGTGCCCCCCCGTGCCGGCGGCGTTTCGGCATTCGCATAATTCTGCCGGGTGCGTTCGACGAAATCTTGCGCCGACCATGCGGCTTCGTGCCCGCGTTGCCCGACCGCCCAACCGCCCAGCCCAGCGGCCAGCGTCAACAGCACCACCGCCGCAGCACGCGGCCACCGCCTCCGCGCCCGCGTTGGCGCCGCTTCGAGCACGCCGAGAAGGCTTTCGGGCACCCGGTCCTGTGCTCGCGGCCCGTAAGTCCGGCGCAGCGCATCCGTCTGGGCGCGGTAGTCGCGAACCCTTGCAGCCTCCAGGGGACGGTCACGCAGGAAGCTCTCGACCCGGGCCTTCAGCGCCGGATCGTCGTCCAGCAGACCATCGACATAACCCAGCAGGTCGATCTCATGCACGCGCGCTTCGTCCGTCATGGTTCATTTGACCCTTCGCAGCGGTACCGGCCCGTGCTCCTGCACGAGCATGCCGCGCAGACTCTCTCGGCCTCGCGACAACCGGGATCGCAAGGTGCCGATGGGGATGCCGAGAATATCGGCAGCCGCATCGTAGGACAGGCCTTCCAAAGCCGTCAGCACGAGTGCAGCGCGCTGGTCCCCGGGCAAGTGCTGCATGGCCTCGGCAATGTCCCGGCACAGCAGTCGATCTTCCTGGCTCGCCGGCTCCGAGGGGGTTACCGGAAGTTCGTCGACATCGATAGTGCGGCGCGCCCGGCGGCGGTGCATGCCCTGGTTGATGAACACCGTATAAAGGATGCGGTAGAGCCAGTTGCGGATGCTGCCCTGCCGTTTCCATAAATGGCGCTTGCGGATCCCGCGCTCCAGGCAGTCCTGGACCAGGTCGTCGGCCGCCACGGGGTCGCCGGTCAGTGCCAGGGCATAGCGCCGCAGTCGCGGGATTTCCCTTGCCATCAGCCATTTGACTTCGTCCACGCCATCTCCTCAATCCCGCCGTCGGGGGTCGTCGCGCGGCCCCATGCTTCGCGACGAGGACAGTCGCCGCCCCGGAAAAGTTCCATCCTCATCCTGTAAAAAAAGGCCGGCCTGGGGGCGGAACTGCACGGTCCGTGATGCTGTCTAGTGCACTGTTCTGCCAGCGGCGGACGCCCTGGCACGATCGAACCAGCCATCACGCAGAGAGGTACCCTCATGGCCCGTTCCACGTCCGTTGTCGCCGCCGCAGCCGCGCTCGCCGCCGCCTTCGGTATGGCGTCGGCCACGCCGGCCCTTGCCGAGACCAAGAACCTGCAGCAGCAGCAGCAGCAGCAGCAGCAGCACTTTGACCAGGAGACGCTGAGGTCGTTCGCCGCGGCCACGGTTGAGGTCGAAGAAATCAATCAAAGCCGCATGCCGGAGCTGGAAGCAGCCGGCACACCCGATGAGATGCAAGCCGTTCGGGAAGCGGCCCAGGAGGAGATGGTGGATGCGATCGAGGAGGAAGGCTTGACCGTAGCGACGTACAACCAGATCCACATGGCCGCGGAGACCGATCCGGCGCTGGCCGCGCAGATCGGGCAATACATTCAGGAGATCGCGCCGACGCAGATGCAGTAGACGCCGTCCGGTACCGGACCCGCGAGCCCAAAGCCTCGCGGGTCCCCCGCCCGGCCCGCATGCCGCAGATCGGCGTGCACGGACGGCAAACCGTCTTATCGGGCCGTCCTCGCCGCAAGGCTCTCGCGCCGTATCGGCTCAGCCTGCATCTCGTGCCCCAGCAACGGTTCCAGCCGCGCCCACACGACGGTCTCGTCCAGGCCGGCCAGGCACGGCGGCGGTGCGTGCGGGTCTTCGGCGATACGGCAGGACCGGCTGCGGCACGGCGCGCAGGACAGTTCGGACACCAGGTGCACCTGCCCCGGCCCGCGCGTACCGACCAGGTCGGGCGTGGTCGGGCCGTACAGCGAGACCGTCGGCACGCCGAGCGCCGCCGCCAGGTGGCCGAGCCCGGTGTCCACCGCCGCCGCGCCCGCCGCGCCCGCGATCAGCCCGCCGGCATGCGACAGCGTCGGCGTCGGGACCACGCGCACGTGGGCCAGGCCGGCGGCGATGGCTTCGGCGCGGGCCAGGTCGGCGCCGTGTCCGGGCACGCACACGGTCAGCCCGGCCCGGCCGGCGAGCCCCGCCAGGCCGCGCCAGCGCGCCACCGGCCACAGCTTGGTCGGCCACGTCGTGCCGTGGAGAAACACCAGGTACGGCGCCGGCACCGCCCCGGCGGGCAGCACGGTGGCGTCCAGCCCATAGTCCGGTGGCCCGTCCGGCGGCGGATAGCCGAGCGCTGCGGCGAACAGGGCACGCACCCGGTCGATGGCGTGGCGCGAGCGGTCGATGCGATGGCGGTGGCGGTAGGCCAGCGGCGCCAGCCGCTCGCGCACCGAGGCCGTATCGAAGCCGTGAACCGGCCCGCGCGCCAGCGCCGCGATCGCCGCGCTCTTGTACAGGCCCTGGGCGTCGATCACGGCGTCGTAGCGCTGCGCGCGCAGGGCGGCGCGGAAGGCGCGCACCTCGCCGGTCACGCCGCGCCAGGGCGGCCGGCGCCAGCGGCGGAAGGCGAGCGGGAGCGTGCGGTCCACGGCCGGGTGCCAGCCGGGCAGTTCGGCCAGCCCCTCCTCCACCGCCCAGTCGAAACGGATGCCGGGCCGGGCCCGCGCGGCGTCGGTCACGGCGGGGAAGGTATGGATCACGTCGCCGATCGACGACGTCTTGATAATCAGAACGCTCAAGGCGGCTCCAGCGCCCGCTCGACGCGCTCCGGCTCCAGGCCGCGCAGACAGTTCAGGTGCCCGAGCGGGCACGTGCGTTGATAGCAGGGGCTGCACGGCAGGGCAAGCGAGAGCACTTCTGCCCGTTCGGAGAGTGGCGGCGTCATCGCCGGGCTGGACGAGCCGAACAGCGCCACCAGGGGCCGGCCCAGCGCGGCCGCGACGTGCATCAGGCCGGAGTCGTTGGTGACCACGGCGTCGGCCAGCGACAGCAGCGCCACCGCCTGGCTGAGGCCGGTGCGCCCGGCCAGGTCGACCACGCCCTCCGCAGCCGCGGCGATGCCGGCCGTCACCGCGGCGTCGGCGGGCGAGCCGAACAGCCACACCGCCCAGCCCTGCGCCAGCCGCCGCCGCGCCAGGGTCGCGAAGTGTTCCGCCGGCCAGCGCTTGGCCGGACCGTACTCGGCGCCGGGGCAGACCGCCAGCAGCGGCCGGTCCGGCCGGGCCAGCCCGACCGCCGCCAGTGCGGCGTCGATGTGCGCGGCCGTCACGTGCAGCCGCGGCGGCACGATCTCCGGCGGCGGTGCGTCGCGCGGGCCGGCCAGCGCCACGAACCGGTCCACGGTGCGCGGCAGCCGGGCGGTGTCGAGCCGCCGCGCGTCGTTGAGCAGGCCGCGGCGCAGCTCGCCGACATAGCCGGTGCGCCGCGGGATGCGCGCCCAGAACGGCACCAGCGCCGACTTGAACGAGTTCGGCAGAACCACCGCCCACGCGTACCGGCCGCGCAGGTCCCGCGCCAGCCGCCGGCGCTCGCCCAGGCCCAGCCGGCCGCGCCCGACCGGCTGCACGACGGCGCCGTCCACCTCCGGCATGTGGTCGAGCAGCGGGCGGGTCCACGGCGGCGCCAGCACGTCGAGCCGGCGGTCCGGCCGGTCGCGCTTGAGCGCCGCGAACAGGCTGTGCGCCATGACCATGTCGCCGACCCAGGCCGGCCCGACCACCAGCACCGCGGCGGTCATGGCGCCGGCACCGCCCACGGACCCGCGGCGGCGTCTCCCGCCGGTTCCGCCGGTTCGTCGAGCACGAGTTCCAGCGCGACGCGCGGATGATCGGAGGCGCCGACGTCGCACACCGAGGCGCCGACGGCATCGAACCCGCGCGCCATGATCCAGTCGACGCTGCCCGGCCGCGGCGCCAGGCCTGGCAGGTTGCCGTTGCTGGCGACCACGTCCGGGCGGGTCAGGATGGCCAGGATGGCCGGGTGGTCGGCGGTGGCGTTCATGTCGCCCATCAGGATCGACGGCTGCGGCGCCGCCAGGAACAGCTCCAGCAGGGCCGGCAGCTGGCGCTCGCGGTCGTCGACCCGGTCGACATGGGCGACCAGCACGGTCACCGGCACCCCCCGGTACAGCAACCGCGCGATCAGAACGTTGCGCCGCGCGGTCGAATCGGCATGCAGCAGCGGCACCCGCACCCAGCCCAGCACCGGCAGCGCCGACAGCAGTCCGTTGCCGAAATGGGCATGGCCGAAGCGCCACTCGGTCGGCGCGAACACCCCCGCCAGGCCGAGCTGCCCGGCCAGCCAAAACGCCTGGTTCTCGCCCAGGCCGAAGACCGCGCCGCCACCGACCTCGTTCAGCCCGACCACCTCCATGCCGGTCAGGCAGGCCGCGGTGCGCCACAGGTCGACGTCGCCGTCCACCCCGCGCCCGCGGCGGATGTTGAACTGCGCCACCGACAGCGCCGGCCCGACCTCCGCCGGCGCGGTCGCCGGCACCTGCGGCCCGATGCCCGCATCCGGCCCGGTCGGCTGGCGCAGCGCGAGCCAGGCATACAGGCCGCCGCCGAGCGCCAGCACGATGGCCGCAGCGATCAGCCAGCGACGGTAAGCGGTCAGCGATCCAGGCATGGTCGGGCACCGGGGGTTGCACGGCGGCGTAACCGCGGCCCGGGGCGTCCGGACCGATCGCCGGTCATCCTGCCACGATCGCCGCGTCCCGCTCAGCCTTTCCGCACGCACGCCACTGCGAGCGGACGACATCGACCCGTATTTTCCCGTTCTGAAATTATCTGTCTCGCAAACGCAATTAAGGACTGCAATTCAACAGTGCATGATCCTCGACGCCGCCGGGGCGACCAGCGGCGCCTCCGCCCAGGTGCTGCAGGCGGCCGGGCGGCTGTCGCAGGAAACCGACGTCCTGAAGCAGGTCATGGGCGGTTTTCTCCGCAAGGTGACGGCCGCGTAACGCTGCCGTCACCGATGGGTGTGCGCGTCCCGTGCCCGCCGGCGGTTCACCGGGATCCCGGCCAGCGCGACGTGCGCGCCGCGTAGGCGTCGTATTCGGCGCCGAACCGCTCTCTGAGCAGGCGTTCCTCGACGCCGACCTGGGCAATGACGGCCCAGATCCCGACGACCAGGCAGACCAGCGTGAACACCGTCGGCAGCGCGAGAAACAGACCGGCCTGCGCCACGATCACGCCGACCATCATCGGATTGCGCGACCGGGCGAACGGGCCCGTGGTGATCAGCCCGGTGCGGTCCCGCGCGCGCGTCCCGGACCGCCAGTCCCGGCCCATGTAGAAATGCACCGCGAGCACCCCGATGAAGCCTGCGAGCAGCAGCCCGTCGCCGAGCACGAGCACGGCCGGACGCCAGAGGACTTCGAACGGGACCAGATAGCGGTCCAGCGGGGGCCAGACCAGGCGCCCCACGCATACGCCCAGGATCAGGACCCGGAAAATCCTGAAGGCCAGATGGGTCGCATGATGCAGCGTGCCGGGGACGCCGAGGAACACCGGAGACGCGCGCATCCTGCGCCTGACGGTGATGATTCGGACGGCGTAGAAGACGGCGACGCCGACGAAGAACAGGGCCAGAAACCATCTCGTGAACTCGACGGCCGTCACCTGACCTGCTCCCGTTGTCGCCCGGCTCGCCGGCTGGGGCCGCCTGCCTCCGGCCGTGCGGTCCGTCAGCACCTTCATCCCGAGATCGCGGCTCGATGCCGGACGGCCGCGGGCATCGGCCGCATGCGCAGGATATCAAATCCACATTCTGAAAAGCGTTTTTGAGGCGCGGCGACATACGAAATCCGGCGCAAGTTTTCAGGAAACAGGCACCGGGTTCGGCGCGCAAGACCGCAACAAGCGCGCCATGGCCGGCTGCCGCCCGGCGTGCATGTCCGGGCGCTCGAGTCGGGGTTCGCGGCGCTGTGCGGGACCGCGCACGCGGTGACCGTCAACAGCGCGACCACGGCGTTGCAGATCGCGCTGCGGTATTTCGGGGCGCGGGGCGCCGACGTGCTGGTCCCGGCGGCGAGCTTCCTCACCGATGTCGGGTCCGTCCTGTTCGAGGGCGGGACGCCGGTGCTGGCCGACGTCGATCCGGAGACCCTGGCGGTGACACCGGACACGCTGGAGGCGCGCCGCACGGCGAACACCAGGGGCATCGTCTGGGTGCACCTGACCGGGGCGATCTCTCCGCACCACGCCGCGATCCGGTCGTACGCCGCGCGGCACGGCCTGTTCCTGATCGAGGACGCGGCGCACGCGCACGGCGCGGTCATGACGGGCCGGACCTCCGGGTCGTTCGGCGATGTCGGCGTCTTTTCGTTCTACGCGTCCAAGATCATGACCTGTGCGACGGGCGGGATACCGACCACGAACGACCCGGAACTGGCCCGGTTCGCCCGGCAGCTGCGCGCGTTCGGGATCGACCCGGACACCGGGCACGCCCGGCACCTGGGCAACGACCGGATGCTGGACGACGTGCGCGCCTGCCTGGGCGTCCATCAACTGCGCGCCCTGCCGGACCACCTGTCCCGGCGCCGCGCCCTGGCCGACCTGTACTATCGGTGTCTCGCAAACCAGCCGGGCATCCGGCTGCTCGACATCCCCTCCGACAGCCGGCCGGCCTGGTACCAGTTCCCCGTGTTCCTCGCCGACGGCGTGGACCACGAGGCCGTCACGACCGCCTTGGCCTCCGCCGGCATCCAGACGCGGCGGATCTACAAGCCCGTGCACAAGGAACCGGTCTTCGCCGGGTTCGCCGACGGCGGCCACCCCCAGGCGGAACGCACCCTGGACCGCTCCCTCTGCCTGCCCATGTTCGCCGGCCTGGACGAGGACGGCGTGGCGTATGTGTGCGAGCGGCTGGTCTCGGCGGTGCGCGGGGTGACGTGAGGCCGCCTCACTGCCCCTTGGTCGACCAGAGCTGGAAGATCTGCGCCGGATGGTCGGACAGGAGCTGGCCGTTGGCGACCTGCCGGCCCTGGTGCATGGACAGCCGGGTGTTCAGGCTGGCGCGGGACTTCTGGACGACGAAATCGATGTCCTGCGTGGGCAGGGTCGCCAGGCTCCGGCTGCGCCGGGCGGCGGCCGGATCGGTCTTGCGCACGTCCCATCCGCCCGCGACCGCGGCCGTCTGGCAGTTGAAGTCGCCGGCCACCAGCCAGTCGTCGCCGCCGACGATCTTGCTCACCGCCTCGTTGATCAGCCCCTTGGCCGAGGCGGCGGCGCGGCCCGACGCGTTGGCGTGGAGCGTGAACACCCACAGGCCGTTGGCCTTGACGCCGACCATGGGCCGCGCCGCCTGCGGCGACCAGACGATGGCGTGGTCCAGGGCCGTCGGGTCGTCTTCGCCGATGACGATCACCGCCAGCGAGCAGCGCTCGTTGCCGCTGTCGCTCCTGGCCCAGGGATAATAGAAGATGCTGGCCCTGGCCGAGCGGGTGACCCGCCGCGTCGCATACATGACCTTGGTGGTCGGGTCCTTCTTCCAGTTGGCGGCCGGGATCTTGCTGCATTCCTGCAGGCAGACGAACCGGATCGTGCCGGCGGTGCCCGAATTCTGCAGATATCCCCACAGCGCCCCGGTCTTCGGCCCGAACTCGCCGCCGGCCCCCTGCATGTTCCAGCTCAGCACGTACTCCGCCGCCGACTTGTCCTGGCTGTACGCGTTCTGCCCGTTGGCCATTGCCGGCATGCTCCTGGTGCGGCCGTTCGATTTCGACGGAACGCATAGACCCGAACGTATCGTGCGACAAGATGCGGTGACCGCGCTTTTACGCGAGTGCCGGAGGCCGGTCCCGTTTTTTCGTGAGCTCATGCACACCGTACGTGCCGCATAGGTTGCGAGCCGTGCCCCCGGTTCCGGCGCTTGCCCCGCTCCGTGCCGAGCGTCGCCTCGCGGCCGATCGCTCAGGGGAATCGGGTGAACGGTTCATGCGGCGATGAGGCTTGCGAGGAAGTCGTCGTCCCAGGCGGCGACTTTGCGGCGGACGCGGATGGAGTCCTTGCCCGGCGCTCTGCGGATCAGGTTGTAGGCC